>Ga0233381_1000101_pt1 | contig 12376 bp, 10 predicted proteins | sample ElkDunMinimDraft_12_FD_180670 | JGI IMG/M metagenome (GOLD analysis project Ga0233381, IMG submission 180670) | Fecal eukaryotic communites from dung pellets of Tule Elk in California, USA - Elk Dung G0 | ecosystem: Host-associated > Mammals > Digestive system > Large intestine > Fecal | place... | reverse complement strand
TCACCTTTGACGGTTGCAATAACAATTTTCCCTTTTTTTGCTTCGCCTGTGGGCAATGCCGCTTTGACGGCATCAAAAGCTTTTCCTGCTGCCTCTGCGCTCATGAGAAGCTGCGGCAGATAAACCGTTTTTTCTTCAAACCCTTTGCCGACGGTGTTGAGTGCGGGGATAATCATGCCGTCGATTATTTCAAGGGGAGCGGATGTTTTCAGCATTTCACTTGCCAGCGAATAAGCCCGGTCCTTAAACCCTTTGATTATTGCCTTGTCAAGAGAGTTTATGCCCGAATCCGTTGAAACAGAAACAGCGGATTGCTCAAGCGAAGAAGCAAATTCAATGTAATCTGCAAAGCTTTCGTCAAATCCGCCCAGAGCATTGAAACAATGCCAGGCTTTCATCATTTCGGTTGAGTGGGGATTGATTATGGCGCAGTTAAGCCCGTTTTGCATCGCCATTGTGTAGAAAGCGGCGTTAACGTCAGGCCTTGAAGGCAAACCGAACGAAACGTTGGAAACGCCGAGTGAGGTTTTGATTCCTTTTTCGCTTAGCTTTTTTACCGCTTTAAGAGTAACGAGTGCGCTGCTTTTATCGCTTGAAACTGCCATTGCCAACGGGTCAACGATTATTTCATTTTTGCCGATTCCGTATTTTGCGGCTTCGGCAATTATTTTTTCTGCTATTGCGATTCTGCCCTCTGCGGTTTCGGGTATTCCGTTTTCGTCAAGCGTAACGGCTATCGCAACACCGCCATATTTTTTGATGAGAGGAAAAACGGCATCCATGCTTTCCTGCTTGCCGTTAACCGAGTTGATAAGAGCTTTACCGTTATAGATTCGCATTGCTTTTTCCATTGCGGAATAATCAACCGTATCAATTTGCAGGGGCAGGTCAATAACGCTCTGAAGCGAACGGATAACCTCTGTTATCATTGCGATTTCATCAATCTCGGGCAGACCGACATTGACGTCAAGAATTGAAACACCCTTTTTATTTTGAGCAAGCCCTTCATTAACAATATAGTTTATATCATTGTTTCGCAGCGCCTCTTTAAAGTGCTTCTTGCCTGTCGGGTTGATTCTTTCGCCTATGATAACGGGCTTTTGACCGATTTCAACAGCGTGAGTGTATGAGGAAACGAGCGTATGGTTTTTCTTTGTCGGCCAAGAAAGCGGAATAGATTTAGTTTTTTCAACGGTCTTTTTGATATGCTCCGGAGTTGTGCCGCAGCAGCCGCCGATTATGCATGCTCCGCCCTTGACGATTTCGCACATTATGTCTGCAAATTCGCCGCTGTCAATGTCAAAAACGCTTTTGCCGTCAACGATTACGGGCAAGCCCGCATTGGGGTTGACAATTATGGGAACGCTTGCGTATTTTGCAAAAAGCGGCAGGATTTCAAGCATCTGTTTCGGGCCGAAAGAGCAGTTCATTCCTATTGCGTCTGCGCCGAGACCCTCAAGCAGAGCAATCATCGCAATGGGGTCAGCGCCCGTCATAAGCTTGCCGTTTTCGTCATAAGCGTTGGTCACAAATACAGGCAGGTCACAGCTTTCTTTTGCCGCAAGTAAGGCGGCCTTTGTTTCGTAAGAATCGTTCATTGTTTCGATTATTACAAGGTCTGCGCCTGCATCCGCACCGATTTTAACGCTCTGTGAGAAAATGCTCACTGCTTCTTCAAACGGCAAATCACCAAGCGGCTCAAGCATTCTGCCCAAAGGGCCTATATCGAGGGCGATAAAAGCTTCTTTTCCCTCAACCGCGGTTTTGGCATTGTTTACCGCTGCGTTTATGATTTCTTCAAGATTATCGAATTTAAGGCGGTTTGCGCCGAAGGTATTGGTTGTGATTATATTTGTACCGGCGTCAAGATATTGCCTGTGCATTGCAATTATCTCTTCGGGGTGCGTAATGTTCCATGTTTCGGGCTTTTCGCCGGGCTTGAGGCCTCTTGCCTGCAAAAGCGTACCGGCGCCGCCGTCAAAATAAGTTATTCCGTTTTTGATTTTTTCAAGGATGTTCATAAAAAACCTTCTTTATGAGTAAGGGCAGTTTTCACGGCTGCAAATCATGCAGCCCGGCCCGGTGCACTTATTCTTTTCTTCGCTTATTCCGATAATCGCCGTAACGGATTTTGACGGTATCATCATGAGACTTTCGTTAAGGCTGAGACCGATTTTGGCTTTTGTTTGAAGAAAAGAAGTTATTTCTTTTTGGTATTCAAGCGGCATATCGCCGTATCCGGGGCTGAAACGGGGCCTGAGATAATCGGGGTTCCCCAACGTTTTGTTGATTTTGTCACAGAAAGCTTCGATTGCCGCCGAGCCCACGCAGTCGGTAACCGTTCCCTTAAGGGGAGAAAGAAGAGAGTTTCTGGTTAGCAGTCTGTGAGCTTCAATTCCTGTTGTTGCAGCAAGAACATAAGCTTTTTTGCATCCGCAGAGATTTTTTGCAAGTGAACGGCTGTTGATGCTCATGAATCCGAGGTTAACCGTGCAGTCTGTTATGCTGACCTCAACTTCTGTCAGGCATGCTTTGAATGAGGCAACGGAAATAAACTCGGATTTGCATTCTTCAATCAGCTTTTCGGTTTCGGAATCCGTTTTTGCTCCGTAATATCCGAGGTAAATGCTTACTTCGGAATTTTTTATCTCAATTTCTTCTTTTTTAAAACTGATAAGGTCAATCATCCGATAATGTCCTTAAGATTATTCTGGATTTTTTCGGCAACATCAGGTTTGTTCATTGAATAAACATGAACTGCGTTGAGCCCGTTTGCGTAAAGGTCGATTATCTGCTCAGTTGCGTATGCAATGCCTGCCTGCTTCATTGCGGCGGGGTTATCGCCGAAGCGGTCAACCATGCGGATAAAACGGCGGGGAAGGATTGTGCCCGAAAGGGCGCAGGTTCGTTTTATCTGGGCAACGTTTGTTATCGGCATAATGCCGGGGATAACGGGAACGGTTATGCCTGCTTCTCTTATTCTGTAAAGGAAATTATAAAGAATATTGTTGTCAAAAAACATCTGGGTTGTGAGAAACTCGCAGCCTGCGTCAACTTTCTTTTTCAGGTTTTCAATGTCTTTTGTAATTGTGTTGCTTTCAGGGTGGTTTTCGGGGTAGCATGCACCGCCTACACAAAAATCGCCGGACTTTTTGATTTCGTCAACAAGGTCGCTTGCGTATGTAAAATCAAGGCTTTCTTTTGTTATGCCCTGAGGAAGATCACCGCGCAAAGCAAGAATATTTTCAACTCCGCTGTTTTTGAACTGAGTGAGCATTGAACGGATTTTATCCTTTGTAGCGCAAACGCAGGTAAGGTGCGCAATCGGCGTTACACCCGCTTTTAAAATACTTTCCGCAATGTCAAGGGTGTATGTGTCCGTTGAGCCGCCTGCACCGTAGGTTACGCTCATAAAATCGGGCTTGAGAGCGGCAACGCCGAGCGCCGAGCTTTTAACGCTTTCATAGCTTTCGCTCGTTTTGGGCGGAAAAACTTCAAAAGAAAGAACAGGCTTTTCGCCTTTGATAATTTCAGAAACTTTCATTTTTATGCCTTCTTTTTAAATATAATAAGCTTGCTGAAAACATAGTTGAGAACAACAACAACAAACTGAACAATAAGCTTTGCAATAAATTCGTTCCAGGAAAGAACGGTTACCATCAGGAACATTGAAAGCATTTCAACAAGGAGCGAAAAAACTCTTGCACCGATGAATGCCACGAATTCCTTGCCTGCAACGGCAGGCTTCCAGCTCTTTGATTCGAAAACGATGAGCTTGTTGGTAATAAAAGCAAAAACAACTGCGATTGCCCATGCGATTACCGTTGCGTCAAGGTAATCCGTTCCGCTGCCGAGCAGCTCAAGGATTGAGGTCAGGTTGGCTTTTTCAAAAAGAGCGTTTAAAACGCCATCCCAACCGATTGAAATGAATATTTTTTTTGTAATATAAAAACTGACAAGGTTAACAACGGTTGTCAGCACGCCGAAAACAAGATAAGTTATAATCTCTCTTGTGAAAAATTTGTCAATAAGCTTACCCAAAAAGCTTTCTTTTTTGAAAATCTTGAAAAGCAGCTCTCGCAGTTTATCAATCATTTTTATTCCTCCGAATTAAACAGTAATTTTTAAACATATTAATTCTAAATCAAATTAACTTTAAAGTCAATAAATGCTTGCATTTTTATTGTATTATGATAAAATATATACTTACGAGGTATATGTATGAACAAAAAGGAACTGTCCCAAAACAGAATATACTTCTTTGATGAGCTCAGGGGTCTTGCGGTTTTCTGCATGATTTTTTATCATGCATTTTTCATCCTTGATTCCATGTTCGGTTATGAATGGGCAGCGTTTCTTTTTGAATTCTTCATGCCTGCTCAGCCGTTTTTTGCAGGTCTTTTTATTTTTATCTGCGGAATGTCATGTTCGCTTTCAAGGAGCAACGCCAAAAGGGGAATCAGGCTTTTGGCATGCGCAGGGGTTGTTACTCTTTTCACCGCTCTGATAATGCCGGCTCTGGGCTTTGATGGGATGGAAATTTATTTCGGAATTCTCCATCTTCTTGCTTCATGCATTCTTATCTATGCAGCTTTTGAAAAAACGCTTAAGAATGCGTCTGCGCTTGCAGGAATTTTTCTTTGCGCCGTGCTTTATCCGTTTTTCAGCGGAATCCGAAGCGGATTTTTAAATTACGGTGAGCTCTTTGCCCTTGAAATTCCCGAAAAGCTTTATGAATCTGATTGGCTTGCGCCTTTGGGAATATACAGCCCCGATTTTTTCTCGGCGGATTATTTCCCGATTTTTCCGAATATTTTCATCTTTTTTGCCGGTGCATTTGCGGGCCGATATTTTGTTCAGAATTCTTTCCCCGAATGGATGCATAAAAGCAGAGCGCCTTTCCTCGGCTCTCTGGGCAGAAAAGCTCTGATTATATATATTGTTCATATGCCTGCCGTCTATATTTTGGCATATGTTTTTGAACTGATAATAAATTTGTTTAATTGATAGGAGATATTAAAATGAGTGAATGTAACGGAAATTGCTCAAGTTGCTCAAGCAACTGCGCATCAAAAGAAAAGCAGGATATGAGAATACCCTGCGGACCTTTCAGCAACGTAAAAAAAGTTATCGGTGTTGTCAGCGGTAAGGGCGGCGTCGGTAAGTCGCTTGTAACCTCTCTTCTTGCATGCACCATGCAGACAAGAGGCAATGCCTGTGCCGTTCTTGATGCTGATATAACAGGCCCTTCAATTCCCAAATCTTTCGGAATTCACGAAAGAGCAAAGGCTGACGAAACCGGACTTCTGCCCGAAGAAAGCAAAACAGGCATTAAGATAATGTCGGTTAACCTTCTTCTTGAAAATGAGGATTCACCCGTTGTTTGGCGCGGCCCTGTTATTTCGGGCGTTATCCAGCAGTTCTGGAAGGACGTTGCCTGGGGTGATGTTGATTATATGTTTGTTGATATGCCTCCCGGAACCGGCGATGTTTCGCTCACGGTTTTCCAGAATCTTCCCGTTGACGGAATCGTTATCGTAACAACTCCTCAGGATCTTGTTACAATGATTGTTAAAAAGGCTTACAACATGGCCAAGATGATGAACATTCCCGTTCTCGGCCTTGTTGAAAACATGAGCTACACCGTTTGCCCCGATTGCGGCAAAAAAATCAATCTCTTCGGTGAAAGCAAGCTTGATGATGTTGCGAAAGAACTCGGAGTTCCCGTTCTTGCAAGAATTCCGATTGACCCAAAAACTGCCGCTCTTGTTGACAAGGGTGCCGTTGAGCTTGCGGATGATGAATGTATGGCAGGCGCTGTTGACATTTTATCAAACTTAAAGTAAACTTAAAGAAGTATAAAACTTTTAGGAGCTGAAAAATATGCTTGACATTAAATTTCTCAGAGAAAATCCTGATCTTGTTAAGGAAAATATAAAAAAGAAGTTTCAGGACAGCAAGCTTCCTCTTGTTGACGAAGTAATCGAGCTTGACGCAAAGTCAAGAGCAATCAAGTCTGAAGCTGACAGCCTCAGAGCTAACCGCAATAAGGTTTCAAAAGAAATTGGCGCTCTTATGGCTCAGGGTAAAAAAGAAGAAGCTATGGCTGCTAAATCAAAGGTAACCGAATTTTCCGAAAGACTTGCAGAATGCGAAAAGCTTGAGGTTGAATATGCCGAAAAGGTAACCAAAATCATGATGATTATTCCCAACATCATCGATCCTTCGGTTCCTGTCGGTAAAGATGACAGCGAAAACGTTGAAGTAACAAAGTACGGCGAGCCTCTTGTTCCCGATTTTGACGTTCCTTATCACACAGATATTATGGAACGCTTCAACGGCATTGATCTTGACGCTGCAAGAAGTGTTGCAGGTAACGGCTTCTATTACCTTATGGGTGATATTGCCCGCCTTCACTCAGCCTGCATTTCATATGCAAGAGATTTTATGATTGAAAGAGGCTTTACTTATTGCGTGCCTCCTTTCATGATTCGCAGCAACGTTGTAACGGGCGTTATGAGCTTTGCTGAAATGGATGCAATGATGTATAAAATCGAAGGCGAAGACCTTTATCTTATCGGCACAAGCGAGCATTCAATGATAGGCAAATATATTGACACTATTGTTGACGAAGCAACTCTTCCCCACACTCTTACAAGCTATTCTCCCTGTTTCCGCAAGGAAAAGGGCGCACACGGTATTGAAGAAAGAGGTGTTTACAGAATCCATCAGTTTGAAAAGCAGGAAATGATTGTTGTCTGCAAGCCCGAAGAAAGCATGGAATGGTTTGAAAAGCTCTGGCAGAATACCGTTGACCTTTTCCGCTCAATGGATATTCCCGTAAGAACTCTTGAATGCTGCTCAGGCGACCTTGCCGACCTTAAGGTTAAGTCATTTGACGTTGAAGCATGGTCACCCAGACAGAAGAAGTATTTCGAAGTCGGCTCATGCTCCAACCTCGGCGATGCTCAGGCCCGCAGACTTAAAATCAGAGTCAACGGCAAGGACGGCAAAAAGTATTTTGCCCATACTCTTAACAACACGGTTGTTGCTCCTCCCAGAATGCTTATCGCTTTCCTTGAAAACAACCTTAATGCTGACGGAAGCGTTAACATTCCCGTTGCTCTTCGTCCTTATATGGGCGGCAAAGAAAAGCTTGTTCCCGTTAAATAATTGATTTTTCAGAGTTGTCTCCTTGCGGAGGCAACTCTTTTTCTATATCTTGGGGTTGAGATGACTTTGAACACAAAGGCTTGGTCGGTGCCAATTAAGGCGCCGATTTTTTTACATTTTTGCCATAAAAAAGCTTACCGAAAGCCATTGACAAAAGAGAAAATATGAGTTATTATCATATCGAACATTTGTTCTGAAAAGGAGTGAGCTGCCACGGAAAGGGTAATATTACATTCGGATATGAATTCATTTTACGCTTCGGTTGAGTGCATGCTCAACCCTTCGCTGAAAGGCAAGCCCGTTGCCGTTGGCGGTTCGGCCGAAAGCCGCCACGGAATAATCCTTGCAAAATCTCAGGAGGCCAAACGCTGCGGAGTTAAAACGGGCGAAGCGCTTTGGGAAGCGAGGCAGAAATGCAGAGATCTTATAATAATAGAGCCTCATTTTGACGAGTATATGAAATATTCGGAATTTGCTCATGAAATTTACCGCCGATATACCGACCTTATAGAGCCGTTCGGGCTTGATGAGTGCTGGCTTGACGTTAGCGCAAGTTCAGCCGCTTTCGGTGACGGTGAGCGGATTGCTCAGGAGATAAGAGAAACCGTTAAATTTGAGCTTGGCCTTACGGTTTCAATCGGGGTTTCGTTCAATAAGATTTTTGCGAAACTCGGCTCGGATATAAAAAAGCCCGACGCAGTAACCTGCATCGGGAAAGAAGGTTTTAAAGAACAGATATGGACTTTGCCTGCTTCGGATTTACTCGGTGTCGGCAGAGCAACAACAAGAAAGCTTGAAAATTACGGAATTTTCACCATCGGTCAGCTTGCAAAAACCGATCTTTCTTTTTTGCGCCGTGTTTTCGGCAAATGCGGTGAACAGCTTTGGGTATACGCAAACGGCCTTGACGCTTCAAGGGTGAAGCCTGACGGATATTCTCGGATTGTCAAAAGCGTTGGCCACGGCATAACCTGCGTTGCCGATTTGGTTAATCCCGACGAGGTCTGGAAAGTATTTTTGCAGCTTTCTCAGGATGTCAGCAGACGGCTGAAAGAGCAGAGCCTTTCGGCAAAAGGTGTTCAGATAAGCGTTAAGGATAATCAGCTTATCAGCCGCCAATTCCAAATGATTTTGCCGCTTGCAACGCAAAGTGCAATTGAACTGGCAAAAGCGGCAATTGAGCTTTTCAATTCAAACTATAAATGGAATTTTGACGTCAGGGCAGTAACGGTCAGGGCAATAAATCTTCAGGAGGCGGACTCTCCGTCTCAGCTTGACCTTTTCAACGATTGGTCAAAACACGACAAGCAGGAAAAAATAGATAATGCGGTTATGGATATTCGCCGCCGCTTCGGTAAACAGGCGATTTTTAACTGTTGCCTTATGCAGGAAAAGAAAATTCCGCATCATAAGCCTGAAATTTCGGTTATGCCTGCCCCTATGTTCAAGTGAGGTGATTTATAAAATGGCAAGAAAAGTTTACGTTGACGTTATTTTGCAGCAGGATAAAAGCGGAAATACCGTTCCTTTAAGCATACGCTGGGAGGACGGGAGCGTTTTTGAGGTTGACCGCGTGCTTTATAAGTGCAGAGCGGCTTCGCTCAAGGTGGGCGGCTGCGGAATGCGGTATACCGTCAGAATAATGGGAAAAGAAACCTATCTTTTTGAAGATGACGGCCGATGGTTTGTTGAAGCGAAATAACAAAAAGAGCAAAGGGCGACCTTTGCTCTTTTTTTAATCAAGCTGATATGCGCCCCTTGCCCACAGAATCCATTTTGAGCGGTCAAGAGGGTTAACTCCCCGTCGGGGGCTTATATGTTCCAAGCCGTCTCGGCATTCGCGGTAACCGTAAAACGATTGGCTGAGAACGGCTTTTCCCGATGAAAGCACGGCAAGCTTTGCGGGGAAATCCATTGAGGTTGCAACGGGAACGATGGCTTCCGTAACAACCGTTTGCGAGCGCATAACGGGGGAATCGTATTCACCGCCCATTTTTATTATTTCCGAAAGAATTTTGCCTGAAATCTCTTCGGGGGCGGATACTCTGATTTTCAGAAGCGGCTCAAGAATTGTTGAGCCGTTTTCGGCAAGCCCATTCATAAAAGCCATCGGAGTGCAAACGAAAAAGTCAAGCGGATGAGTGTGAATCGTGTGATGTTCACCGCCGATAAGAGTGCATTTGAAATCGGTTACTTCCCAGCCGTAAAGCCCTTGCTCAAGGCAGTTGTTGAACGAGGTGCGGATATGAGACTGGTATCTGTAAAAGCACTGATTTGACGGCAGTCTGCCGTGATAAGAAACGCCGTAGCCTCGCGGCATAGGCTCAAACAAAAACTCAACAACCGCCCAGCACGGCTTGGGCATTGTGTATCTGGCTCTTGCAAATCCTTTTTGTGCGGGAGTTTCTTTGTAAATAACGGTTGGGGCTGAAAAATCAGCGTTCAGAGCGTAACGCTCTTTGAGCATATTGTCAAGCACTTCGAGCTGAATTTTGCCCGTTGTGTTTATTGTTATTTCTTTTTGTCCGTTTTCCCATTTAGCGTCAATGTAGGGCTCTTCATCCGAAAGCTGTGAAAGGGCATGCGCAAGCGCAGGCAGCTTTAATGCGTCGCCGTCTGACGGCGTAACCTTGACTCTGAGAAACGGGTTAACAAGCTTTGCGTTTTCGCTGACGGAAAGCGAGCCGATAAAGTGGCCCGTTTTTGCACTCGGCAGTCCGCACACCGCGGCAATATCTCCGCTTGAAAGAAAGCCTGCATCAACGTATCTTGCGCCGCTGAGTTTTTTGATTTGAGAGATTTTTTCTTTTGCGGGCGGCTTTTTTTCAATTTCAACCGCTGAATTTTCTGCGTCAAGGACAGCCGCTGCTTCGGCAGGGGAGAATATTTCGATTTCGTCTCTGTTGGCAATCTGACCGCCGAAAAGCCTGACATGAGAAATTTTGCCCATGCTTTTGTCGTGCTCTATTTTAAAAATTATGCCGCATAATTCTTCGGTTTCTCTTCGCTTTGAGTCGGGCATAAATTCGGTGAGTGCATCGGCAAGCTCTTTAACGCCGACGGAAAGTTTTGCGCTGCCGCAAAGAATGGGAATCAATCGGCAATCGGCAATCTCTCTTTTTATCAGTTGTTTTGCCTTTTCTTCGTCAAGAATTTTATCGTCAAGAAAAGCTTCGGCTGCTTCGTCGCAAACGTCAGCGAGTGCTTCGGTTGCGGTTGCAGCAAAGTCTTTGCCGCTTTTGGATGAAATTGCCGTTGACGGGCTGCCTTCGTTTTCGCAGCTGCAGAGCATGAGGCACGCTCTTGAGGAAAGGGCTTTGAGTTCTTTTAAAACCGTGTTGACATCTGAACCGGCGCGGTCGGTTTTGTTGATAAAAACAGCCGTTGGCAGGTTGGCGGTGTCAAGCGATTTGAGGATGGTTTCGGTGTGTGCCCTGATGCCTTCAACGGCGGAAATAATAACAACGGCATAGTCGAGCGCTGAAAGGGCGCGCTCAACTTCACCGGCAAAGTCAACATGACCCGGTGTGTCAATTATATTAACGGTTACACCGTTCCATTGAGTGCAGGCGGCGGCTGTGCGTACAGAGATACCCCTCTGCTTTTCAACGGAAAGGCTGTCGGTTGACGCTGTGCCGGAATCAACGCTTCCTGCGTTGCGGATTGCTCCTGTCAGATAAAGCAGTTGCTCTGTCAGGGTTGTTTTGCCTGAGTCAACGTGGGCAAGGATTCCGATGTTGTGAATTTTGTTGGGCATTGAATCACCTTGGATTATTTTGTTTCCTCGTAAAGTATAAGCTCGGATGACATTGAGCAGGGAATGTCAACGGTTATTCCGTTTTGCTTAAGCTCAGCGCCTGAAACGTTAAAGCTTGCCCCGCTGTTATCGAGCGTAATTTTATAATTTTTTGAGAAATCTGCGCCTTTGGGCTTAACTTTAATTTCGCCGTTTTTGCATGCAAGCGCAAAGGCCGTGATTGCGCCTTTTGATGAATCGGGCGCGGCAATTTCCATAACGCAGAAATCCTCTTTCTTTACATCCGGTGTGTGGTGAAATATTTTTGATTCTGCAAGGAACGGGCGGATAAAGCTTTTATAAATTTCAATGCTGTGACGGATAAACTCCATTTGTTCGCCGTTGATTTGAGCATCGGGCGGCGCAACAACGTTGAGCGAAATATGCCCGAGCATGCAGTTTCTCAGCTGCATGTCAAATGAGCCGTAGGAATGGCAGCCCATGCCGGCAAAAAGCCTGTCAACCCTTTCGGGTGGCAGAGCTATCGTCATGCCGTTTGTAATCTGTATTGAATAAGGCGCACACTGACAGTCGGAAACCCAGGAATGATTGAAATATCGCATTATCCCAAGGTCGGTTCTTCCGCCGCCGCCTGCGCAGTTTTCAAAAATAACGTTCGGAAAACGCTTCTTTAATCTTTCATACATTGCGTAAACTGCATTCACATGGCGGATTGAAACGCATTCTGAATTGCGCATTCCGAAATATTCGGTAAAATCAACGTTATGGTCAACTCTGAGCAAATCAAGTTTATATTCGGTTATGATTCTTTCAAGCTCACTTTCAGCCCATTGAGCGGCCTCGGGAACTGAAAGGTCAAGGTATTTCGGACTGGCTTCGCCGAAAGGATTGACAGAAAACCATTCGGAGTGCGTTTTGTGAAGGTTGCAATATCTTCCTGCTGTTTCAATATCAACCCATAATCCGAATTTAAGGCCGTATTCATGCGCATAATCCGAAATTTCTTTTATGCCGTTGGGGTATCTCGAAGCATCGGGGATGTTTATGCCGTTGTATGAGCCCCAATCACTCTCTTCACCGGGAGGGCATTCCCAGCCTGCATCCACCGTGAAGATTTCGCCGCCCATCTGAGCAAACTGGCGTATGTAAGATTTGCTTGTTTCAACCGTCATGTCATGCTCGGCGCCCATTCCGCAGTTAACAAGAGCCTCGCTTCCGTCGGCTTCGGGCGCAGTAAGAACGGATTTGCGGATATGATCAAACATTTCGTTTACCGCTTCGTCAACGCCGCCGAAAATGTGACCGATGTGAACTTCGGGGGTAACGAACGTTTCGTGCGGCTTAATTATAAGCATCGGGTTGTGCGAGGTTATTTCCGCCTTGAAAGCAAGGCGCGTTGAATTGCGGTCGGGCTGAGCGTTATAATCAACCGTGAAGCGGCAGCTT
>Ga0233381_1000094_pt1 | contig 12807 bp, 6 predicted proteins | sample ElkDunMinimDraft_12_FD_180670 | JGI IMG/M metagenome (GOLD analysis project Ga0233381, IMG submission 180670) | Fecal eukaryotic communites from dung pellets of Tule Elk in California, USA - Elk Dung G0 | ecosystem: Host-associated > Mammals > Digestive system > Large intestine > Fecal | place... | reverse complement strand
TTACGAGAGAGGTAAGAGAATCCAGCTTACCCGAAATCTCATCCAGCTTTTTACCGTTGTGTTTGCCTTGTTGCTCAAGCGAAAGTAAAGACTTTTTCATTTCGGCCAATAAGTAAGCTGTATTAAGACTGTTCTCTTTTTCTTTCAGCTTGTTTTGCAATTCGTCCCGTTCTTTTTTTAGCGAGGCAATTTGTTCTTCTTGGCTTTCTTGGGCATATTTTATCTCTTTGCTCAATTCTTTTTGTTTTTCTTTAGCTGCCTCGCTGTCAATGTCGACAGCCCTTCTTTGCAGTTCGGATGCTTGCAAAATATCAACATCACATCCACCTAACCCCGTTGCATAGCAATGACCGAGAATGAGCAAAGAAAAAATATCGTCTTTGTGGCAGTCAGCCGAAAGAATATCAATGGCTTTCCGGCATTTCTTTTCGGTGCCGATGCCCAAAAGATAATAAAGCGCCACATGGGAAGAAACAGAGACATTGCCTTCATCGGTTTCGTCTTCGGCCCATTCCCAAGCTCTTTCGCAGGATTCTTTCATCAGCAGATACATATTCTGCTCGTCAAAAAATTCTTTATCCTTCAGAAAATATCTGGCGGCTGTGTTGAGGTTTTTTTCTTCGCCGGATATGCTTTCGCTGCTGTAGATTAAACCGAGTTTGCTGTAAGCAAAGGAATAGCCGCCTTTTCCGGATTCTTCAAACAGTTCAACGGCTTTTTCAAAATCCCTTTCTACGCCCAAGCCTTCGAGATACAGTAAACCCAACCCGTATTTCCCATATGAAACGATTTCGGGTGAAGCTGATTTGAGAGCTTCGTTGAACTTTTCTTTAGCCTTACCGAATTCTTTTTGTTCAATATGGATTTCACCGATGTTGATCAACGCTTTTTCAATACCTTTTTGGTATGCTTTTTCATAATAATCCAAGGCGGCAAAAAAATCTTTTTCAATGCAATCACCTTTAGAATAGTAATAACCAAGGTTATACATTGCGGTGGCGTCATTATTCTCAGATGCTTTTTTGAAAAACTCAAAAGCTTTTGCGGAATCTTTATCTACACCTATACCGTTGCCGTAATAATATCCGAGAAAAGACCACGCTAAGGGGTTATTTGATTCGGAAGCAGCTTGCATGCAACTGAACGCTGCTTCAAAGTCTTGTTCTGTACCGTTGCCCTCGTGATAACAAAGACCAAGGTTATAAATGGCTTCGGGAACCTTTAAATCAGCTGCTATTTGATAATATTCAAACGCTTTTTTGAAATCTTGACCTATACCCTTACCGTTGTAATAGCAAAGGCCAAGAGAGTTGAAAGCTACAGGAACATTTAAGTTGGCTGCTTTTTGGAAGTATGTAAATGCCTTTTCAAAGTTTTGTTCTACGCCTTCACCCCTATCGTAAAAAGTTCCGAGAAGATAAGAAGCATCAGGGTTATTTGATTCATCAGCTTTTTTGTAGTATTCAAAAGCCTTTTCGTGATCAATCGGAATTCCTTTGCCTATTGAGTAGCAAGCGCCAACAAAGGCAAAGGCTTCGGTAAGATTCAGATCTGCAGCTTTTTTCATGTGATTAAAAGCTTCTTCGGAATTTTCAAGAGTTCCTTTATCCCTGAGATAGCAATTGGCGATATTAAAATGTGCAATGGCTTTTTCATCATCTTTTGCCGAAGGATTTTCGGTAATCTTTGTCCACCATCTGACAGCTTGTTTGTTGCTTTTGATAACACCTGAACCTTGGTAATAACAAAAAGCAAGCTGTGACTGGGCCTGAGCATTACCCTGCAAAGCAAACGGTGTCAGGTAATCGCACAGTTTTTTGTATTCTTTTTTACTTAGCAAAAATTTCACATAGTTCTGCTCATAATTATTATTCATAATAAACAGTCCTTTTCAGATGTACCGAGTGATATCGGCTGTCATGCCGGAAAGAATTCCGTACGTAGAAAAAATTTGGGGTTTTGATTTCTTACATATTTTATAGTGAGAAGGCAGCTTTAAAATAATTCACTTTGCTGTATCAGTGCAGCATTATTCCGCTTTATTTCCGGAATACAAATCATAGGCTTCGCGGAACCTGTTTTTGATTCTTTCGTTCAGATACAGGGGCTTCGAAACGTATGCTTCTTTTCCCAGTCTCATGAAATATATTTCTGCCTGAAGGGGTGTGCAGTGGAAGATGTATTCGTTACCTTCCCTTATTTCTGCAACTGGTGGCCGCAAATGAAGCTGGCGGTTGTATTGGATTATACCCGCCTCAGTCAGTATAACATGTATTTCTTCTTCCTGACCGAGCAAGAACTGAACACCTCTTGTTTTTACAAGGCTTTCAAGTTCTTTTTTTTCAGCATAATTAAGGTGGTAGTTTTGTTTTGTAAGTTTGAATTCATTGTTGGCAGAAATTCTCATGGACATCGGTCGTGTTTCTTCGTCTGATTCATAAGCACGGCTGTAACCTGTCAAATAATTATACATTGATTTTTGGTCTGAAACAATGCCGTAAGGATAAACGGTATAACGGTTGCCGTCAGATGCAATGACAGTCAATCTTCTCTTTTCTTTGATTGCGGTTTCGATTATTTCCACTTTTTCGGCAAAATATATCCGTTCTCTTTCGATGTAAGGTTTTTCGCAGTATTCCTCAATAACAGCTTTTAAATAGGCACCAATCTTATTTTTGTAGTAGTCGGCCTCTCTGCATTCTTCTGAAGGGTTTGTCAGATATTGAACAGTATCTTCCCAAAGTCTGTAAGCGTAGCTGCTGCCGCGCTCATAAGAGTTTGCTTTCATGATAAGCTCTTTTTCTTTATATTTTAGCAAAGCTTCTATAGCATAGTTTTGGGCTTCTTTATCGAGCTTTTTTAGTGCTGACTCAAGAATTACCCTTTCTCTTTCAAGAGCAAAATGAATTGAAGCATCTGCTTCATATATGTAGTTTTTAATGATTCTGTTGATAAAGTTCGTTTTTTTTGTGTTGTTAAATGCGATCATGTCTTCGTTTATTACAACGCAAGCAAAGTCGCTCAGGTTTATTCTTTGCTTGTTGTCGCCATCGAATGTTTTGTCGAAGCACTTTGGAGTATATGACATTTTAAAATCACCTCAAAAAATTTAAATCATGTTCGCGCAATGGGTACATAAAATCGCTAAAATATTACGATTTATTGCAAAAACAGGTACAAATAATTTTTTTAAATGGCCTTTGGGCTGTTCCTGCATATGTGTTAAGCTATAAGAGCGTTAAACACGAACGAAGTTTGACAGATAATATCGCAATTTGATTATACACTTCTTCATGCGATCGTGTCAATGAGTTCTCTGAAGAGACACAGAATAATCACAAAATTCGTTGAATATTCGAAAAAACGGGAACAAATAATCGAAGAACAGATTTGTTTTTTGTGGCGTAAGCCGATGAATAAATGAAAACATTTTAATCATGAAAGGAAAATGAATTATGAAAAAGTATCTTGCATTTGTGACAATTATCGCAATGTTATTCTCTTTAGCATCTTGTACTGTGATAAAGGTAAGGAATAACTCGGCATCACAGACTGAATCGCAAAGCATTTTATTTGCAGAAAGTCAAATTGAAATCTCAGAAGTTACCAGCCCTTTTATTCCTATGTTATCAACAGAAGCGGTTGAATCAACCGTAACTGAAATGCAGACAACTGTTTGTAGTTCGAAAAATATTTCTGATGAAAAAGATGTTTCCGAATATAAAACAGAAGCGGAAACATCAGCTGTTTCAACTACGGTTGTTGAAAAGACTTATAAAAAAGCTCCGGATTATATTCCCGAAAAAGAGATCTTCGAGCTTATTGCCGCTGTGAATGCTTATCGTTTAATCAGCGGTTCTTCTGCTCTTGAAATTGACTACGAGCTTTGCAAGCTTGCATATATCAGAGCACAAGAACAGGAGCATTCAGAAGGGCATATAAGGCCTGACGGTTCACCGTTTTATACGATTAAAGAAGAGTACGGTTACACAAATGCCAGACTTGGAGAGAACATTGCTATCGCAACCGGCTTCAATGCTGAGGTGATTCTTAACGGTTGGAAAAATTCAGAGGGTCACAATGAAAATATGCTTGAAGAAAAATGGACAAGAACAGGCATGGCACTTTATGTTACGTCAAGCGGAAACTATTGTTTTGTTCAGCTTTTTGCGTATTGAGTTCTTGAACAAAAGAAAACATAACTATTTTAATTATGAAAGGAAAATGAATTATGAAAAACATTAAAAAAATAACCGCAATGTTTTTAGCTGTATTAACAATTTTTGGCTCTGCCTGTGTTCCCTGCGCATATGCAGATAATTTGAAATGCACTCCGACAGATTATGAGGAATCAACGGTTGCATCAATATCTGTTGTGTCGAGAATAACGAACATTACCGGACATGTCTGGTTATATATTGAAAATAAATCTGCTCAGGAGCTTAAACTCGGGCACTATTTTCTGCCGGCAGGTGAAGGTGTAAGTGTGTCTCTCCTTTCCTTTTCGTGTTCCGACGGCTGGGGTATTTATTACAATGTGGAATCATATTGCAACAATACCTTCAGTAACAGGGGCGCATACTCACTGACGGAGGACTTGGATGCCAAAGAGTTTGAAAAAATCAGCAGTTATATAGAGGGATATTCAAATCATTGGGATCCTGTTTTCAACTGTATGTTTTTTGCATTTACTGCTTGGAACAAAGTATCCTCCAAAAAGCTCATTCCTCTTGTTTTGCCCATCTTCGGCCAGATTCAGATGATGCTATACGGAGCTGAATCAAACTCTTTGGATATGTATTATCCTTCGGCTGACAGAGTTTACAGGCAAAGAGGTTTCGGCAGTTTAGGCCATCTTGAGCAGGTAAGCTCTAAGTCCATCGACTCAGATATCGGTTGATTTGATTGAAAGGAGAATGAAAATGAATACTGTTAAAAAATTTATCTCATTAATACTTGTTGTTGCTTCGCTTATGTCTTTTGCGATTCCCTCATATGCATATTCCGGCTCGTCCTTTGATGCCAGAGATTTTGGTTGGGTTACCCCTGTGAAAAGTCAAGGAACAAACGGTACCTGCTGGGCTTTTGCAACTGTCAGCGCGCTTGAAAGCGACTATATTGCAAAAGGATACGGTACGGCTGAAAATACTGACTTTTCAGAAGCATATTTTGCATGGTTCGGACAGAATACGGCAGTGAAAGACCCCGATGCTCCGACATATGGCGATGGATGGAATATCTCTGATGCATATTCTACAGGCGGATGCTGGCTTCAGGCTATGTCAGTTCTTGAATCGGGCTCGGGCATTGCTTTTGAGAAGGATTTTCCTTACAGCATGACTAATCCGAAGGAAATGGGTCCGTATCCTGAAAGTGACAGATATTCCGCCGCTCCTGTTCTGGTTGAACATACAGTCAAATTCGGTGCCGATGAGATTCCTGAGGCAAAGAAGTGGATAAGAGAACACGGTTCCGTAACAGTCAGCTATTACTGCGATGACAAATATTTATCCCAAACCGACAACGAGTGTTCATATTATTCAGGAACAAATCGGTTATACTCTCACGAAGTGGCTGTTATTGGATGGGATGATAATTATCCTGCAAAAAACTTCGGCAAGAACAGACCTCCCGTTAACGGAGCTTGGCTCTGCAAAAACAGTTGGGGTGAAACTTGGGGCGATAACGGTTACTTCTGGCTTTCCTATGCAGAAAAAACAATTTCCGTTTTCGAAGGTTATTCGGTTATGAAGGCCGAACAGTGCTCCAATAAGTATACATACAACGGAACAACCTGCTCAACAGGTTTTTCTACTACTGCTGATATTGCTCTTGCCAACGCTTTTACCGCAAAAGCTGACGAAGATATTACTGCAGTTACCGTTACCACTTTTGATTCCAACACAAAAGTAGATGTATATGTTTATACAAATGTTCCAGAAGACTTTGCGAGCCCTGAATCGGGCAGCCTTTCTGCAACGGTTTCTTCTTTCTTTCCGGTTTCAGGCTATTTCACTATTCCTCTTCCCGAAAAGGCAGCTGTCAGCAAAGATTCGATTTTTACCGTTGTTGTTGAATATGAAAGCGACAATGAAATGCCTTGCTATCCCATGGAAGACGGCGTTGACCATTCAAGCAGGGAGAGCGAAAGCTTTGTGCGCTGTAACGGAAAGTGGTACGATCCTGAGTTTTTAGGTGATTATAACAATGCTTATATCGGCGCAATATCTGCTGGTGAGCATAACTTTGTTGCCACCGAAACAAAATCGGCAAACTGCACGGAGAACGGATATGTTATAAGCGAATGCCTTAATTGCCGCCGCAAACAAACCGTTGAATCGGAAGCTCTTGGCCATCGCTGGTGCGATTGTGAAGGAGATCCTGAAACAAAACATTGCAGCATCTGCAATGATATTCAGGTGAAAAACGGCGGTGAGAACAGCGGCGGAGCGGGTGAAGTCGAGAGTGTTCCGTCAGAGCAGGAGCCGGAAAAATCTTTTTGGCAGATTATCAGAACTGTTTTTGACTTTCTGATATCTTTTCTTGACCTGACGAACATAATCCAAAGCATAATTTTTATCGGATAATTTCCTCCTTTTAAAATATAAAAATTCCTTTCTTTTGTTTTCCTTCTTTTTTACTCCTCCTTGTTGCCGGCCGGCCGGCAGAAGACCGCCCGGATGTCATGACCGTCCGGGCGGTCTGAAAAATTTTTATAAATACATTTTTGATAATTCTGATTTATTGCAAGGTATAAGTGTTTCTTGAAAAAATTTGTTTTAAGCATATATGTGCTATCGCTATAAAAAGCCAAAATGTGTATTTATACACTAATTATACTTGCAGCCATGTCAACACAGCTGTTTTTGTGAGGTGTAAATATAAATTTATTGTAATATAAATATGAAAGGTTGACAATAATCATAAGTATCCATATCATTATATATCAAAACAAAAAGCATAGCTGTTGCTATGCTTTTATACTATTAATTTTAATATTAACAGGATAGCTATATGTTTTTTATGCCAAACAAATCAAATATTCTGGGAATGAGTTCTCTGCACCTTGAAGCGATTTCAGCTGATTCTTCATATACACTTTGGCGAGCCTCAACCGCACTTTCTTTTGTTAAAATATTACCTCCATGCGCTGCATCGTTGCGTAGCTCACTTATTTTTAATATATCTATTGAAATGCTTGAAAGTTTTTCCGGGTCAACAAGCATTTCTTTTTCAATATAATTACGCAGATGTCCTTCTTTTGAATATGAAAAGATATAACTGAAAGGACCAAGCTCAACTGAATTTTTCAATTTATTATGGTAGGCCACTTTTGATACTTTACATTTGCCGATATAATTTTCCAAATTTTTTCCGTCTTTTAGAACATTATTTAAAATTCGTTCTTTGTAAGGATAATAAAACAAAAAATTAATCACATGTTCCAATGCAGTGTAGTATTGTAAAGCAACGCAACTATAATCAAAATGTTCTTTATCTATTGTTGAATCCGCAAATAATATGTAGGTTCTGTAAAGATATTCTCCTGTCGAAAGACTTCTGAAGACTTTATCTATTTCTTCATCAAATGTTGTGTCGGAATAAACACTTTGCAACAGTCTTTTGATTTTAGGTAAATTAACGGAAAGATTGTTTGATGTTTTTTTATACAGTTCTTCATAGCCATCAGATTTTGAGACTTTGTCTTCAATAAGGCCAACAATTCTCTGAAGAGTTTCTTCATTGCTTAAAATGGTTTTGTAGTCAAGCCCACTTGATCTTATATCTTTAGACCAAGCTTGTTTAAGCTCCATTATTTTGTCAATCGGCAAATCTTCTTTTAACAGACGGCTAAACTTAGAGTTGATTTCTTTAAGGAACCGATTCTCTTGTTTATAATGTTTAGCAATTTCACTGCTTATATACTCTTTAAATGACATGTCATCAAAAATCTCAGTGAAGAGAACACTTTCAATCTTATCATTAAAAAAGAACTCATCGGTAACATTAAGAATTCTCTTTATGTTGATGTCTTGATGATAATTAGGTATTAAAACAAGTGCTAAGTTAAGATTATTTAATATTGAGATTACAGGAATAAGTTTTATTAACTCATTATATAGGAGTTTTATTTCTTCCTGTTGGATTCTTCTGCTTTTGTAATCTGATAAAAATTCAACTAAATCTTTTCGCCGATAACCAAGTTGTTCCGTCAGAATTGCGGCTGTTTCTGCTCGGCAATCATCTGCATAAGTAACATGTTTTTTACAGGATTTCTCAAAAAATCTTTTAACTTGAGGAAATACATCGAAAAACATATCATCTACAGTAAGTTTTTTCGTGAACTCAATTGAACTAATAGAGGGATCAATTTTTATATTGTATTTTTTGTTTTTTTCTCTAATTCCGAGTAAATATTCATCAATAAGTGCGCAAATAATATTAATTATTTCGTAAACTGATTTGCTGTTTTCGATTTTCCAATTGCGACAAGTTTTTTGGGGGTTGTCCGGAATGTTTTCGAATGCATCTATATCATTCAAAATCATGTACAGGTAAATATACCCGAACGTAAGTAAATTAAGAAGGTTGTTTTTGCTTTTTTCAAAATAATATGCATTGAATAAAATAAAAAGCATTTCAAAGGCAGATTCTATGTCTAATAAAGCAGGCTCATTTTTCAAGAGATGCATTATGTAGTCGGAACTTTTTTGGGCATATTTTTTTCGTTTCTCTTCTGATGCGTTTGTTAAGATTGCAGATGTCTCTTTTGCTCTTTTAGATTTATTATGTTCAAATTTAAAGTTTTCGTCAGCACAACAACCGAAAATATCGTCAAGAAGAAATTCGGAACATTTATCTTCTTCTGTAGCAAAAAGACTTAGCAATTCAGAGCCATTGTCATAAATTATATTGTCAGCAGGTTCGTCAGCGAAAACTTCATTGCCGTCGTAAGTTAAAATGTTATATGTGTCCCATAAAAGAAGCTCAAATGTGACCTTGTCAATTACTGCAGTTATATTATCATCTGTAACGATTTTTGAAACTTCTTTTTTGATTTCATTATAGTCCACAGAGCTTCCATCAAGATAGTCCCAATATCCCTCCTTCAAAGACCAAGGATTTCTTTGCGGGAAAACTGGCATAGATTTTTGCTTTTTTGAAAAAGTTTTTTTGTAGAGAGTATCCCATACAAGATCGATGCTTATTTTCATTTCACAGTTAAGGGCTTGAAGCACAGGAATAGTATCAAAATTTACATATGGAATAAAAAATGATAGTCTGGCATCCTTATAATTGTTGTAGGATTCGCACTCAAGGTCTTCTATCACCCGGTTTCGATCAAACCTATCATAAAAACCAGGATGTTCTTCGTAAAAATCTTCAAGATCTTCAAGATCTTCAAAATCTATGTTTTCTTTTAATGGATGTTTAAATATATCATCCGACGAATTAAGTAACCTGAAAACTTTTAAAAAATCACTTAGTTCGTCCAATGAGCACATCTTAAACCCATCATAAAAATGACACATCAAAATATGGAATAAATTATGTTCAATATAACATAAGAAATCCTGGTTTTGGGAAAAATCCTCCCATCCTTTTTGAGAATACAGTTCAAAGGCAGAAGAGAAAAAACCTGAAAAAAGACTATCAAAGTGCCTGCAAATGGATTTAAACTTTTCAGAGGCTTCTTTTTGTGTGCCGTAAACTTTATCAAAATATAAATTTATCTGTTTTCCCAATTGTTTCATAGTTCGCCTCCTGAAATATGTTAGTTCGGATGATGCATATTATTTATTAGTTTTTGTCTTTCGCAATGAACTAGTTGAAAAGTTTTACTTTTTGCAGTTTGTTACGTTACTGCATCTAAAATTATACACTTATATTTGTGGTTTTTCAATATCTCAATTTTATTTAAATTAATTATAAACTAAACATATTGCAATTGTGCGTCTTCACATTGATGAAGTTGGTTGCTTTTGTTGTTCAAAAAATGTTCCCTCTTTTGTTTCTTGCATACCTTCTATGAATGGAAAGCAATAAAAATGTACATTCTTAAAACTCAGGGAAATATTCCAATTAATGAATGAAAACAAATGGTGAATGCGGGGGATTAAAAATGAAGAAAAGTAAAAATCTAATCGTTTGCATTGAATTGTCTTATAGTGGTCAAAGGCATAATTCTCGAATTGGCAATTTTATTCAGCAAAAGATAAAACAGTGGATTAAGGTATTACCGAACAGAACGGCTTGAGTAAAGCTGATTCTGTTCGGTTTTGCTTTTTTACAACCAACTTATTCTTACATACTTTATGTGAAAATGAAAGCTGCGCAGGAGTTAAATCCGGGCGTAGCTTTCTGCGTTTCTTGGGCTGCTCGGAGAAAAATGCGGTCTGCACCCGCATCTGAAACGGAACGGGAAACCGAAACGGCACAAAGCAAAGGTCACTCCTTTTTGCCGTCGATAATTTAGAATCAGGAGGATTACTATGAAAGAAACGCCGCCCCCTCCATAACCGAATAAATTGAGGTTATTTTGAATCCCCCGAACCGTTCTCTGTTACTTTCCGCAACGGCGTATATTATACTAATGATAAAAATGATTCTGTGGACAGGATTCAATATATGATTAACATTTACAAAACCCTTGAAAGGAAAGGTGAAAAGGCGACTGTTAAACGATTTAAAGAATTTTTAAATGTATCGTCTTATCGTCTGTAAACACAGTGAAAAAGTATATCGATGAAACACCGGGCTTTTTAAGAGATAACAAGGGATTTGTTACATACATTGAACCTGAATGCAGATTTTTAAATAGCGATGAATAAGTGCATCGATTTTACAAAAATTAACAGAAAGGAGTGATGCTTTTGCAGCGTATTCTGAACGGAAAAACGGTGATGTATTTACTCACAAAATCAGAAAAAGCGGATGAAAAAGTTAACGAGTTTTTAAAAAGCGAAATTCAAAGAATAAACGAACTCGGATACAAACCGTTTGTTATGGTTTCGGGCAAAGAAAGCCTTGAGTATAACACCGAAGTGCTTGTTTTAAGAAACAAGGAAGAAGCCGAAAGAGATGAAGCTGCTATGTGTGAGGATATTGCAATTTAACAGTTTATGCAGGAGGAAAATAAAATTAATGACAAATAATCCTGCACAAAGCAAAAGAATGCGGCGGAAACATTTACCTGCCGCATTCTTTATTAACGGCCTTGAATTTTAATTTGCGGCCATATAAAATAATAATATAAACATATCAGGAAAGGAAAACAAAATGATTGAAAAATTCAACATAGCCGGGTACTGTCGAATTTCTGTTGACATTGAATCAGACAAAACCCCCAATATATCAATTGAACATCAAAAAGAACTTATCAGAGAATATGTTGAAAAGAATTTTCCCGGTTCTGCACTTGATTTTTATGAGGACAGAGATAAATCGGGATATACATTTGAGCAACGTCCCGGATATCAGGCGATGCGGCCGTATTTGTTGAACGGAACTTACGATGTGCTTATAGTTAAAGATTTTTCACGTTTTTCACGCCGTAACGGAAAAGGTCTTGTTGAACTTGAGGAGTTGCGCGATGCAGGCCTGAGAATAATATCTATAGGTGATATTATTGACTTTCCGAATGATGATGATTGGTTCAAAATTCAATTTCATTTTCTTGTCAACGAAATGCCGGTAACGGACACTTCCAAAAAAGTAAATAAAGTTGTAGAACTTCGTCAGGAAAAGGGCGAATGGATTTGCGCAGCCCCCTACGGTTACAAAATGTCAATGCCGAGAAAAGACCCTTATGAAATTATTCCCGAAGAAGCAAGCGTTGTTCAAAAAATTTATGATTTGTATCTTAAAGGCTGGGGTTATAAAAAGATTGCAAATTATCTGACAGAAAAACACATTCTTACTCCCAGAGCGAGTGAAAAAGCAAGAAAAGATGCTGAAGGTATAGAGAATAATATTAAAGCAAAAGCGGAATGGAGCGTTGCAACCATTCAAGGTATTCTGACCAATGATGCTTATATCGGGACTCTGCGTCAAGGAAAAACCAAACGAATAAAAATCAACGGAAAATCCGTTTGTAAGCATGAGTGCGAGCAAAAGGAGTTCAAAAACCATCACGAATCAATAATTGACTTTAAAACCTTTGCTGCCGCACAAGAAGCAATGAAGTCAAGAACCAGAAATCACTACAGAGGTCAGAAGAAATACGATAATTTCTATTCGGGATTGATGGTTTGCGGTGACTGCGGAAGCCCGATGTTTCCAATGAGCAGAAAGGGAAATGATGCATATCGCTGCGGAGAATATCACAAAAGAGGTCTAAAAGCCTGCACAAGTCATTTTGTAAAGGTTGAGATGCTCGATTCCGTTCTTAAAGAATATCTCAGATTCATCAGAAACACATCTGCTGAAATGATTGAAAGAATCAATATGTCCCTTGAAAATGAAGACTCAGAAGTCAAAAAAAGCGAAACATCGATTGAAAATCTTGAGAAGCTTATTAAAGAAGCTGAAGAAGAAAGAAAAATACATCTTCGTCAGAAAGCAAGAGCTATCATCAAGGAACCTGACAAAGAAGAGGAACTTGAAGAATTGTATGATGAGATGGTTCAAGAGTGTGCCGACAGAATTGAAGGTCTCAGAAACCAGATTGCAATGATTTCCGATAAACGCGATACGGTTATACGCATCAACAGAATCGCAAAAACTGCTCTTCAAATTTTTGACGACATCATCAATAAGGACAAGCTCAATACAAACGACTTGTTGCTTATAATTGAAAAGATCATC
>Ga0233381_1000092_pt1 | contig 12890 bp, 10 predicted proteins | sample ElkDunMinimDraft_12_FD_180670 | JGI IMG/M metagenome (GOLD analysis project Ga0233381, IMG submission 180670) | Fecal eukaryotic communites from dung pellets of Tule Elk in California, USA - Elk Dung G0 | ecosystem: Host-associated > Mammals > Digestive system > Large intestine > Fecal | place... | reverse complement strand
GCCTGAAATAATGTCGGCAACTGCGCCGGCACCTGCCTGACCGCCGAGATATGAATTGAGAATTGCTGCAACGCCGTCATTCCAGGGCATTTCAACGGGTGAACCGCCTGCAAGAACAACAACAACGTTCTTGTTAACCTTAAGAATTTCTTCAACAAGCTTATCGTGAGCTTCGGGAAGATTCATGTGGCTTCTGTCAAAGCCTTCAGCTTCGTATTCGTCTGTCAGACCGATGAAAAGAAGAACGGTTTCGCATCTTGCGGCAACTTCGGCAGCTTCGGCTGCGAGAGCGGCATTCTTCTTTGCTTTCTTTGCTTTGAGTTCGTAGCCCTGAGCAAACTCAACGCTGTATCCTGCGTTCTGGAGTTCTTCAAGCGCGTTGTCAAGCTTTGTGGGATTAATGTGAGATGAGCCTGCGCCCTGGTATCTGGGCTTTCTTGCAAGTTCACCGATAACGGCAACCTTGCCGCTCTTTTTGAGAGGAAGGATTCCGTTGTTCTTAAGGAGAACCATTGATTCTGCGGCAACCTTTCTTGCGAAGGGCTGATCGTCAAAATCGTTGTACTGATAATCTTTCTTTGCGCCGTCGGCAGCTTTCTTTATAAGGTTGAGCATGTTGAGAGCAGCTTTGTCAAGATATTTTATATCAAGAGTTCCGTTCTGAACAGCTTCAACGATTTTCTTTGCGCCTGCGCCGGAGGATGAGGGCATTTCAAGGTCGTTACCGTTCTGAAGGCCGAGAACGCGGTTGTTAACTGCGCCCCAGTCACTTACAACAACGCCGTCATAGCCCCACTCGTCGCGGAGGATTTCGTTCTGAGTGTGGTTGTTTTCGGAACCGTGCATGCCGTTGATTTTGTTGTAGGAGTTCATAACCGTCCAGGGTTTACCCTTCTTAACGGCAATTTCAAATCCTGTAAGGTAAATTTCACGCAGAGCTCTTTCATCAACAACCGAATCGCAGGTCATTCTGCGGGTTTCCTGGCTGTTGGCGCAGAAATGCTTGAGCGATGTGCCTACGCCCTGAGACTGAACACCCTTGATGAATCCTGCGGCAAGTTCGCCTGCAAGGATGGGGTCTTCTGAAAAATATTCAAAGTTTCTTCCGCAAAGAGGAGAGCGCTTCATGTTAATGCCGGGGCCGAGAAGAACGCCGACTTCTTCTTTAAGGCATTTTTTGCCGAGAGCCACACCCATCTGATAAAGAAGCTCGGGGTCCCATGAAGCTGCGGTTGTTGCAGCTGTGGGGTAGCTGATGGCGGGCACGCTGTTGCTGAGGCTGTCGCCTGTTTTTGAATAGTCCTTTTTGCGAAGTCCGTGAGGGCCGTCGCAAACCATGATTGAAGGAATGTCGTATTTCTCCATTCCCTTGAGATGCCAGAAATCGGCACCGTCGCACAGAGCGGCTTTTTCTTCGAGCGTCATCTGGGCAAGAATTTCTTTCGGGTCTTTCATTGTGAATTTCCTCCTTATGTATCTGAATTATCTTCTAAACCTAATATATCATCGGCGTTCATGCCGTCGATTTCTTCAACCTTGTTGAGCTTTTTGCGGATAATTTCGTTGCGCTTATCGGCTTCGTCAAGCGATTTGCCGGCTTCTTCAATTTTTTGCCTTGCTTTGTGAAGAACAACTCCGAATTTGTCATACTGAACCTTTGCCGCCGCAAGAAGAACACGGACTTCGTTGGCTTTTTCGTTAATGGCAACGGCTCTGAAACCGAGCGAAAGGGAGTTGAGCAGGGCGGTGACCGTCATCGGGCCTGCAAGCATAACGTTATATTCGCTGCGGATTTTTTCGGCAACGCCGTTTCGGGAAGAAACGATTTCGGCATAAAGGCCTTCGGTTGCAAGGTAGAGAATTGCGTAAGGGGTGGTTGTGGGAACGTTGATATATTTTGAAACGGATTTTGCCTCGGCAACAACTCTTGCTTCAAGCGCTTTTCTTGCCGCCGCAAGGGCTTCGGCATCGGCGCTGTCGGCAGCGTCGCAAAGCCTTATGTAATCCTCCATTGGGAACTTTGAGTCGATGGGAAGATAGGTTGTTCCGCCGTCGCTTGAGGGAATTCTGACGGCAAATTCAACCCTGTCTTTTGACGAAGCGGAGGGCGCAAAATTGGTTTCGTACATCCCGGGGATAGTCTGGTCAAGGATTGCACCGAGCTGGATTTCGGCCCAGGTACCTCTTGCTTTGACATTTGTGAGAACTCTGTTGAGAGATGCAACGTTATTTGTAACGCCGTTTGAAAGCTCCTTCATTTCGCCGAGAGATTTATAAACGTTTTCAAGACGGTCGGAAACTGTTTTGAACGAACTGTCAAGACGCTGAGAAAGGGTTGAGGTGAGCTTTTCGTCAACGGTAACTCTCATTTCTTCAAGCTTCTTTTCGTTGCTTTCGCGCATTTTGTCAACGGCTTCGGTCAGGGCTTTGCTTTGCTTTTCGTTTTGCTCAAGATTGTTGAGCCTTATTGTGTTGAGCGAATCGCCCATTATTCTTGTGAGCTTTGCGCTTTGCTCTGCGCTGTCGAGACGGAGATTTTCAAGCTTAGAGTTCATCTCACTCAGAGTCTGAGCTGTTTCAAGGCGCATGTCTCTTTGGGAGGCCTGCGTTTCACGGCGGTTTCTTTCAAATTCAGCGCCGAGCGAGCGGCTGAGCTCGGTTGTTTTTTCGCTTAATGATTTTATTGCGGCTTCGCTGCTGCTTTTGTTTTGCTTTGCAAGCAGAATAACAAGCAGAACAATGGCGGCGGCAAGCAAAGCGATGATTATATAAAATTCCAAACGCTTTCCTCCATTATACCTATAATTAAATATAATTTTAACATATATTTATTATATAGGCAATCTTTTTTTAACAAAAAGTATAATTATTGAAATTTTTGCAAGTTAATGCTATAATGTTTTATCACATTCAAGATTAAACATAACGTAAAGGAAGATGCTTGTTATGACAGGAATTATCGGAGCGATGAAAATTGAGGTTGAAACGATAAAAGACCTAATGGAAGAAAAAAAGAGCGAGATTATCAGCGGCGTTGAATATGTTAAAGGAACGCTTCACGGCAGCGAAATTGTTATTGCCGTTTGCGGAATCGGCAAGGTTGCCGCCGCAATGTGCGCCCAGACAATGATTCTTAAATATGCTCCCGACAGAATAATTAACACGGGCGTTGGCGGAAGTCTGAGCGCAAAGCTTGCAATCGGGGACATCGCCGTTGCCGAAAGCCTTGTTCAGCATGATATGGATACTTCACCTCTCGGCGATCCGATAGGTCTGATTTCAGGAATAAACGTTGTTAACATCCCTTGTAACGGTGCGGTTGTTGACGCTCTTTCGGCATGCGTTGAAAAGCTTGACGGCGTCAAGGCTGTCAGAGGCGTTATTGCTTCAGGCGATCAGTTCATTGCAAGTGCTGAAAAGAAAAAATTCATAACCGAAAATTTTGACGCAATCGTATGCGAAATGGAGGGCGCAAGCATTGCGCAGGTATGCTACACCAACTCAGTTCCTTTCGGCGTTGTCAGAGCGGTTTCGGATTGCGCCGACGGATCTTCTCACATGGATTACGGCGAGTTTTTGCCGATGGCGGCGGCGAACGCAGCAAAGCTTATTGAGCATTTTGTTGCTTTGGTAAAATAGCACAATTTGAAAGCTTTTCTTTTTACAAATCGGTCTATTGACCCGTTTTTTAGAAATTGTTATAATTTAAATACCGATTTTAAAACAACACGGAGATGATTTTGATGAAAAAATCTGTTAAAAAAGTTGTTGCAATGCTTCTTGCATTCCTTCTCACTTTCGGTACGCTTACTGCCTCAGCCGCAAACGTTGAAACGGATACCGACGTTCCCGAAACTGCAGAGAAAAACTACATAATTGAAAATCCGTACGAGGAAATTGACTGGGATACGTGGGGCAACTACAAGACCCAGCTTCACTGCCACACCAACGCCAGCGACGGCTTCCTCACAATTCAGGAGTTTGTTCAGATGCACTATGCTCTGAACTTTGACATTGTGGCTCTTACCGACCACGGCACTCTGAACCGCGGCTGGAACAACGAGCCTGAGCTTGTTCCGCTTATGCGTTTAATCAAAAAGGAACGCACACAGATGTCCGACGTTATCCCCGTTCCTCAGGAGGATTACGAAGCTTATCTTGACGGAACGTATGAAAACAAATCATACACAACCAAAGAGGGCCTTGTTCTCACAAGAACCCACGAAAACGGCATGATTGACATTCCTCTCGGAATTGAGCTTAACATGGCAACCCCGATTGCCGACTGCCATCTGACAGGATATTACGCTGAATACGGTCAGGGTCTTGCAGGCGTTTTCGGCGACTATGAAACACCTTCAAAGGGCGTTATGGAAGCCGGCGGCATTTCATATCTTTCCCACGTTGGCGAATATGTTTATACCGATAAGGATTCTCAGAACTATGTCGGCAAGCTGATTGACGATTATTATCCCACAAAGTTTGCCCGCCTTTTCCTTGATTTCAAAGGCTCATCTCTCGGCATGGGTATCAACAGCGCAACCGATGCACACACCCGTTGCGACAGAATTCTCTATGACCAGGTTCTTCAGAAAACAATTCCCAACGGCGTTGTTCCCTGGGGCAACACCTTTGCGGACTCGCATGACGAACACGCAGTTAACGACGCTTACACAATGACCTGGATGCCTGAGCTTACCGTTGACGCTTTCAGAAAGAGCCAGGAAAAGGGCCATTATTTCTCAATTTCCCACTATTCAAACGGCGTTGAGCTTGACGGTATCCCCGAAATGCCCGATTTTGTTGAGCAGGATGTTTACGATTCAGGCAGCTTCTGGCTTGACAACACACCCAACGTAACAAAAGTTACCGTTGATCAGGATGCAGACACAATCAGCGTTGAAGGTGTGAACTTCAACAGAATTGTTTGGGTTTCAAACGGCAACGTTATTCTTCGTGAAGAAAACATTACCGACGGAAAAGCAACCCTTGATCTTCATCAGGATGCAGAATGGCTTAACGGCGCAGAGCCTTACCTTTACGTAAGATTTTATATCACGGGCGAAAACGGCATTTGCTATTCACAGCCGTTCGTTCTCAACGTTGAAGGCGAAGAATTTGCTCCCGTTGACGTTCCCGCAACTCACGATATTTCAACATTCCTCAGAGGTCTTGTAACGGTTGTTGACCTTATTTTCTTCAGACTGAATCCCATCATCTGGGCGTTCAAGTATTTTGCTCTCGGTTATAATCCCATCACTCTTGACAGACTTTTCAATCCGTTCTAAAACAATTAAAGCTCCCCTGTTTTTGCAGGGGAGCTTTTGGATAACAGCTTTAAGGGGAGATTTTATGGCAAAAGCTATGACTGCGGAAAAGCTTCAAAGGCTTCAGGCAAAGCGCGAAAAAGAAATCCGCAAATGGGAAAAAGAAAAAGCGAAGCCGAAAAAGAATTTGTATTTTGTTTACATCATTCTTGTTATCACGCTTATCTATGTTACGGATGAGGTTGCCTCGCAAATCGGCACTCTCATGAAAACCGAAATCGCCAACGACCTTTTTGCAAGCGAAGGATCGGTCGGCTGGCTTGACATGCTTTCGATCCTCAGCGCACCGTTTATGGCTATCGGTCTTTTTTACAGACCGCTTGCCGACCGCTGGGGAAGAAAAATGTTCCTTATTATTAACACTTTCGGAATGAGCTTCGGCTTGCTGTTCATTTATCTTTCGCAGAACGTTTTTCTTTATTTCGTCGGTGCGTGCGCCGTGCAATTCTTTATTCCGCACGATATGCACGTTGTTTATATAATGGAATCCTCGCCGCCCAAACACAGAGCAAGGATTTATTCGATTATAAAGTTTTTTGCCAACATGGGCGTTATGCTTATACCGCTTCTCAGAAAGTATCTGATGAGCGACGCCACACAATGGAGAAGAATTTATTTTATTCCTGCGGTTGTGGGCGTTATTGTCTGTTTTGTTGCTCTTTTTACGGCAAGAGAAACGGATTCATACATTGACTCGCGCCTGCGTTACCTCAGAATGACCGACGCGGAAAGAGAAGCCGAAAAGCTTGCAAAGAACGAACAGAACGTTCAGGGCGGCCTTATACCCGCTTTCAAGTTTGCTTTGAAGCATAAGCAGCTCCGCTGGCTTTACATAACGTCAACCCTTGCCAACGTCGGCATATTTGCAACGGTCAACTATCAGGTTGTCATTTCTTACGGCTACGCTCAGAACTATGTTTCAAACGGCCTTTTTTCGGCACTCGGCGAAGATGTTCTCAATTTTGTAAGCACAGGCCCCGTAACGGAGGCTCTGATGCTCTTTCCGATAGGCAGCGCCCTTGCTCAGGTACTTATGGGCTTTGTTTCCGACTCAAAGGGCAGAAAAGCCGCAGCCATAACAACTGCGGTCAACTGTCTTGTTTCGTTTGTTCTCTTTTCGGTTGGTTCCGTAATGGCGTGGAACCCTTACGTTGTCGGTTTCCTTTGCGGCGCATTCATCGGCAGCTATTATTCAACCAATGACGTTATTATCATGATGATAGGTGAATCCGCACCGACAAACCTGCGTTCTTCGGCAATTTCGGCGCAGTATATCACCTGCGTTGCAAGTTATGCCATCTCTTACGGTGTCGGATTGCCGCTTGTAACGCTGCTCGGCAATCATATCATGGGAATAGTTTCGTTTGCTCTTATGGTGCCCGGTTTTGCGGCAGCGTTCTTTGCCCTTGTTCGCAAAACGCATGAAACAAAAGAAATCAACGTTGACACCGTTACAGGCTGCGAATGGGATTGATTTTTACAGTAAAAAACGGCTTGCAGGGATTATCCTTGCAAGCCGTTTTTGCTTTATTCAACAACGGTTAAATCTTTGTTGCCGCTTACTGAGGAATAAACGTAATCAAAGTCTTTTCCGAAGTAGGGGTGCTCGGTGTATTTATAAGCCACGTAACGGAGATTATCGTCGCTTTCTATAATTTTCATGTCATTAAAATCGCCCATGTCAAGAACAATGTCGTAGCTTGACTGCGCTTTATAGAATTTGTGAACTTCAACGCTGTCAACAACACCTCTGCGGTTGAATGTGATTATAAAACGAGAGGATGCGTTGGTGGCATCTTTTGTGTAAATAATCTGTTTGTTTTTCTGGGTTTTGCCGAGCTCTTCGCCGACTTCTTCCATTTTTTCAACGATTTCGGTTTCAGCCTGAATGGAGGCTGCAACCCTTTCACTGTTAGCGGCGTTGACGTTGGAAAGAGCTTCCTGAGGGTCTTGCTTTGAAGTGTCGGGTTTGCAGGCGGCAAGGGTTAAAATAACAGCCAAAAGAGAAATGATGGCAACAATCTTTTTCATAATGAGTCCTCCCTTTGTATTATACTTATATTACTGACATAAAAGCCTGAAAAAGTCAAGAAGAAAAAAGAAAAATTAACATAAGAAAAAATATTTTGTAAAGATTCCGCAACAATTCACAGATTCCCGGAAGATATGAAAGAGTTACATAATCGGATAAAATAAATATACGGCCTTTGTTGACATTGACTAATATATCTGTTAAAATAAATTGAATATATTATTTAAACGCATAGGAGGAATTAAAAATGGTTGATCAGAGAACGCTGGCTTATATCAATCTTTATGCCGTTCTGGGCACGCTTGAGAATCTCTGCGAGCTTGCACCCGAGGCAAGCAGTCTCTTGACCAATAAAAAACCGATTTCAATCGGCTTTGAGGTTAAGGGCGGCCCGAGCGCAACAATCACTTTTAAAAACGGCAAATGCAGAATGGAACAGGGCTGCACAAAGTGCGACGTTAAGCTTCCTTTCAGCTCTTGTGAAAAATTCAACGGTCTTATTGACGGAACGGTTACTCCCATTCCTTCAAAAGGATTCACTCACATCGGTTTCCTTCTCAAGGATTTCACAAAGCTTACAGATCTTCTCAACAAATATATGAGACCCGATCCCGCTGATCTTGAGGACGAAGATTTCTTCAGAATCAGCACAACTCTTATGTTCTACACAATTACCGTTGCAATTGCTCAGATAGGCAACAACGATGAAATCGGCAAATTCTCGGCTGACCATATGGTTGACGGCGAAATTTCGTTCAGCATCAAGGGCGGCCCGGCTTCAACAATCAGAGTTAAAAATCACAGACTTCTTGCTGTTAAGAAGCCCTGTGAAGCTCCCAGAGCAGTTATGGAATTTGACAACATCAAGCTTGCAAGAGATTTGTTTGACGGCAAGGTTAACGCAATCGCTTGCGTAGGCACGGGCGACATTGTTATGAAGGGCATGATTTCAATGCTCGACAATCTTAACAGAATTCTTGACCGCGTTGCATTGTATCTGGCATAAGGAGGAAGTAAGATGAAGATTAATACATATGCAAAAAGCACCGAGCTTTTCCAAAGAGCAACCAAGGTTATCCCCTCGGGCCTTTACGGCCATCAGGGTCCTGCCGAAGGCTGTTGCATTCCTGTTTCGGCTTACCCTCTTTTCAGCCAGAAGGCTCAGGGCTCATATTTCTGGGATGTTGACGGCAACAAGTTCATCGACTATATGTGCGCTTACGGCCCCAATGTTCTCGGCTATAACGACCCCGACGTTGATGCTGCCGTTATGGAGCAGATGAAGATTGAAAACTGCGTTACCGCTCCCTCAACAAAAATCATTGAATTTGCAGAGCTTATGGTTGATACCGTTGCATGCGCTGACTGGGCATTTTTTGCAAAGAACGGCGGCGACACAACAACAGCAGCCATCATGACTGCAAGAGCCGCAACTCACAGAAAAAAGATTATCTTCGTTAACGGTTATTACCACGGCGTTGCTCCCTGGTGCCAGAAGATTGACTATCCCGGAGTTATTCCCGAGGATGTTGCAAATAACCTCTACGTTGACTGGAACGATTTTGAAGCTCTTGAAAGAATCGTTGCAGAAAATGAAGGCGAAATCGCCGCTTTCATTTCAACTCCCTATATGCACGGCAACTTTGTTGATAACGTTCTTCCCGCTGAAGGTTACTGGCAGAAAGTCCGCAAGCTCTGCACCGAAAAAGGCATCGTTCTTATTGTTGATGACGTTCGCTGCGGCTTCAGACTTGACCTTGCAGGCTCTGACCATCATTACGGCTTTGAAGCTGACCTTATCTGCTTCTGCAAAGCCCTTGCAAACGGTTGGAACGTTTCCGCCCTCTGCGGTAAAGAATGGCTCAAGAGCGCAATCAGCGGCCTTTCATACACAGGCAGCTACTGGATGAGCGCCGTTCCTTTTGCGGCGGCAATCGCCTGCATTGAAAAGATGAAGAAGATTGACCTTCCCAAGCTTTGCCTTGAAAAGGGAACAATGCTTACCGACGGCCTTAAGGCGGCGGCTGCCAACAACGGCTTCCACCTTAACGTTTCGGGCGAGCCCGCTCTCTTCTATCTTATGCTTAAGGATGACGATTCACTCATTCTTCATCAGGAATGGATTGCTGAAGTTGTTAAGAGAGGCGTGTACATGACTAACCATCATAACCACTTCATCAACGCTTCGCTTACAGATGAAGACATCAAACACACAATCGAAGTTGCGGAAGATGCATTCAAGGCAGTCCGCAAGAATCACCCTGAACTCGGTTAATTGAAGCGGAGAACCGCTTGTTAATACATTCAATCAAAGGAGGAATTTTCCATGGCATTAACCAAACAGGAATGGCTCGCTCTCGAAGAGCAGGCTCACGAGCTGCGTAAGCTTTGCCTCGATACAACGTTCTGGGCAGGCAGTGCTCACATCGGCGGCGGCATGAGCGTTATGGATATGCTCACCATTCTTTATTACAAGTACATGAAATATGACGTTGCAAACCCCCAGTGGGAGGACAGAGACCGCTTTATCCTCAGTAAGGGTCATGCAGGCGTTGCACTTGCAAGCCTTGTTTGCCACGTTGGCTTTGATGACAAAGAAAAGCTCAAGACTTTCAACCTCTCAAACTCAACAATGGGTATTCACCTTGACTCCAACAAGGTTAAGGGCGTTGACGCTTCCACAGGTTCGCTCGGCCACGGTCTGCCCATTGCTCTCGGCACAGCTCTTGCAGCAAAAGTTCTCGGCAAGGATTACAAAACATACTGTATCCTTGGCGACGGCGAATGCGACGAAGGCTCAAACTGGGAAGCCGGTATGGCTGCCGCTCACTTCAAGGCTGATAACCTCATCTCTTTTGTTGACCGCAACAAGTGCATGATTGACGGCCCCACAGAGGAAGTTATGAAGCTTGAACCTCTTGCCGATAAGTGGCGTGCATTCGGCTTCATTGTTAAGGAAGTTGACGGCCACAATTTCAACGAACTTGCAGAAGCAATCGATTTTGCTCTTGAAAACAAGGGCGCTCCCGTTATGATTATCGCCAACACCGTTAAGGGCGCAGGCGTTGATTATATGGAAGGCGACTATAAGTGGCACTACGGCGCACTCAATGACGAAAAATACGAACTTGCAAAGGCAAGCCTTGAAAAATACTACGCTGCAAGAAAAGCTCGCGCAGAAAAGGAGGGCATCTGATTATGGCAGGCGGATTAACCTATACAGCAACTGAATCAACAGCATTCTCAACTGCTGAAATTTACGGCAAGGCTCTCTGCGAGCTTGGCGAAAAGCATCCCGAGGTTGTTGCTCTTACAGCTGACCTTGGTAAATCAACAAAAATCGGTATGTTCGGCGAAAAATTCCCCGACAGATATTTCAACGTAGGTATTGCAGAACAGAATATGTTCGGTATGGCTGCAGGTATGGCAAAGGCAGGCCTTGTTCCTTTCCTTTCAACCTTCTCGGTTTTCGCTTCTCTCAGAAGTGCCGACCAGCTCCACACAGACATCTGCTACCAGAACATCAACGCAAAGATCATCGCTACTCATGCAGGCACATCCTTCGGTCAGGCCGGCTCAACTCACCACGCTATCTGCGACATGGCAGTTGCCCGTTCAATTCCCAACCTCACCGTTATCTGCCCTGCTGATGGCCTTGAGACTTACAATGCAGTTCACGCTGCATACGATAACTTCGGTCCCTACTACATCCGTATCAACAGAGGCTTTGACCGTGTTCTTTATGACACCACGGATTACGGCTTTGAGGTTGGTAAGGCTGTTACAATCAACGAAGGCTCCGACATCACAATTATTGCTTGCGGTTCCTGCGTATTCCAGGCATATCAGGCCGCAAAATTCCTTGAGACCAACGATGGCCTCAAGGTAAGAGTTCTTAACATGCACACCATTAAGCCCATCGATAAAGAAGCTATCATTAAGGCTGTTATGGAAACCCGCCGCATCATCACCGCAGAAGACCACAACGTTCTCGGCGGTCTCGGTTCAGCCGTTGCTGAAGTTATCGTTGAAGCCGGTAAGGGTTGCGCATTCAAGCAGCTTGGCATTCAGGATAAGTTTGCTCCCATCGGTCTCCACGAAGACATCATGTCAACTCTCGGCATTGACCAGAACGGTATTATTGCCGCTGTTCGTGAAGTTATGGGTAAGGACTTCGAACTTGATGACGACTGGGATGACGAAGCCTGATTTGAGTTCTTTTCACTTTCTCGCTCGGTCGCGTATAGAAATACGCTTTCCTTGTTGTGAATTTGAAAATAACATCAAATAAAAACGTCACCCAAACCAACCGAAAGGAATGATTTATATGGCTTCGAGAGAAGAATTTTTAACCAATAAAATTTTCCTTTGTGCCGTTCTGCCTCTTATCAAGACGATTGCCATGGATGACCCCAAGCTTGCCAAGAAATTTGAGCACGCTCATGCGGTTATTCAGGTCAGCGCCAAGGATCCCGATGCCCCCGAAGGTAAGTTTTCAACTCATTACGTTGTTAACTGCGGCGAATGGACCTGCCACACAGATAAGGTTGCAACCAATGCTCACATTGAACTTGAATTCAAGAGCATTGAAACAATGAACGCATTCTTCAAAGGAAAAATCGGCCCTGCAACGCTTCCTGCAATGAAGGGCATTGCTAAAAAGCCTGCTGTTTTTGCGGCCTTCATGATGACCTTGCTCAAAATGTCATCGCTCCTTACCGCAAAAGAGCCTCCCAAGGATGAAGAAACAAAGAAGTTGCTTGTTAAATGCTATTTCTACCTGCTTTCAAGCGGCATCAGCACTCTTAACAAGCAGGGACATGAAGAAATTCACAAGTGGACTCTCACAAGCCCTGACAGAGTTTATGCCTGGGCTGTTGACGGTTACCCCGAGATTTCGGCATATATCCGCATCAAAGCGGGCAAATCAAAGGCCGGCAGAGGAACCTATAAGAGAGCTCTTCCCTTCTTCACAATGCGATTCGACTGCCTTGACAGCGCACTCGGCATCCTCATGGGCACGGCAGATATGCTTGAGTTCACAAAGGACAGCAAGCTTATCATGGACGGTGCACCCGAATTCGGCGCTCAGATCGGCGCTTACATGATGATGGTCGGTGACTACGCCCAGGGCTGATAATTTAAGATTTTTGTTTTCTCCTCCCGCTTAACTGCGGGGGGAGATTTTTTTAAAAAACAAAAAATTTGTCAAAAAAATGAACCTAAACTGAAAACTCAGTATCTTTATTAAATAGAGAGGTTATAATCCTCTTAATTCAATTAATAAGGAGAGGCTTATTATGAAATGTCAAAATTGCGGAAATGAGTTAAACAACAACGCAAAATTCTGTACTTATTGCGGTACGCCTGTTCAGGCAGAAGCTCCCACTGCACCTGCAGCACCTGAACAGCCGCCTGTTTATGTTCCTCCTGTTGCTCCCGTTCAGGAACAGCCTGCAACTCCTGAGCAACCTCCTGTTTACGCACCGCCCTCAATTCCTGAACAGCCTGTTGTCCCGGTTGCTCCTGTT
>Ga0233381_1000090_pt1 | contig 13078 bp, 11 predicted proteins | sample ElkDunMinimDraft_12_FD_180670 | JGI IMG/M metagenome (GOLD analysis project Ga0233381, IMG submission 180670) | Fecal eukaryotic communites from dung pellets of Tule Elk in California, USA - Elk Dung G0 | ecosystem: Host-associated > Mammals > Digestive system > Large intestine > Fecal | place... | reverse complement strand
GATGACGAATACTTACTCACAACGAAATTGTTCTGCGGAACCTGCGGCAGAATTATGGCAGGCGAATCGGGAACAAGCGGAACGAGAAAAGTTAAGCATTATTATTACAAATGCGGTGGTGCAAAAAGGCATCTCGGTTGCACAAGAAAAGCAATCAAAAAAGATTGGATTGAAAAGGTTGTGGTTCTTCAGACCGTAGCCAGAGTTTTAAAAGATGAGGAAATTGAGAGGATAGCGGATGCGCTTCTGAAAATGCAAGAGCAGGAAGATACAACAATTCCCGCAATGCAGGCTCAGCTCAAAGAATGCGAAAAAGCGATAGAAAATATGCTCAATGCGATTCAGTCGGGAATACTGACAGAGTCAACAAAAGGCAGACTTGAACAGCTTGAAGAACAGCAGAGAAATCTTAAAGTTGCAATATTGCAGGCAGAAATCAAACGCCCGAAATATTCAAAAGAAAAAATCATAAATTGGATAAGCCGTTTCAAAGGCGGCAATCCCAACAACAGAAACTATCAAAGACAGATAATAGACACTTTCGTCAACTCGGTATATGTTTATGACGACAAACTGGTGTTTACATACAACTTCAAAGACGGTACCGAAACAATAACTCTGAAAGAGATTGAAGCGGCTTTCGGTTCGGATTTAAACTATTGCGCTCCACCAGGATAAGGTTCATACCGCAAGGCATGAACCTTATTTTTATTTAACAATACAACAAAAACGGATTGCAAAAACGATTTTTGCAATCCGTTTTTCAGTTCCGCTTCGAAAAAACTTATTTATTCTTTTTGTAATCTTTACAAACCTGCTTGAATGCTTTTTGCTGGTCTCTGCCAAATCCGACAATTATGTTGGGGTTAACTTTTAAAAGATATGTTTGCAGAAGCCACTGGAATTCATCCATATCAGCTTTAAGAGAAAAACGTCTGCCGTTTCGGCATGCAATTACAACCGTTTTGTTAACCGTTACCACGCCGTAAAGCTTTTGTACGTTTACATAAACCCACGCTATTTCGGAATACGGAATTACCAACACCGGTTTCTTTGAACAAAGTGCATATTTTCCGCAATAAATCTTTGATTTCGGCAGCGTAGGCTGTTCAAGAGAAACATCGTCTGCAATGTTTTCCATTCCGTTTTTCTTTAGCATTTTATCAGATAAACAGAAGTTATAAAAAGAATTAAAAAACACAATATACAATGCAAACGCAGCAAACGTCAGAACCATCATCAAACCGAAAACCGCATCAGATTCTGTTGCCGCAAACAAAAAAGGACAACTCAGCGTTGCAACAACAATAACAATTGAAAAAATTGAAAAGATTTTAAATCCACGTCTTTTTTTGGTTAATAATTCTTTCATTTACCTTTCCTCGCTTTTGCAATTTTTACAACCTCAATAATTATTGCAACTATTGAGCACAAGTAAGCAAACACCAAATCTCCGACAACCGCAGCGGCAATTTCCGAATCATCCTCCAGAATCGCAGGCACAATTATCATTGATTCAAAAAAAGTATATCCTTCGTCTTTGGCTACTGAAAACACATCTATTGAAAGAGATAAATATTCAGCCATAAAAAGCATAATGAGGCTTAATACAATTGAAGTAACCGTTGATACCATAGAAATTTTGCTTTTGGTTTTTGCGAAAGTCCGATAACCGTAGCTTGCCAGAAGAAAAGTCATAAACCCTGCTATTCCCGCTATAACTCCCAATTGGTACATTATGCAATAAATTGCCGCACCCAAAATCGAAAACAAAAACGCTCCAAGAATACCCATGGGGATATTGCCGTTGGATTTATCGTTTGGATCATAGCCCGCTTCCGGTTCCGTTGAGAGAGGAACTCCCGCAAAAGAGCCCTCGGAATTTGCTTGAGCACTTTTGAAAAGTTCAGGATTATAAACGGGCGGAGGAGTTACGGGTTGCTGGGTCTGCTGAATCTGAGGCGTAAAATCCGAAGAACCGCAGTTAAAGCAAAACCTTGCTGCATCTTCAAGCTGTGAACCGCAACTGTTGCAAGTTTTCATTCTATCACTCCAAAAAAGTTTTTCAGGAATTTGCTTCCTGAAATAATAGATACCGTAAATTTAAAAAAGGTTCACAAAAGCTCGGATCATGTATTTTATTGCAAAAAAGCCTGCGCAGTTTCAACCGCGCAGGCCTTTTTAATTCAGATTATCCGAGAAGAATATCGGTTATCAGCATAACGCAAAAGCCGACAAGAAGCGCATAGGTTGCTCCCCTCTGGCTGCCGTGAGCATGCGTTTCGGGAATCATTTCATCGCTGATAACATAAAGCATTGTTCCGCCGGCAAAAGCAAGGGCAAACGGAAGAATAACCGCCGCAACGCTGACCGCAAAATAACCTATCAGCGTGCCTGCAACCTCAACAAGACCCGTTATCATTGCGCAGACAAACGTTTTGCGCGGCGTAACCCCCGCCGCAAGCATCGGGCCGATAATGACCATGCCTTCAGGTATGTTTTGCAAGGCTATTCCCCCTGCTATAATCATTGCCTGCGTGTTATCGCCCGAACCGAAGCCTACGCCTGCGGCAATACCCTCCGGCAGATTGTGAATTGCAATTGCCGTCACAAAAAGCAGAACCTTGCTGAGGTTGGCGTTATGATGTGTTTCCTGATCGGGGCCAACCAGTTTGTGAAGGTGAGGCACAAGCTTATCAACAAGGTTAAGGCATATTGCACCTGCAAAAATACCGACAACCGTGACGGCAAGGCCGTATTTTCCGCCATAATCAACCGAGGGAAGAATAAGCCCGAGTACCGCTGCCGCGAGCATAACTCCTGCCGCAAAAGATAGAATTATATCCGAAAACTTATGGGACATCTTTTTAAAGGCAAAGCCTATAAGCGCGCCGATAACCGTTGCGCCGCCAACGCCCAAAGCTGTAAGCAAAACAATTTTCATGACAAGGCCTCCTTTTTCTTTTATTATAACTCTTCTGTTTAAAAAATCAAACAAATATGTCATAAACCGCATGAAATGACGAATATATATATGTATGTTAAATTAAAAGGAGAAGGTTTGATGAAAAAGAATAACGAAAACGGCGGAAAACATGAGCTTATATCAATAACTTCTTCTGTGCTGATGCTTGTTTGCATTTGCTTTTTTGCCGGCACGGAAAAACTTGCCGCCGCATCTGCCGCACTGATGTTTTCTTACCCCGTCACGACAGAAACAAGCGTTCAGGCAACGTCAAAACCCGAAATCAAAAATGATGATGTAACTTTGCCGGGCACAACGGTATCCGCTCTCACAACCGCCGCAACTCCATCCCCGAAAATAACCGATACTCCCGAAGACATTCTTAAAATAATCAAAAAATATACCGAAATTTTTGCCGATGACAAAAAAGACGGAGACATAAAAGCCGTTACATATGACAAGGCGGGTGCAACGCATATTTTTGAAAATGTTAAAGTAAAAAACACAACCGACACCAAAACCCTGAACATTGAAAAAGTTCTTTCTCAGCCGCTTGAGCTTTCCGTCAACAAATCAAAGCCTGCCGTTCTTATTTTTCATTCGCACACATCGGAAGGATATGAGCTTATCGAGCGCAGCTGGTACGCTCAGGGCTACACCGCGCGCAGCAACGACGAAAATATAAATATCGTCAGGGTCGGCACGGAAATCACGGATTATCTGACAAAACTCGGGTATACTGTAATACACGACAAAACTATCCATGACAACAGCTATAACGATTCATATCCGAGTTCAAGAAAAACAATAGAAAAGCATCTTGAAAAGTATCCCGAAATTCAGATTGTTATTGACATTCATCGGGATTCAATAACTCTTGATGACGGAACAAAAATAAAACCTCTCAACACCGTCAACGGTCAAAAAGCGGCTCAGCTTATGATTATAACAGGAGCGGAAGAGGGCAAGGTTGAAGACTTTCCCGATTGGGAATATAACCTGAGATTTGCCTTGCAGCTTCAAAGAAAATGCGAAACGCTTTTTCCGGGCCTGATGCGCCCCGTTCTTTTTTCACAGCGTAAATATAACATGGATATGACCCGATTCAGCCTTCTTATAGAAATGGGGAGCGAAGCAAATACCCTTGAAGAAGCCTGTTATTCAGGCCGCATGCTTGCCGCCGCTCTCGCATCTCTCATGGATGAATACGTTGAAAACTAAGGTGATTTTTTGAAACTTTTCCGCATTTATGCCGTTGTTTCAATTTTTCTTGTAAGCGCAACGGTCATTATCTCCTGCTTTTTTGTTGCTGATGAAAATGCAAAAAAAATAAGTCTTGGTCAAGAATATGCAGTTGTTGCAATGAACGAAGCAAAAATCTTTTCGGCCGCCAATATTTTTGACAGCATAATTAATTCAATAAAAGAAGCAATAAATAAAGCGGCAGAATAAGTCCATCTTTCTCTGCCGCTTTGTTTAATTGAGAAAATCGGTTGAATCAAAAACAAACACCGTATATCCTCTGACCCCGAGGATTTCAGTCACGTTTTCTTCAAAATAATGCCAGTCTTCAGTTTCCTGCAAGGTCAATGCTTCGTTGTGCGAAAGAAGAACAAAATATCTGTCAACGCCGTCAACAGGCTCAAACCATTTTTGGTTAGCCTGATAATGACAAGGGGCAATACCGTCGCCGTTAACATCAACGTTAGCCGCCCTGACCTTGAAATCCGAAAGCACGCTTATGCACTGGGAATTCCAAAACGTTGCGTATCCGTAATTCAAGCCTTTTTCGTCAAGCTCTGCCGCAACGTGATAATACTCGTTTTGCTTAAGGCCGTTTTTGGGCATTCCTGTTATAGCGCCAACCGAAGCAGAGCTGAATATAACCGCCAGCGCCATGCCGATTGCCGCAATCCTGCGCATAATAACGTATCCGCACGCAGCCCTGATTGCGCAAACGCAGACCAGAATTCCCGTGCAAATCAACGGACTCAGGCGCCAGTCGGCAAGAGAAAGGATACCGAAGATATAGCCGAACATAATAACCGCTGTCAAACCGAAATGGGAAAGAATAATTATTCTTGATGGGCGGTCAAACTTTTTAATAAAAATCAGGCATGCTATCGGAACAATCGCAACCGCCAGCGCTGCGCCGAGACGGATTATGTTCACTATCGCTTCGGGCGAAAAAATGGACTGGCCGTAATAACCTGCGAATCCGAAAAGCTTGCACCATGCCTCGGGCAGTTTTTCAAGATTGTTTATCCATTCGCTTGTGTCCGAAAAGCTTGTGTAAGCGTTTGCATATCCCGCCGTAATACCGCTTGAAAGCAAAGAGAGTGCACAAAGTCCGAATCCCGACCCTACGCCCAAAAGGGCACAGAAAACAAAATCAAAATAATTGTTTTTTGAAGTCAGCTTTTCCCTTGAAAAAAGAATCTCACATCCGAGAGCAAAAGCAAGCGGAACAACGCTCATTGCAATAATCTGCGTGCCGTCAAGCGCTGAAAAAGCCGTAAAAACAAAGGCGGAGATAAAAAGCAGCAGCGTGGCTTTCGATGTACCGTTCTTTCTGAAGGATTTTTCGCATCTTAAATAAAAACCGATGAGAACGCAGATTATAAAAACGCAGATGCTGTAATAAATAACGTGCTCATAAAAAATTTCTCTGAGCTTTTGCGAGGAACAAAGCGCAAGCGCCATTGTTCCGACAGCAAACAAAGACAGAGCCCTGCTGAATTCGGCGCTTCTGCAAACAAAATACACAGCCGCAAAAAGTATAAGCGCAAAAATAACAATTCCGACTCTGTGAGCCGTCAGCGATGCTCCGAAAATGCCGATAAGCGGTATCATAACCGCAGTTCCGCCAAAAGGCAGCATTGCGGCATATCCGAAATCGGGGTCAAAAACCTTTCCGCTTTCATAGCTCGCCTGCGCCCAGAGAAGTGTGTCCGAGCAATCGGCATGAAAATACGCCGCCGACGGAAAGAACACATAATAAATAACCGTTATCAGAGCTGCAGCGGCATAAACCGCAGCCAAAACCGCAGGCAAATTCTTTTTGATTTTTTTAAAATCCAGTAACATAAAACTTCCTCACCAGAAAACAAAGAAATCTTTTATTGCCGCAAAAATTGAAGGCGAATAGTCAAGCGTGTTTGTATGGCGGATAAGCATTGAAGCCGCCGTAACAAAAACGGTTGCCGCTCCCAAAGATGCAATGCCGTATTTCAGCATTTTAGCCGCTCCTTGGCCATGTTTATCCCACAAATATTCGCACGCTTCAAGCGCAACAACGGCCGAAAGAAACGCCGCAAGCAAAGAAATGTCGGCAGTATACCTGAATATTACTCCTCCGAGGCAAAAATCCGCAAACGCAGTCACAAACAGCGAAGCAATCGCAGCCAAAAGAAGAATTTTGTTCTCTCTGCTCAAGCGCTTACTTCTGAAAGCAAGCGGCGACAAAAGCAGCATAAGCGTAAACGGATAAGCAAATATTCCGAGTCCGCTGTCAACGTAAACGTAACCGCCGTAATTGCCGAGATTTACGTAATTGAAATCAACAAACGGAAACTCGTGCATATAATCAAAGCTCTGGATAAAATAATGATATATTGACGGAATTATTCCCGCAACATTGAGCCTGTAAAGTGAGGTGTCGGCAACCGTAAGCTGATAGTCGGTTCCGAAATCAAGAGGATTGCCGAATCGGGCATAATTAAGATAAAACGAAATCAAAACGGCAACCATAACAGGTGCGCCGAGCGTCAGAGCCTCAAGCGCAAAAACAGCCGTTTTTTTCTCTTTGATGCGTTTTATCATCAGCATGATAACAAACACAGCCGAAATAACCGCAAACGGCAAAATAGTGTTGACTCTTGCATGAAAAGCAAATCCGAAAGAAATCCCTGCCAACGCATAAAAAACAAGCCTTTTTCCTGTTTTTTCGCTTCTGACAGCCTTGAGCATCCAGAACATGAACGCTGAAACAAACGCCAATGCCGTCAGGCCTGCAACGTAATAAAACTGAGCGTTGCCTCTTTGCATAAGCAGAGTCTGGCTTGCCAAAAAAGCAAAAACAGCGCAAAGAGAAACAAACGCCGGCGAGCTTCTTACTTTCCTGAGCTTTGACCATTCCATAACCGCAAGGGCAAAGAAAACCGAAGCCATTGCCGAAAAAACGCTCATAACAAAGGTAAGCGACGGCAAAGCGCCCAACAGCAAAAACACGGGATAAATAACGGTTATAATGGGGGTCATTCCGAAATATGAATAGTATTTGCCGTTATAGAATGCTCTGTCCCACATATAATCAACGCCCTCACGGGCAAGCGGGTCATACGGATTTTCAAGCTCCATAAGAGCTTTTGACGGCTCAACGTCAAGATGAAGCTGACCCTTTTGAAGAGCATCAAATTGCTGAAAATAAGGGTTATAATATCTTGCGCCGCCCTCAAGCGGATAAGGAGTCAGCGCTCCGCTTTCGCTGAAGTTAAGAAGCGATACCATCATCGTCGCAATCAGCGAAAGTGACACCGCCCAGAATGCGGCATCTTTAAAGCTCATTTTTTTCAGATATGCAAAATATTCCGTTTTGCAGAAAATATAAACAAGTGCGAGCAACACCAAAAGAACCGAAAATCTTGAAAAACCAAAGCTGAATTCATAATCCCCGTTCACCGTTATTTCCGAAACGGAAAGAGGCTCGCCGTATTCCGAAAAAGCAACATAAAGCGAATCGCAGTTACCCGAAGAGGAGAAAAACAAAGTCACCTTCTCGCCATCAGCGTCGGCATAAGCTTCTGCGCCGCAAAGGTAAGAATAAGAGTCCTGCTGCGCCGTTTGTTTATAATATATATCCGTTTTGAAGGCTGTAGCTTCGCTCTGCGAACGCACGTCAAACGTCAGCGTGGATACTTCAAAGCCGAGATTTTCAACAATTAAAAAATCGTTTTCCTTAAAAATCTCAACGCTTTCCGCCATGCCTTCGGGGCGATGGTTTTTAACCTCAGTCCCCTTTACAAAAGCAAAATAATTATAGTTGCTCATGAAAATTTCCGCCGCAACGGCAAAAATTAAAATAAGCGCCAGAGTCAGCGGTTTAAGCTTCTTTAGCTTTTCCATCCTTGCTCTCCTCGTGATACTCGGCCTCGGTGTTTACGCTCCAGATATTCTCCTTGGTCTTTTTGCCGCTGATAACGTTTGAAACGGCTTCAAAAGACGTTGCCATTGAATGGTCCATGTTGTTATATCTGTGCTGACCGTTACGGCCGATGCAATAAAGATTTTCAAATGTATCAAGATAATCAACAAGCTCGTTCATGCGATCATAGGTGTCAAAATAAGCCGGGTAAGCTTTCTGAACTTTTTCTCTGTGGCTGTCAAGAATTTCGGCATCGGCATCAATAACACCCATGCTTTTAAGCTCTTTGACCGCAGTTTCAACGCAGGTTTTTTCATCCATATTCCAGAAGCTGTCGCCTTCGTTGCAGAAATATTCAAGCCCTACCCAAACGGTGTTTTCGGGGTCCTTGACAAGATAAGGCGACCAGTTGTTGAAAATCTGGATTCTGCCAAGCTTCACGCCAACGTCCTGAACATAAATCCAGCAATCGGGAACAATGTTGCCGAGAGTTTTTATATCTGTTTCGTTTTTAAGGTTAAGCTTGTTAAGAAGCAAACCTACCGTAACAAAATCTCTGTAAGGCAGGCCTGCGGCAATTTCAGCCGGAGCGGCAGGCACGCTTTCGCCCATGCCGGCAACAAGGTCCTTAACAGGCATTGAAGAAAAGAATATATCGCCGTCAAAAACCTTTTCCTCTCCGTCGGCAATGCATTTTACGCTGTCAATTTTTCCGTCTGAAACGTTAATATCCGTAACCTTATGGTTATAAAGAATTTTTCCGCCCATTTTAACGAATTCATCGCCGACGGTTTCCCAGAACTGGCCTGGGCCGAGCTTGGGATAAACAAATTCTTCAATAAGCGAAGTTTCAACCTTTCTGTCCTTACCGGGTACAAGCTTTGAAAGCATATCCTTGATAACGGCAAGAATTGAAAGACCTTTTACGCGCTGAGCGCCCCAATCAGCCGAAATTTCGCTCGGATGTCTGCCCCAGAGTTTTTCGGTATAACCCTCAAAAAACATTGAGTAAAGCACCTTGCCAAAACGGTTGATATAAAAATTTTCAAGCGAGGTTTCCTCTTTTTTGGAAACGGTTGACTTAAGATAGCTGAAGCCGGCTTTGACTGTTCTGGGCAGGCCCATGTTAATGAACGTCTGTGGCTTCATTGATATGGGATAATCAAAAAACTTGTTAAGATAATAAATTCTTGAAATTCTGCGGCGGATAAGCATAACCTTATCTTCTGTTTCAGGGTCGGGGCCGCCTTTTACAAGGGGCTTTTCACGGCCGAGAATTTTATCGTCAATTGACGGTGCGCCCTGAGTCGGCATAAGCTTTTCCCAGAAATCGGTTACCGCCCTGTCTTTTGAAAAGAATCGGTGGCCGCCGATATCCATTCTGTTGCCGTTATATTTAACAGTTCTTGAAATGCCGCCGAGAACATCGGACTGTTCAAGAATTATAACCTCGTATTCATCCGATTTAAGAAGAAGATCGTATCCCGCAGTCAGGCCCGCAGGGCCGCCGCCGATAATAATACATTTTTTCATTTTAATTTCTCCTGATAAAAAATACTCTATGTTAGATTATACCATTACGTATATTAAAATACAAGAAAAAAAGAGTTACAAATAAGTTAAGGCTGTCAGCAATATTTATTCGCTTTAAGGCGCCAAAAACCTCTGATAAAAAAGAACGGCAGAATTCTGCCGCTCAGATAATATACTTATAAATTGCCAGATAATGTATTGCGCTTGCCGCAATAACAAAAACGTGAAAAACAACGTGAAGCCATTCTCTTTTTCTGCCGAGTCCGCAAAAAACAGCGCCCGTAACATAAGCAAGGTTGCCGTAAAGCAAAAGAGCAAAAGCGTCTGTGTTGATTTTTCCGAGATACGGAACGGCGCTGCCAAGCATTATCACGCACGAGCCTATGTAAACCGCAACCGTAACCGCCTTCAGCTTTTCAAAAAAGAAGATTTTTGAAAATATGCCGAACAGCGTGCAGCCCCAGGCGAGAATCAGAACAAGAATTCCGTGAACGGGGCTTAATTTATAAAGAATAAGCAGAGCGCAGGGGGTTGCGGTTCCCGCAATCAGAATCGGCACCGTTGAGTGGTCAATCAGCCTTGCTTTTCTTTTTCTTTCGCCGTTTTCAAGCCCGTGATAAACCGCCGACACCGTGTAAACCGCAACCATTGAAAGCCCGTAAATTACAGCCGAAATTTCTTTTGCAAGCCCGTCGGCTTTTAAGATAAGCAAAACGGCAGCAACAACCGCAGCAAGCGCACCCATGGCATGGGTAATGCAGTTTAAACGGTCAACGGGTTTTGAATATTCAATTAATGCAACGTCTTTCGCAACCATATCTTCACCACAAGTTAAATAATATAAGAATTATAACTCTTTTTGATTAAAATTTCAACATGAACTGTTTTCCTCTATTTACATTCCCTATGTTTTAATATATAATATTAAACAAGAAATTAAAGAGGTGATAAAATGAAAAAGATTTTTAGCTTTATTCTTGCCACGGTTATTGCTCTGACGGCATGCCTGAGCGCATTTGCGGTTTCGCTTGAAAGCGGAATGGAAGCTCTTGTGCAGCAATTCAAATTCGGCGAAGGCCCCGTTGTCGGCGATTATTCGGTTGATTACCGCTACTTCTCCCCCGTTAAAGAAAACGACTCCGCAAAATATCCTCTTGTAATCTGGCTTCACGGTATGGGCGACGGCGCCGAAGACGGCACTCAGGTTTCAAAGAGCAACGTTGCCTGCTGGGCAAGCGATGAATTCCAGGCAAGGTTTGAACCTGCCGGCGGAGCATTTATACTCGCCGCCCGTTCAAGAGAAGAAAACGGCATTTATTGGAGCGAAGATCTTATCGAGCCTCTCAGAGCTGCAATCGACGGCTTTATTTCCGAAAACAAAACCAACGTTGACCTGAGCCGTATTTATATCGGCGGTTACTCAATGGGCGGTAAAATGACGCTCAACATGGCAGTTGCTTACCCTGAAATGTTCGCCGCTATCTTCCCCATCTGCCCTGCATGGGCAATGCCTGAAGAAATGGCGCAGCATCTTGCCGACATCCCCGTCTGGCTTGTTTCGGGCACAATGGACCCGCTTGTTAACTATCATCTTTCAGTAACCCCCACCTGGAACAAAATCACCGAAAATTCAAACGTTGCCGAAGAATGCAGATTCTCAACTCTTTCTGTGGTCTGCTATCCCGACGGTTCACGCACAAGCAGCAGCCACCACGCATGGTTTGCCGTTAACAACGACCTTTTCTCCGCTGAAAACGGTGACTATCCTCACATGGAAACAGTTGACGGCGAAGGAAAAATTGTTGAGCTCACCTATCCCGACGGCCTTATTTCCTGGCTTTCGGCTCACACCTCGGATTATGACGGAGCCGCCGGCGAAGGCAAGGGAAACCTTGAAGGCGTTGAAGATTCCGGCAACATCTTTTCGTTTGAAAACCTGAAATACTTTTTCAGAAATCTGCTTGTAAAAATTGCTTTTATTTTACCCTGCTGATAAATATTAAAAGCGGCTTGCCCGAAGGCAAGCCGCTTTGTTTTAAGTTTTACTATCCGAGGAGCATGATAATCAAAAGAATTCTCTGAATAATTCCTGCAAAATATGATTCAATGCCTGCAAAGAAAGTTGTGAAATAATTGCTTATAAGATCAAAAGGCGAGTTTTCGCCGCTTGCAGACTCATAGCCTGCAACGGAAGCATAGTCAACAACAACGTAATTATCGTTATAGTATGAATCAATGTAATAATCTTCGGTAGCTTCGCCGTTAACCGTTACTTTTTCAACGCCGTCAAAGGGGAAGCAGTATCCGCTTGCAGGTGCAAGCTGAGCTTCGATATAATACTCTTGACCTGCCACAAAGATGTAATTCGAAGGCAATGCAGTATAATTCTCATCATACACAAAGGCACCGGGATAACCGTTTTCATCGTCAAACTCAAGGTTGGGTGTGTTGATTTTAACGTATTCTTCCCAATCTGCAACGCTCATTCCCGCAACGGGTGCAATATCAATTGAAATCTCTTTGATAAGTTTGCTTGTTCTTCCCTCAGCAAAACCGCCCTCGGGGCCGATAGCTGCAATAATGAAGAAATCACACGTGGGAACTTCAACGAATTCTTCAAGCTCCTCGTCGTATTGCTCACCGATAAAAAGGTTGCACGCATGCTCTTCTCCGTTAACAGTAACAACAAAATCTCCGCTTAACGGGAAAGCGTAGCCATCTTCGGGGGTGAGATAAACGGAAATGCCGTAAATTTCGCCTTCAATGTACTCTTCGGCCGAACCGCCGTCAAGCAAGTTTGCAAAAGCGCCGAGTCCGTCGTAATTATCCTCAAACTCCACGCCGGCTGTGTTGATTGTGATATAATCCTCATAGTCGCCTACTTTTTTGCCGCCAATGTCAAAATCAAAAGAAACATCAATTGATGTGACAAGCTTGGTTGCCGGTGCATCCGTAGCGGTTTCGGCAACGGCAAATGCGCTTATACTGCAAACGCCGAAAACCAGAACAACTGACAGAAGCATGCTTAAAAACTTTTTCATAATATTTCCTCCCATTTTATATTGCAGTTTCCTGCTATGTTAAATATATCACAGTTTTCCATGCTTTATCAACATATTTTCGTATAACTACTCAACAAATTATTCAACTTTGTTTTGGCAATAATATACAAAAGCAGGCTTGATTCGGTAATCGCCCCCCGATTCAAGCCTGCTTCGCTTTTATTTTGCGGGTATTCTGATAACGGTTACCGAATACTGCGGCACGGTATAATTGAATTTTTCGCCGAATCCGCTGACGGTCATCTCTTTCATAATGCAGTCTTCCTCTGCGCCGAGAATGTTATCGTTGTCAAGGCTGTCGCCTGCAACCTGATAAACCTTTGCGGCTGAAGCGATGCCTTCGGCGCCCTTTATATTGCACGCAAAGGTTCTGGC
>Ga0233381_1000084_pt1 | contig 13466 bp, 10 predicted proteins | sample ElkDunMinimDraft_12_FD_180670 | JGI IMG/M metagenome (GOLD analysis project Ga0233381, IMG submission 180670) | Fecal eukaryotic communites from dung pellets of Tule Elk in California, USA - Elk Dung G0 | ecosystem: Host-associated > Mammals > Digestive system > Large intestine > Fecal | place... | reverse complement strand
TGTATTAAATTTTTCCTCTACGTATAAATGATATTCCCTAAACGAATAATACTTATTTATTCCAACTTCTTTCCCATAATTTCCTGTACTTCCATCACAATTATCATAAAAATCAATCAAACTACATCCTAAAATTATCATTGAAAGGAAATAAATAAAAATTAACCTCATCTCATACCCCCATCCAATTCATAATTTTTGTCCATACAATTTCAATCCATTTTACCACATAATAAATCGTATTAGATGAACCTTTCATAATTATTTTTATTCCTTTATCAATAAAAATATTTTTCCATCCAATCCGTTTTCAAAGATATTAAGGAATAAAAATCTTGTCAATTTTGTGTGTAAGAATTTTGTGATGTTATTTGTTGGGCTATAGGCTTGTTTTTTTGTGTGGAAAATGCTTTTGCGTTAGAGATAAAAGCCCGGATGGGTTAGGACTCGCGGGATTTTTTTTGTTGGCTTTTTAAGGGAGCGAGGCTGAACGGATAGGTGGCACGCGCCACATAATAACGCTTTTAGCTCGGGGGCGAAAGCCCAACGCCCAAAAATGTTTCAAGAAAAAAAGAACTTTTTTGAAGAAGAATTTTACGAGTGGCTAGAATAATTTTATTTTTGGAATATGACACAGAATATTTTTTATACAATCACTGACGAATCCCCTTTCCTTGCTACTCAATCCCTTTTGCCTATTGTTTCTGCTTTTGCAAAAACGGCTGGTATTGATGTTCTTTCAAAAGATATTTCTCTTGCGGCCCGCATTTGCGCGGCCTTTGCAGATAAGCTTCCAGAAGAAAAACGTTTTTCTGATGACCTGGCTTTTTTAGGCGCTTTGACGCAAGATCCAACTGCAAACATTATTAAGTTGCCTAATATTTCTGCTTCGATTCCTCAATTAAAAGCGGCGATTCTTGAATTGCAACAAAAAGGTTTTGCTGTTCCTGATTACCCAGAAAATCCAAGCAATGAACAAGAAAAAGAAATTAAAGCCCGCTATGATAAAGTAAAAGGTTCTGCGGTGAACCCTGTTTTACGCGAAGGTAATTCTGATAGACGCGCTCCAAGAGCTGTTAAAGAATACGCGAAAAAACACCCGCATAAAATGGGTGCATGGGCTTGTGATTCTAAAACCCATGTTGCAAGTATGTCTTGTGGCGATTTTTACGAAACCGAAAAATCTATTACTTTAAATGATAACGATTCGTTCCAAATTGAATGGGTTAAAGAATCGGGCGAAATAGTTGTTCTTAGAAAACAAACTCCTCTTTTAAAAGGTGAAATTTTAGATGCTGCGGTTTTACGCCGTGATGAACTTGAAAAATTCCTTTCTGAAGAAAAGCAAAAAGCAAAAGCTGAAGGGACTCTTTTTTCTGTTCACTTAAAAGCAACTATGATGAAAGTTTCTGACCCGGTTTTATTTGGTGCTGTGGTTAAAGTTTTCTTTAAAGATGTTTTTGAAAAATACGAAAGCCTTTTTAAAGAATTAGGGGTTGACCCAAATAATGGTCTTGGCGATCTTTACAAGCGAATTGCTTGCCATGAAAAAGAAGCAGAAATTAAAGCCGCTATACAACAAGTTCTTGACGAAGGTCCAGACCTTGCTATGGTTGATTCCGATAAAGGAATTACCAATTTGAACGTTCCTAGTGATGTGATTATTGATGCTTCAATGCCTGCTATGATAAGGAACTCTGGAAAAATGTGGAATAAAAATGGCGATTTGCAAGAGACAAAAGCCGTTATTCCAGACCGTTCTTATGCTTGTATTTACGATGAAGCGATTCTGTTCTGTAAAGAAAACGGAGCTTTTGACCCTGTCACTATGGGAAGCGTTTCTAATGTGGGGCTAATGGCTAAACAAGCAGAAGAATACGGGTCTCACGATAAGACTTTTATTGCTGAAGGTTCTGGCGAAATTCGTGCAGTGAATGAAAAGGGCGAAGTGCTTCTTTCTCAGAAAGTTTCTAAGGGCGATATTTTCCGCATGTGTCAGGCAAAAGATGCTTCGATTAAAGATTGGGTTAAACTTGCCGTCAACCGTTCTAGACTTTCTAATACGCCAGCCTTTTTCTGGTTAGATCCAAATAGAGCACACGATAGAGAAGTGGAGAAAAAAGTTCGTGAATATTTAAAAGAACATGATTTGAATGGTTTGGATATCCGCATTCTTTCTCCAAGAGAAGCTATCAAAGAATCTATGGTTCGTGCTAAAAATGGTCTTGATACGATTTCTGTTACAGGGAACGTTTTACGCGATTACTTGACCGATTTATTCCCCATTCTTGAAGTCGGCACTTCGGCTAAAATGCTTTCCATCGTTCCTTTAATGAATGGCGGTGGCATGTTTGAAACGGGTGCTGGTGGCAGCGCTCCAAAACAAGTCCAACAGCTTTTGGCAGAAAACTATTTGCGCTGGGATTCACTTGGTGAATATTTTGCTTTAGCGGTTTCTTTTGAACACCTTTCTTTAGTTTCTGGAAATACAAAAGCAAAAGTTCTTGCTGATACTCTTGATAAAGCTAATGGCATGATTCTTGAAAATAACAAGACGCCTGCTCGTAAAATCGGAGAAATTGATAACCGTGGTTCTCATTTCTATTTAGCGCTTTACTGGGCTAAATGCTTAGCAGAACAAACAGATGATAAAGAATTGCAAGAACGCTTTATTCCTATTGCTCAAAAACTTTCCGAAAATGAAAGTGTTATTAACAATGATTTGCTGAGTGTTCAAGGGGCTCCGGTTTCTATCGGCGGTTACTACTTGCCAGAAAAAGAACTTCTTGTTAAATGCATGCGCCCGTCAAAAATATTCAACGAAATCATTGATAGCATTTAATGGCGATAGACCAGACTAAACTCCCGGAACGAGCCATTCTCGTTGGCATTTCAACCCCAAAACTCCGGGGGCGTTTGGCTTTGGAACATTTAGAAGAGTTGCGGCGTTTAGCCGAAACGGCTGGGGCTGAAGTTGTTGAAACTTTTATGCAAAATCTTCAGGCGTTTAACCCTTCTACTTTAATTGGTGAAGGTAAAATTGAAGAAATAAGACAAGCGCTTGAAAATCAAAAAGTCAAAATGCTTGTTTTTGACGAAGACCTTTCAGGTTCTCAAGTCAGGAACTTGGAAAATCGTTTGCCTGGTATAAAAGTTTTAGACAGAACTGGCCTTATTCTTGATATTTTTGCCAAACACGCTATTACTGCCGAAAGCCGTTTAATGGTTGAAATTGCGCAATTACAATACATTATGCCACGCCTTACAAGAGCATGGACACATTTATGTAGGCAACATAATGGCGGTATTGGCACAAAAGGCCCGGGCGAAACCCAGCTTGAAACGGATAGACGCCTTATCCGCAATAGGATTCGCGATTTAAAAAAGAAATTGCAAAAAATAGAATCCGCACGCGATAGAGCTGCAGAAAAACGTTATGATATTTTTCATGTGGGGATTGTTGGCTATACAAACGCCGGCAAAAGCACTCTTACGAATCGCTTAACTGGTGCTGATGTTTATGTCGAAAATAAACTATTTGCAACACTTGATTCTACAACTAGAAAACTTTATCTAGGAAACGGAAACTCGATTATCCTTTCTGATACCGTTGGGTTTATTAGAAAACTTCCCCACCATTTAGTTGAAACATTCAGAAGCACCCTTGGAATCGCGGCTCACGCCGATTGCCTTTTAGAAGTTGTTGACGCTTCTGCATTAGATTATAAAGAGCATTTAGAAGTCACTCAAAAAGTGCTCTCTTCTATTGTTGACGAAACTATTCCAAGAATTCTCGTTTTTAACAAAGCAGAAAGTGCTTCAAAAGAACGCCGTGAAGAATTACTCGCTAACTACCCCGACGCTTTACAAATAAGTGCGCTTGAAAACATTGGCACCGAAGCGCTACGTTTAAAATTTATTGACCTTTGGAATGTTTGGGCAAAAAAGCGCAATTTAAAACAACAAGAAGAATTAAAAATTGCCGAAGGATGGACTCATGAATAAACCATGGAAAAAAACGGATAAATTTACGTTTTTAATAACCACCTTTTTAGGCTCAGGAACTCTCCCCAAAATGCCTGGAACTTATGGGAGTTTAGCGGCAGCACTTTTAGCCTACCCATTAGCGAAAATATCTTTTATGGGTTGCTTTGCGTTACTTGCTATTTGCGTTTTTTTCTTAGGGATTCCTTTTGCTAAAAAGGCAATGAAAGACACAAATTCAGAAGACCCAGGTTGGATTGTTATTGATGAAGTTTCTGGGCAATGGATGGCATTTGCATTTATTTCGCCAGAAATTATTTTGCAATACCCTTGGCTTATTTTAATCGGATTTGCGTTGTTCCGTTTCTTTGATATTTTAAAACCACTTGGTATCAAAAAATTAGAAGCCTTGCCTGGCGCTTTAGGCGTTATGGCCGATGATTTACTTGGTGGAATTTATGCCGGGCTAATTCTTTTAGCTGGTGTTTATTTTATTTTCTAAGAATTTCTAAAAATTTTTCGTGTAATACACCATTTGAAAAAAGAGCTTGTTCGCCATCAATAAATTGAAGTGAATTTCCATCTAAACGTGTAGCTTTTCCACCTGCTTCTTCAACAAGTAAAGCAATCCCTGCAATATCCCAAGGATAACTCATAGTCATCACAAAAGCGTCTAAATGCCCTGCTGCTAAAAAACTCCCTTCTGTAACCGCAGAACCAAAGCATTTGACTCGCATACAATTTTTAGCCTCTGCTGAAAAATTCGTCAAATTTTCATTATGAATTTTTTCAACGTCACCAACATTAAAATCGCCATTTGAAACAATCGCTTGTTCCATTACAGAAGTTTCACTCACAAAAATTCGTTTACCATTCAAAAAGCAACCACCGCCTTGATACGCAATAAACATTTCAGAAAGTTTTGGCAGGTAACAAAGAGCAAGTATTGGTTTTGAATCATAAAGCAAAGCAACCGAAACGCCCCATAAAGGAAGCCCACGACTAAAATTAACAGTTCCATCTAAAGGATCAATTACCCATGTCCATAAAGAAGGTTTATCATTTTCAATACGCCCTGCTTCTTCTGTGCGAATAGAATGCTCTGGAAATAATTTTGAAATTTCTTCTACAATTATTTTTTCACTTGAAATATCTGCAGATGTCACGACATCTTTTGCACTTTTATAACGCACTTCAGTTAAATTGTCTTGAAGACTTAAAGCAGAAAGCCCAGCTTCTCTAACAATAGGTTCTACAGATAAAAGCATTTCTTTTAATGTTGCTTTGTCCATAATATTCCTTTTTTTAACTTAACTCTGCTAAAAAAGCCTTCCCGAAAGAAGGCTTTAAAAAGCTGATGAAAATTTATTCTTCTGCAGTAGTTTCAGAATCTTCTTGAGCTACTATTTCACTTGAAGAAGAATCTACTGCTTCTTGAAATGATTCTTGTGAAGCAACTGCATCTTGTTCTAAATCTTCAACACTTGGCAAAGCTGTCGCATCTTGAACAAATCACCTTCTCTTAATGTAATCACTTTTACACCTTGAGAAACGCGACCTGTTACACGAACGCCATCGGCTGCAGTTCTAATAACTTGACCTTCGCGGCTGGTAATAATCAAATCGTAATCATCAGCAACGCTTTCTACAAAAACAGCTTCACCTGTTTTTTCTGTGATATTAAGGTTTTTAACACCTTTACCACCACGTCTTGTGATTCGATATTCACCAGGTTCCGTACGTTTGCCATAACCATTTTCAGTAAGGGTCAAAACTTTATTTTCTGATTTCAACCAAAGAAGCGAAATCACTTCGTCGCCAGCAGAAAGTTTTATGCCGCGAACCCCATGAGTGCCTCTTCCCATAGCACGACAAGCTTTTATTGAGAATGTTATTGCCTGACCTTTTTTAGTGGCAAGCATTAACAAATCGTTTCCGATAGGTTGTTTTTCCTTTACAGAATCGTCATTGTCTAAAGAATCATCATCAAGTTCTTCTTCAGAAAGGTTATCATCTTCTGTTTCAGAAATATTTTGCTGTGCTTCGTATTCTTCTTGTGTGAAACCAACCAACTGGACTTTTACCAATTCATCATCTTCATCAAGAGAAATAGCATTCACCCCGCCTTTTCTTGGATTTGAGAAAAGTTTGAGATCCATTTTATTGATAACGCCTTTCTTTGTTGCAAAGACAAGACAGAAATAGCCTTCGAATTTACGAACAGGAACAATGGCAGAAACTTTTTCGCCTTCTGTAAGTTCAATGAAGTTTACTATCGGACGGCCTTTACCATTACGCGTTCCTTCTGGTAAGCGATAAACTTTAGTCCAATAAGCACGACCTTTGTTAGAGAATATTAAAAGGTAACTATGCGTACTTGCAGTAAAGATTTGTTCTACGTTATCTTCTTCTTTAAGTTTTGCACCAATGATTCCTTTACCGCCACGATTTTGTGCTTTAAATGTATCAATTGGCAAACGACGAATATAGCCTTCTTTACTTAAAGTTATAACTTGTTCTTCTTCTGTCAAAAGGTCTTCATAATCAAAATCTTCTACATTATCTTCGATAGAAGTGCGGCGTTCATCGCCATATTTTTGAGTCACTTCATCAAGGCGTTGCAAAAGAATTTCAATTTGGCGTTCGCGTCTTGCAAGAATATCTTCTAATTCTTCAATATAAGCCTGAAGCGTTTTGTATTCGTTCTGCAATTTTTCACGTTCCATGCCAGTGAGGGCACCAAGAGTCATATTCACAATAGCTTGAGCCTGAACATCATCTAAGTTAAAACGTTCAATCAAAGCAAGCTTTGCGGCATCTCTTGACTCTGCAGCTCTGATAAGAGAGACAACTTCATCAATATTATCTTGAGCAATGAGCAAGCCTTCAATAATATGCTGGCGGTCTTTTGACTTTTTAAGTTCAAACTGAGATTTTCTGATAATGACTTCTACACGGTGTTCAATGTAATGAGAAATCAAATCTTTTAAAGGAAGAACTTTTGGTGTTTTATTTACCAATACAAGGTTATTAATGCTAAATGTATCTTGTAATTGAGTGTACTTGTAAAGGTTATTCAAAACAACTTCAGAATCATAACCTTTTTTAAGTTCAATAACTACGCGAATATCCTTTTTGGATTCATCACGTAAATCGCTTATCCCTTCTAACTTTTTATCGCGAACAAGTTCTGCTATTTTTTTGACAAGCATTGCTTTGTTCACCATGTAAGGAATTTCTGTAACAATCAAACGGACACGGCCATTTTTGTCTTCTTCTGTAGAAACTTTTGCACGAACGCGAACTTTTCCAGAACCTGTTAAATAAGCATCACGAATACCAGCACGGCCACAAATTGTCGCACCTGTAGGGAAATCCGGACCGCTTACGTATTGAAGCAATTCTTCACCAGAAATTTCTGGATTTTCACACACGGCATGAATTGCTTTAGTAATTTCTATCAAGTTGTGTGGAGCCATAGAAGTAGCCATACCCACAGCAATACCTGTAGAACCATTTATCAACAAGTTCGGAAGAACAGACGGCAAGACTTCTGGTTCTTCTAACGAGGCATCGTAGTTAGGAACCATATTGACTGTATCTTTATCCAAATCTTCAAGCATCAACTCACCAAGAGTTGCCAGTTTGGCTTCGGTATAACGCATTGCTGCCGCACTATCGCCATCAATAGAACCAAAGTTTCCTTGTCCACGAACAATCGGATAACGCAATGAGAAATCTTGTGTCATACGCACAAGCGTATCATAAATAGCGGCATCACCATGTGGGTGGTACTTACCCATCACTTCACCGACAATGCGTGCAGACTTCATTGTTTTTGCGCTAGAATGAGCACCGACCTTATGCATGCCAAACAAAACGCGGCGGTGAACTGGCTTAAAGCCATCTCGAACATCTGGGAGTGCTCTTGCAACAATAACACTCATAGAATAACGCAAGTAAGCATCTTGCATATCCACTTCAATGTTTGAAGTATATTGCGAACCGGGTAAATAAGCTTGTTCTGACATTGCTATCCTTCCATTGATAAATTAAAATCGATTTGTTGCAAACGTTCTAATTCTTTAAGAGACGTCTGGTCCACCTGGTGTGGTGTGACTACAATAAAGCCTTTTGAAAGTTTATAATCATCGGAATCTGTTTTTGCGTTTAAGTAATCCTTTTCACCTTCCAAAAAATATTTTCCTTCACGCATTACATAATGATCTGAAAACATTCCACAACCCATTGTTGTGACAGACACACCAGCAAAAGAAACACTATCCAAAGGGAAATTCACATTCCAGAAAGTTCCTAATGGCATATTTTCAAAAAGTTTTTCTTCAATAACTTTCTTTACAAAAGAAACGACAAGTGGCATACGATTTTCATTTCTTTCAGAAAGTGAAAGAGCTATCGCTGGAACACCCCAAAGACAAGCTTCTCTAGCCCCTGCCACCGTTCCAGAATAAAGCGAAGAAACACCCGCATTTTCACCGAAATTTACGCCCGAAAGAACTAGAGTTGGCATAGTAGAACATAAATTTTCAGTAATCGCTAATTTAACACAATCTGCTGGTGTGCCAGAAACCGAATACATTACAAAAGGTTCTCTTTGAATTGTGTTAAGTGAAAGCCCTTCGCCACAAGTAAAAGCCTGAGAAATCCCACTGCGTTCTCTATCCGGAGCAACTACAACAACCTCTGCAACAGATGATATTTCTTTTGCAAGAGAACACAACGGAGCACTATGAACGCCGTCGTCATTTGTAATTAAAATCCGAATTTTTTGGGAATTTTCCATTACTTGAAAAGATAGAAAAATCACAGATTTTTTTCTAAACAAATCCCAGTTTTTTACGTATCAATTCTACATTTTTAGCATGTATCCAGAACACAAATTCAATGCTATGTCACAGACTGCAAAAGCCAAAAGAATGGCAGAACTTTTGCGTGTAATTATTTTACAACTTGGCTCTGATATAGCAAGAGCAAAACGCGAATACGAAACATACGCCGCCTACATGAATTACTCTCAAGAAAGGCATCTTGAAGGCAAAAATCAGGCTCAATTGATTGATTTATACAAGACTTTCCGCTCTGAAGCAGGCCTTTCTTTTGAACGCGACGTTTATTTAGAACAAGAACCTGGAGACAGATTAGAAGCAAAAGAAAATTCTATTCCTTTTGCCGTTCTTGCTCACAATTTAAGAAGCGCTTTTAATGTCGGTTCTATAATCCGAAGCACAGATTGTTTTGGCTTAGAAGCTGTTCACTTAAGTGGTTACAGTGCATCGACAGAACATGTAACCGTAAAAAGTGCAGCAAGAGGGTGTCAAGAATGGATCCCTATAAAACGCTGGGAAAGTCCAATGGAGTGCATTCGGTTTCATAAAGAAAACGGCTATTCTATAATTGCCTTAGAAACAGGCGAAGATATTCCTGACATTTCTCATGTAACATGGCCTAAAAAAGGACTAATTATTCTTGGAAACGAAGAACTAGGAATTTCTCCTGAACTCATGGCAGAAGCAGACTTTAAAGTCACTATTCCTATGTGTGGAAGAAAAGCTAGCATGAACGTAGCCGGAGCTTTTGCTATAACTGCATTTTGCATCAGAAGTTGTCAAAAATAAATTCAATAAAATGGATTTAAACACCCATTCTTATAAAAATTTGATGCGTTTTTTTAAAGTTTTTATAGATTCAAATAAAGACTCCTTTCGAAAAATTATGGGTTTAATTTCGGGAGATTATTTTGAATTTGCCACAGTCTTTACCTGCTTTGTTTTATAGTGTTTGTAAATCTCCAGACACTTTTTCTTGGCATTATAAAAAAAATGGTGCGTGGCAAACTTTTTCCAATCAAGAACTCCTTTTTCGCTTAAAAAACATTTATTTTGCTTTTAAAAATTCAGGCATTTCAAAAGGCATGAATATTGCCTTAATGCTTAAAAATTCTCCGGACTGGATTCTGTGTGATTTAGCTATACAATTATGCGGTGCGATTACCGTTCCTTTTTTCCCAAATTTAGCCGAAGAAAATTTTCTCTACCAGAAACAGGATTCTAATATTGATTTTCTCATTTTAGAATCAGAAGAATTTATTGATCCCGATTTAAGAGAAAAACTTTCTTTATTTACCCAAATCATTCAACTTGAAAAAACAAATTTGGTTCGGCAGAACACACTTTTTTTAGAAGATTTGATTTCTTTGAATACAAATATGGATTCAAATGAAAAAACTTCAGAATTTGAACAAGCTATAGATTCTATTTTAACAAATTCTCTTTTTTCAATTATTTATACAAGTGGTTCAACAGGATTTCCTAAAGGCGTAGAACTGACTCATGAAAATATGCTTTCTCAATTTGAGTCACTTCAAGAAGTTGTTTCTCTTTCACAAAAAGATAAAGCCTTATCCATTTTACCATTGGCTCATATTTTTGAACGAATGACTATTTACTTTTTGCTTTCTTGCAAAACATCAATTTACTTTGGAGACGACCCAAAACAATTAGCCATTCTTCTCAAAGAATCCACTCCATCTTTAATAACCGTTGTTCCAAGATTATTAGAACGGGTTTACGAAAAAATTCAGAAATTAACTATTACGACCCCATACCCTAAAAAGTTTTTATTAAAAAAAGCTATCCGCTGGGCACAAACACACGACCCACAAAAGCCAACAAATTTTTTAGGGAAAATTTACGACTCTTTAATTTTTAGTAAAATCAGAACGCTTTTCGGTAACAACCTTTCTTATGTCATTTCAGGGAGTTCCGCTTTAAACAAAAATGTTTGTCGCTTCTTTTTAAACGCCGGGATTCCTATTTACGAAGGTTATGGCATGACAGAATGTTCCCCTGTCATCACATTAAATGCTGAAGAAAAAGGCCGCCATGGCTCTGTGGGGCTTCCTTTAAAACATTTAGAATTAAAACTTTCTCCGGAAAATGAAATTCTCGTTAAAGGAAAAAGCGTTTTTAAAGGCTATCACAATCTGCATGATAAAAACAACCTATTCTTTACCGAAGATGATTTCTTTCATACCGGCGACCAAGGATTTTTGGGCGAAAATGGACAACTTTATTTAACGGGCCGCATTAAAGAAATGCTAAAAACAAGTACCGGTAAATACGTTTCTCCAACACCTATTGAAGAAGACCTCTGCAAAAGTTCTTTAATTACTTCAGCTTGTATTATAGCCAATAATCGTAAATACGTTTCTGCTTTGCTTTTTTTAAACCCAGAAGCAGCTATGGACTTTTTAAAAATACCAAAAGAAGAATTCCAAATAGAAAAAGCTTTGCAATCCAAACGCATTAACGAAAGTCTAAAAAAACTCATTCAAAAAACAAACCATCACTTAAATCATTGGGAACAAATCAGGCGTTGGGTTCTTCTTCCAGACACACTTTCTGCAGAAAGTGGTTTACTCACACCGACCTTAAAAGTAAGACGCCGCGAAATTGAAAGGCAATTTATTGAAGAAATTAATTCACTTTATTTAGAATAAATTTTTAAAAGCGAACAGAAAAATCTATCCCACGTTCTCCTTCTAATCCAATACGCGGAGAAACATCTAAAGATGAAAAACCAGAAGAAGAGGTAGCTCGATAAATACGCATCGTATTTAAAACAGAAGCTATTCTATTAACGACAAGAGCTCCGACAGCTATTTGAAAAACCATACGCGAAATACGATAATTCCCTAAAAGATCTTTATAATGTTCTTTACGGCTTGTGGTTTCTGGATTATCACTTGAACCCCAATCCCAATCAATAGATGCTTTAAATTCTGAATCTATTGCTTTACCAGCACGTAACATCGCCTGATTATAATTTTCAGAATCATCTGGAGAAGAATTCTGCCCCTTTACACCAGAACGACTTCGATAATCCCCAACGGCATTCAATAAAGACATTTTTTTAGAAGATGTGTTTAAGCCTGCATAACGAGACGCATAATTATGCGCACTTGTAATATAGCGTTCACCAACAATATAAGACACAATGGTTGTCATCCAAAGAGAAGCATCAACCCACACAAATGGGCGCGTATAAGAAGATTCTCCAAGATAAAGTTCCCCCATACCAGGCAAAAGCGCTGAAGCTCCTAAAGCTAGTGGCATACTTTTACCACTATTTCTTGTTATATCAGAATCAACAGAAACAACAGTTTGTGCACTAAGCAAAACTGGCAACAAGAAAATAAATAGCAATGCCCTACAGGACATTAAAAACTCCAATATGCATTTAAAACGGTTGCTCGTTCTCCACGGAATGGAACAATATAACCTTCAAGGTGCATTTTATCCCACCAGGATAATTTTTCTTCATAAAGTGTTTTATTATGAGCGTTTGCTGTTAATGCAGCATCCAATGCTGAGACAAGATGATTCAAAATAATTCCACCAAAGAACCAAGCTTGCAAATCGGCATAATCATTTGCCTTTGAACGCATGGAACGGTATTTTTTCTGAGCAGAAGATTCACCAAGTTTTACAAATTCTGCATTCGGGTCATCTAAATCCAAATCAGATGGCAGCGTTTCATTTTCAACATCTATCCAACCAAGAACATATTGTTCTCTAGAAATCTGTTGGTAAAAATCACCAGCATCATAAAGTTTAATCTTTTCTAAATCTTCTCCAAGTGTTTTACCAGAAGTAAAGCGATTTGTGTGGTTTGCGTCGTTATAAAAAGCTTTATCACTTGTATAACAGCCATTAGAAGTTGCTTTTCCATAAATAGATTCACAATAAACTTCTCTTGAATTCAAATAACGCAAGCGGAAAGCATCTTCTTCTTCGGCACCATCAAGCGCATAAAAAATATCATGCATTTTTTGTTCGTATGTTCCTATAGAGAAATTTTTCTTTGCAAATTTTTTGTACTTAGAAACCTGGTCATTATATTTATGCACGGAATAATAGTACCAACCACCCCAAAGTGCCGCTTCTAAAGCAAGATAAACGCCACCACGTACATTGGTAAATGTTGCACCACCTACATAAAGTTGTCCTGTTCCTGGGAGAACAAGTGACATAAACAATGCTTTACGCGGGCTCTTATAGCGCCCTTTGATTTCGTCCATTCCATAAACTTTTGAAACTTTTACAGGCCCTAAAATATCTCGCCGGGAAACAGATGACGAACTAGCAACACTAGAACTACTCAAAGTAGCTACTTGAATAGCTGAATCTACACTTGCAGAAGACGTTTCTTGAGAACTACTTGAAAGCGAATCAAGAACACTTGAAGAAGAAACTTGGCTACTTGAAGAAACTGTTTCTGAAGAACTAGAAACTAAAGCTGATGAACTTGATTCAAGAACACTTGAAGAAGAAACTTGACTACTTGAAGAAACTGCTTCTGAAGAACTAGAAACTAAAACAGAGGAACTTGATTCAAGAACACTTGAAGAAGAAACCTGGCTACTTGAAGAAACTGCTTCTGAAGAACTAGAAACTAAAGCT
>Ga0233381_1000083_pt1 | contig 13490 bp, 8 predicted proteins | sample ElkDunMinimDraft_12_FD_180670 | JGI IMG/M metagenome (GOLD analysis project Ga0233381, IMG submission 180670) | Fecal eukaryotic communites from dung pellets of Tule Elk in California, USA - Elk Dung G0 | ecosystem: Host-associated > Mammals > Digestive system > Large intestine > Fecal | place... | reverse complement strand
CGAGGCCTGTCAGCACGTCAAGCTTTGCACCCTCTGAAAGGGTTGCCATGTATTCCGTGCCGGTGCCGACAACTTTGTAGATAATCTTGACGCTTTCACTGTTCCAGTCACAAACCGAAATCGGTCTGCGAAGATAAAATCCGTCAAGCTGAATGTTGATAAACTGACCTGTTGCCGTTATATCGGAAGTGTCGCCAAGCAAAACCATCTCATAAACGTTATCGGTCAGGCATGTGTTCGATTTAACCGTAAAAAAGCTCTGCTTCATTTAAAAAAGGCCCTCCATAACTATTGTTTTGTCGTCCCAGACTATTTTGCCGCCGCAGACCGTCATGAGACAACGGCCGTTGACTTTCCAACCCTCAAACGGAGTGCTCTTGCCCATCGATTTGAAATCAGCAGGGTCAATTGTATACTCAGCGTCAAGGTCAAATATTGTGAAATCGGCAGGGTTGCCGACCGAAAGATCTTTACCCAGATCAAATCGCTCGCAAGGAGCATAGTGCATAACCTGCATCAGCTTTTCAAAGCTGATTATGCCGGGCTTTACAAGGTAAGTGTAAAGAAGCGGAAAAGCCGTTTCAATTCCGACAACGCCCATCAGGCTCTTTTCAAGTCCCCTGCCCTTTTCTTCGGCGGAATGGGGGGCATGGTCGGTTGCAATCATGTCAATTGTTCCGTCGATAATGCCTTCGATAAGAGCTTCTCTGTCCGCCGCCGAGCGCAGAGGAGGATTCATTTTAAATCTGCCCTCTTCTTTTAAATCGGAATCGTCAAGCAGAAGATAATGCGGGCCTGTTTCGCAGGTAATGTCAACGCCTTCTTTTTTGGCCTGCCTGATGATTTCAACGCTTTCTTTGGTTGAAATGTGACAAACGTGATATGAACAGCCCGTTTCTTTAACAAGCTCAACGTCTCTTTTTATCGGACCCCATTCGCTTTCACTGCAAATTCCTCTGTGTCCGTGAGCTTTTGCGTATTCGCCGTCGTGAATATATCCGCCGTTGAGCAGACTGTTATCCTCGCAGTGGGCAACGATTTTTTTGCCGAGTGACTTTGCCTTGAGCATAGCCTCTTTCATCAGTTCTCTGTCCTGAACGCCCTTGCCGTCATCCGAAAAAGCAACAACGTAAGGTGCCATCGCATCCAGATCAGCAAGCTCTTCGCCTTTTTGCTCTTTTGTTATTGAAGCATAGGGAACAACTTTGATTTTTGCATCCTTTTTGATTGCGTCAAGCTCAACCTGCAAATTTTCCATGCTGTCGGGAACAGGGTTCAGGTTCGGCATCGGACAAACTGCGGTATATCCGCCCCTCGCTGAAGCAAGCGAGCCGCTGGCAACCGTTTCTTTATAAAGAAAACCCGGCTCCCGCAGATGAACGTGAACATCAGCAAGACCCGGTAAAATATAAGCTCCGCCGCAATCAAAAGAAACAGCGGCAGTCAATGCATTTTCAAATTTAGAAACAATGATACCGTCACTTACACGGACATCCTCATTAACGAATGAACCGGAACGAAAAACTTTACAGTTTTTGAAGATATAATCCATAATACGCTCCTTAAAAAAAGCCTTGCCCGAGGGCAAGGTCTGAAATACTTTGAACGCAGGTAAGCCTGCAATTATTCGGCATCTCAGTACCGTTTTTATCTTAAATAATATAACATAGATACAGTATATAAGTCAAGAGATAAAGAATATAAAAAAGTTATTTAACGATTTGTAACAAAATGCAGATTGTTTTTTCATAAATATATGTTATAATGAAAAAAATCAAAGGAGGTTTTGCCATGACTTGCCCCAAATGCGGAAAAAATATAGCCGACAGCAAGTTCTGCCCCGAATGCGGCGCTTCGCTTGCAGGCAAAAAGGTTGTTGCTCACGCCGTTAAAAAAACCGAAGAGCCCGAAATAAAAGAAACGGCACCCGAGCTTAAGACTCCCGTTGCACCTGAAAAAGGTAAGGAAGTGCCTGCCGTAACAATAACCAAAAACCGAAAGCCGATGATAATTCTTGTTGCGGTTATTCTCATCCTTGCAATTTCGGTTGCAGGCGTCGCAGGTTATATCAACTCCAAGCCTCAGGTAAAAATCGCCAACGCTTTTGAAAACACCCTTTTTGATGCCGAAAGCTTTGATTTTAAAATTGAAGCCGACGGTCTGAGCATCGTTAAGGGCGAAGGCTTTGTTGATTACGGTGACAGCCTCACGGGCTCAAACCTTTATTTCTTCCTCGGCAACGAAAATTATCAGGACGCAGGCTTTTACTTCGTTTCAAAGCAAGGCGAAGTGCTCACGGGCACATACGGTCTGTTTATGGACACAAACGTTGAAGCGCTCCTTGCTGATTTCAGTGAGCTTGCCAAAATCCTCGGCCTTGACATGACCGCCGAAAGCATTTCTCTTTTAAAAACAGGCGCTGAAAACATCAACGCCCTTATTGTTAACGAAAAAATCAACGAAGACGCAATCGAAGTTTTCTACGATGCCGACGTTGTGCCTTTCCTTGCGGATATTTATGACGTAACTTCCGAAGAAATTCCGCTTTACAGCGAAGGCAAGGATATTTTCTATGATTTTCTTGAAAACGGACTTAGCGAAGACGCAATGAATGTTATCCAGAAACTCAGTGACGACGGCGTTGAAAACTTCACTCTTAAGGTTGACATTGAAGAAACCGCAAAATGCATCTATAATTATATTGTTGAAAAAGAGGAGCTTTCTTTCATTGAAAACAGCGCTGTTTTTGCCGAAATCAACCCCGAAGAATTCCGCGACCTGGGCGAAATGAAAATCCGCATCGGCGTTAAAGGCAAATACCTTGAAAGCGTTGAATTCCAGGGCTTTAAAATCTCTTTCTCAAATTATAACGAAGAAAAGAATATTGAAGAAAAATATAACACCGTTGCAGGCATTAACGAAAACGACGCCTGGAAAGAAGGCCTCGGCATAATCATCAACGAAGCCGGCGAGATTATCGAAGGCGCAGGCAAAGTTGTCGGCAACGTTGCAGGCGAAATTGTTGAAGATTCCGTCGGAATTCTTGACGCAATTTTCAGAGAGGTTCTCGACTGATGATTAAAAACATCGTGTTCGACATGGGCGGCGTTCTGATTGATTATAATCCCGAAAAAGCGATTTACGCTCTGTTTGAAAAAGAAACCGCCGATATTCTTCTTAAGGAAATTTTCAGGAACAAAGTCTGGGCCGATAAAGACAGAGGGATAATCTTTCCTGACGAAATCATGGCTCTGAAAAAGGATAAAATTCCGCCCGAGGTTTTTGGAAAAGTGTCCGAAATGGTTGAAAACTTTTACCCTTATATGCCGCCGTTTGAAAAAATGCACGAGTTCGTAAAAGAGCTTAAAGCCAACGGCTACGGCATATATCTTCTTTCAAACGCATCTTCGGATTTTCACGAAAGGCGCAAGGATATTCCTGCCCTTGCCCTCTTTGACGGCGTTCTGATTTCCGCCGATTATAAGCTGCTGAAACCCGAAAAAGAGATATATCTTGAACTCTATAAAAAGTTTTCTCTCAATCCCGAAGAATGTTATTTTATCGATGACATGCAAAAGAACGTTGACGGCGCAAAAGCTGCCGGAATGGACGGCCACTGTTATTACCACGGCGACGTTGAGATTCTCAGAAAAGCGATGAGAGAAAAAGGCATAAAGTGCTGAAAAAAGGCTGACCCGTCAAAACGGGTCAGCCTTGATTTTTTATTTTTCAACTCCGTAAGCTTCAACAAGCCTGAAATATTCATCTTCGCTTATCGAAACAACCGAGCCGTGGCGGGGCTTGAGATGGTTAACGGAATAGGTTGAGCGCTGAACACGCCTGAAGTTTTCAAAATCTCTTGTCATCTGTGCAAAGAAAGTTCCCTCGCTGTATTCATCCATAATCATCATCCATGCATCGGTGCCGTTGATGCGGTACATTGTGCTGCCCTCAACGCCCCAGTAATTAAGCGAACAGATTGTGTAATCCGTGTTGTAGGGTCCCGTCAGGTTTTGCGACCTGACGTAAGCGATTTTCTGAGTTAAATCTTCTTTGAAATAAAGATAATAATATCCGTCTTTTTTATTATAGATTATATCGCCGTCAATGCATTGGATATTCCTTGTGCCGCCGTTTTCGGGGTCAGGCTCATTCCATCTGCCGAAAAGCACTTTCGGCTCTGTCTCAAAGGTTTTGAAGTCTTTTGTGTAAGCATAATAATGGCCCGCACAATCGTTTTCAAGCGTTGAGTTGGCCCAATAAACCATATACATTCCCTTGGCTTCATCATAAATCGCCTGCGGCGCCCACGCTCTTGTTGTGTTTTCAAAGCCTTCAAAATCTCTTATGTCAATAACTGTTTCATCAATCCAGTTAACAAGGTCATAAGATTTCCAGGTTATCAGGCAATGGTTTGAAGTCCAGCCGAGAAGGGCATTCATGTCGGTTGCGATTATGTAATAGCAATCCTTGCCGTTTTCATCAACCGCTTTCAGAATGTAAGGGTCTCTGACGCAGCCCGTTCCCTTGGTTTGTTCAATAACCGCCTCATTTCCGTTGAGCGCCTTAAAATTGTAGCCGTCCGTGCTGACGGCAAGATGAATTCTTTGCTCGTCAACCTCATTGCCGACAAAATAACAGAAAAGATATGCCCCTTCCGTGCTGCAGGCAGGGTAAGCGTAATTGTTAAAAACGTAGTTAAAAAGAAAATACGGAATCATAACGGCCGCCGTAAGCAGCCTTAAAAATGACATTTTCGTCATGGTTTTTCTCCTTTTATTTCTGTTTTTTGATATTATAACTCTTAATCGGAATAAAGTAAATAAAAAACAAATGATTATTGACAAACCGCTTTTAATTCTATTAAAATGTAATTAGAAACGGAGGTTTTCTTATGAAAAAAACGCTTGCAACTGTCTCTCTTATTCTTGTTTTTTCGCTGTTGGCAGGTATAACAGCATTTGCCGAGCCGGGCTTTGCATACGGCGAAGAGGTTCTGGGCGAATTTGCGCCGAAGTGGAGCTCAATTCAGGCTGACGAAACCGTTATTTCTCTGACTCCCGGTGCGCAGGCAGGCGAAGTGCGCTTCGCATGGCTTTCGTCCGAGACAGATACCGATGCTTCTTTCAGAATTTCGCAAAGCGAAAGCATGGCCGACGCCAAAGCACTTGAAGTTGAATCGGAAGACGCAATTGACGGCCGGATTTCAAACAAAGTTACCGCTTCAGGCCTTGAAGAAGGCAAAACATATTATTATTCATACACTGAAAACGGCACTTGGAGCGAGCCTTGTCCTTTCACCGTTCAGCCCTCCGACGAATTCACCGTTCTTTTTGTTTCCGATGCTCAGATAGGCCGTTCGGGTGATGAAACTCTTGAAGAAGTTCTTGTCAGAGACACCTGCGGCTGGCATTTTACGGTTGACAAAATGCTTACCGAATACCCCGATGCCGCTTTTGCAATTTCAGGCGGTGACCAGTTCCAGTCGCCCGACAGCATAACCCAGATGAAAGCTTATCTTTCTCCCGAAGAGCTGCGTTCTCTCCCCGTTGCCAACACCATCGGCAACCATGATGACGACGCAACACTTTACGGCGATGTTTTCAACAACCCGAACGAAGTTTTTGAGCTTTTTGCAAGCGAAGCCGGAACGGGATATTACTACACATACGGCGACGCCCTGTTTATTACAATCAATTCCAACAACACTTCATTAACGGATACCGCAAGAGTTCTGCGCAAAGCGGTTAAAGCTCATCCCGATAAAAAGTGGCGTGTCGTAACAATGCACCATAACCCCTATTCGGCATCGCTGAGCGATGAAGACTTTTCAGAAGAAAGGCTGATTTTCTCTTCGCTTTATGACTGCTACGACATTGACCTTGTCCTCAGCGGACACGACCATCTTTATTCCAGAACGGAAATTATGTACGGCGGCAAAAAAGCCGATAACGAAGGAACCGTATATGTTCAGTCCTCCTCCGCTTCAGGCAGCAATTATGACCCGTTGCCCGAAAGCCTTGCTTCGTTTACCGTTTCAGCGTTTGATGTAAGAGTTCCGACTTACACCGCTTTCACCTTTACCGACAACGCGATAATCGGAACAACATACCGAACAGATACCGACGCTGTCATTGATTCCTTTGAGATTTCCGATAACAAATCGGATTCAGGCGCAAATATTTTCAGCGTTATTGTTTCCACTTTCAGAACGCTTTTTTCTATGATATAAATTAAATGGCTTGTGCGGCGTAAGCTGCACAAGCCTTTGCTTTTTTAAAGATTGTTGAGGATTTTAAGAACACATTCAAGCTCTTCGGGCTTGATTTTATCAACGGGAACGTTGTTGATAACGCAATCTGCAAAATAATGTATCTCATTTGCATAAGCGTCGCTCTTGGGCAGATTGATGCTGCCGGTATCGCCCTCAGCCTCCTGCGAAAGGTCAATCACTTTGCCGTCTCTGAGATAGATAACCATTTTTCCTTTTTCATTGGAAACAACGGCATCCTCAAACTGAAAACGGAACTCGGCCGTAAACGGATAGTCCATTGCGTACCACGAAGCCTCTGAATTGATTGAAAAATCGCCGAAATCATAGTTCAGGGTTATAAAATCCTGATCGAGCAGCTTTGAACGGAACTGATGTCTGACCTTAGGCATGCCGAAAGCGTAAACCATGAAATCAAGGTCATGGATATGCAGGTCAAAAGGAACAAGGCCGCTGCGCTTTTCATCCATCATCCAGCCATCCCAGCTCCATTTGGGAAAGCCGCCAAGTCTTACCATTGTTCCCGAAAGAAGCTTGCCGTATTTTTTTGTATCATAAATTTCTTTAAGGAGTTCGTATTCAGGCCAGAATCTGAGAACCTGAGCAACCATAAATTTTACGTTGTTTTTCTCTGCGGTTGAATAAACCCTTTCAACATCCTCTGTTTTGAGAGAAATCGGCTTTTCGCAGATAACGTTAATGCCTTTTTCCATTGCCTTAACGGCAAAATCGGCGTGAAGATAAGTCGGCAGACAGATATCAATAATATCAAGCTGCTCTTTTTCAAGCATTTCGTCAAAATCGGTATAATGGCGTTTGTCAGGATATTTTTCCATTCTTTCGGGGCGTATATCGCAAAGGGCAACAAGCTGAGCGTTCTCCATTTCGTCCCATGCGGGAATGTGAGCGCCGCTTATTCCGCCAACGCCGACAAGACCAACCTTAAGCATAATTAAAACCTCCGTGTTTTCAAACTTACGCTTACATTTTAGCATAATATTATTAAAAATCAAGTTTATTGACTTTAAAGTATATAAGATATATAATTATTATGACTATTTTGTTTAAGGAGAATTATATGGAACAGTTCGCAAAAAGATTCAAGATTGATTGCTCTCCGATTGCCGCCAAAAGCCAGACCGCCGTTTACGGCAAAACAAGATTCACCGTTATCGCTCCCTGCCTTTTAAGAGTTGAGGTTGAAAAAAACGGCAAATTCTGCGATGAGCCAACTCAGAGCGTCTGGTTCAGAGACTTTGATAAACCCGAGTTTGAAATAAATGAATCAAACGGCAAGGTTGAAATCAAAACCTCGGGCGCAACCTTTGTTTATTCGCTCAAATCAAACAAAATGCTGCGCATAAAACTTGCCGACGGCAGAACCGTGACCAACTTCAAATCAGGCAATCTCAAAGGTACCTGCCGCACTCTTGATATAACAGCAGGTATAATAAAGCTCGGTGACGGCGTATGTTCCAAAAACGGTGTTGCCGTTCTTGATGACAGCAAAACCCTTGCCATAAAACAAGACGGCCTTATTCTTCCCAGAGATAACAAAGAAAGCGATAAATATTATTTTGCTTACGGCAACAACTACGTCGGCGCAACAACCGATTTATATAACCTTACGGGCAAAGTTCCCCTTATCCCCAGATATGCTCTTTCCAACTGGTGGAGCCGTTACAAGGCATATTCTCAGGAAGAATACCTGAACCTTATGGATAAATTCAAGGAAGAGGAGATTCCCATAACCGTTGCAACCGTTGATATGGACTGGCATTGGGTAAACATCCGCGAAAAATTCGGCAAGGACAGCCACAAAATCAGCAAACACAAGAATTTTATGGAGCTTGTTTACGATTTCTGGTCAACCGGCTGGACGGGCTACAGCTTCAATACCGACCTTTTCCCCGATTACGAGGCTTTCCTCAAAAAGCTTAAAGACGATAATTATCACGTCACCTTCAACCTTCACCCGTCAATGGGCGTGCGCTGGTTTGAGGATCAGTATGAAGATATGTGCAAAGCAATGGGTCAGGATCCCAAAGAAAGAAAGCCCGTTAAATTTGACATAACCGACAAAAAGTTCACCGAAAAATATTTTGATATTCTTCACCATCCGTTTGAGAAAAAAGGCGTTGACTTCTGGTGGATTGACTGGCAGCAGGGAACACACTCCAACGTTCCCGGTCTTGACCCGCTCTGGGCGCTCAACCATTACCATTTCCTTGACAACGCAAAGGATAACCATAGACCGCTTATTCTTTCCCGCTTCTGCGGCGCAGGCAGTCAGCGTTACCCCCTCGGCTTCAGCGGTGACACAACCCAGACCTGGAAAAGCCTTGACTTCCAGCCCGGATTCACCGCAACAGCCTCCAACGTTGCTTACCCTTGGTGGAGCCACGACATCGGCGGCCATTGCATGGGCAACAAGGATGATGAGCTTTATCTGCGTTGGGTTCAGCTTGGCGTTTTCAGCCCCGTTATGAGGCTTCACTCAACCAACAATGAATTCATGGGCAAAGAGCCATGGAATTACAGCGGCGCCGTTGAGCGCATTGCAAAAGATGCGCTCCGCCTGAGACATAAGCTTCTGCCCTATATTTACACAATGAACTACCGCACCCACACCGAATGCAGAGCAATCTGCGAACCGATGTATTACGCTTACCCTGAAGACGAAAACGCATATAATTGCAAAAACGAATTCTTCTTCGGAACTGAGCTTATCGTAGCCCCCATCACCGAGCATACATCATCCAAAACCAACCTTGCAGGCGTTAATGTATGGCTCCCCGAAGGCAGATACACCGATATCTTCACGGGCAGGATTTACAGCGGTAACCGCTTTGTTAAAATGTTCCGCGACCTTGAATATATCCCCGTTCTCGCAAAAGAGGGCGCAATCATCCCAATGAGCGCAAACGGAACAACTAACGACTGCTCGAACCCCGAAACTCTTGAGCTTCTTGTTTACAGAGGCAACAACACCTTTACTCTCTATGAAGACGACGGCAACACCCTCTCATATCAGAACGGCGAATACCTGAAAACCGCTTTCACCGTTAAAGAAAGCGGCGATAAGGTTGCGTTCTCAATCGCCAAAGCTGACGGCGTTTGCTCCGTTTCGCCCGCAACAAGAACATATGCAGTTAAATTCAAGGACATTGTCAGCGCCGATATTTCGGTCAGCGTCAACGGCGCAAAAGCCGATGCCGAAATCAAAACCTGCGGCGGCACTCTTGAGGTTACCGTTTCGGCAAAAACAAGCGACAAGGTTGAAATCAGCGCCGAAAACTGCGCTTACCTCAAAAACGAACCCAAAAAAGAAGCTCTTGTCAAAACAATTGCCAAGTTCCAGATGGGCAACGACAAAAAAGGCGCAATGTTCACATCGTTCCTCAAAAAAGGCAAATCACTCCCCTCGGTATCAAAAGATTTTGCAGAACCTATAAAAGAAATTCTGAATCTTGATTAAGGCGATGATTTTATGTGGAATATAATAAGAATTTTTGTTTCCGTTTTTCTTTCGTTTGAAATTTTCTTTACTTCCTTATTCACCGGCGTTCAGATGAACAAAATTGAAATACCCGAATATAAAAGCGGTGAGCTCGGTCAATTCGTTGACCCGTTTGTCGGCACAGGCGGAACCTTTTGGACCTGCGGCATGCTCAGCCCTGCCGCAACCGTTCCTTTCGGTTCGGTAAGGCTCGGCCCTGACACAAGCTTTGTCGGCGGCGCTTATATATTCAAGACCAACACCTCAGGTTATTATTACGAACAGGGTCATATCAAAGGCTTCAGCCATTCAAGGCTCTCGGGCACGGGCGCTGAAGATTACAGCAACTTCAGAGTAACTCCCGTATCCGGCAAAAACAAGCCTGCCGTTATGCCTTATTCTCATTCAAATGAAACCGCAGCTCCCGGATATTACGCCGTTTATCTGCCAACCGTCGGCTGCCTTGCGGAAATGACGGCCGACGTTCACAGCGGCGTTCACCGTTACAGCTTTTTCGATTCCGACGATGCAAGGCTTTACATTGACGTAACAAGCGGTGCAGCCAACAGCACTTCAAGAGACGGCTTTGTCAGCTACGATGAAAAAAGCGGAGTTATCAAAGGAGGCTGCGTTCTCAGCGGTCAGTTTTCGGGCCGATTTGAAGGCTTGCCCGTTTACTTTGCAGCAACAGCCGACAAACCGATTAAAGCCTGCGAAATCAGCTCTGAGCCAACCGACTGCGGTATAGACCTTAACTTCGGTTCGCTCAGAAACGAAAGCGTTGAGCTTAAAATCGGTGTCAGCTTTGTCAGCGCCGAAAATGCCCTGCTCAACCTGAAAGCAGAAACCGACGGTCTCGACTTCGATGCGGTCAGAGCAAATGCCGCAGAAGATTGGGAAAAGAGCCTTTCGTTAATCAGAATCGGCACAACTGACAAAGAAATAAAAACCGTATTTTATACAGCGCTTTATCACAGCATGATAATGCCGACGAATTTCACCGACGTTAACGGCGAATATCTCGGCTTTGACAAAAAAGTTCACGTTGCCGAAGGCTATACTTACAGAACGGATATGTCGCTCTGGGACACCTGCCGCACAACCCATCCGCTCTATACTCTCATTGCCCACGAAATCCAGAACGATTCTCTTAACAGCCTTGTTGAAATGGCAAAGGCAGGCATCGGCGTTATTCCCCGCTGGCCGATGGGCGCAGGCTACACCGGCTCAATGATAGGCGACGCCGCCAACATTGTTATTGCCGAAAGCTATCTTAAGGGCTTTACCGGATTTGACGTTGAATCCGCATATGAGTTTATGAAATACTCTTCGGAAAACGCCGTTGAAAAGGACGGCAGAGGTTTTGTTGAAGAATATAACAAATACGGTTATATCCCGCAGGATACCGAAGGTGTCAACAAATCCGTCAGCCGCACGCTTGAATATGCGTGGGAGGATTCGGCAATCTCAACTCTTGCCGCCGCTCTCGGCAAAACCGAAGATGCCGCAAGGTACTATGAAAAATCGATGTTTTATAAAAACGTTTTCAACCCTGAAACAAAATATTTTCAGGCAAGAAACTCTGACAGCTCGTTTGTCCGGAATTTCAGCCCTTACATAACAACGTTTTACGATGCCGTAATGATAAAGAAATTTGCCGACTGTTATTGCGAAGGCAGCGCAAGGCAATGGCGCTGGAACGCTCTTCAGGATATTGACGGAATGATCAGCCTTTTCGGTTCAAACGAATATTTCGTCAGCGAGCTTGAAGATTTCATGAAAGACGCCTCGCTCACAAGAGCCGCCCTCGACCCCGGCGACGGATACTGGATCGGCAATCAGCACGATATTCACACACCCTATCTCTTTGCCAATGCAGGCAGAGCCGATTTAACTCAAAAATGGGTGCGCTGGACTCTTAAAAACCGCTTCAGCTCCGATATTAACGGCCTTGACGGCAACGACGACGGCGGAACAATCAGCGCATGGTACGTTTTCTCCGCTCTCGGCTTCTACCCTCTTGCAGGCACGGATAAATACTGGATAGGCTCACCCAACGTTGACAGCGCCGAAATTACTCTCTCCAACGGAAAAGCTCTTAAAATCACAGCTGAAAATCAAAGCGATAAAAACGTCTACGTCAGCAGCGTAACCCTTAACGGCGAAGCACTTGACGGATGTTACGTTACCCATTCCCAGCTGATGAACGGCGGCAAGCTTGTTTTCACAATGACTAACACTCCGCAAAAATAAAACAAAATCCACCTTTGGATAACCAAAGGTGGATTTTTTTAAGTCTTACTGATTAACGCTTCTGTCAATTCTGAAAAGGTTCTTGAAAAATGAAATAATCTTTTGGAAAAATCCGTCTTTAACCTTAACGCTTTCGGAATCCGAAATCTCGTTGCCGTTGCTGTCGGTCAGGGGCTCTTTGGCGGAATTGACAAGCTTTACTTCAATCTCGGCATCTGCGAGAGCTTCATATTCAAATTTTTCGCCGCTTCCCTGCTGAGTTCCGTTAACGTACCAGCAAACGGTTGCATCCGCAGGCTTAACGTAAACAGCCGTAAGTTTAAGAACATCGCCGTAATTCAACGTTGTTTCTTCAGGATTGTTATTTATTTCAACCTTAACCGAAACATCCGCAGGTGAATTTGCTTTCCACACCGCGTAAAGCACGGTATCCGAGGAAAGAGAAATTGAACTGCCGCTTGTATAAGAAGGCATTGTTGCTGAGCTGTTTTCAGACCAGCCGAGGAAGATATATCCGTTTCTGACGGGCTTTGCCGAGCTTACGGTGTAAACACTTGCTCCGCTTTGAGCTGCGGGTGCTCCGCTGCCGCCGTTGGCGTTATATGTAAGGGTATATTTTGCCTGAACTGCTGCGCCGTAATTATATTCGCAAGCCGTGCATTTGGTTGAACTGCCCGAATACCTGTGAATATCTCTGTTAAGGCGTGTGCTGCATTTTGAGCAGGTTTCCCAATGGAATTCGCCGTCATATTCTTTGCTTACGTTTTTATGCTCACAGTTGCATTTCAGAGTTAAACAAATCTCGTTACCTGTGATTTTATAACTGTATGAAACGGCAAAATTTGCTCCGGATTTATTGATTACCGTCTGAATGTTTGAAACAAAAGCTTCAAGAAACGCATTTGCATCGCCGGACACATAAATACGGGCAGTCAGACCGTCCTTTTTAAACTGCTGAGCCAATTTGTCTGCATCAAAAGAGGAATATACAGCGTTGTTTTTAACAAAATAGTTTGCATCGGTTGCTGTGCATTCGGGAAGATTCTGAGCAAAGAAAGGCTGAGCCGAATGGGTAGTTTTCATCTGATCGGTTGTTACGCAGAAGAAAAGATAAGAAATATCGTCAACCTTACTGCCGCAATCATTCCACGTTATGTCTGTAAGATAATTCTTTCCGTCAATGTTAACAAGATTCCATTCGTGCTTTACCGTTGTTGATGTGTTGGGGTTAACCGAATCGCCGCTGATTGTCCATGCGCTTATTCCCACTTTGTTAAGCAAAAGCTGATAGGCCGTTGCATAGCCTGCGCAGACCGCCTGCTTGCCAACCAAAGCGCCGTATGCCGTCTGATGATAACCGTCGTGAACGTAATCGGTATTAACCGATATTCTGTCATGCAGAATTTTGGCTTTTTCATAATCGCTTTTGCCTTCAAGCCCTCTTGTCATTTCGCCGACAGTTTTGTC
>Ga0233381_1000080_pt1 | contig 13639 bp, 1 predicted proteins | sample ElkDunMinimDraft_12_FD_180670 | JGI IMG/M metagenome (GOLD analysis project Ga0233381, IMG submission 180670) | Fecal eukaryotic communites from dung pellets of Tule Elk in California, USA - Elk Dung G0 | ecosystem: Host-associated > Mammals > Digestive system > Large intestine > Fecal | place... | reverse complement strand
TTTGCTAGTGACGTTGCTTACTATGAAGCAGTTGTTGATAAGTGCCTTGACATCCTCTTCGATGTTGCAGTTTACAACCTCAACCAGGGCTTCGACATGGTTCCCGCAAGCGGTAGCAGCCCCGCAACAGGCGCAGGCCTTATCCCCTATCAGGGTGACGGCGAAGGCGCTTCATACGAGAACACTCTCGTTCAGATCGCTGCATGGGCATTCAATAACTATGCTCCCATCCTTGCTCTTGAATTCAATTCTGATGATACAAACGGCGAGGCAGCAGGTCTCACCGCTGAAATGGTTTGGTCAGATATCGACACTCTTCTTAACGCAATCATCCCCCTCAAGGGCGGCGATGAAAACAGAAAGCCCTGGATTTCAGCTGAAATCGCAGGCGACGGTACAACAATCGTTTCAAGGGCTTTCATCTTTGATTACCTTCTTAAACCCATCTATACTCTTAATGCAACAAACCTTGCTAAGATTTTCGATAAGAACCCCAACGGCGCATTTGCTGAAGATAACGGCATTGAAATCATCGTTAACCTTCTTGAAGGCGTTTTCGACCTTCTCTTCCCCAACGTATTCAGCAACACCGTTACAACAATTGACGGTCTTCTCGACAACTCAACTCTCGGCACAATGATCTATGACCTTATCAGCTCACTCGGCACAAAGAGCTTCACCGGTAAAACAAACGGTGTTGCAATCGCAGGCCGCGCTGATGATCTTGCCGCAGTTGCTCTTCCCGTAGCATGTATGCTTCTCGGTCTCTCCGATGACCAGGAATTCGACCAGATCGAAATCTTCCTTCCCGAAACAATCGCTGTTGGCGATGCTCCTGTATTCCGCGTATATAACAGCTCCAGCGGTATCAACACAGGTTACACAAACACCAGCGGTCAGTTCACACAGGATAACCTTTATACCTATAAGGTAACTCAGGCTTACGTTGAAACATACCTTGGAAGCGAGCAGGGTACAGCAACTCTTTCAGGTATCGCTGCAGGCACATCTCTTGCCGGTGGTGACCACGTTGAAGTAACACTTACTCCCAGTAGTGATAACCCCTTCGCAGAAGGCATGCTCGTTGCAGTATTCGTTAAGTATGACGTATACGGCGAAACAAGCACAACCGAACCCATCATCAAAGACATTCTTACAACTGTTTACGCTTACGTTGGTAACGTTGCAGAAAGCGACGATGAAATCGTTGAAGAAATCAATGTTGGCGACCGCACAATCGAATATTCAACTGAAATGTACATTGGTTCAGGTGAAGGCCTTGGCGAAATTGACGGTTATAACATCCGTATTCGCGACAGCAAGGAAAATGAAAGCGCAGAAGAGCCTCCTGTAACAGGTTATGCTACAGTATCTTCAGTTTCCAACACCAGCACTCAGTATCCCTTCGCAGCTCTCAACACTGATGAAAAGCAGAAGGTTGAGTTCAAGGGTCAGGGCGGCGTTGGTGCTCTCTATCCCTTCGTTGTTGCTGAAAACGGCACCGATGAAAACGGCGAAATCAAGTATTTCGAAAGACTTGAGTATGAATACGAAGTTGACGAAAACGGCGAACTCGTACTCGATGCAAACGGCGATCCCATTAAGACAGATAAGCACAACGGCGGCGTTCCCGATGGCAAGTACACAGTAACATCAGTTATTAATGTTGCCGGCACAAATCAGCCCGTTACAACAAACATCCATCTTTATAATGATTACGGTCTCGGCTCAATGTTCTCAAGAGCAATTTCAGCTAACCGCCAGCAGACTGACTACGATACAGATCGCGAAAATGGTATCGCAACAGAATACTGGGCTGATTACGTTGCAGCTCTTAAGAATGCAGCAACACTTTGCATGAGACCCAAAGAAGGCGACACCTTCGAAAATGACATCCAGGCAACAGTTGCAGGTTATGACAATCTTTATGAACAGTATGCTGATGCTCTTGAATCAGCAATCGCAACTCTTAAGCCTTATGAAATCGGCGGCGACTCAGGCTCAATCATTGAACAGCTCGACGCAAAGAGCGGCTACAATTATGAGAACAGAACTTACACTACTCCCGACGGTTATACCTATAACTACAGAGTAGAAAAGAACTACTATGATACCGATTATGTATTCTTCGGCATGACTGACTACGTTCCTCATACTTATAACAGATATAAGGATGCAAGAAATGACGCTCACGGTCTCATCGAAGAAGATATGCTCTTCGGTCCCGCTCCCTTCTCAGATGTTGACGTTTATGGTGAAAACTATGAACCCACAGAAGAAGAACAGGCTGCATATAACGAAGCAGTTGAAGCTCACAAGAAGCTTGTAGCTGAATCATCAGCTATCAACGCTATTGATACTAAGTACACACTTCATAAGCTCAACCTTACTTACGGTCGTCTTATCAAACTCAACGCTAACGTTTCCAAGCTTGCAGTTGTTATTGACATGTGCATCACAAACGGTAACGTTAACGCCGGCGGCGCTTCATATTACACAACAGAATCATGGGAAAACTATCAGTACGCTAAGGCTTTTGCTGAAGAAGTTTACGCTATGAGATCATCCTCTGCTCTTGAACCCTCAAGAGTTAACAGAGCAACATCCGAACTTGTTGAATCCTGGAAGAAGCTCGTTAGATCCTGTGACTTCACAGCTCTTGATGCAGCTCTTGCTCAGTATAAGGAAACTTATGAACTTGGTGAAAACCAGGCAGCTTACACTAAGGATACCTACGATGCATTCGTAGCAGCTTACGAAAAGGCTGACAGAGTTGACAGAAACATGGGTAACACCGAATCCAACAACAAGGAAATCGCTGACATCGTTAAGGAACTTAAGGATGCATATGACGCCCTTGAAGATTACGTTGCTGATGTAACACCTTCATGGACAATTTCTGAAGAAGTTACAGGCGATTTCTTCAGCTTTGGTTACACATTTGAATCAGCTCCTTATATTGACACAGATAAATATCAGAACTACGGTTATGCAGCAGTTTCCAACGATTACGGTGAGAACGAAGTAACCGGTTACATTCTCGGCGCTGGTGCAGAATTAGACTATGAAGATCCTTATCTTAACATTTTCCAGGATCTCCAGAACGCAAGAGTTGAAGTAACTCCCAACGAAATGGGTATGTACAGCACAGGTGCTGTTGTTCAGGTTATCAACGATACAACAGACGAAGTTGTTGAAACTTATATCATTGTTCTTGTTGGCGACGTTACAGGCGACGGCTACGGCGATGGTGCTGACTCACTTGACATGCTTTACGAAGAAGCTCTGATGCATGACGGCGAATGGCTTTACGATGACAACTTAGGTCACCTTGCAGCAGCCGGTGACATTGACGATTCGTTCTCCGTTGACGCCGGTGACTCACTTACCATGGACTACGTTGGAGCCGGTATGGCTGATATTAACCAGGAAACTCTTGAAGTTGATTACAACATATAATTTTTGAAAATTTAATGGGTATGGTCCGTGAACCGGGCCATACCCCGGCTCAATAATTATCATTCCTTAGACACTTAATTTAAGTATAAAATTTTAAAGGAGGAAAATGAGCTAATGTCAAAATCCAAACGCATTTTGAGCGCATTCATGGCCTTTGTTATGCTTATCAGCGTATTCTCAGGCCTTGGCGGAATGTTCTCAACAAAGGCATATGCAGCTCAAGGCGTATCATCAGTTAAGTCTTATGCTGACCTTGATGCCGCACACGATACATTCGTTTATCTTGCAACTGAAATTTATGAACCCGATGCAGACGGCAACTATGCTCTTACCGACTATTATGTTGACCCCGGCATGAAGCTTAAAGTTCAGTTGTACCTTAAGACTGACCTTTATATCGGTACAGGTAAACCCGGTGTTCTTTTCGACAACAATTTCTTTGATGTTCAGAACGGAACAGGCGAATATGAAAAGCTTACTTCTATCAGCGGTAACCCCGATAACGCAGACTTGGCAGCTGCCGGCTTCTACGGCAGCGCATCAACCGGTATGCTTTCAGACGAGTCTGCTTATAAAAATGCCAGACTTACATACCCCACAAAGGTAGTAGGCGATTACAGCATTGATCTTGCAGATATCGCTCAGCACAACGTGAGCTACAAGAGAGACACAAACGATACTGTCTGCTATGAAGCAAAGTCAGATGCATATGCATATGAATTCTATGTAACAGTCAGAGAAGGCCTTACAGACGGAACAGTAGGTCTTACATGGATTGATCCTTACACCTATTCATTTGCTAAGCTTCTTGATTCATCACTTGGCACAGGCACAGGTCCTTTCGACGTTAGAACTGCAACCGATCCAACAACAGCAGCAACATCTTGTAAAACACTTTTAGCATTAAAGTATACACTTGACAACTTCTTAAGTGAAGATGCCGAACACCTCTTCACAATCGGCAAGCCCTCAGCTTCCAAGAGCTACACCGCAACCTTCATGGCTAACGGTGCAGAATTTGACAAGCAGACAGTTAAGGAAGGCGCTGAATATTCAGCTCCTGCAACTGATCCCACATCAACAGACGGTTCAACATTCAAGGGCTGGGCTCTTGAAGGCACAACCGACATCGTTACCTTCCCCGTAACAATGGGTGGCGCAGATGTAACTTACGTTGCTATCTTTGAAGCAGCTGCAACTTACACTGCAACATTCCTTGATAAGGACGGCAACCAGATTGGTGAAGCCAAGGAATATAAGGAAGGCGACACAATCGAATTCCCCACAGCTCCCACTGTAACAGGTTATAACTTCATCGGTTGGACACCTGACCAGGATACAATGGGCACAGAAGATGTAGAATTTACTGCTGAATATGCAGCAAAGACCTACACTGCAACATGGAACGTTGACGGTAAGACATCAACAACAGATGCAACTTATGACGCTCCCTACATTCTTCCCGAAACACCCGTTAAGGAAGGTTATGAATTTGCCGGCTGGCTTAACGCAGACGGCGCAGATGCCAACGGCATCCACACAATCGACGGCGACGTAACATTCACAGCTGATTGGGACGTTCTTACATTCGATGCTATCTTTGATCTCGATGGCGGTAACATTGACGGCGACACAGCAAACGTTGTTGAACCCACAGAATTCGGCAAAGAGATCTCTGTTCCCGCAGATCCCACCAAGGAAGGCTATGACTTCGCTGGTTGGTTACCCACAGTTCCCTCATCAATGCCCGCTGCAGATACAACATTTGTTGCTCAGTGGACACCCAAGTCAGCATCAGTTATCTTCATGAACGGCGACGAAGTTTACCACACAGAACCCGGCGTTTATGGCGACAACATCTATGCTAACGCAGCATCAACACCCGCTAAGGAAGGCTATGACTTCGCTGGTTGGGTAGACGCTGATAATAAGGCTATCACATGGCCCATCGTTCTCGGCACAGAAGCTGTTACAGTTTACGCATCATGGACACCCAAGAAGTTCTATGTTGAGTACTATGCAGTAGTTGACGGCGAAATGGGTTATGTTGCTGGCGGCGAAGAAAACTGCGGCGCTCCCTATGCTGCTCCCGAAGTTGCCGATTATCCCGGCTACACATTCACCGGTTGGGCAGACGCTGAAGGCAACGCAATGCCTGAAACAGTTATTCCCGTTCAGAACCAGAAATACTACGCTCAGTATGATAAGATTGAATACTCCGCAACATTCGTTGTTGACGGTGTAACTCTTGAAGACAAGACCGTTAAGGGCGGCGTTGATGACACAATCGCTCTCATCGAAGCTCCCGCTAAGACAGGTTACACATTCAAGTATTGGACAGTTAACGGTACTCCCGTAACTGGCACAACTTATGCAATGCCCATCGGCGGCGTTGAATTCGTTGCAGAATATGCAGTAAACCTTCATACAATCACATGGATTGTTGACGGCACAGTTGTTTACGTTCAGGAAAACGTTGAATACGGTTCAGAAATCGCTGATTACGCTTATGAAGCTCCCGAAGGCAAGACATTTGCCGGCTGGCTTGATAAGCCCGCAACAATGCCTGATGCAGACATCACAGTTAACGGTACATGCTCATCACTTTCATTCACAATCATTTACAACGTAAACGGTGAAAAGTTTGACGAAAGAAGCTATGTATACGGTGAAGTTGTTGAAGCTCCCGCATACGAAGTACCCGCAGGTTACACATTCTCAGGTTGGGATGTTCCCGCATCAATGCCTGCAGAAAATCTTGTTCTCGATGCAACTCTCACTCTTAACAACCACAAGGCAACATATTACCTTGATGATGAAAAGACTGTAGTTCACGCAGAATATGACGTTGATTACAACGCAGCTATCCCCGTTCCCGAAGTTCCCTCAAAGCCCGGCTACACATTCGAAGGCTGGTCAAACGCTGACATCACTGTTATGCCTGACAACGCTGTTGAATTCGTAGCAATCTGGACAGCGATCGATTACACAGTTGCTTTCGTTAACGAAGACGGCTCAGCAATCGACGGCTACACCTACACAGAAAAGCACTATGGTGATAAGATCACCGCTGAAATGGTTCCCACCGTTTCTAAGGAAGGTTCTCGCTTCCTCGGTTGGAAGGTTGACGGCGAAGGCGATTACATCGTATTCCCCTACGAAGTAACAGGCGACGTAACCCTTAAGCCCATCTTTGGCATTGAATCCTTCATTATCACTTGGGTTGTTGACGGCGTAACAGTTCATACCGATACTCTTGAGTTCGGCGATAAAGTTACCGAATACGATCCCGGTACTAAGGAAGGCCACAAGTTCTCAGGTTGGGATAAGGAAATTCCTGCAACAATGCCCGCTGAAGATCTTACAATCTCCGGTACATTTGACGTTCAGCAGTACAACGCTGTATTCATGGTTGACGGCGAAGTTTACGATACTGTTCCCACAGACTTCGGTAAGATTCCCGTTGCTCCCGCAGATCCCAAGAAGGATGGTTACACATTCAACGGTTGGACACCTGCTCTTTCAGAAATGACAACAGATGGCGCAATCTATGAAGCCAACTTCTCAGCCGGTTCAACACCTTACACTGTTGAAATTTACGAAATGGATCTCAGCGGCGAATATCAGATTACTGATACTCTTGACCAGACAGGCGAAACAGACGCAACCGTAACTTACAAGCCCGCTACCAAGACCGGCTTCACAGTTGCTGATAGCAGCGTACTTTCAGGTAAAGTAACAGCTGACGGTAAGCTTGTTCTTGTTGTTAAGTATTCACGTAATACTTATAACCTCATCACAGTTGCTGACGGCGTAGAAACTAAGACACCTTACTACTACGGCGCAACAATCGGTGAAATCGAAGAACCCGTTAAGGAAGGTTACAAGTTCTCAGGTTGGGATGCAACAGTTCCCGCAACAATGCCTGCAAGAGACGTAACTCTTAACGCTCGCTTCACAATCAACAGCTACACCATCACATTCAACACTGATGGCGGTTCAGCAGTTGCTCCCATCACAGATAACTACGGCGCAACAATCAAGGCTCCCGCAGATCCCACCAAGGAAGGCTACAAGTTCATCGGTTGGGATAAGGAGATCCCCGCAACAATGCCCGCAGAAAGCTATGTAATCACAGCTCTTTGGGAAATCAACACTTACACAATCACTTGGGTAATCGACGGCGAAGAAACACCTGCTCCTTATAAGTATATGGAAAAGGTTAACAAGCTTGACGATCCCGTTAAGGAAGGCTACACCTTCGACGGTTGGGATGTTGAAATTCCTGAAACAATGCCCGCTAAGGATCTTAAGATCACAGCTAAGTTCACAGTTAAGTCATTCAACGTAACATTCACAATCGACGGCGTTGACAAGGTTGTTCCCACAAACTTCGGTGAAGTTCCCGTAATCGAAGAACCCAGCAAGCTTGGTCACGGCTTCGCAGGTTGGTATGTAACAGGCGATGCAACTGAAACTATCGTTGAACTTAAGGCTATCGGCGCTGCTGACGAAGCTTACACAGCTAAGTTCACAGTTCTTGAATGGCCCGCAACCTTCGTTCTTGACGGTGGTAACATCGGCGGCGACACAGCAAACGTTGTTAAGAACGTTCTCTTCGGCGCAAAAGTTGAAGCTCCTGCAGATCCCGTTAAGGAAGGCTACACCTTCGCTGGTTGGACACCCGCAGTTGATACAATGAACGCTGAAGGCATCGTTTACACAGCTAAGTGGACTCAGGACCTTAACTACGTTCGTGTTAAGTCCGTAACAAGAGTAACTGAAAACGTTTACGGTCCTCAGCTTGCACAGTATGAACTCAAGGTTGAAGGCACACCCGTTAAGATTCAGTTCGCATATGCTGCTGATGAAGCAGTTACATGGACATTCGACAGAAACGAAACTCCCGCAACAGCAGGCGCAATCGGTCTTGTAAGCGTTGTTCCCGCTGCAGAGGAAGGCTTCGAAATCTGGACTGTAAGTGTAATCCTTACAGAAGGTAACTATAAGGTTCGCGCTAAGGTTGACTACTCACCTTCATCATGGGAAGCAAGCGGCTATGACTACGTTTGCGCTTATGACATTGAGGAAGTTGCTCCTGATGCTCCTGCTCCCGTTCAGGGCGTAGTAGTTTCAGCTGACGCTGTTAAACTTGGCGAATATGCAACAATCACTGTTACAACAACAGCTGATGTTACAAGAATCAGACTCAGAAAGCAGAACGCTGACGGCTCCTTCTCAACAGCAACCTACTCAACAGGTTCAAGCGCTGTTACACGCACAGAAGTTTCCGAAGGCACATGGACATGGGCAATCAACGTTAGATTCACATATGCTGAAGATGTTGACAGCCAGGTTCAGAATTGGGTAGTATGGTATCGCACAGATTCCACAACTTACTATGAGTCAGAATATACAGCATCCGTAACAGTTACCAAGAAGACAAGCGACACAACAGTTAACCCCGATACCGGTTACACAGCTCACACTGTAATTTCAGTTGATGCTCCTGCAACCACAGTTAAGGGCGAATACGCTTACGTAACTGTTGTTACAACAAACGACAACACAAGAGTTCGTCTTGTAAACGGAACAAAGACCGTAACATACCTCAAGACTTCATCAGCTGTAACCTATACTGAAAACGCAGAAGCAGGTACTGCAACATGGGTAATCAAGTATAGATTTACAACAGTTGGCGAAAATCAGGCATGGAGCGCTCAGTGCCGTGGTTCAGCTTGGTCAGACGCAGTTCCCTTCACAGTAACTGTAACTGAAGCATAATTGCTGATTCCAAAAATCGCATAAACTAATTTTGGCCGCAGGGGCTTGCTCCTGCGGCCTTTTCTTATGTCAATATGGGTAGGGGATAGTTCGCCGATTCTGAAGATTCGGTGGAATTGAAAACAGCTTTTAGCTTGTTTCCGGGATTGATGAGCCATAAATCAACAATGAGTTCCAAGTTTAATTAAGCAATAAATGCAGAGAAAAAATAAATGTAAACAGCTTTACAGAAGACTTTGAGCTGTAAAGCGGTGCGACTTTACATTCTTAAAACAGCTTTAATTGGCCTTTAAAAACCTTTTAGAGAGAGCAGTATCAGAATATCAACAACCCGCTTAAAACGCCTCACAGAGCCTCTGAAGCAACGTTTTTTCAGACAAAAAAGAAAAATGTAAAGATAATTTCTTTACAAATGCGCAAAAAGAAGAAAAAAACCATTAAAACATTTGCTCTTTTTTTGATGTTTTGCAATTAAAATGGCGATGATTTTTGCGGTAAAATCAAAAAAATCGGATATAAACAGGCCTCTAAAACGCTTGAAAGTGCACAAAAAAACGGCTTAAAATCGGTCTGAAAAGAGCTGCTAAAACGAAAGTTTTGCGGCTGTTTTTATGCTTAAATCGTATAATAATCAAGCTTTTTAAAAGCATAAAAATGTCATTTTCAGCTTCGTTTTTCCAGGCAAAAAAAGCTGCTTAAGAGCCCACAAAAAGCTAAAAAAACAGCAAAAAAAATCAACTGAAAAAGTTGCAAAAACGCAAAATATAATGCGAAATAAGAATAATAAATCGCCTAAAAACCGTTAAATTTTTACTGAATTTTTACAAATACGCAATAAAATCAGCGTGAAAATTTTAAAAATCCTCTGCCGTCAACATGCAAAATCAACAAATTCTGAACTTGTGATTTGTGCAATAAGTACAGTGCGTAGAAATTTGAATTAATAATTTATTTATTATTATAAAGAAGATATTAGTAAATTTTATTGACACGGTTGACCCGTGGTGATATAATGACAATGTGTAATAGTGACCATCTATTTCATGTTCAAAATCTTTTAATTTGGAGGGATTATTTTTGAGCAAAGCAAAGAAAGTCATTAGCATGATTCTCGCAGTTGCGATGATGTTGACGATGGCTCCAATCAGTGTTTTTGCTGCAGGTTCTGACTGGGATTCAGCAACCTACGGTACCACCGGTACTTACGGCAGCTTGACAAGCACTTATGAAGCTTTCACAACTGACACTTCTGCGACAACGGACGTTATCCGTGTTGCTTATGCAGCCGGTTCGTTCGTACCCGGTAACGTAGTTGTTCCGGCAACTCCTTCGGGTATCCCTGAAAACAACGGTTATTTTGCCAATGTCGCTTATAACGGCGAAACTCCGGCAAGCGCAAAGGTTGTTTTCACAATCACAGGCAGGCGTCCCTCAGTGGACCCCACAATCATAAGCAACCTCGGTACTTCGCTTACTTTAACCAAAGTCGGCTGGACAACCGATGACAGCACCAACAAGGTTTACACCTATGAGTGGACAGTTCAGACAGGTTCAACCGCAACTGCAGGCACCGACGTTGTTTACACCATTACTTACAAGTTTGGTGACACATCCTACACCGAATATGCCTACAGCCACGTTGAGAATATCCTTAACATGAACGGTTACGCCCGTTACATTTACAACCACGCTCAGGGCTTCCTTGGTATTGGTGTTAAGTACTACGGCCGTACGTCACACATCGTTCAGCTTCAGTCAAAGAACATGTATTCGGCAATGTACACCGGCGGCAGCTCAGCTAACGACTCAATCAAAGCAATCGTTAACTTCGCTGCATCAAGCCCCATTCAGACTGTTGACAACGGTAAACAGCTTTACGGTATGGGTTCCGAAGAAGGCGGTTCAACAGACGGTAACGCTTACCTTTCCAAGATTCCCAACTCAGCGATTAATGGCCTTAGCGATGTAAGCATGTACAGACTTATCAAGTCGACCGAAGACGCTAACCTTCATAATGACGGTGAAGGCGGACGTTCGAATGTTTGCCACGGCGTTGACCAGCACAGAGGTCAGTCAACAATCTACCTCGATAAGAGAAACGAAACTCTTACATCCCTTAACCTCAGAGCTTCGCTTCAGGCAGCCGCTAACTATCAGTGGACATCGTCTCATTTCAACGGCGTGTACTTCTATTCAACGCATCAGGAAGGCAGCGGTAACAGCGCTCCCGCCGCTTCAACCTGGAACATTCCTTCTGAAATCACGGCAACAACCAACACGGGTTCAATCACCAACATTGAATCGACTGCTGAAAACGTTGGTTGGCTGAGTCAGAAGATCACAGGTACCGGTCCTTCACACAAAGCCGAGCTTCTCGGTCTTGCTGACGGTTTCGCTCTTAGTGGATTTACAGATACTGTTCTTGGTTATTACACCAACATCGACGCACAGTACACCCATTCAATCGCAATCGATACCAGATCGTACTGGTCAGGTGCCAGTGACGGTAACAGTACCAACTACGTTGCAGGTTGGATTAACCTTAACTTCCAGGTTTACGATACAACCGACCTTTACAACATCTACTGGGGTATCATCAAGGGCGTTGGCTCCGTTCCTCTTACTACCAAGGCATGGAGAGGCTTTACAATGACTTTTGATAAGGGTGCTCATCCTCAGAAGTCGATGTATACCTCAAGTGATGAAGTTTGGACCGAGTTCGACAGTGCTCTTAAAGAAGCCGGTAAGCTTCTTGCCAACCCCCAGGTAACTCAGCTTAAGATTGACCAGGCAGCTTACAGACTCTTCCTTGCTTATAATAACCTTACCGGTTACGTTGCAAACGTTACATATCAGGTTAAGCACGTTATCGCAGGAACTTCAACTGAAATTGCTGCTCCTCAGACTCTTACTGCTGCCAACGGTTCAACTTTCACCGCTAATGCAGCCACAATCGACGGCTACAAAATTGCAGACGGTGCTGACAATATTATAACTGAAACAGTTGTTGCTGAACCCACAGCTGACGGTTCAACACCCGTTTACACAATTGCTTTCCAGTATCAGCCTAAAAACTACAACGTTTACGCTGTAACCGATCCCGCACTCGGCACAACTGACATTTATCCCACTCCTTACGGTTCGACATTTAAAATGTCAGAGCTTGATGCAGGCGAAAAAGAAGATTTTGAGCTTGAAATCACAGATGCTGCTCCTTACGGTTGGTATTATGCTTATGATGCAGATACCAATACCTTCTCGCAGCCGGTAACCTCCGACTTCGTGATGCCTGAAGCCCCGAACGGTCTTTCAATTTATGCCAAATGGATTCCGAGCGAAATTGACGTTTACGTTCAGCCTGTTCTTGAGCTTGAAGACGGAACTCTTGATTCAACTTCAAAAGCTCCCATCAAACTTGACGCAACAAGACCCAACGAGGTTGGTCCCAAGGCTTATACTCCCGAATCCGATCCTACGCTTGACGGTTATCTCTTCGCCGGCTATTATATCGACGCTGAGCTCACAACCCAGAAAGCATGGCCGCATTCGTTCTACCTCCACGATGATGCACTCACCGTTTACGGACGTTTCGTTGACGTTAACGGCAAGATCATCTTTGAGCCTAACGGTGGTACAGCTGTAAATAGCATGGCCTTTACAGCCGGCACAGCTCCCGGAGAACCCACCCAGGCAACAACAAAGGTCGGTTATGACTTTGAAGGTTGGTATTATGACAGCGCACTCACCAATCGCGTTGATTGGAACGCTGTTATTCCCGACCACACAGGCTTTATCGCTTACGCAAAGTGGACAGCCAAACAGATTGACCAGGTTAGATTTGACCTTGCTAATCTCAGACCTTCAGCTGTTGACACAACATCAATTGCTGCTATCGGCCCCGTAACCGTCGGCGCACTTGTTGACCAGACAACTGTTAATGAAGATATTCCCACTCCCAGAAGACTCGGTTACACATTCGAGTACTGGATGGTTGATGGCAAGGCATTCGACTTTACAACCGACACTATCCCCGTAATTGATCCTCAGGTTGATGAAGACGGCACAACATATATAACAGCAACTGCTATTTGGAGACCTACCGATTATTCGGCAGTTATCGAGCTTGATTCTTACGAAAAGCTTTCGGGCAACCTTGTATCAACTGAAGATACTCCCACTCAGCCCGGCGACGTTATCACAGTTCAGATGACATCAACAACCAACTTCTACACAGGTTCATCTCTCTTCATATTCATGTATGATCAGACCCTCTTTGATCTTGTTGGCAGCGGCGCAGATGCATTTGCACTTAACAAAGATAACGATTATATTGGCGGAATCAACGCTAAGTACACAGCTGTTACCAACAGCGCAAGCCTTCCCTGGCCCAGCGGAC
>Ga0233381_1000079_pt1 | contig 13650 bp, 9 predicted proteins | sample ElkDunMinimDraft_12_FD_180670 | JGI IMG/M metagenome (GOLD analysis project Ga0233381, IMG submission 180670) | Fecal eukaryotic communites from dung pellets of Tule Elk in California, USA - Elk Dung G0 | ecosystem: Host-associated > Mammals > Digestive system > Large intestine > Fecal | place... | reverse complement strand
GCGCACTTATTATTCTTTTAATGTTCCGCAAAGAAAAAGCTCCGATTAAATTCACGGAGCGCACAAAAGTTGAGGATAAATTCCCGACTTTTCTTCTCGTGGGAACCGTTGTGACTCTGATTGCGGTTTCATTTATTCCTTACAAAGACGGCGCTGCAGAAGGTCAGTTTTATAAGCCTGACATTTCAAACGGAATAATCTGTCTTGCTTACTTTCTTATCGGCATTATCCGCGAGCTTTTTGTTAAAAAGAACACGGAGATTGTTAAAAACGCATTCAAAGAAATTGACTATTACACAATCGCTCTTCTGACCGGTCTTTTTGTTGTAATCGGCGGAATTGAAAGTGCAGGCGTAATTGACGTTATCGGCAATTCAATTGCAGGTCTCGGCGGCGGCTCACAGTTTGTTGTTTATACAATTATTGTTTGGATGTCCGTTCTTCTTTCAGCGTTCATTGATAATATTCCTTATACGGCGACAATGCTTTCGATTGTTCCCGTTATCGCAAGCGGCCTCAACATGGAACCGACGCTTCTTTATTACGGCCTCCTTTGCGGCGCAACCCTCGGCGGTAACCTTACTCCTATTGGCGCAAGCGCCAACATAGCAGGTCTTGGCATTCTCCGCAAGGAGGGCTATGAAGTCAAAGGAACAACCTTCATGAAATACGGCGTTCCGTTTACCCTTGCGGCTGTTATTACCGGCTACATACTCCTTTTGATTATCTGGAGATAAGAACAAAAAACAGACACCTCGGTGCAAAAATGCGCCGAGGTGTTATTTGTTATATAATGTTTAATTTATTTATATTCTTTCATATATTCGCCGTGAGCTTCGATGAGTTCGTCAACCATAGCTTTAATGTCGTCAATTGAAAGCTCGGCTGAAGTGTGAGGCTCAAGCATTGCTGCCATATAAATATCTTCTCTTTTCTGAGTAACGGCGGCGTTGATTGTCAGAAGCTGAGCATTGATATTTGTCATGTTCATTGCTGCAAGCTGAACGGGGAGCGAACCAACGTGGCAGGGATGAACGCCTTTGCCGTCAATAAGGCAAGGAACTTCAACGCAGGCTTCTGAAGGCAGGTTATCGATAAGGCCTGTGTTAAGAACGTTACCGCCGATTTTATAAGGATTGCCGGTGAGAATTGCTTCCATAATGTAAGAAGCATATTCACCGCTTCTTTCGTGAGTTATCTGGCCGTTGTCAAGAATGCGTTCTTTTTCAGCTTTCCAGCCTGCAATCTGATTAACGCAGCGGCGAGGATACTCATCAAGCGGAATGTTATATCTTTCAATAAGCTCGGGATATTTTGATTTGATATAAAAATTATTGTATTCGGCGTTATGCTCGCTGGATTCGGTGCAGTAATATCCGAAATTCTTGATATATTCATATCTTACCATATCGCTGTGCTTTTCGTTAGCGTTCTTTTCAGCGGCTCTTCTGCGGATTTCGGGGTAAAGGTCGTTGCCGTCCTTATCCTGGATTTCAAGCAGCCAACCCATGTGATTGATACCTGCAATGAGTTCTTTTCTGCCTTCAAGCTTGTCGTCCATGCCAAGGCCTTTAAGCAGGTCTTTTGAGCAGCTCTGAACGCTGTGGCAAAGGCCGACGGTTTTAACGTTGGTGTATCTCTGCATATAGCCCGAAAGGATTGCCATGGGGTTTGTGTAGTTAAGGAACCATGCATTGGGGCAGACTTCTTCCATGTCTCTTGCAAAATCGCGCAAAACGGGAATTGTTCTCAAGCCTCTCATTATGCCGCCGATTCCGAGAGTGTCGGCAATTGTCTGACGCAGGCCGTATTTTTTTGGCACTTCAAAGTCAATGATTGTGCAGGGGTCATAAAGACCGACCTGAATTGCGTTAACAACAAAGTCAGCGTCTCTGAGCGCATCTTTTCGGTTTTCAACGCCGCAGTATTTTTCAATTTTGCAGCGGTTTTCGTTGATGTTCTTGTTAAGTGCGCTGAGGATTATGTAGCTGTCCTCAAGTCTTTGGGCGTCGATGTCATAAAGCGCAATCACACTGTCTCTGAGGGCAGGGGTGCACATGCAGTCGCCGATAACGTTTCTGACAAAAACGGTGCTTCCTGCACCCATAAATGTAATTTTAGGCATAATTGATCTCCTTTCGGATTTAGAAAATGGCGAAATGTTCCGCTGTTTTCAATATATCACAATACATTTTAATTTACAATACCTTAAAAAAATAAAACAATCCGCAAAGGTCTAACCTTTGCGGATTGTGGATTGATTATTTTGCTGATGTTGAATTGTAAAGAAGTGATTTTGCAATTTCTTTGCACATTTTTTCGGAATACTTGTCAATTTTTCCTTCTTTTTCAACTATTGCATATTCACCGTCTTCAGCTTCAAGAGCGGTGAAGTGTTCGTTAGCAGCTTCAGTCTGAAGAGTTTCAAGAATTTCGGTTTTCCAAGCGGGACCGTTGTTTTTTGCAAAATACATGATGTGATAACCGTATTCTGTTTCAACAATTCCTGTGTCGCCTGCTTTTCTTGCCTTATCCATGCTCCAGGCTTCAAAATTCTTAACGTACTGGCCGTTGGAAGTGATGCCTGCGATAAGGCCGCCGTTTTCAGCTGAGCCGGTATCTTCGGAATGTTCTTTTGCGAGGTCTGCAAAAGCTTTTTCTGTTTTCTTGTCAGCGGCCAATGCGTTAAATTCATCGAGAATCTTGTTGGCTTTTTCGCTTGCAGCCATTTTTTCTTCGTCTGTAGGTTTGCCGCTGGTCTTTTCGTTAAACTTAACAAGAATGTGGCGAACGTCTACGCTTGCTCTTTCATAGGGGAGAGCGTTCATGAAGATAATGTAAGCACCTTTGTCGGTTGTGAGGAGAGTCTTGTCGCCAACTTTGCGTGCGCTGTCATATACCCATTTTGAAGCATCTTCTGAAATTGCTGTTTTGATTTCGCTGTATGAAGAGCTGTCAAGAACGTCGGCGTATTTTTCTGTTTCGTCGTATTCAACGTTTTCTTTTTTGGATGCTTCATATTCGCCGATTGCTTTGTTGAGAGAAGCTTCGTCGGTTACAAGGTCAAAAACGCCCTTTGCTTCCGCATCGATCTTTGCGTTTTCAGCATCCTGCTTTGCCTTAAGCTGTTCGTCGGTTTCGGCGTTGCTTTCTTTTTCAAGCTTTGTGTAAGCGAAAAGATAGTAGCTGACGTCAACGTTTTTATAATCGTTGGGGTTTGCTTTGAACTCAGCTGCTGCGTCTTCTTCGGTTACGGATTCCTTGATTTCAGTTGTTTTTGCATCGTAATATTTGGATGCAAGAGTCTGAATTTCAAAAATCTTTCTCATGCTCTTTTCATTAAGGCCATTTGTGTAAGAAGCTCTGAGATAAGCGTTGAGTGAATAGTTGTTTTCGGAAGCAGCTTTCTTTGCGTCCTGAATCTGAGTTTCGATTTCAGAAAGGTCTTCTTCCGAAAGAGTGAAGTTGTTCTTCTGAGCTTCCTGATAGAGTGAATATATCTGCTGAATTGAATCAAGCGTATATTCCTTAAGGAAATCGTCAAGATAGATGGGGTTGCCGTCTTCGTCAACCTGACCGTTGGTTGATTTTGCGGGGTCAACCGAAAAATCGAATCCGGTGTAAGCGTAACCGCTCTGTGAATAGTATGCTTCCATGCTGCTCAATGATGAATAAGACTGCTTGTAATAGTAGTTATATTCAGTTGCCGAAACTTCCATGTCACCGACGGTGAGAACGGTTGTGTTCTTTTCTGCGATTCCGAAAGAGTCAACAATCTTCCAAGCAATGCCGCCAACAATAGCAACAGCAACAACAACTGCAACGATCTTCTTAACAAGATCAGCCGCAACGTTGCGTGATTTTACGCTTTTGTTATTCTTTTTAGCAGCTTTAGCGATTCTTTCTTTTCTTTCTTCGCGGTAAAGCTCGGCCTTGCTCTTTGAGCTTTCGTTTTTAGCCATTTAAGTTCATCCTTTTCTTAGATATTGATGCCGAACAGTTATTGTTACGGCATAATACCATGTATTTTATACTATTTTTAAAATTTTTACAAGCTTTTTTAGAAAATTAATTATGTTTTTGAATAATATTTACAAATAATCTATTATTTTTGGGAGGCTGTAAGGCTTCCGCTGAGGAATTCGCGGCGGAACCAGACATTTTCAGCCTCAAAAGATTTTCCGTTAAGGTAGTTAAGAATTCCTGCGTCTGAAGTGAACTTAAACCTGAGTCGGTATGAATAGAGAAACTGTTTTTTATAACCGAGCGATTTGTTCAAAGCGTTGGTGCCGTATTTCCCGTCGCCGAGAAGGGGATGGCCGATGCTTGCAAAATGCGCTCTTATCTGATGCGTTCTGCCGGTGAGAAGCTCAACCTCAACAAGGCTCAGCCCGTCTTTGGCTGCAAGAACCTCATATTTTGTTCTGATTTCTTTTGCACCGTGGGATTCTTTGGTGAAAACTTCAACCTTGTTTTTCTTTTCGTCTTTTTTAAGCCAGCCGACAAGAGTTCCCGATTTTTTTGATGGTGTGCCGTGAACAACGCAAAGATAGAATTTTTCAAGCTCTCTGTCCTTGAGCTTTTGATTAAGAATTCTTAAACTTTCGGCATTTTTGGCTGCAATAACTATTCCGCCCGTATTTCTGTCAATTCGGTTAACAAGTGAAGGCGTGAATGAATTTTCATCTTTGGGATTATATTCGCCTTTTTCATAAAGATAACGTTTGACTCTGGTAATCAGCGTGTCGTTATATTCCGTTTCGTCGGGATGAGAGAGAAGACCAACCTTTTTATCAAGCAAAAGTATGTTTTCATCCTCGTAAACAATGTCGAGCTTTTTTGAAGCGTGAAGGAAGTCAAAATTATCTTTGGCTGGGGCGAAAAACTCATCGTTAATATACATATCAACAACGTCGCCTTCGGCAAGTCGCTGAGAGATTTCGCCGCGCTTTGAATTAACCTTTATTCTTTTTAATCTTATGTATTTGTACATAAGGGTCTGTGGTAGATTCGGAACGGCTTTTGATATGAACTTGTCCAGACGCTGATTGGCATCGTTTTTTGATATGGTGAAGCTTTTCAATTTATTATCCTCCGCAAAAAGAGTTTTATAATTGATATTGAAATAATCGGGGGTTTGTGTATAATGTTATGTGGCAATAATTCTTAGGAGATATTGATATGAGCGGATTTAAAGATGCGAACACACATAAGGACCACCGTTCAAGAGTTCGTGAAACCTTTCGCAAAACAGGGCTTGACAATCAGCCTGACCATAACTTGCTGGAGTTTCTTTTGTTTTATTCAATCCCCAGAAAAGATACAAATGAAATTGCTCACAGACTGATAAACACCTTCGGTTCGCTCGACGGGGTTTTCAACGCAACTTATGAAAGGCTTCTTGAGGTTGACGGAATCGGTGAAAGCTCGGCGCTGCTTATTTCTTCAATTCCTGCAATCTGCAGGCGTTATGTTGAAGCTGCGCGCGCCAAAAAGATTAACCTGAGCGAACCCGAGGATGCAAGAAATTTTATTCTTACAAAGTATTATGGCTGCAAGAATGAAGTTTTTTATCTTATATGCCTTGATGCAACGGGCAATCTGATTAACTGCTGTAACCTTGCCGAGGGCAATGCGGACAGCGTTGTTATTGATAAAAGAGCCGTTCTTGAAACAGCTTTCAGAAACAGCGCGGATACCGTTATCCTTGCCCACAATCATCCTGGCGGAATTGCCGCACCGTCAAAAGAGGATTTGCTTATGACGGGTGAATTCACGTCGATATTCAAAAAGGTTGGTATAAGACTTGCCGATCATATAATCGTTGGCGGAAACGATGCCGTTTCGCTTGCCGAAATCCCCAAATTCTCGCCGTATTTTCTTTGATAAATGCTGCTGTGTTGAAACAACACAGCAGCTTTGTTTTTGCTCAGAATTTAACCGTAACTTTGTGGGTACCTGCGCCTGTTTTAATTTTAAGAAGAGCGGCTCCGTCATCTCCGATGGGTTCAAGCTCGTATTCGCCGTCGCATTCAATTGATTTTGCCGCTTTGTGAACGTAAATCTCAGTGGGTACGGAGTATTCTTTATCCTGTTCGTAATTAAGAGTGAAAGTTCCGTTTTCTCTGTCAAGGGAATAATCCGTTATGCTTCCGCAAACGGCAATGGGTGCCGTTCTGTGAAGACAGGTCATTATGGGGTTATCAAGCAAACCTTCATAATATGCCCAATAAGTCTGGCCCCAATGGTAACCGTCGAATTTGTCAAGAAGATATTCAATGTGGTAAAGCCAATCCGTGCCTTCGGACTGACCGCCCCATTCGCCGACAAGCAGAGGAACGTCAAGGCGCTCCTGAGAGCGTCTGTGCTCGTCAAAAATTGAGCCGACTCTGTTGTTGCTTGCGTATTTATAAGCGGGAGTATCTACCATAAGGTCATAAGCGTGAGGAGCAAAGCAAAGCTGTTCCTCGCGCTTGCCGTCAAGGCTGACGGGCGGGCAGGAATAGGGAATGCCGAGGTTTGAATAATAGCTGTTTTCCATTATAATAATGCCGTTGTCGGTTACGGCTCTGATGGCCTTAGCAACTCTGTTGATAAACTGAGAATATGCACCGGTGTCAAACTTCTTTATGAGTTCATCGCCGGCTTTTGTAACCTTGCGGAAAAGAGCAGGATCATCAAACGGCTCAAGAACTCGGATGGCGTTGCCGGTAACAAGCTGCTTTGCCATCCACGGAATGTTGCATCTTTTATCGGTAATAACCGTTTTTGCAATGCTTGCAATCAGTTTTCTGAAAACCTTGCCGCCGTCTGTTCCTGGGAAGGGTTCGTTAAGAATATCAAAGCCGAAAAGGGCAGGGTGGTCTTTGAATCTTTCGGCAACGTGCTGCCACATTTTGCAGAAATATGTCTGAAGAGAAACACCGTTAACTTCTTTGTCAGCCCAGAAATTATCAAAGCTTTTGTGAACGGCCTTACCCCAGAAATAGCCTTCGGCCCAGACGAATTTTGTTTTCTTGAATTTTGCTCCGTCTGTCAGGCAGGCCCAAGGGGGAGCGCCGTCGCCCCAGTTTTCGGCATGTCCGCCGTAAAGATCCTGATGCATGTCAAGGAAGAAATAAATGCCGTATTTATGGCAAAGATCCGCAACCTTTTCCAGTCTGCCGAGAAATTCTTCATCATATTCAAAAGGCTTCGGCTCAACTGCATCCCAAGTAATTCCGAGCCTTACAAGGTTAAATCCGAGCTTGCTGAGCTTTGAAATAAGCTCTTCATTGAACGGAAGATCATAGAGTTTTTTGTTTTTTTCGGAGCTGAAATAACCCTTGTCACAAAGATTAACGCCGTTGAAAATGCGTTCTCTGCCTTCGGAGTCAATGAATTTTTTTTCAAGAGTTGAAATCTTAAGCATGTTTTATTTCCTCCCGAACAATATTTGTATAAAGTATAACATTAAAATACAATTATTTCAATATTTAAATAAATTGATTCACTATTGCCAACGCAAAACGCTTGTGTTATAATGTTTTTGTAAATATTTTCAGAATTGAGGTAATTAATATGGCAGCATCAGTATTATTCAAAGCTTTTTGCAGAACGTATCAGGGCGTTTTCAGAGTTGCGGTTAATTTTCTTAACTGGAAAGAGCCTGAACTTGTAAAAGGTGCCGGCAGCGTTAAAAAGCTGCCCGAAGTTGTTAAAAGCAACGGCCATGACAGCGTTCTTGTTGTTACGGATAAGGGCCTTATGAATCTGCATCTTCTTGACGGGCTTTTTGAAGGCCTTGAAAAATCGGGTGTAAAATACGCTGTTTATGACGGAACACAGCCTAACCCCACAATCGATAATATCGAAGAAGCAAGGCAGCTTTACGTTGATAACAATTGCTCGGCTCTTGTTGCTTTCGGCGGCGGTTCACCCATGGACTGCGCAAAGGTTGCAGCCGCAAGAATTGCAAAGCCCAAAAAGACCGTTCAGCAGATGAGAGGTACGCTTAAGATTCTCAAAAAGCTCCCCACTCTTTATGCGGTGCCCACAACAGCGGGAACAGGTTCCGAAACAACAATCGCAGCCGTTGTTTCTGACCCCAGAACTCATGAAAAATATGCTCTTCAGGATCCCGTTCTCCGCCCGAAATATGCGGTTCTTGACCCTGAACTTACGGTAGGTCTGCCCCCTCATATAACATCAACAACCGGTATGGACGCTCTTACCCATGCTGTTGAAGCTTATATCGGCCACAGCAACACAAAAGAAACTGCAGCCGCAGCTGAAAAAGCAACAAAGATGATTTTTGAAAATATCCTTAAAGTTTATGAAAACGGTAAGGATGTTGAAGCAAGAGAAAACATGCTTGAAGCATCTTACCTTGCCGGTATTGCTTTCACAAGAGCTTACGTTGGTTACGTTCACGCAATTGCCCATAATCTTGGCGGCATGTACGGAACTCCTCACGGCCTTGCAAATGCGGTTATTCTTCCGTATGTTCTTGAGTATTTCGGCGAATCAGCTCATGAGCGCCTTGCTAAGCTTGCCGACATTGGCGGTCTTGAGACTTCGGGTATGAACAATGCACAGAAAGCTCAGCTCTTTATTGAAAAAGTTAAGGAGCTCAACAAGCTCATGAACATTCCCGAGCATATCGATATTCAGGAAAAGGATATACCCACAATCGCAAAGCGTGCGCTTAAAGAAGGCAATCCTCTTTACCCCGTACCGAAGATTATGGATTATGATGACTGTGTTTCGGTTATCAAAAAGGTTGGTAACATTAACTGAAAAATTGATTCCCGATTCATAACAAAGCGATAAGATAAAAGGAGTGTTATTATGAAACTTAAAAAATTGACGGCTGTTTTTGTTTCCCTGTGCCTGCTTTTATCTGTTTCAGGCCCGTCTGCGGCTGCTGCTTCTGATAGCTGGCAGCCGAAAAATGAAGCTCCCTTTGTTTTTGTTCATGGTCTTAACGGCTGGGGCGGTGCAGAAGGAATCAACGGCGTTATCCCTTATTGGGGAGCAACAACCGGCGACCTTATGAGTTTTCTTCAGGCGGAAGGGTATGAATGTTATTCCGCATCCGTAGGTCCGCTCAGCAGCGCTTGGGACAGAGCGTGCGAGCTTTACGCTCAGCTTATCGGCTCAACCGTTGACTACGGCGTTGCCCATTCAGAAGCAAACAACCATGACCGTTTCGGAAGAACATATTATCACGCTCTTGTTCCCGATTGGGGTGAGCTTGACGCAAACGGAAAAATAAAGCAGATTCACCTTATCGGCCACAGCTTTGGCGGAACAACGGTAAGGCTGCTTATTCAGCTTTTAACTTACGGTTCGCCTGAAGAAAAAGCGGCAACCTCCCCTGATGAGCTTTCGGGTCTTTTTGCCGGCGGAAAAGGTGACTGGGTAAAAAGCGCAACAACAATCTGCACCCCTCATAACAGCGCATCGGTTTATTATCCGTTAAAAGCTCTCGGGCTTTATGAAATTGTTCAGAACATCAGCTTCCTTTACGCCGCCATTATGGGCAGAAGCTATTTTAACGGAAAGCTTGTTGATTTCCATCTTGAGCAGTTTGGACTAACGGATATACCCAACGGCGAAAAGGCAGACGGATTGTTTGAGTCTTTGTTCAGGGTCCAGCAGAATCTGGACGATACTTGTATATATGACCTTACACCCGAAGGCGCAACAAAGCTCAACGGTGAGTTAGAGGTGAATGAGGATATATACTATTTCTCTTATGCTTTTTCAACAACCGAGAGATTTGAGCCTTTAGGGATTGAGCTTCCTTCAATAAAAACCAATCCGGTTATATTTCTGACAGCTCTTACAATGGGAATCCTCAAGTTTACGGACCCTGTTACGGGCGTTGATTATAACGGAGCCTGGCTTGCCAACGATGCGCTTGTTAACACCGAAAGCTCAAAGTATCCGCTTGATGAGCCTTTTAAGATTTTTGACGGTGAAAACATTGAAAAAGGTGTTTGGCAGATAATGCCCGTTGAAAAAGGTGACCATGGCAGTGCAATCGGTCTTTTTGCCGATGTGCAGGAAACTCAGACTTTTTATCTTGAGATGTGCGAAATGCTCAATAATCTTGAATAAAAACTAAGGCAGTCTTTTGACTGCCTTTTTCAATGGAGTGATTATATGAATTTTAAAAGATTTTTTGCAGCGATTACGGTTGCAATAATGGTTTTCTCTTCTTGCGCCCTTACGGCAAATGCCGCATTCGGAGACGGGATTTTTGCCGGAACGCCGAGTAACGCAAGAAGAACGATTGAAGGCTATGCTGAAACGTTTTTCAGAGTTATCGGCAGTTATTTTCAGCTCAGAAACAACTATTCCGAATACACCGAGCTTTGCCCGATTCCCGAAACCGAAAACGGATATATTCCTCAGGGATATTGCCAATCGGAGTCTCTCAATTGCCACATTGTTTCGGCTTACAAAGAAAAATCTGCTTCTGCTTTGATTTTTGTTGATAGCGAGAACGGTAAAAGAATCAAAATCGTTAATCTTATAAAAAACAGCGGCGATGCTTTCACAGGCCATGCGGGCGGAATTGCAACTGACGAAGTTTTCCTTTATATAGCCAACGGCTATAAAATAAACCGCATTCCGCTTGCTGTTCTTGCGCTTTTGCCTGATGGGGCTTCAGTTAAAATCGGCCAAGCTATTGAAACCGACGTGAAGTGTTCTTATTTGAGCTGCGACGGAGAATATCTTTATGCAGGTGAGTTTTATACTTTTGATGCCGACGGTGGATATGATACCGACACTTCACATCACAGAATAATTTCGCTTTTTGAAACTTCATATTCGGTCTGCAACGCTTATAAGCTTGAAAAACTTAACGGCTTTTATTCCGGTGATGCCCCGATGCCCGATTTTGTTCTTGCCACTCCGAACAAGGTTCAGGGCTTTGCAAGGCTTGATGACGGCTCGTTTGCGTTGGCAACCTCATTTGGAAGAAATAACGATTCATTCCTCAAAATCTATTCCGATTCAACAAAAACAGAGGCTGATTTTACTGTTGATTACAGCGGCAAAACGGTTAACGGTTATTTTCTGAGCAATGCGGATAAAACCGACGAACGCCGTCTGCCACCCATGCTTGAAGGCATTGACTGCGAAAACGGCAAGGTTACGGGCATCTTTGAATCGGGCGCTCAGAAATACAGCGACAGCGCATTTATCGTAAACAGCATATGCGAATTCTAAACAAAAACAACGGGTAGAAATACCCGTTGTTTTTTGTTATGTTATGCTTTTTTTAGTCTGATAACGTTCCAACTGAACGGTTTGAGCTCAACTTCAACGTCTGATGAATCGATTGCGGGAACGGGGTTGTTATGGGGCTTAACGTTAACGGCGCCGAAGGTGTTTTCGGCTTTTTTGTCATAACCGTCCATTGAAATGAATTCAACGGGTTTGTAGCCCTCGAAATCCATCAGCTTTATGTCGAGAGCTATGCTTTCATCAAGACTTTTGTTTACACAGAAAAGAGCCATTTCTTCGTTTTCTTCGTTATAAGTTGCAATTGTTTCAAGATACGGAACATCGGTGAAAGCTTTGCAATCGTATTTCGGACAGTCAACAAGCGGAAGAAGTGCCGCGCCTCTGCCGTAATTTGAAATATGCATAAAGGGGAAGTAGGTTGTTTGCTCAAAAACTCCGCCGCCCGTCTGAGTGAATATGGGCGCAATAACGTTTACAAGCTGAGCAAGACACGCAATTTTTACTCTGTCGCAATGGCGCAAAAGGGTAATCATAAGCGAAGCAACGAGCAGAGCATCCTCAAAATTGTAAATATCCTCAAGACGGGGAGGGGCAACGCTCCATTTTTCAAAGGGAATGTTGTTGGAATGGTACCAGACATTCCATTCGTCAAAAGAAAGGTTAATTGTTTTCTTTGAGCGCTTTCTTGCCTTGACGTAGTCGCAAGTGCAGATTACCGAATAAATGAAATCGTCAAACTCAATGCTTCTTGCAAGGAAGCTCTGAACGTCGTCATCGTGGTTGCCGTAATATTGGTGAAGTGAAACGTAGTCAACGCTGTCATAGGCAATCTCAAGGCTTTCGGCTTCCCATTTTGCAAAGGTGGGCATATTCCTGCTTGATGAGCCGCAAAGAACGGTTTCAATTCCGGGGCTTGTCCACTTCATGAGCTTTGAAGCTTCAAGCGCCGCTCTGCCATATTCGGTTGCGGTTTTGGCGCCCATCTGCCAGCCGCCGTCCATTTCGTTGCCGAGGCACCAGAGTTTAATGTTATGAGGTTCTTCAACGCCGTGAGAGCGCCTTAAATCCGACCAGTATGAGCCCGATTTATGGTTGCAGTATTCAACAAGATTTCTGGCTTCGTCGGGTCCTCTTGTTCCGAGATTGACAGCCATCATGCATTCTGCGTTTGCTTTTTTGCACCATTTGAGAAATTCGTTTGTGCCGAATGTGTTGGGCTCGGTTGTTCCCCAGGCGAGGTCAAGTCTTCTTGGTCTGTTTTCAACGGGGCCTACGCCGTCCTCCCAGTTATAGCCCGAAACAAAGTTACCGCCGGGGTAACGGACAACGGGAACATTAAGCTTTTTAACAAGCTCAATAACGTCTTGTCTGAATCCGTTTTCGTCCGCTGTCGGGTGGCCGGGCTCATAAATTCCGCCGTAAACGGCTCTGCCGAGATGTTCGATGAATGAGCCGTAAATGCGTTTGTCAATATCGCCTATTCTGAATTCTTTTGCAAGTGTAATTTTTGCTTTCATTTTATCACCTGTTTCAATTCAATCTCAAGGTTAGGCTCGTTGATTTTCTTCATATATTCAAGAAGAATCTCTCGCAACTCTTTTTTGACGTCTTTATATTCAGGGTCTTCGATAAGATTGTTCTTTTCGTACGGGTCGTTATCAAGGTCATAAAGAAAATCTTCCGTATATTTCGGCGCAAAGGCGCAGTCGGCATTCTTTGCCGAAACGCTGTATTTCCATCTGTCTGTTCTGACAGCTCTGCCGATCTGGCTTTCGGAAATCTGCATGAATACGCTTTCGTGGCCCTTGAGGTCCTGGAGGCTCTTGCCCTCAAAATGTTCGGGTATTTCAACGCCTGCAATGTCAAGCACGGTTGCAGGCAGGTCAATCAGAGAAACAAGGTCGCTGACTTTTCCGCCGCCTGTGAAAGCGCCGCCCGTTATCACAAGCGGAACTTTTATGCTTGCCTCGTGGCAGGAGCGCTTATACTCAAAGTTTCGGGTTCTGAAATGGCAGCCGTGGTCAGATGTGTAAATAACAACGGTGTTTTCGTAAAGACCTTCGTCTTTCAGAGCCTGAATAAGCTTACCGAAGTTTTGGTCAACTCTGTTGCAGCATGCAAGGTAGGAGGGGTACATCAACTTCCAGTCACCGAGCATTCCTTTGAGGTCGCCGGGAGTCTCGTAATTCCTGAAATTCTTGCTTGCACCTTTGGGGGCTTCAAAACGCAGCCTGTCATTCTGATGGTGGGGTTCAAGCTGAGATATGAACATGAAAAACGGTTTTTCGTGTTTTTGGTTTTTCAGGTATTCAACCGCATAGTCGTTGATTCTGTCAGCTCTGTAACCTTTGAAATCAAGGCGGTTGTTATTTTCATCGTAAACGTAGCCGTTATAGCCGTGAGAGGTGA
>Ga0233381_1000078_pt1 | contig 13836 bp, 8 predicted proteins | sample ElkDunMinimDraft_12_FD_180670 | JGI IMG/M metagenome (GOLD analysis project Ga0233381, IMG submission 180670) | Fecal eukaryotic communites from dung pellets of Tule Elk in California, USA - Elk Dung G0 | ecosystem: Host-associated > Mammals > Digestive system > Large intestine > Fecal | place... | reverse complement strand
CGGCACATCCGATAAGCAAACCCTTGGGCATAAAGCTGAATTCAATCACATGCTCGCCGGCAGAAAGGTTAAAGCAAAGATAGGCATCAGCAAGTGATATATAGTCTTCCTTTGCAATTTTCTTGCCGTCAACCTTTACGGTCCAGCCTACGTCATATGGAATTGAAGTGAAGAACACGCCGTCTTCCTGAGTTGTAACAGTACCGGTTATTTTTGTTTCTTCAAATGAGGTTACGTTAAGCTGACCTTTTTTAAGAATTTCGTAGCCTTCGTCAAGAGCCTCATCGTTAACATAATAAGGATAAAAATCAATGAATCCGTAATCCGATTCCTCAACGGTAATAAGAACGGTTACCTCGTCATCAGGCGTTACGTTGCCGAGATCAAAGATGAACGGCTCATCAATATCCTGGTCAACGGCTACGCCGTTTTTGGTAATTGTTATTGTTTCAAAAGTGCTTGCGTTGACATAGAGATAACAATGGCGGCTTTGCTCGGTTGAAAGCTTGAGAGTTGCCTCGCCCGTGTCCGTTGAAGGCTTGGTGAAATATATATCACCAGTTTCAAGGCCTGACTGGATTTCATCAAAATTATAATACGAAATCGGTTCAATCTTCATCATGCCGAAAACGTCGCTGATTCCCGTTGCGTATTCAAACCAATCACCCTGAACGTTAAAAGGATTGTTGAAATCCGTATACCATTGGGTAATATCATCATCAACAACGAAGCCTATTGGGAGATAATACTTATTCTCATAGGCGGTGAACTTGCCTTTTGACATGAGCTCGGTGTAATATCCTTCAGGCGTTACGTCGTCGTTATTGTCAACGATATATTTAAGCGAGTGCATCATGTTGTAAACGGGAGTCTGAAGGTGATAGGTATAACTGTTGATGTAGTTACCAAAGACACCGAGCTTATTCTGAACGTTTGACATTTTTTCATAAGCCATTGAAGAAAAAGCGGAAACGCCGTTATATCCGTACCACGCAGGGTCCATTCTTGCGCGGCTTTTGGTGAGCTCCATGCGGTAATCATCGTTTCCGGCATGGGTATCAAGGCTTTCTTTAACAACGGCAAAATCGCTGTAATCGCCAACAAAATTGGACTTCGGCTGATTCATGCTGTATCTGTCGGTATTAGCGCATGCTATTTCACCAACAACGCAGCACAGCAAAAGAACAGCAATTGCGGATTTCTGATACTTTTCGTTTTTGATAAGAGAAAAAACAAGGCAATAGGTAACCGTAAAAATAATGCTGATTATCACCGTTACTTCTTCAACGTTCTTTGAGCCGTTTTCCTGAATAAGAATGATTGCCGCCAAAACGCCGAGACCTGCGCCAAGGATTGCCCTGCCGCTGAACTCTTTAAGACGCACAAAGGCTTTGTAAGCCAGCACAAGCAGCACAAAGCAATACATGAAGGACTGACGGTAAGGCAGATCATTGGGATAATGGAATCCGTGCCAGATATAATTCAGAATATTGATATTAAAGCTGAAATAAAGAATTCCGAGAAGGCCGACATAAGCAACCTTTTCTTTAACGTTAATTGAACGTGTGAAAAGATAAAGCGGAACAAGAATAAGAGTTGCAACACCGCAGTAAACGTTCGGCAGAACATCGTCACCGCTGCTGCGGATGGTCGGTTCAACGCTGGCAAGATGATTAGCAAGAAAATCAAAAACTGAAAAATACGATCTGTAATCATTAAGATCAGGAAAAGTTCCCGAAGTTGCTGAGCAGTTTTTAAGGCAAAAATAAACCGGAATGAGAGAAAAAGCTACAAGACCTGCCGCCGCAAGGCTTGAAAAAGCAAAATTAAAGCCGCTTTTAAGGAAGATGTTGCCGAAAAGCTTGTCTTTGAATTTATACTTTTTCGCTCCGTCAGGTGCCGTATAATAAGGAGTATCCTCTGAAACGGCAGAATAATCGTGTTTTGTAGTAAAATAAACAAGAAAATAAAGAACCGAGAAAATGCAGGTCATAAAGCCCATGTAATAGTTGGTAACCAGCGTCAGGGCAAGAAAAGCAATATAAAGGCCGGATTTTCTGCGGTTGATTATATTTTCAATGCCGAGAATGACAAGCGGAAAATAAACCATCGAGTCAATCCACATGACGTTCCAATAATACGCAACAAAATAACCGCACATTGCATAAAGAATGCCGAAAGCCGCAGTTGTTACATCATGCCTGCCCTGGCTCTTTTTCAGATAATAAGTAAACGAAGCGGCAGCAAGCGCAGCTTTGGTTATTATCATGCCTGCGATTGCTTCAGGCATATTGTCATGGCCGAGAAGAAGCATGATAATCGCAGTCGGGCTTGAAAGATAGTTAAAGAAATTACCGATAAACGGCGAGCCGAGGCCCGTATTCCACGAATAAAGGAAGCTTTTAAGATTTACCACCCTGTCGTAAAGCTCGGCAAAAAGCGGGCCGTACTGATGGTAAAGGTCCATTCTCAGAATTGTTGTTTCACCGAAAGGAAACAAATCGTAGCAATAATAAACAAGCAACATTATGCCGACCGTGCATCCGCATGCAAGCCAGCAATATGAATTATCTGCAAAAAATCTGCTCAGAAAACTCTTTTTCTGAAGCGGACTTGTTTCATGTTCTGCCATACTAAGTCCTCCGCGTATATTATTTATAATAATATAACATAATATACCTTTTATTTCAAGTGAACATTCTGTTAACCAAACGCATCTGTTCAAAAGCCGGATTTCTTTTAAAAAAGCAAAAACGGCGAGCCTCTGCCGAGACTCGCCGAAGCGTATTATTCACTAAAGCATCACGCTTTTATTTTCGGTTCGTTCAATTCAATTTAAAATAATCAATAAAGATTCCGTCAGACTCAAACCTCTTTCTGCTTATTACCGAGCTGGTAGAAGGCTACTGCGGAAGCCGCCGCAACGTTGAGCGAATCAACGCCGTGATACATCGGTATTTTCACGGTGAAATCGCAGTCAGATATGGTCTGATCAGAAAGTCCGTCACCCTCAGTCCCCATGATGACAGCAAGCTTTTTTTCGTCCGTCAATCGTGGGTCGTTGACAGAAAGAGAGTTATCCTTAAGTGCCATAGCAACCGTTTTAAAGCCGAGAGTCTTTATTTCATCAAGGCTGTCTTCGGCCAAAAACGTCCATTCAATCTGAAAAACGGTGCCCATGCTGACTCTTGCGGCGCGTCTGTAAAGAGGGTCGGAACAGCCGGGAGTGAGGATTACGGCATCCATTCCGAGCGCCGCGGCCGAGCGGATTATGGCGCCCACGTTGGTCGGGTTCATAACTTTATCCAGTATAACTATTCTGCTTTTGTTTTCACAAAGTTTTTTTACACTTTGCAGGGGTTTGCGTTTCATTGCGCAAAGCATACCTCTTGTAAGCTTAAAGCCTGTCAACTGCGTTAAAACATCAAATTCTGCGCAAAAAACGGGAACGCCTTTGATTCTGTCAAGAATTTGCTTACCCTCGCCCTCAATATGCCTTTTTTCCATAAGACACGAAACCGGTTCGTACCCTGCATCAAGAGCCCGTTCAATAACCTTCGGGCTTTCCGCTATGAATAAACCTTTTTCGGGAAACTCTCTGTTCAGCAGCTGAACCTCGCTCAAGCGTGCGTATACATCCAGCTCAGGTGCAAGAAAATCTGTTATTTCAATAATCTTATTCATGTTATTCTCCGTTAAGTTGATAACCGTTTAAAGCTATACAATCCGCCGCTTCAAGCTCAAACATTTATAAGCCGATTATATCACGCATTTTCTGAAAATACAATCATCAGAGGTAAAGCGCAAAGCATGCGCAACATACTTTGCGCTCAGACTCAGATCACACGTTTAATACTAAAAAAGAGTTTGCAGAGAATAAGTCTGCATTAATAGCCGTGGTCAACATGCTTCCACTCTCCGCCGGTTGTTCTTACCAATATCCAACTCCAATTATCATAAGTGCTGTCAGAATTAAGCGAACCGTCTCCGCCGGAAGAATCCACATCAAAGGATGATAATAAAACAATAACTTCATCAGCATTGTGTCTGTCTGCCCAATCCTGATATTCTGCCGATACATCATCACCTGCATAATATATTTCGGTAAGAGTACAACCATTCCATTCTTTTTTAAATTCTTCCGTGATTATGCTTATCGCCGAGGAAATATCTTCTTGTGAATATATTTGTGACTGAACAAAAGGCACCTTCACATCAACGATTTTTTCTCCATTGCAAGCACATAAACTAAAAAGCAATAAAACAGATAATATAACAGATGCCGTTTTTTTCATATCGCTTAAACTCCTTTATACAAACGTCGCAAAGTAATTATATCATATATAACACAAAAAACAATCGGGCTGTATAATAAACTCAACACGAAAGCAATAAGCAAAAAAATTCCAAGTTCGAAGACTTGGAATTTTCTGTGTTTACAACTTGTTTTTGTCAAAAATTGAAATCACTCAAAACATCCCGATAAATTGGAATTTGTCAAATTGAAATTATTGCTTCCACAAACTGGTTTGCCTTTTCTGTATGAATACCATGTCCACAATCAAATTGCTTGATTTTCATATTTTCAATCAAAGCATTGACTCTCTGCAAATCTTCATCAGACAATGCGCCTTGCAACAAACCGTTCTCACCAATCGTTATCTTTGCTTTCATAAACAGAGTGTTGCATTTGATTTTAGAAAGAAGGTCATCGTAATCAACACTGTCATTGAACGAATCGTTATAAAAGGCTTCTCCAAAATGAGGGTCATAATATTGCAGGCCATTAAAACCTTCTAAAAACTTTTTAGGCCAAAACAGAACTTTCAGATTTTTGTCGGGATGTTTGGTTCGGTATTTCAATGCGAAACCACTCAGTTTTTCTCTGACAGTTTCTCTGGATTCATCGGGAAAGAAATTCCAGCAATACTGATTCTTGAAATAATAATAGACGAAATCTTTTTCCACATCCTGCAAAAGGAAATTATGGCAGACAGAGGATAAATCCTTGTAATTGTATGTATTATATCTTCTTTCGCCCCAGCTTGAAAAGAACGGAGGGTCTTCCAATATTAGTTTGGTGCATCTGGGAGATTGTGCTGCAATGTATGCTGCAATCAGTCCACCTGACGAATGACCCAACACGGCAACAGAATCACAAATCACATTTTCAATAAAGTCCATGATGTCGCTGCCGATACTGACCAGATTGTATTTTTCTGGATTGCGGGAACTCTTTCCGTGTCCGTAATAATCTACCATGTACACATGGTAGTACTTTGCAAGCTTTGTAACAACATTATCGAAGCTACAAGAGTTTGTCCCCTGGGCATGAAGCAGTAATAATTTGTTTTTTGCGGTTCCAACCTCATAGTAGTTCAAAATACTCCTATCATCGATTTTATACTGTGCATTATGAATCTTCATGTTGTATACTCACCTCGTTAAATTCTTATTTGTCGTGCTGATTATAGCACAACAATTGTTATTTTACAAGGGTATGCGTTTGGTAATAAAAAAGATCTATTTTTTAGAAGCTTAACTTCTTTAAAAATAGGTCTTATGTATGGAAATATTCAATTTTTAGTTAATTCCCCAGTTCAAAACCGAGTGGTCTTAAAAAATGGCGATTTTGGTTCTATCGGTAAAAGGTCAAAAAATTGTCCTTAAAAATGCTGAAACCCCTTGATATTCAAGGGGTTTCGGGCTTTTGGTCTAAATTAAGACCTCATCCTGGAGGTGCCACCCAGATTTGAACTGGGGCATAGAAGTTTTGCAGACTTCTGCCTTACCACTTGGCTATGGCACCGCATATTAAATTATATTCACAGCCACGGAAAAAGTGACTATAAATAAAATGGAGCGGATGACGAGGCTCGAACTCGCTACCTCCACCTTGGCAAGGTGGCGCTCTACCAGATGAGCTACATCCGCAACTTTGGTGCCTCCGGCCGGAATCGAACCAGCGACACGTGGATTTTCAGTCCACTGCTCTACCAACTGAGCTACAGAGGCATAAAAAGTGGCCTGCAAAATAATTTTTACAGGCCGTTACATGGCGACCCGGAACGGGCTCGAACCGTCGACCTCTAGCGTGACAGGCTAGCGTTCTAACCAGCTGAACTACCGGGCCATGTGGTGGGAACAACAGGGCTCGAACCTGTGACCCTCTGCTTGTAAGGCAGATGCTCTCCCAGCTGAGCTATGCTCCCACATCTTGTCGCTCCCCTGAGCGACGAGACTTATAATACACTACTTTTCCGGAAATGTCAACCCTTTTTTTAAACTTTTTTAAAAATTTTTCAAAAATTTTTATTGTTTCGTTTTAGCAAAATAAAGTGTTTCAAATCGTCGGGGTTTTGATCTTATTTTATAATTTCGGCAACCCATGAAAATTCAAATTTACCGTTTTTGTCAAGGCGCTCAATTCCCCTCTTCAGGGATATATCACTTTTAACCTCTCTGCCGTCGTTAACGCCATACCAGGGCTCAATGCAAACATAGGGTGCGCCGGGCTTTGCCCAGATACCGAGGAAGGGGCAATCGCCGAAGGTGAATTCAATCTCATTCTCGCCTTTTATGCGAAGCTTTTTGGATTCTATGCCTGAAAGAATAAGCGCATCTTTTGAGAATATGTCTTCAGTGATTTCGATTTCTCTGCTGTTTTCAATAACGGGGAATTTTGCATCGATAATAAGATTGTCGCTGTCAATTCTTTCCGTTTCAAGAGTTTCGGGCATTTCAAATTCGATAACGTCGCCGATTGCGCAGTTGAAGCCGGGATGAGCACCGATTGAGAAATACATTTCACCTTCGTTTTTGTTAATTACCGTCATTGTGTTGACAAGCGATTTACCCTCAAGTTCAAAGGTTACAAGCAGTTCAAAATCAAAAGGATAGCTCTTAAGGGTTTCGGGGCTGCTTTCAAGGCTGAAAACAGCTTTTTCGCCTTCGCACTCTTTGACGCTGAAAAGAAGCTTTCTTGCGAGGCCGTGCTTGGGCATGGAATATTCTTTTCCATTATAAAAATACTTGTCGTTAATAAGCTGACCGATTATCGGGAACAAAACAGGAGCCTGACCATACCAGATTTCGGTTTTGCCGTACCAGATATATTCCTTACCATTTTCTTTTGATTTGAGTGAATGAAGCTGAGCGCCCATATCGTCAATTTCACAGGTAAAGAATTCGTTCTCAATTTTATAAAACATATTTATTCTTCCTTTTTATTTATTTTCTTTGATTGTCACATAGGTATTATACACGCATTCCGCCGCCTGAGCAAGCGATATTTTAAGAAGGAAATCATAAGTTTTTTTCGACACTCTTCTACTGAGCCTTGTTTCAAAGCCAGACGGCATAAAAGCATCGGGTTCATTCACTTCACCGTCGCCTTCAACCGTAAAGCCGAATTCGGAAACGCACATAGGCGTCAGGCTGCCTATTTTTAGGTAGCTTACGGTTATCACGGCTTTTGAGGTATTCAATTCGTCCTGTAATGTTACGGGAATCTTCACGCTTTCGCCCGGTTTTAAAACGTTTACATCAGAAAGATCAAATTTAAACTCAACCCCGTCGGAAAGAACGGAAAGAATTTTAATATAGCAATCTTCGCTGAGACTTTTGATAATCAACGAATCAGAGCCTGAATAAAATCCTGAAGGGCTGCCGTCAAACGCAGCGTGAACGCCTTGATAAACGTGGCTTGAATATTCAAACTGGGGATAATCGGAGTTTGAATAAATATCGTTTATTTCGTCGGTATAAAGAAGTTTTGTTATCAATGAACGGGTGTAGTTTTCATAGTTATACTGCCCATGATAAAGATGCTGAACAAACCATGTGTTTTCAGGCAGATATGCGGTTGTTGCGTCAATTTCCTTTGAAGGGGAAATATGACTGTGGGTTCGGTTCCGGCAAACGGTAAAAGCGCCTTTGTAAGCCGAAGAAAAGCGTTGACCCAAAGGGGCACACAACGCACCGCTGACACCCGAAGCAGGCAGAATAAAATCGCCGTTCAGAGTACCACCCGTTATAATTTCGCTGCCCATTCCGCAGATAAGTGAAATTTTTGTTCCTCTGCTGCGGCATTCGCTGAATATTTTTCCAAGATTCGGTCTGACGCAATGCTGAACATAATCGGAATTCCTGATTATTTCGGAATTCACATCGGGGTCAAGAAAATCCGCTTTCAAGCCGTCATATAAATCAGGCGAGCAAAGCGACCATACGCTTCCCCAATTTGCAACAAAGCCGCTCAGGCCGTTGCACAGGCCCTTTGCGAAACCGTCAAGCCATTCAGCTCTGTCAAACATAAAAAACCTTGAAAAGCCGTTTTCACTGCCCAAAACAGTTTCAATAAACGAAACCAGATCTTCATCGGCAATGTCAATATTACCTCTTAATATTTTTTCGGGTATATCCGTTCCACCCAAAGCAGGAACCGCCATAACAAGCCTGTCAATCCGATTTTTATCAGCGTATTTTGAAAGATAGGTTGCCGATATAAGCCCGCCGTAGCTCAGCGCAAAAACGTTCACCTTTTCTGCGCCCGTATAATCAAGCACAGCTTCGATATATTCATCAAGCTCCTGAGCAAGCGTAACGGCATCGGCACGCGAATCATAATTAAACGGAAAAACTTTTGAAGGGTCGGTAACAGTGGCAAGGTATTCGCAAAAATTCTTTTCGTAGATATATTCCTCGCTGTATTCAAACATATATGCAAGGTTTGAAATCGCAGGGTCGTTCGGATAATGCTCAATTCTTTCGGCAGAGGTTCCGTCGGGATTGCATTTTATTCTTTCAAGCAGATTCAGAGCCGCCTGAGCAAAAGTTTCTCCTGCAGCCTCGGCATCACCTTTTATCAATTTATATAAAGAAGAAGCCGTGCATGAAAAATCTCCGAAAACGTTTGACGGGATTCTGCTGAAAATATCTTTCCAGATGTCGGTTTCATCAGCGGTTGCATAATCGATGTAAAGCTTTGAACAAAGGAAGCCCGTAACAAGAACCGTTGGCAAATCTGCAGACGGTTGAGCCGCTTTTTCAGCCGTTGCATCAACACCGAAAGCAGAAAGAATTATACAGCAACATAAAACTAAAGACAGAATTCTTTTCACCGTCCACACTCCTTTCGGATACATTTTATCACACTAAGTATGTCGAATTCAATATACAATTGTTTCATAAATGTAAAAAACGGTGCCGCAACGCAGCACCGTTTTTTATTAAAGACATTCCATAATGTTGCTGACACCCGTTTCGATGTTGAAGCGAAGAGTCTTTTTAACGCCGTTTTCGGAGAAATCAAGGCGAACATCGTCCGCACTTTCATATTCAGCAAAAAGAACCTTATAATCTCTGTCATCAAAGAAATCAACAAGATATTTCACGGTCTGATTATCATATCTGCCTGCATCGTCCGAAACAAAAAGAACATTGCCGCAGATAGCGTTAATCTTGCCGAGAAGAAGCTTTTGCTCAAGGGTAAACTTGATGTTGAAATCTCTGAGAAAGAAAACATCGGGGTCATTGCAGAAAGCTCTGCCGTCAAGATGGTTTCTGAAAATTGCATTGTTGATGGCAAATCTGCATGAAGGAATTTCGTTATTGATTTTAATTCTGTTGAGAAGGTCGCCGTTATAGGCTTTGTTGGCGTCGCAGCTTATGCGGCAGGCATCAAAAATGCCCATGCAGGTACCGAGAGGAACGCCGCAGCCGAGAATAAGCTTGTCACCGCAGCATTCACGCAGGAAATCAACGGCATCGCACATGATTTCGCCCCTTGTTTTGCCGTTTCTTGGCTGAACACACTGGCTGTAAAGGAAGTCAAGCTTAACCATATCGTAGCCCCATTCGTTAAGGAAAACGTCAAAGAACTTTGCGATATACTCTCTTGCTTCAGGGTTATAAATGTCAAGCGTATATGCTAGACCCCAGCCGGGACAGCCGAGAAGAGGTTTGCCCGTTTCGGAATCTTTAATGAACCAATCCTTGTGTTCCTTAAAGACCTTTGAGCTTGTCTGAGCGCTGAAAGGCGCAATCCAGATACCTGCAAGGTAACCCTTATCGTGGATTTTATCGGCAATGTATTTCATGCCGTGAGGGAATTTTTTTGCATCGGGAACAAGCCAGTCGCCGACTGCGCTTTCGTAGCCGTCGTCAACCTGGAAGATGTTAACGCTGTCTTTGGCTCTGTCCATGCCGTCAAGGTCTCTGAGAATAATCTCTTCGTTAATCTTCTGAAAATAGTTATACCATGAAGTATAGCCCGAAAGATGCTTGATTTTCGGCTCTTTTGTGCCGACAAAATCAAAGAAATATTTATCAAACGCAGCATCAAATTCATCGTCAATTCTGATAACGTTGAACATTTCGTATTCCTGGCCCGCTTTAAGAACAAGGCCTTCAACATCTTTGGCAATTTTGAACTCACCCTTGTTCATATCAACGGAGAACACGGTGTAGCCCTGGCGCTCGCTTTTTGAGCCGTAAAGAGTAATGTTACGCTCGCCTTTTTTTCTGAAATAACAGTAAGTATATGAATGAAAGCGGCCCTGTTTGCCGTATTCAGCAAAACGGTAATCGCTGAAAACGGTTGCCATTGCATATGTAAGCTTTGAAATTTTGGCAGCAGGTGTTTCACCTGTAAGGCAATCATTTTTGCCAAACTCGCAAGACGAAGTCCATGACTGATAACCGTTGGCAAAGAAGAGGTCGGAATCGCTAAAATCCATTTTCTCCTTAATCCAGATGCGTGAAAGGGCCATATCCTTCTTTGCTTTAAATACGCCTTTTATAACGTTACCTTCTTCAACAAGGTTGAAGGAGAAACTGGCATTGTCGCAATCGTGATGCGCTGTTGTGTTACCTTTTCTTTTAATTTCCGCAAAAACTTTAAACATAGGGTGCCGCTCCTTTGTTACATGATATTTTTATATTAACATAACCTTAAAATAAAATCAACAAAAACCGTTATGACAATAAAACAAAAATAAATTCACCTGCTTGACATAATTTTGTATAACCGATATAATTTTGAAAAAGGAGTGGTAAACAGTGTTTATTTTCAGAGCTGTATGGGCTGTTATTTCAGCAATAACAATTCTTATAACTGTCAACACATCCCCCGTTGCTTCAGACACGGCTGATGCTCAGCTGCTTTCAAGCGAAACCTTTGTTCTTAACGAAGCACTCGTTATGGGTCAGGGCATAAGCAACGACGGAGAGTATTATTACACAAGCGGTTCAATTGCCGCAATATATCTGACCTCCCTTGCAAAATACGACATGGAAACGCTTGAGTGCGTTAAAAAAAATATAGTTGCAATTCCGTTTGAATACATGCAGATGGGTTATAACCACATCGGAGGAATCAGTTATTATAACAGCAAGATTTACGCTTCGGTCGAAGGTGAACCCGACGACAAATACATCGCCTCCATCATGACCTTTGACGCCGAAACGCTCAAGTTTGACGGCGGATATTATCCGCTTCCTTACGAAGATTATGACGACGGCGTTCCCTGGTGCGCCGTTGACCCCGATTCAGGTTTGCTTTACGCTTCAAAATGGACAGATGCAAAAAAGATTTACGTTTATGACACCGCCAACGGCATGAGCCTTGTTAAAACGCTTGAAATCAGCGGTTTTGATAAGCTTGACAGAATTCAGGGTGGCGAGATTTACAACGGCGTTCTTTATCTTTCATTCGACTGCGAAGAAGGAAATGTCAAAAAAGTTCTTAACGTCAACATTGAAACGGGCGAAACAAGCCTTGCCTTTTTGAGAGACGTTGGCGGAGATAATGACATTGAAGCCGAGGGTATTACCGTTAAAACAGTTGACGGTCAGCCTGTTTTCTGCGTTCTGGATTACAACAAAGCAATCGGCGTATTCCTCAGAAGCTACAAATTGATATAATACAACAGCAAAAGTGCCGCACTCAACGTGCGGCACTTTCTTTATTATTACTCAAATATATAAACTCTTGTTTCGTAAGGCTTGGTCATGAAATTATTGAGGGATGCGTCGGTAACAACGTCATAGTTTGAAAGAACAAGCTTGCCTTTGCCGAGATCAAATCCCTGAGGAGCTTCAAAATGAACGGGCTTTTCCGTGAAAGAATTGACAACAAGCATGCGCTTGCCCTCATAGTTTCTTTCATAAACAAAAAGGTTACGGCTGTTCTTATAATGAAGCTTGAAATCGCCGTAAATGCAGATTTCGTTTTCCTTGCGGAATTTAAGAAGCTTGCGGTAATAGTTAAGAATTGAATTCTCGTCATTTTCGGCAGCTTCAACGTTAATTTCGGTGTAATTCGGGTTAACCTTAAACCATGCTTCGTCAGCGGTTGTGAAACCGGCATTCTTGTCAGCTGTCCACTGAACGGGAGTTCTTGAATTGTCACGGGACGCTCTGTTGGCAATTTTCAGGAACATTTTATCGCTGAAGCCGAGCTTTTTGAAGAGCTGATATGTACTCTTTACCTGAGTATCCGTGTAATCGTCAACGCTGTTCATCTTGATGTTGAGCATGCCGATTTCCTGACCCTGATAGATAAAGGGCGTGCCGCTCTGGCAAATATACATTGTTGCAAGCATTTTGCCGCTTTCAACCCTGTATTTTTCACTGCCGTAACGGTTGATAATTCTGGGCTGATCATGGTTTTCAATGTAGTTTGCGTTCCATGCGATGCCGTAAAGCTTATGCTGCCATCTGTTATAAGCATTTTTGAGCTTTTTGAGACTGAAGGGCATGGGAACCCAGCTCACCATAAAGCTGTCAGCTTCCATATGCTGGAAATTGAACATCATATTAAGAGTCTGGCCTGCACCTTCTTTGATAAAACGCAAAGCAAGCTTCGGAGTCATCATGGGAGCTTCGCCGACGGTCATGCAGTCATAATTATCGGTAACAGCCCTGAACTCTCTGAGATATTCGTCAAGATGAGGGCCGCATTTATAATGCTCCATGCCGCACGCAACGGGAATCGGGAAACCGTTGGGAAGTCCTTCTTTTTTTGAAATGAACGTAATAACGTCCTCGCGGAAGCCGTCAACGCCCATATCAAGCCAGAAGCGGATAATATCCTTGATTTCTTCACGAACCTTGGGGTTATCCATGTTAAGGTCAGGCTGTTCCTTGGCAAAAAGGGTCAGATACCATTCGTCAAGGTTTTCATTGTAATGCCAGCCGGGACCCGCAAAAGTTGAAAGCCAGTTGTTGGGCGGTTTTTTACCGCCCGCTTTTTTACCTTTGCGCCAGAAATAATAATCGTGATAAGGATTATCCTTGCTTTTCTGGCTTTCAATAAACCATTTATGTTCATTTGAAGTGTGATTGATAACAAGGTCCATGATAACCTTAAGGCCCTTGCTGTGAGCGGCATCAAGAAGTTCCTTGAATTCTTCAAGAGTTCCGTATTCGGGATTTATGTCTTTATAATCGGCAATATCATAGCCGTAGTCATGCTGAGGTGATTTGTAAAGCGGAGAAAACCAGATAGCATCAACGCCGATGCTTTTGATGTAATCGAGTTTTTCCATAACGCCCTTTATATCGCCGATTCCGTCGCCGTTGCCGTCTTTGAAGCTGCGAGGCCAGATCTGATAAACGGACATTTCTTTATACCAGTGTTTTTTAATTTCTGCCATAACGCTCAACCTTTCTTTTATTCAACCGTTATTTCAAATTCATAAAGAAGTTCGCCTGCGGCATCAAGTGCCTGAGCCGTACCGCTGCCTTTTTCGGCAACGAATGAATAACTGCCGTCAGAAAAAACGGTATATTCATTTTCGCCGTATCCGATATATGACGGGATCTCGTATGCCG
>Ga0233381_1000071_pt1 | contig 14633 bp, 12 predicted proteins | sample ElkDunMinimDraft_12_FD_180670 | JGI IMG/M metagenome (GOLD analysis project Ga0233381, IMG submission 180670) | Fecal eukaryotic communites from dung pellets of Tule Elk in California, USA - Elk Dung G0 | ecosystem: Host-associated > Mammals > Digestive system > Large intestine > Fecal | place... | reverse complement strand
ATAAATGCAAAATCAAAAAAAGCAACAATTAAAAAAGTCGCTGTTGCTGTTGTTATTGCCGTTGTTGTCGCTACGGTAGCAATCGGCGCCGCATTTCTTATAAAAAAACATATAGAAAAAAAGAATTTTGAAGATATAAAAACCGCTGTTACCAAGGAATACGAAACGGTGGATTTTTCAGGCGACGGCAAGCTTGTTTATGTAAATTACAACGGTGCGATTATGCCTGAGGAGTTTGCACGAATTCTTAATCAGGCGGCCGTTGACAGCGAAAACGCCTGCAAAGCGGGCGGAGTTGCTCTTGATATGAACGGCATTCAGGTTTCAAAAGCCGAGTTCAGAATGAATTATTTTGAAACAGCTTATGCCAAATATCAGGAAGCGTTGGCTTTGGAGGCTCAGCGAGGCTCAAACGTTTCGGGCTTTGATTACCTTACTGACCCTGCGTCCCAAAAATATCCCCAGTTAGAAATAACGTGGGAAGAACATTTTATTAATGAAACCGTTGAAATGATGAAGGTATATTACAACGAGTTTGAAAGAGCATGTAACGCAGAAACCCGACTTACAGACGAAGAAATGCTTGAACTTCTTGACATGTTTGCACAGATTGCAAACGAAGATTTTGTTTTAAACTACGGCGAGGGCGCAACCTGCGAAATGTATTGCGCTCAGTATATCAGACGTGCATACAGCGAAAAATTCCGTGAAGACGATACTGAAAAAGCGGCTGAAAGCTTCAGCGAAAATGATGTTAAGAAGAAATTTAACGAATCTCCTGAAAAGTATCAGTCAGTAGATGCCAGAATTTATGCTGTTGAAGGCGGCTATGACAGCTCAGAAATGGGCGAAATTAAAACCGAAAAAGATTTTCTTGAATATGCGGAAAAGAATTACCGCAAAGCAGTTGGCGATGTTGAATTTGACATTGACACCAAAACCTATAATTGGTGCGTGCTTTATGATACGGTCAATAACCGCTATGGCGGCGAAGTAGCGGATTGGCTCTTTGATAACGCAAGAAAACCCGGCGATATTGCGTTGCTTGAAGGTGCGGCTTATAAATGCCTTGTTTACGTTGAAAAAACCAAATACGAAACGTTTTCATCGGACGTGGTTTATGTCAGCGTTCCTTACAATGACACTTCAAGCGCAGAAGAACAGAAACAAGCGGTTGAAAAAGTTTATAACGAATGGAAAAACGGCGAAGCAACGGTGGAATCGTTCAAAGCTGCTTTTGCGGATTTGGGAACAATCAACGAGGTTGCCACAAGAGCGGGTCAGCTTGACCGAAGCATTGACTATTGGATTCATAAAGAGGTCAGAAAGAGCGGTGACTCAACCGTTTATTATACAGATAACGGTGCGTACGTTTTCTATTACGTTTCACCTAATCCCGATGATTTGGACTGGATGGCAGTTCTTAAAAACGAGCTTGCCGCCGAGCAATACAGAAATGACCAGAAGGCATCGCTTGAGCAGAATTTTTCTGACGTAAAAAAGAACTCCGCTGTAATTACAACGGCGGCAGATGAAGTTTATTCGCAGTGTGCGGAATTTGTTAACGGATACAAAGAAAAACAATAGAAACAAAATGCCCGGAAGCCAAGGCTTCCGGGCATTTAATATTATTGATTATGCTTTTTTGTTTGAATCGAGGAACTTATAAACAAGGGCTGCAAGAACACCGCCAACAAGAGGAGCAACGATGAAAACCCAAACGCTTGAAAGGGCTTCGCCGCCAACGAAAATTGCGGGGCCAAAGCTTCTTGCAGGGTTAACGGATGTGCCGGTGAATGAAATGCCGAGAATGTGAACAAGGGTAAGGCTCAGACCGATAACAAGGCCCGCAACGGAGCTGTTTTCAACCTTTGAGGTTACGCCGAGAATAGCAATAACAAAAACAAAGGTGAGAATAATTTCAACAAGAATTGAAAGTCCGATGCTTCCGTTATAAAGAGCGTTTGCACCAAGGCCGCTTTCTTTGCCGACAAGAGCCATAAGAACGGCGGCACCGGCTGTTGCGCCGGCAAACTGAGCGATTATGTATCCAACGAAATCCTTGATTGAAAGCTTGCCGCTTACAAGCATTGCGATTGAAACGGCGGGATTGATGTGGCAGCCCGAAACGTTGCCGATGGAATATGCCATTGCAACGATGACAAGGCCGAAGGCAAGGGCGGTGAGAAGGTAACCGGTTCCGTTTTCAGCCGAGCAGCCGACAACAGCCGCTGTTCCGCATGCAAAGAGAACAAGAACGAAAGTGCCGATGAATTCTGCGATGTACTTTTTGATTGATTGCATAAAAAAACCTCCTGAAAAAAATATATGGTTTTGCTGTGATAATTATATCAAATAAGCACAAAGAACGCAATATATTCAAAGAAAAAAGGCGCCCAAGGCGCCTTTTTTAATCAGTTAAGAACAGGAATGAAAGCGTTGTGGATTGATTCAACAGCTTTGTCAGCATCTGCAACGTCAATAAGAACGGAGATTTTGATTTCGCTTGTTGCGATCATCTGAATGTTAACGTCGCTTTCAAAAAGAGCTTCAAACATCTTGGAAGCGATTCCGGGGTGAGATTCCATGCCTGCACCAACAACCGAAACCTTTGCAACGTCTGTGTCACACTTGATTTCAAGGCCTGCAAGAAGGTCAAGAGCCTTAAGAATTTCAACTGTTTCTTCAGCGTGAGCCTTTGCTGTTGTGAAAGCGATGTCTTTTGTATCGCCTCTGCCGACTGACTGAAGAATAATATCAACGTTGATATTTTTAGCGGCAAGCTTGCCGAAAATCTTATAAGCGATGCCGGGAACGTTGGGAACTCCGATTATTGAGATTCTGGCAACGTCTGTATCTTTTGTTACGCCTCTAACGAGCATTTTTTCCATGGTGACAACCTCCTTAACAATTGTGCCGGGTTTGCGAACAAGGCTTGAAAGCACCTCGAGCTTAACGTTATATTTTTTAGCCATTTCAACCGAACGGTTATTGAGAACCTGAGCGCCGAGAGTTGCAAGCTCAAGCATTTCATCATATGTGATTTCATCAAGCTTGACTGCGCCCTTGATTTTTCTGGGGTCAGCGGTATAAACGCCTTCAACGTCGGTGTAAATCTGGCAGCGGTCTGCGTGCATTGAAGCTGCGATGGCAACTGCGCTTGTGTCAGAGCCGCCTCTGCCGAGAGTTGTTATATCATCATATTTGTTGAGACCCTGGAAGCCGGCAACGATAACGATGTTTTTCTTGGCAACCTCGTGCTTGATACGGTCAGCCTTAACCTTTTTGATTCTTGCGCTGCCGTAAACAGAGTTTGTTTCAAAGCCTGCCTGCCAGCCAAGAAGTGAGCATACGGGATAGCCGAGCTTTTCAATGGCCATTGCAAGGAGCGAAATTGAAATCTGCTCACCTGATGCGAGGAGCATATCCATTTCTCTTTTTGAAGCCTTGGGATTGATTTCCTGAGCTTTTTCGATAAGGTCATCAGTGGTGTCACCCTGAGCGGAAACAACAACAACAACGTCGTTGCCTTCTTTGTAAGTTTCGGTGACTATTCTTGCCACATTCATGACTCTTTCGGCGTTGGCAACCGAGCTGCCGCCGAATTTCTGAACAATTAATGCCATAATAACCTCCGATAAGGATTAATAATCTGTGATTCTGATAAAGGATTCAAGCGAAGCCTTTGTGATTTCAGGCAGTTTTTCTTTGACTGCCTTTTCAGCGAGAGCATCGGTAACAAATGCGATTTCGCCGTCGGGAGCGCCTTCTCTTGAAAGAAGCTTAACTTCGCCGAATGCTTTTGAAACCTGAGCCATTGCGCCTGCAACGTCATCTGTATTCATGCGGATATAGAAGGGATTGACGTTTTCAAGATAATCCGCAACGTAATCCTCCTGACCTTCCTGCCAACCTGTTGCTTTGCGCTGATTCTTGTGCTTTGCGCAGTCAATAACGTCAGCAACAACGGCGCTTGCGGTGGGCATCTTGCCCGCACCCTTGCCGTAGAAAACAACGTCGCCGATTGCGTCGCCTCTGACGAGAATTGCGTTGAAAACGTCATCAACGGAAGCAAGCTGGCTGTGATTCTGAACAAAAGCAGGGGATACCATAACCGAAACCTTGCCGTTTTCAAGCTTCTTTGCTCTGGCAATGAGCTTTATAACGCCGCCCCATGAACGGGCATATTCAACGTCGGCAAGAGCAATTTTGCGTATTCCTTCGGTGTAAACCGAATCGGGATAAACGTGTTTACCGAAGCAGAGAGCTGCAAGGATGCAGATTTTTCTGCAAGCGTCAAAGCCGTCAACGTCGGCAGAAGGATCGCGCTCGGCATAGCCATTGGTTTGAGCGAGGAAAAGAGCATCCTCGAAGGTCATGCCGTCGCTGATCATTTTTGTAAGAATAAAGTTGGTTGTGCCGTTAAGAATGCCTGCGATTTCGTCAATGTCATTTGCGGCAAGGCACTGGCTGATGGGGCGGATGATGGGGATGCCGCCGCCAACGCTTGCTTCAAAGAGAAAGTTAACGTTGTTTTCATATGCGAGCTGAAGAAGCTCACAGCCTTTGGCTGCAACAAGTTCTTTGTTGGACGTAACAACGCTCTTGCCTGCTTTTATGCAAGCTGTAACGTATTCGTAAGCCGGATGAAGACCGCCCATTGTTTCAACAACAATTTCAACGCCGTCATCCTCAAGGATTTTTGAAAAATCCGAAACAACAAGATGTTCGTAAGGATCGCCGGGAAAAGTTCTGCGGTCAAGGATATATTTAAGCTCCATTTCATCCTGCATACTTTTTTTGACTATATGCTCATGGTTCTTTTTAAGAAGGCTTGCAACGCCGGAACCGACAACGCCGTATCCCATAATAGCAACATACATAAAAAGACTCTCCTTCCTATTTTTCAATAAGATAGTTCTTATCTTATCATACTTTTTTAAAATAATAAAGAGTATTTTTAAAAGTTTATAAAGTTTTTTTGTATTTTTTATTCCATTTATTGCGTTTTCAGTTAATATGTTGTAAACTTGTTAATAATAAATACAGTAAATTGTCTTTTCAAATATATTAAATCGGAGGAAATAAAATGAACATAGTTGAAAAGCGAAAGCAGAATCTGATAACAATTTGTTATTTTACGGTTGTTTTTGTTCTCTATTATTTCTTTATGAAATATGCTTTCTGGGTTGTTGCACCGTTTATTTTTGCTTTCCTGTTTGCGCTTGTTATGCAAAGCCCTATCAGATTCCTTTCCAAAAAAACAAAGGCAAAAAGAAGCTTTGTTGCGGTTTTTCTTGTTTTTTTGATTCTCTCGGCGGTGTTCGGCCTTGTCTTTTTTGCGGGCTATAAGCTGTTTGGAGAATTCAGAGCTTTCGGCACCTATATCATAGGTAAGCTGAACGACTTACCCAACACAATCGAAACGGTCAAAAATTGGATAATCGGCTTCATCGATTTTTTGCCGGATAAAATGGAAAACACAATCGCTTCGGCTCTTAACGGATTCACTTCAACTTTTATTGAAGCTTACACCAAAGAGGGCTGGGCAGCTCTTACTCCGTCGGGCATAACGGAAAACTTTGACATGTCGATTATAACAACTCCTCTTGACGGCATCTGGTCAACGGCTAAAAAGATACCTGCGCTTTTTGCGGCAGTGCTGATTGCGATAATTGCATGCTTCTTCCTTACCGCTGATTACGATAAGCTTTCAACGCTTATTAAAAGCAACATTTCTCAAGAGCACGAGGCACTTTTGATAAAATGCAAGCATCTTTTCTTTGACATCATCGGCAAGATGGTCAAATCTTACGCAACGATTATTTTTGTTACTTTCTGTGAAGTTGCAATCGGTCTTAACATCCTGAGCTTTACCGGAGTTTACAGCGGAGAATATATTCTTGTTATTTCGATATGCACGGCACTTCTTGACATTCTGCCTGTTTTCGGAACGGGAACGGTTCTTATACCCTGGGCGGTTATCAGCTTTTTCTCAAAGAATATAGGTCTGGGAATAGGCCTGCTTATATTATATGCACTTATTACGGTTATTCGCCAGATTCTCGAGCCTAGACTCGTTGCAATGAACATCGGCATACCCCCGATTTTCACCCTTGCAGGCATGTATCTTGGCCTTCAGCTTTTCGGATTTATCGGCCTTTTCGGCGTTCCCGTAACCTTTGTTCTGGTTAAAATGCTTAACGATGAGGGCATTATCCACATTTGGGGCAGAGAAAAATCGCCCGAAAGCAATGATGAAGATGCAGAAAAAACGGAGCAAGAACCTCAAATTATCAAAAAATAATTAAAAATTAATAAAAAACACTAAATTTCTTATTGAAATTGGATAACTTTTGTGTTACAATCACAATAATATGGTGCAATTTTTAATAAATCATTATATTAATTTCCTTGCCAACAGGTCGGCGATGATATGCGTCCGGCTAAAAGGGCATAATTTAAGGAGGAACCCACTTTGAAATCCTACAGCGCAAAAGACATCCGTAACATCGTTCTTGCCGGTCACGGCGGACGAGGCAAAACCACCCTTGCAGAGGCAATGCTTTACATTTCCAACGCAACTGACAGACTCGGCAGAGTTGCAGACGGCAACACTGTTCTTGACTTTGATGCAGAAGAAAAGAGACGTAAGTGCTCAATCGCTTCCGCCATTGCATCACTTGAATGGAAAAATACAAAAATTAATATAATCGACACCCCGGGTCTTTTTGACTTTGCGGGCGGTATGAGCGAAGGTATGCGCGCAGCCGGCGCAGCTCTTATTGTTCTTTCATCGGGCAGTGAGCTTGACGTTGGCGCTGAAAAAGCATATGACGCTGCTACTGAAAGAGGCATCAACAAGATGTTTGCCATCACCCGTTGCGACGGTGAAAACGCTCATTTCTACAAGACCTTTGAATCAATCAAGGAAGAATACGGCACAGCTATATGCCCCGTTGTTGTTCCTTACGTTGAAGGTGACAAGGTTGTTTCATACGTTGACTTTTCACGTAACGAAGCTTTCTCATATAAAGACGGCAAGCGTTCAGACGCTCCCATGCCCGAAAATGACGAAAGAACAAACCGCATGAGAGATGCATTCATCGAAGCAATCGCTTGCACAGATGATGAACTCATGGAAAAATTCTTTGAAGGCGAACCTCTTACCGATGCTGAAATCGACAAGGGCCTTAAAACAGGTATCCTTTCAGGCGACATTTCTCCTGTTTACGCTTGCTCCGGTTATCAGGTAGAAGCTGTTGACCTTATCCTCAACAGTATCGTTCAGTCCGCTCCCGACGCAGCATCCGTTGCTTCAGAGGGCGACCTTACATGCGATGAAAACGGCCCCGTTGCAGCTATCTGCTTCAAGACCGTTGCTGACCCCTTTGTTGGTAAGATGTCATATTTCAAGGTTATTTCAGGTAAGATTACATCCGATACACCTGCTTATAACGTACGCACAGGCGAAACCGAAAGAATGGGTAAAATCGTATTCCCCAAGGGCGGCAAGCAGGAAGAAGCTTCAGCTATCCTTGCAGGTGACATCGGCATTATCACAAAGCTTTCAGGCTTCAAGACAGGCGACACTCTCGGTGCTCCCAAATCAGAGCTTGAACTCAAGGGCGTTAACTTCCCGCAGCCTTGCCTTCCCATGGCAGTAAAGGCTCGCAAGAAGGGCGAAGAAGATAAGATTGCAGCTGGCCTTAACAGACTTGCAGAAGAAGATCTTACAATCAGCTACTACACAAACACAGAAACAAAAGAACAGATCATTGCCGGCCTTGGCGAACAGCATCTTGATTCAGTTGTTACAAAGCTTAAGACAAAGTTCGGCGTTGAAGTTGACCTTGAAGTTCCCAAGGTTGCTTACAGAGAAACAATCAGCAAGAAGGTTGCTGTTCAGGGTCGCCATAAGAAACAGTCAGGCGGTAGCGGCCAGTTCGGTGATGTTTGGATCGAATTCGAACCCATTCCCACAGAAGATTTCGAATTTGCAGAGAGAGTTGTTGGCGGCTCCGTTCCCAAGAACTTCTTCCCCGCAGTTGAAAAAGGTCTTCGCGAAGCTATCCTTAAGGGTCCGCTTGCAGGTTACCCCGTTGTTGGTCTCAGAGCAACTCTTTATGACGGTTCATCACATCCCGTTGACTCCAACGAAATGGCATTCAAGATGGCTGCCAAGATTGCTTACAAGAACGGCATGCCCACAGCTAACCCGAAGCTTCTTGAACCCTACGGTTCACTCAAGGCTTACATGCCCGGCGATAAGCTCGGCGACATCATGGGTGATGTTACAAAGAGACGCGGCCGCGTTCTCGGCATGGGTCCCTGCGAAGATAATCCCAAGATGCAGGAGCTTGTTGCTGAAGTTCCCATGGCTGAAATGGGCGATTTCGCAACAGTTCTCCGCCAGGTAACAATCGGCAGAGGTTACTTCTCATTCGTATTTGACCATTATGAAGCAGCTCCCGAAAATGTTGCTCAGAAGGTTATTGCAGAAGCTAAGGCTGACGCTGACGACGAATAATCTACATAAAAATTACCGCTCAGATTTTTTCTGAGCGGTTTTTTGTTTGTATTCAGTTTTCAAGAAAATCAACGGTTACGCCGCAAAGCTCTTCGGCTCTGTTTTCAATGCATTGGTGGCCGCCGCCTTCAACCGTGTAATAAGTTGCGTCGGGCAAGGCTTCGGCGATCTGGTCTTTCATGGTCTGGTTGATAATCATGTCTTTGCTTGCCTGGCAAACAAGAACGGGACAGTCAATTTCTTCTGTGCGGTCAAGAGCGGTTGCTTTGACGTTAAACATCATTTCGCACATTCCGCCGCCGAATCCGTTATACTGAACGGCATCAGTAACGCCTGAAAGGTCATAGCTCTTTGCAAAATCCCAATCCATTGTTGCCATGTAGATTATCATTCTTACAAGCGGAGAAACCTTTGTTCCGTATTTAAAGAATCCGTTCATAATGGCTTTCATGGGCTTTGAGGTCATTATGCTTTCCATTTCTTTCGGGAATTCGCTTTGAGGAGCGGGAGCGTAAAGAAGAAGAGCCTGAACGTCGTTTTCAATTGCAACGTTGATTGCAACGCCGCCGCCCATTGAGTGACCGGCGATTATCCATTCTTCAGTCGGAGCTATGCTTTTCATCAGCTGCGCAACAAGAATTTCACGCTCAACAATTTCAATCTCTTCGCTTTCACGGGTGCTGAAGCCGAAGTTCGGCAGGTCGGCAAGCACGCATTCGTAGCCTTTGGCTGAAAGCTCGGCGGCCATGTTACGCCATGCAAAGGTTGAGCAGAGGAAGCCGTGGAGCATCATTATTCTGCCTTTTCTTTCGCCTTGAGCGGGGATAATGCGATAATGAATTTCGTAATCGCCGTATTCAAAGAATTGGCTGTCTTCATAGGGCTTGAATTCTTCGCTGCTTGCAAAAGCGCAAAGGGAAACGGCCGAAAACATAAGAGCGATAACGCAAAAAATGCTTATTATTTTTTTCATATCATAATTCTCCGATTTTTATTTGTTGAGGCTTGCAAAGCTTAAGCTTTGCCGGTTGAGCCGAAGCCGCCTGAGCCTCTTTGAGTTCCGTCGAGCTCGTCAGCTTCAACCGGTTCAATGAGTGAAACGGGCATGATAACAAGCTGGGCGATGCGCTCATCGGGGTTGATTGTGTAGGCTTCTTGGAGCTGGTTGATAACTCCGACGCAGATTTCTCCGCGATAATCGCTGTCAATAACGCCGACGGAATTGAGCAGACCGATTCCGTGTTTGATTGCAAGGCCGCTTCGGGCAAAAACAAAAGCGCCGAGTTCGCGGGAGGGCAGTTCAATTGCAATTCCCGTTGGGATGACAGCTTTTTCGCCGCCGCCGAGGGTTATCGGTTCATCGATGCAGGCATATAAATCCATGCCGGCGCTTCCCGGTGTTGCTCTGAACGGAATTTTAGCGTTTTCGCGAAGCTTTTTTATTTTAAAAGTGTTCATTATTTAACCATATTCTCCTTGAATCTTTCTTCGGGGGGAGTTTTTTTGTGGGGGCAGGGAATGGGCTCTCTGATAGGGATAATCGGATTAGCCCAGCGAACTGCATTGATTATAATACGCTGGATATTTTCATTGTGGAATGTCGGGTTTGATTCGTGGCCCGGCTGGAAATAGAAAATCTTGCCGAGACCTCTCTGCCAGCAGCAGCCTGAGCGGAAAACCTCACCGCCGGCAAACCAGCCAAGGAAAACGATTTCGTCGGGCTGGGGAATGTCAAACTGCTCGCCGTACATTTCTTCAACGGGGAGTGAGAAGTGAGCGGGAACGCCCTGAGCAATCGGATGAGCGGGGTTGATGCACCAGATTCGCTCTCTGTCGCCATCTCGCCAGCGCAGGTTGCACGTTGTGCCCATAAGAGCTCTGAAAATTTTTGAATGGTGGCCTGAATGCAGCACAACAAGACCCATGCCGGCAAGCACGCGCTTATGTACTTTTTCAACAATTTTGTCAGGAACCTTATCGTGAGCCATGTGACCCCACCAGATAAGGACGTCGGTTTCTTCAAGAACTTCGTCTGAAAGGCCGCATTTGCGTTGAGAAAGAGTTGCGGTTCTGACGGTTATATCTTCCTGAGATGAAAGAAAGTTTTTTATGCAGCCGTGGATGCCTGCAGGATATATGCCGGCAACTTCGTTGCTGAGCTTTTCGTGAACGCCTTCGTTCCAAACGGTTACTCTTATCATATTCATTCTCCTTATCTGAGTTTTTTTAAAATTTCTTGCGAAGCGGCAACGATTTTTGCGGCCGCAGGTTTGGTTATCAAATCCATTTCGCCCATGAATTCAACATAGTCACCGTCAAAACGGTGCTTGAAGCGATAAAGGCCGAAAAGCGGATTGTTTTCGTCAATAACTCCGGCAACGCCCCTAAAATCATAAATGCGACAGTTGCTGTCAATTGCCCACTTTATCATTTCCCACTGGAGCAGATAGTTTGGCATAACCTTGCGGTTTGAATTTGAGGATGCGCCGTAGAAATACCAGACTTTGTCGCCCCACAAAACGGAAATTGCGCCTGCAATCGGTTCGCCTTCATAATAAGCCATATAAAGCCTTGCCTTATCGCCGAAGCAGTCAAGAATTCTGGCAAAATATTCGGCGGTGCGAAGCTCAAAGCCGTCTCTTTCGCATGTTTCTTTCATGATTTCATAGAAAACCTGAGCTTTTTCGCTGCCGTGAATTTTGATTTCAACGTTATTTTTAAGAGCTATTCTGATTTTGCGGCGGTGGTCGGAATGGAACGCTGCAAAAACTTCGTCTTCCGTTCTGCCGTTGATATGAATTCTGATAACGTATCTGCACTGGAAATCTTCAAAATTCACGGTGCGTTCCTTGAATCTGAAGCCTTCGGCAAGAGCAATTGCCCTGTATTCTTCGTTATCAACGGGAACGTCTTTGTCCATTTTCAGTTCATAAGCGTTATATTTTTTTCCCTCTTCCTTTGCTGCTGAAATAAGAGCGGAAAAGGTTGCTTTATCGTTAAATGCACAAACGGGGCCGCGGGGAGCGTACATCATATGATAAGGAAGCTTTGAGATTTTTCTGAGAAGAACGGCAAGTGTTCCGGTTATTTTGCCTGAATCGTCTTTGCATATAACGCCGAACCACTTCCAGTCATTCTTGACTTTGCCCCAAAGAGAGGTCTGAAGAAAATGGCCGTTTTCATGTTTTTCAACGAAAGAATCAAGCTCTGAGGCGTTGTTTATATCAACAATTTGTGTTTTCATTTTTTCCTCACAATTAAGTATTATTGGTATTATTATACCCTAATATAATGTTAATTGCAATACGCAGAAAATATTTAAACCAATATAAGGAAACACTATTGCAAATTGTTTTTTTGAATGGTATTATTATTTTTAAGAACATCTGGAAGGTGAGAACATGATATTTTTTCTTAAAAAAATAACCTCAGTTATTTTGGTAACAATAAATCTTTTCCTTTTTCCGCTTCTTGGTTGGTATGCGGGCGAATTTTCGCCTAAATATCCCAACTATTGCAAGCTGAATTTTGCCGCCGTTTCGGACGTTCACATTGACGGCTCGGAGCTCAACGCTTTTATGCTTGACCTTGCGATGGCTGATATGGAAAATGCGGACACTCGCCTTGATGCTGTTGTATTTACAGGTGATATTACCGACCACGGTTATCTTGAGCAGTGGGAAAAATTCCATGAAACAATGGCTAAATATGACCCGGCGGATGAGATTCTTCTTGCCGTTGGCAACCATGACACGTGGACAGAGGATGACGGAATAGTCCTTGCAAAGCAATATTTTATCGAATATAACAAGAAAATAGCTGACAGAGAAATTGATAACATGTATTATTCGGCCGAGGTCAATGGCTATCCGTTTATAGTTCTCGGCAGCGAATATGACCACACCGATGCATATATCAGCCCCGAACAGCTTGCATGGTTTGATGCCGAAATGGCAAAGGCCGCTGAAAAGGATTTGCCGATTTTTGTTATCAGCCATTGGCCGATTAACGAATCTCACGGTCTGCCCGAAACATGGGGCGACGATGAGCCTGAGCCCGATGATGGCGGATTTGGTGACCAGTCGGATGAAGTTGAGGCTATTCTCAAAAAATATGACAACGTGTTCCTTCTCAGCGGACACATTCACAACGGACTTGTTGATGAAAAAACGGAATCACTCTGGAATTATAAAAGCATTGAGAGTGACGGTTCTTTCCACAGCGTGAATCTTCCGAGCCTTATGTATTTTAATATCAGGGGCGAATTGCTCAGCGGCAAGGGCTTCCAGTTTGAAGTTTATGATAATTACGTTCTGATCCGTCAGAGAAGCTATTCGGGCGGTGTGTGGTATACGTTTGACGAATATAAAATTGAGTTAGTATAAAACAAAAAAGAACAGATGCTGTAAAGGCATCTGTTCTTTTTTTTCTGTCTAATGGTGTATAAGACGATACCGCCCATAATATTGTATAATCGGCTGCTCAAAACAACTGTTTATTGCGGCTTTGTTGATACAAATTTGCGATTTGTATATCTTGAAAAACAACATATATCCACTGCAATTAATGAAAAATAGTGAAAAAATAGTGAAATTTTAATGGAATTTTTCTTTTTGATGTGATATAATATGTGTAGCAGCAATCAAAGGAATGATATAATGATTAAAGTTACATTGACAAATGAAATTCTGAAAAGAATATCTGCGATTGATGAAAACCGCTTTTTTCTCGGTACTGTTGAAATCCCGACAATCGCCAAAAACAAATTAAGAAAAAACTCAAAGAAAAAAAGCTCATATGCATCAAATAAAATTGAAGGCAATCCCCTTACCGAGCTTCAGGCAAACGAGGCTATGGAACGTGATGACCACAAGCATTTTCTCAAACCGGAGCAAGAGGTGAGAAATTATTTTCTTGCACTCAATCTGCTTGAGGAAAGATTGAAAAACAAAACACCTTTTTCCGTGGAGTTAATTCTCGAAGTGCAGGCAATGGTTGAGAAAGGTGCATCAAAAGAAAAAATCGGTCTTCGAGGAGAAATGCCTCCCGGAATGCTTTTTGCCGTTTATGACAGTGAAACAGGTGCTCCGGAATATATTCCGCCCGAATATACAGATATTCCTGCACTGCTTGATGAGCTGGTAAGCTATGTAAATGAAACCGATGACCATCCGCTTATAGTTGCTGCGGTTGTGCATTATCAGCTTGTTACAATACATCCGTTTGAAGACGGCAACGGAAGAACAGCAAGGCTGATGTCAGGATATGTTCTTGACCTTTACGGCTATGGCTTCAACGGAATCGGTTCGCTTGAAGAGTATTTTGCGTATGACCCCGATGAATATTACGCATCGCTTCAGATGGGTCTGCCTGAGCTTTATTATTCGGGCAGAGAAAATCCGCCTCATCCGGAAATATGGGTTAATTATTTTTTGCGTATGGTGGAGCTTTACTCCAAAAAGGTGTATGAGCTTTCTGTTTCGGCAACAACTGATGAATTAGATACGGCGCTGTCACACCTGAACGCAAAAGAAAAGGAGTTTTTATCTTATCTGATTAAAAACCGTCTGTTTGAGTTTACTCCGATTGAAGTCAGCAAAGCACTTGGAGTCACCAACAAAACAATAATCAATCGCTGTGCCAAGCTCACCGCTAACGGATTCTTAATTCCTAACATCGTAAAAGAAAGAGTCCGTTCATATTCTTTGAGCGAATTTGCCAAAGCAAACGAAAAGAAATTTTTATAATTAATTGAATCCCCCGAAGAAAAGCATCTGTTCAGCTTTTCTTCGGGGGTATTGGTTTTGGTAGAGACATTAATGTCCTTACCAAAGCTTTGCTGGTTTCAAATACAATTAAATTTTTTCTCTTTTGAGAAATTTGTATAAAAGTAAAGGGTTATATTGTTTCTGCACATTTTAATGCTTCAACAAGCTTATCAAAATGCTCAACCATCCAGCTGAAGATTTCGGGATGATTTTCTTCATTAAAATAATCGGACTCCAGCTTATATATTATGCGTTTTGCAACACTGTTTTGCCTACTATAACAATATTCTTAATCGAATTTAATCAATGAACTCATAACCAAACGGGTGTTTCGC
>Ga0233381_1000068_pt1 | contig 14697 bp, 9 predicted proteins | sample ElkDunMinimDraft_12_FD_180670 | JGI IMG/M metagenome (GOLD analysis project Ga0233381, IMG submission 180670) | Fecal eukaryotic communites from dung pellets of Tule Elk in California, USA - Elk Dung G0 | ecosystem: Host-associated > Mammals > Digestive system > Large intestine > Fecal | place... | reverse complement strand
TCCAACATCTATTGTGCGTTGTGAATTCGGAGGAAAACCGCCACATGCCCAAAGTCAAGTTTATCAAGAAATTCCAATAAGTGCAACAACCGTTGTGCGCTGTGCTAGTTTTAATGAAGGTTCTCTTCCTGGAGAAATTGTGAGCAGAACTTATGTTTTTGAACAACAACCAAGTATTGCTACCGTTTTCTTAACCGGAGATCCTGATTCTTGGTTTAATCCAGATACAGGAATTTATATGGAAGGTCCTAATGCACAAGCTTCTGACCCACATTATGGCGCCAATTACTGGTTAGATAAAGAAGTTCCTGTGTTTGTAGAATTATTTGAACCAGGAAATGTTGCACCTGCTTTTGCTGAAAATGCAGCATATAAAATTTTTGGTAATTATAGTCGTGCAAACGATAAAAAATCAGCATCTATCACATTCAAAGAAAAATATGGTAAAAAAAGATTAGAATACCCATTATTCCCAGAATACCCGCATTTACAAGAGTTCCGCGTGTTCTTATTGCGTAACAATGGTTCTAATTTTTCAGGCGATTATATCCGCGATCGTTTAGGTAGTTCAGTTTCCAAAGGCTTAGGAGTTGATTTCCAAAAATCTAGACCTTCTATCGTGTTTTACAATGGAGAGTATTTTGGCATTCACAATATAAGAGAACGTTCAACAGAATATTACTTTGAAACCAATTACGGATTAGATCCAGAAAATATTGATTTGTTAAAAGCAGATAATTCAGCATCAAATGGTTCTTCAGTAGATTACGAACAAATGATTTCTTATTTAGAAACAAATGGAGCAACTAGTAGTGAACATTATGAAAAAATTAAACAATGGATGGATGTAGATAATTTTATCAATTATTTGCATACAGAAATATTTGCAAACAACAGAGACTGGCCAAGCAATAACTTAAAAAAATGGCGATCAAGTTCGCCTGTAACCAAGTGGAAATGGTTCTTGTATGATCTAGATTTTGGTTGGGGAAACGAATATTCTGAATTCAAAGGCAATATTTTTGATTTCACTTTAACCGATTCAGGTCCAGATTGGCCAAATGGTCCGGCATCTACTTTTTTACAGAGGACATTAATGCAAAATGAAGAATTTAAATCGGCCTTCATAAACCGGTTCTCTGTTTTGCTTGTAACCTATTTCTCACCAGGAATATTAAAAGAAAAAATTGATGCGATGATGAACGAAATCAATGCTGAAATTCCTCGCGATCAAGAGCATTGGGGACATAATGAATCATATATGTCTAGGCAGTTAGAATTGATATATAAATTTGCAGAAACTCGTTCGGTAACAGTCTTACAAGAAATGCAGGAATACTTTGGGTTGCCAACAGTAGCGCCGGTTTTACTTGAAGCTAAAGGAAATGGAAACATAGCCGTTCATAATTTGGCTCTTCCAATTCCTTCTGTCAATGCGCCATTCTTTGCTGGTTATCCAGTAACACTAGAAGCTATCCCTTCTGCAGGTGCTGTATTTGAAGGTTGGAGTGATGGAGAAACTGCAAAAGTGCGAACTATTTTACCAGAACAAGTTCCTCATTTGCAAGCTATTTTCCGCTAATGTAGAATTACTGTTTTGCTTTTGTAATAGCAACTAAAGTCGTAGAAACAAGAATAAAAATAATACCAACAACAAGTCGAGTTGTTAAGACTTCGTTAAAGACTAGAACGCCTATAGAAACAGCTGTTATAGGTTCAAGAGCTCCTAAAATAGCTGTTGGAGTAGAACCAATAATTTTTACAGCTTTAACCATAAAAATTAATGAAAGGGTAGTTGGAACAAGTCCAAGCATAAAACTCCATCCAAGCGAACTAGTTTCGTGTAATAATGGCGGCATGCCAGAACCCAATATGATAGAATAAAGCAATAAAAAAACAAGACAAAAACAAATGGCATAAAATGTCATCTTTACAGTTCCCATTTTAAGATTGACAAAATTTGCCATAACCATATAAATCGCATAAGCAAGAGAAGAAATAAAAACAAATAAAAGTCCTATTGGATTTAGGGGCGTTGCTCCACCGCCCTTATACAAAAGAGCGACGCCTAGCATTGAAATAGCAATAGAAATCCAAGTCCATTTTTTTATTTTCTCTTTAAAAAAGATTGCCATCAAAACAGCCACTTCTAAAGGGTAAAGAAACAGAAGTGTAGAAGCAAGTCCGGCATCCATATAATTAAAAGAAGTGTAAAAAGGTAGCGAACTGGAAGCAAATAAAAATCCAAAAACAAGCAATACTTTAAACTCGGTAAATGAAATTTTAAAATGAGAACCTTTCGCAACAAGAACTGCAAAAAGAAGTAATGCTGCCATTAAAAATCGGTAAAAAAGAACGGTATCTGGTAAATAGCCTTGTTCATACAAATGTAAAGCACCAAGAGGATTCATTCCATAACAAACGGCAGATGCCGCCGCAAAAAAGAATCCTTTAATAGAAGAAATATGAGAACGAAATTTTGATAAAGGCATAGACAGGCAAAAATTTAACATATAATCGTAACCACAAAAGTTTTTGAAAGAAAATCATTAGGGGTAAAAATTTTGAAAAAAGAATGATTCAGGAAAGGTGATTCGAAAAGATTTTCGAATCGTCGACAAAGCAAATAGAAGTCAAAAAAGAATCTTTTTACCTATATAATAATAGGCAAAATAAGGATTCTGGATAAAAGTTCGCAATTTTAACAAGTTATTAACAAATTATCCCCATTGAAATTGAGCTAAATAGAGATTTTTTTGCAGTTTTTTAGATTTTAGGTTGACAAAAAGCCTGGGCGGTTCTACATTTGTTCCGCCTGCCAAAGTAGCTCAGCTGGTAGAGCAGCTGATTTGTAATCAGCCGGTCGTAGGTTCGATTCCTATCTTTGGCTTTGAAAAGGGTCGTTGCCCGAGTGGTTAAAGGGGACGGACTGTAAATCCGTTGGCTTACGCCTACCGTGGTTCGAAACCACGACGGCCCACTGAATCGAACAATAATCCCCGCAGTAAAGACCTTGCTGTGGGGATTATGCCCAGGTAGCTCAGTGGTAGAGCACTTCCTTGGTAAGGAAGAGGTCTCGGGTCCGACTCCCGATCTGGGCTTTCACAAACACGGAGGCTAAAATGGCTAAAGAACATTTTGACAGAAGCAAGCCGCACTGCAATATCGGCACTATTGGTCACGTTGACCATGGTAAAACAACATTGACAGCAGCAATTTGTACAACACTCGCTGCAAATGGTCTCGCAGACGCAAAGAAGTTTGACGAAATCGATAACGCTCCTGAAGAAAAGGCACGCGGTATCACGATTAATACCTCCCACGTAGAATACACCACAGCAAATCGTCACTATGCCCACGTTGACTGCCCGGGTCACGCTGACTATGTTAAGAACATGGTGACTGGTGCTGCTCAGATGGATGGTGCAATTCTCGTAGTAGCAGCAACTGATGGTCCTATGCCACAGACTCGCGAACACATTCTTCTTGCACACCAAGTTGGTGTTCCAAGCATCGTAGTATTCATGAACAAAGAAGACATGGTTGACGATGAAGAACTTCTCGAACTTGTAGAAATGGAAATTCGCGATCTTCTTTCTAAGTATGATTTTGATGGCGATAATACTCCAATCATCCGCGGTTCAGCTCTTAAGGCATTGGAAGGCGACGCAGATTACCAAGCAAAGGTAATGAAGCTCATGGAAGCTTGCGACGAATACATTCCACTTCCACAACGCGATGTAGATAAGCCATTCCTTATGCCAGTTGAAGACGTTTTCACGATTACTGGTCGTGGAACAGTAGCAACAGGTCGTATTGAAAGCGGTGTAATCAAGCTTAACGATAAGGTAGAACGCGTAGGTCTTGGTGAAACTGTAGAATACGTAGTAACAGGTGTTGAAATGTTCCGTAAGCTTCTTGATGACGCTCAAGCAGGTGATAACGTAGGTCTTCTCCTCCGCGGTGCAGATAAGAAGGACATTTCACGTGGTCAAGTATTGGCACAACCAAAGTCCATTACCCCACATACCGAATTCAAGGCAGAAATTTACGTTCTTTCTAAGGAAGAAGGTGGCCGTCATACACCATTTATGAATGGTTATCGTCCACAGTTCTACTTCCGTACCACTGACGTAACCGGTACAATTCAGCTTCCTGAAGGTACAGAAATGGTTACTCCTGGTGATACCGTAACGATTCACGTGAACCTCATTGCTCCAATTGCAATGGACAAGCAGCTCCGTTTCGCAATCCGCGAAGGTGGCCGTACTGTTGGTGCTGGTTCCGTAACTGAAATCATCAACTAATCGGGAAAAGCATGCCTAGAGAACTCATTACGCTCGAATGCACCGAATGCAATCAGCGCAACTATGATTGCGACAAGAACAAAAAACTTCACCCTTCTCGTGTAGAATACAAGAAGTATTGCCGTTTTTGCCGCAAGCATACGACACACAAGGAAACAAAATAAGGTAGTGGTATAGGTCAGTAGCTCAATTGGTAGAGTTACGGTCTCCAAAACCGTCGGTTGGGGGTTCGAGTCCCTCCTGACCTGCTCCGCTTCAAGGTTATCCAATGCGAAAGTTACAGCAATATATTAAAGAAGTAGTCCAGGAATTGAAAAAAGTAACCTGGCCAACTTGGGAAGAACTCAAGGGTTCTACGCTAGTGGTTATAATCTTCAGTATCATTATGGGATGCTATATTGCTGGCTTAGATTTCGGTCTTTCTTGGATAATTGATAAACTCTTGTCTGGTGGAGGCTTCTAATGAAGTGGTATGCAGTCCATACGTTCTCTGGTCAAGAGCAAAATATCAAGAAATATCTTGAAATGAGAATTGAAAGCGAAGGTCTTCAAGACAAATTCGGTCAGATTCTCGTTCCTACACGCCAGGTAACAATGAATGGAAAGCGCGGTAAACGCACTTTGACACAGAATTTGTTGCCTGCTTATATTATTATAGAAATGGAGCTGGACGAGCTCACCCAGCACCTAGTAACAACCATTCAGGGCGTTACTCATTTTGCGGGAACGACGCGCGTTAATCGTACGCCGATTCCGCTATCACAGAGCGAGGTCGATCGTCTTCTTGGAGTTAATCCTGATTCTTCTATGGGAGACGAGATCCAAAGTCAATATGAACGTGGAGAAAGTGTCTGCATTAAGGATGGTCCTTTCAAGGGCTTTGTTGGCACTGTGGAAGAGGTTGAATCCGATAAATTGAAATTAAAAGTTATGGTTTCAGTTTTTGGTCGTCCAACGCCAGTTGTTCTTGCTTTTAATCAAGTAGAGCACGTCTCGTAAGTTCGTTGAGTCTTTGATACGGAGATAAACAGTGGCAAAGAAAATCACAGGTTACATTAAGCTCCAGATTCCTGGTGGTGCTGCAAACCCAGCTCCTCCTGTTGGTCCTGCCCTCGGTCAGAAGGGTGTGAACATCATGGAATTCTGTAAGCAGTTTAATGCGAAAACTCAAGATGCAAAGGGAATGATTATTCCTGTTGTTATTACCGTTTATGCGGACAAGAGTTTTACGTTCATTACAAAAGTTCCGCCGGTTCCAGTTCTTATCAAGAAAGCTATCGGCATAGAAACTGCCTCTGGTCAGCCAAACCGTAAAAAAGTTGGCAAGATCACTCAGGCACAGGTCCGTGAAATCGCTGAAAAGAAGATGCCGGATCTTAACACAATCGACCTCGAAGCCGCTATGCGCATGGTAATGGGTACTGCTCGTTCCATGGGCGTTGAAGTAGTGGACTAAGAGGCAGGTAATTCACCGTTACGTATCTGACAGGAAACACCATGTTCAGAGGAAAAAAATACAAGAAGGTTGCTGCAGCATACGATCGTACTCAAATGTATGGTCTCGCTGATGCACTTCAAATTTTGAAAAAGTCCGAGGTGAAATTCGACCAAACAGTTGAAATCCATTTCAACCTCGGTGTGGACCCAAAACATTCCGACCAAGTGGTTCGTGGCACTGTAGTGCTGCCTCATGGTACCGGTCGTCAGGTCCGCGTTTTGGTATTCTGCAAGGATAATAACCTTGAAGCTGCTAAGAACGCTGGAGCTGATTATGCTGGTGGCGATGACTTGGTTCAGAAAATCCAAAGCGGTTGGCTTGAATTTGACGCAGTTGTTGCTACTCCCGACATGATGCCGGTGATTAGTAAAGTTGCGAAGGTTCTTGGCCCTCGTGGATTAATGCCTAGCCCGAAGGCCGGCACAGTTACGGTTAACGTAGCCCAAACTGTGAAGGAACTCAAGGCCGGTAAAATTCAGTATCGCGTGGATAAGGGCGCTAATGTGCATGCGCCGGTAGGAAAGCTTTCTTTCTCGGATGAACAGCTCGTTGAAAACATTAAAGCTGTTATTGAATCCGTTGTAAAAGCTAAGCCGCAGACTTCAAAAGGCACTTACATTAAGAGTCTTTCTTTAGCTGCGACTATGACTCCGGGCATTAAACTTGATTTGGGCTTGACCCGATAGGAGTACACGATGAAAGCTATAGAAAAAAAGCAACAAACCGTGGATGCCATCGTTGAGTCTTTCAAGGATGCGGCTGCCGTTTATCTACTCAACTTCGAAGGGATTACTGTTGAAAAAGATAATGCGCTTCGTCGCTCTTTGAAAAAGAATGGCGTTAAGTATCGTGCTATCAAAAATACCCTTTTGAAGCGTGTACTGGAAAAAATGGGCGTGTCCGGATTGGACGATGCTTTAACCGGTGCTACTTCGGTAATGGTTGGCTTTGGCGAAGACCCGCTCTTGCCGGCTCGCGAAATTGAAGCATTCCACAAGGCTAACCCTGATATCTTGCTAGCAAAGAGCCTTTTTGTTGATGGCGAAATTATGCCTGGCTCTGCTGTTACTAATTTGGCTAAGATTCCAGATCGCAAGGGAATGATCGCTCAGGTGGTCACTATTATCCTTGGCCCTGGTTCTACCATTGCAGGACAGCTTAAAACGCTGCAGGAAAAATTGGAAGAAAACGAAGGTTCCAGCACGGAAGCTTAACCACAAACCACAAATAACTTTAACACGGAATAATCGGAGAAACACATCATGGCAACAGATATCAAGGCTTTGGGCGATCAGATTGTTGGTCTTACCCTTCTTGAAGCCAAGCAATTGGCTGACTATCTTAAAGAAGAACACGGCATTGAAGCCGCTGCCGGTGGCGCAGTCGTTATGGCTGCTGCTCCAGCTGAAGCAGCGGAAGAAAAAACTGAATTTGACGTTATCCTCGTTGAATGCGGTGCCAAGAAAATGGACGTTCTCAAGGCTGTTCGCGCAATCACTGGCCTCGGCTTGAAAGAAGCGAAAGAACTTGTAGAAAAGGCTAACAGCGTTGTTAAGGAAGCAATGCCGAAGGCTGATGCTGAAAAGTTGAAAAAGGATCTGGAAGACCTTGGAGCAAAGGTTGCTCTGAAGTAATGCTTTCGGATAACTAATTCTTACATCCAATAGCCTACACTAAAGTGTGGGCTATTGGTGTTTCTCAAAAAAAGAATTTTTACTGGATGAGGTATTCCCTATGACGGAGCGAAAGAGCTATTCCTCTAACAAGTTCCTACTAGAACTTCCCTATTTGATTGAAGTTCAGAAGGCATCCTACGAACACTTCTTACAGGCAAATTTGCCGCCTAACAAACGTTTGAATGCTGGTCTTGAACGAGTTTTTCGAGACAAATTCCCTATGCAGGATGCTAAGGGGTTAAATGTTCTTAAGTATGAAGGTTATTTTTTCGGAATCCCTAAGTATTCAATTACTGAATGCCGTGAAAGGGGCCTCACTTATGCTGTAGATCTCTGGGCCAATTTGACCTTGCAGATTTTTGAAGAAGATGGTGAAGAACGCCGTCTAAAAGAAGAAATTAAAAACGAAGTTCGTATTTGCGAATTGCCGCAAATGACTGATAATGGCTCGTTTATTATCAATGGTGCAGAACGTGTAGTTGTTTCTCAGTTACATCGTTCTCCAGGCGTAAGCTTTGACGAAGAAATTTTGCCAAACGGTCGTTCTGATTATAAGAGCCGTATTATCCCTCTTCGTGGTGCCTGGGTTGAATTCAATACCGATGGTGATATGCTTTACCTCGTTATTGATCGTAAAAAGAAAATGCCTGCAACTACAATGTTGCGTTGCATAGGCTTTGAAACAACTCATGATATTTTGGCTTTGTTCTATAAGGATACAGAAACTGTAAACCTTAGAGAAGTAGATATTGATGACTTCAGAGATAGAATCGTTTTCAATGATGTAATTGATGAAGAAACAGGTGATATTCTTGTCCATGCAAATGACAAATTAGACGATAAATGCTGTGCTCGTTTGCGTGATGCTGGTATTGCTGAAATTGTTTTGCTTTCTAAAGAAGCTGAAGAAAACAATGCTTTAATTCACAATACCTTACTTAATGATAAATCAAAATCTCGTGAAGATGCTTTGAATGAAATTTATAAAACAATGCATCAATCACAAGAAAGTGCTCCTAATGCAGCAACAGCAGAAGCTTATTTCCAAAATCTTTTCTTAGATGATCCGCAAAAATATGATTTGGGTGACGTTGGACGTTATCGCCTTAATGCCAAGGTTTACACACCTGCATTTGAAGAACGTTTAAGAAATTTGAATAAAGAAGATTTCCAAAAGCCATCTCTTGCTAATATGACCATGTCTAAGGCAGACTTCCTTGCCATTATTGATTACATGGTTGGTCTTTACAATGGCACTCAAGGGTTCTCTCTTGATGATATCGACCATTTAGGAAATCGTCGTATTCGTTCTGTTGGCGAACTTTTAGCTAACCAGCTTTCTGTTGGCCTTTCTCGTATGCAACGAGTAATTGTTGAACACTTGTCTTTGAAAAACGAAGATGAAAACCAGACTCCGCGTGAACTTTTCAATACGCGTATGGTTAGCACAGTAGTTCAATCGTTCTTTGGTTCTAGCCAGCTTTCACAGTTTATGGACCAAATGAACCCACTTTCTGAATTGACTCATAAACGTCGTCTTTCAGCTCTTGGTCCTGGTGGCTTGACTCGTGATAGAGCAGGCTTTGAAGTGCGTGACGTTCATTATACGCATTATGGTCGTTTGTGTCCAATTGAAACACCAGAAGGTCCAAACATTGGTTTGATTAACTCTCTTGCTACTTTTGCAATTATCAACCATTTTGGTTTTATTGAAACTCCATATCGTATTGTGGGTTTGCTTGCATTTAAAGACGCAGAAGGCAAAGAAGTTTTCTTCCCACAAGATAAGTGGCATTTCGGTATTTTCAAAGGCTTTGTACGTGAACCACATCTCTTTGAACAAATTGAAATTTCAATGGATGATGCTGATTCCGTTCGTATGCATCTTGATTCCCGTCAACGCGATTTATTCGATCTCTTTGTAAACAAAGTATTTGAATGCAAAGATGAAGATGGTGAAACTTACTATATGCAAAACGGAACTCGTCTTTCTGATTTCTCAGGAAAGCCTGATTACGTACAAGCATCAAATAGCGTAGAACAGATTGTTTCTGATTTTATTACTTACTTGACAGCTGATGACGAAGACGATTATGTTGTGGCTCCTGCAAGCACAATACTTGATGAAAATAATCGTTTTGCTGAAGATTTAATTATCGTTCGCATGCGTAGTGAATACCCACAAATCATGCGTCAAGATTCTATTGAAATCGGTGACTTTGAAACAGAACGCGTTGAATTGATGGACGTCGCTCCAATGCAGATTGTTTCTGTTGCTGCTGGGTTGATTCCATTCTTAGAACACGATGATGCTAACCGTGCATTGATGGGTTCTAACATGCAACGTCAGGCTGTGCCTTTGTTACGTTCAGAAGCTCCTGTTGTCGGTACAGGTCTTGAACGCCGTGCAGCTCTTGACTCTGGAACGGTAGTTCGTGCAAAGCATTCCGGCTTAGTTACTTTTGTAGATGCAACCAAGATTGTTGTGCGTCGTGGTACAATGGTTAATGGTGAATTCCAACCTCTTGAAGGTTTGGGAGCTAATTATGAATTCCTTGGTAAAGAACCAGTAGACGTTTATAACTTGCGTAAGTTTGAACGTTCTAACCAAGATTCTTGCATCAACCAGAAACCAATTGTTGATATGGATACATTCGTTAAAGCAGGTGATGTTTTGGCTGATGGCGTATCAACAGATCATGGTGAACTTGCTCTTGGTAAAAACATCCTTATCGGGTTCTTACCTTGGAATGGTTATAACTACGAAGATGCTGTTATTATTTCTGAAGAACTTGCTATTAAGGATACTTTCACTTCTATCCATATCGAAGAATACGAATTGGAAGTTCGTGATACTAAGCGTGGTCCTGAAGAATTGACTCGTGAAATTCCAAACGTCGGTGAAGACGCTTTGCGTAACTTAGACGAAAACGGAATAGTTCGTGTTGGTGCTGAAGTTAATGTTGATGATATTCTTGTTGGTAAAGTTACACCTAAAGGTGAAACAGAACTTTCTCCAGAAGAACGTTTGTTGCGTGCTATCTTTGGTGAAAAAGCAGGCGATGTTCGTGATACTTCTTTGAAAGCTCCTCCAGGAATGAAAGGTGTTGTTATTGAAACACGTGTCTTTACTAAGAAAGACCGCGATAACAAAAAGAACCAACAACTTGACAAAGTTAAAATAGATGAGATTCGCGAAAGATTCCAGAAGGAAATTGATGGAATTAAGACATCTTGTGCAAGTTATATGTCTGAATTGCTCCTTGGCAAAACTTCAGGTAAAGTTTTAGATTATGAAACACACGAAGTTATTTTCCGCGAAGGCCAGACTTATACAGATTCCATGATTCGCAATCTTGATGTGATGATGGTTTCACCAGCTTCTTGCTTTGTTCAAGACGATAAAGAATTACAAGAAAAAGTTTTAAGCCTTGTTCTTGTAGCTCGTGAAAACTTGGATCGTTTGACTCGCACCATGGAAAAAGAAATTGATAAGGTAACGAAAGGCGATGAATTAAAACCAGGTGTCTTGCAGACAGTTAAGGTTTATATTGCTAAGAAACGTTGCCTTTCCATTGGTGATAAAATGGCTGGTCGTCATGGTAACAAGGGTGTTGTCTCTAAAATCGTTCCGGTTGAAGACATGCCATTTACAGAAGATGGCCGTCCACTTCAGATTTTGTTGAACCCACTTGGTGTGCCTTCTCGTATGAACGTAGGACAGGTTCTCGAAGTACATTTGGGCTGGGCAGCAAAAACTCTTGGCTTTAAAGTTTCTACACCAGTATTTGATGGTGCATCTTTTGATGAAATCACAGCGGAACTTGAAAAAGCTTATCAGAAAAATCCGATTGTGGATTATGTAATGGATCCAGAAAATAATCGTATCATTGGTAAAGCAAAGCTTTATGATGGTCGCACAGGGGAACCATTCCTTAACCCAGTTACTATCGGCTATATGTACTATTTGAAACTTGGTCACTTAGTTGATGACAAGATTCACGCACGTTCTATTGGTTCGTATGCATTAGTTACACAACAACCGCTTGGTGGTAAGAGCCAGTTCGGTGGTCAACGCTTTGGTGAAATGGAAGTGTGGGCACTTGAAGCTTATGGTGCAGCTTATACCTTGCAGGAACTTTTGACAGTTAAGTCAGATGATGTTGTAGGTCGTTCCAAAGTTTACGATGCTATTGTACATGGCAAAAATACACCAACACCCGGTATTCCTGAATCATTCCGGGTTATGATTCGCGAAGTCCAATCTTTGGGCTTGGATATTAAGACAACTGGAGATAAGTGATATGTCAGAAGAAGCCTTTGAATACACAGAAAATGCGGGCGAAATTTCAATTCACCTCGCTTCTCCGGAACTTATCCGTGAGTGGTCTTATGGTGAAGTGACTAAAGCTGAAACCATAAACTACCGTTCTTTCAAACCAGAACGTGATGGTTTGTTCTGCGAAAAGATTTTTGGCCCTGTTAAAAACTGGGAATGTAATTGCGGAAAATTCCGTCGTGTTCGCTATCGTGGCGTCGTTTGTGATCGTTGCGGTGTTGAAGTGACTAATTCTAAAGTCCGCCGTGAACGCATGGGGCATATTGAGCTTACTATTCCTCTTGCTCATACATGGTTTGCTAAAAACCAACCTTGCGTCATTGGTGCACTTCTTGATCTTGACAGCAAATCTTTGGATAATATCATTTATTATGAAAAGTATGTTGTTTTAGATCCGGGTGATACTGGTCTTAAGGAAAGAGAATTGATTAATGAAATCGAATACATGGATCTCATTAATGAAGGCCGTCATTTCACAGCTCAAATGGGTGCTTCAGCGATTAAAATGCTTTTAAGTCGCCTTGATTTGACAGCTCTTTCTGAAGAATTACGTGAAGCTACAAAAGCTAAGTCTAAAACAAAACGTGATGACGCAATCAAACGTTTAAAGATAGTAGAAGCTTTCCGCAAGTCCCAAATAGATTCTTTTGCTGCTTACTTTGAAAATACAGGTAAAGCTCCTTTCAGTAATCGTCCATCTATGAGCGATTTGCCAGGTATTATCCAAAAGTTTAAAGCAGACTATTTGAGCAAACATGCAGGTGAAGACATCTCTGTTCCGCAGGCTTATGAAGCTTTCAAGGAACTTTATCCAAGAGAAGCCCGTTTGTTGCCAAACCAACCAGAATGGATGATTCTTGATGTATTGCCAATTATACCTCCAGATCTTCGTCCGTTAGTACCTCTTGATGGTGGTCGTTTTGCAACTTCTGATTTGAACGAACTTTACCGCAAAGTTATTACGCGTAACTCTCGTTTGAAAAAACTTATTGATATCAAGGCTCCTAATGTTATTCTTTGCAACGAAAAACGTATGTTGCAAGAAGCAGTAGATCAGCTTTTTGATAGTGGTCGTCGTGCAGCACGTGCCGGTTCTTCTCGCCCATTAAAGTCTCTTTCTGAACTTTTGAAAGGTAAGCAAGGTCGTTTCCGTATGAACTTGCTTGGAAAGCGTGTAGACTATTCTGGTCGTTCAGTTATCGTTGTTGGTCCTGAATTGAAAATGCACCAGTGCGGTTTGCCAAAACGTATGGCACTTGAACTTTACAAGCCATTTATTCTTCGTCGCTTAGAAGAAGAAGGTATTGTTTATACTTTGAAAGCCGCTCGTAAATATGTTGATTCAGAACGTCCTGAAGTTTGGGATATTCTTGAACAAATTATTGAAGACCATCCGGTTATGTTGAACCGTGCTCCAACGCTTCACCGTCTTGGTATTCAGGCTTTCTATCCAAAGCTTATTGAAGGTAATGCTATTCGTCTTCATCCATTGGTTTGTGCTGCATTTAACGCAGACTTTGATGGTGACCAAATGGCAGTTCACCTTCCTCTTTCCTTTGAAACGCAGTTGGAATGCCGCGTTTTAATGCTTTCTTCAAATAACATTCTTCACCCAGCTTCTGGTCAGCCAATTGCTGTTCCTTCTCAAGATATTGTGCTTGGTTTGTATTACATTTCCAAACCTCGCCCAAAACGCAAAGGTGAAGGCATGCGTTTTGTTGACAGTGCTGAAGCAATTCGTGCTTATGAAAATGGCGTTGTTGATTTGAATGCTTGGGTTTATTTGAAACTTGCAGCAGGAAGCAAAGTTTATTCTGGAGCATTTGAAAAAGACACAATCTGTGAAAAAGAAGTTTTAGATGATTCTGGAGTAACAGAAATCTTAGCGAAAGCTGGTGAAAAAGTTCGTTTCGTTACTTTGAAAGAAGATTCTTTGATTAAAACAACAGTTGGTCGAATCTTCTTGAATGAAATCATTCCAGCAGAATTAGGATTTGCAAATGAAACATTTGCAAAGAAAGTAATTTCTCGTTCTGTTGATGATTTGTATCGTCGTACTGGAAACCGTGTGACTGTTGAATATCTTGATAACTTAAAAGCATTAGGTTATCAATGGGCAACACGTTCTGGTTCTTCTGTAGCTATTGCTGAAATGGTTATTCCAAAAGAAAAGCAGACAATGCTTGATGAAGCAACAGAAAAGGTAGCACGTATTCGTGAAAATTACGAAGAAGGTGTTATCACAGACGGTGAACGTTATAACCAAATCGTTGACGTTTGGTCAAAAACCACAACTGATGTTGCTGAAAAACAATGGGATATCCTTTCTCGTGACCGTGACGGCTTCAACCCTGTGTATATGATGGCTGATTCTGGTGCTCGTGGTAGCCGCGAACAGATTAAACAGCTTTCTGGTATGCGTGGTTTGATGCAAAAGCCAACAAAGCAACTTGGTGGTCAAGAAGTTATTGAAAACCCAATTAAGTCTTGTTTCCGTGAAGGTTTGAATGCGATGGAATACTTTATTTCATCTCACGGTGCTCGTAAGGGTTTGGCTGATACCGCTTTGAAAACGGCTGATGCTGGTTATTTGACTCGTCGTTTGGTTGACGTTGCTCAAGACCTTGTTGTTATGGAAGAAGATTGCCATACGCAGAATGGTATTGAAATTTCTGCGTTTAAAGATGGTGATGATACAATTATTCCATTAGAAGAACGTCTTTTAGGTCGTGCTCCTGTTGAAGATATTGCTCACCCGATTTCCGGTGAAGTTATTGTTAAAGCAGGTGAATTGGTAACAGAACGTGATTTGCCAAAGATTACTGCGGCAGGTATAGAACACGTAAAAATGCGCTCTGTGCTTACTTGCGATTCTAA
>Ga0233381_1000067_pt1 | contig 14797 bp, 12 predicted proteins | sample ElkDunMinimDraft_12_FD_180670 | JGI IMG/M metagenome (GOLD analysis project Ga0233381, IMG submission 180670) | Fecal eukaryotic communites from dung pellets of Tule Elk in California, USA - Elk Dung G0 | ecosystem: Host-associated > Mammals > Digestive system > Large intestine > Fecal | place... | reverse complement strand
TGTCCAGCATATATCATTCCTCCTCCGTGCGGAGTATCTTCTTTATGTTTTTTTCAACCTTCACTCTTTCAAGCATAACTTCACGCCCGCATTTGCTGCAACGGATGCGGAAATCGGCACCGATTCTCAAAACATCAAAATATTCGCTGCCGCACGGATGCTTTTTCTTCATAAGAAGCTTGTCGCCGACTCTTACGTCCATAAATACTCTGCCTTTCCAACATAAAAATAATTAATTTTGCATATATTTTGACAACATGGTATTTTTCCAAAATAAGCCTTAGGGCGGAATGGTGGTCACTAATGAAAATTTACAAACCCGAAGGTCAGCTTATTGCGACCGAAGAAAACAAAAAAATCCTTTCCGGCGCCTGCTCTTTGAGAGAGGCGTTCTATAACGGCACTCTGCTTGAGGGCAGAGTTCTGCGCTGTGACGGCGAACATAATCTCCACGTTGACCTTGGCTGCATGAGGGGAATTATTCCGCGTAACGAGGGCGCACTCGGCATTGAAAACGGCTCTGTCAGGGATATTGCCCTCATTTCAAGAGTGAACAAACCCGTTTCGTTCATCATAACGGGCTTTGACAGCCTTGACAGCGGCGAAACCATTGCCGTTTTAAGCCGAAAAGCCGTTCAGCAAAGCTGCAGCTTCGATTATATTTCTTCACTTGCGCCGGGAGATGTTATCCCTGCAACCGTTGCCCATATGGAGGGCTTCGGCGTTTTTTGCGACATCGGCGCAGGCATAAACGCTCTTATGCCGATTGACAGCATCTCCGTTTCAAGAATCCCTCATCCGAGCGCAAGATTCAGGGCGGGGCAAAACATCTTTGCCGCCGTTAAAAGCGTTGATTCCGAGGGCAGAATAACCCTGAGCCATAAGGAGCTGCTCGGAACATGGGAAGAAAATGCCGCCGCACTAACGGTTGGCGAAACCGTTCCGGGAATAGTCCGTTCGGTTGAAAAATACGGAATTTTTGTTGAGCTTTCGCCAAACCTTGCAGGGCTTGCGGAATTTTCTCAGGGGGTTGAAGTCGGCAGCCACGCCGCCGTTTACATCAAAAGCATAATTCCGTCAAAAATGAAAATCAAGCTGACGGTTGTTGATTCTTTTGAGGCGGATTACCCGATTCCGCCGATGAAATATTTTATCAACAGCGGACACATTGACCGCTGGCTATATTCGCCCGAAGAGAGCGAAAAAATTATTGAATCTGTGTTTTAATCAAGCTGTTTTATGATTCTGCCGCCGCCGATAACCGTTTCTCCGTCATAAATAACGGCGCTTTGGCCGGGAGTTACGGAACGCTGAGGTTCATCAAAAATTACCGTTACCGTTCCGTCGGGATTCGGCGTAACGGTTGCCGGCTGCTCCTTGGCCCTGAATCGGATTTTAACCTGAGCTTTAATCGGCTCGGCAAGAGTTTCAAAAGCAATGTAATTCATTCTGTCGGCAACAAGGCCCTTGCTGTACTGGCTACCGTTTTCGCCGATTATAACGGTGTTTTTTTCGGCATCAATGCCCGTTACGAACATGGGCTTGCCGTAAGCGCCGAGACCTTTGCGCTGGCCGACGGTATAGTTGATAATTCCGTTGTGAACGCCGAGAACGTTACCCGATTTATCGGTTATATCGCCTTTTGGCGAGGTTACGCCGAGAGAAGCAAGATAGGCAATATAGTCATCGTCAGGCACAAAACAGATTTCCTGACTGTCGCCCTTTTCGGCAACAGGCAAAGCTGCCGCCCTTGCAATTCCGCGGATTTCGTCTTTTTCCCTTCCCTCAAGCGGAAACATTGCGTGCGAAAGCTGAAACTGCGTTAAGCGATGGAGAAAATAGCTCTGGTCTTTGCCGCTTCCCGAGCGCTTGAGCAAAAATCTGCCGCCCGATTCTTCGATTCTGGCATAATGACCCGTTGCAATGTAATCGCAACCCTGTTCAAGCGCAAAATCAAGCATAACGCCGAATTTAACCGCTTGGTTGCATTCAACGCAGGGGTTGGGCGTTCTGCCGCCGAGATATTCAGCAACAAAGGGTTCAATAACAGCCGCCTTAAAAAAATCTCTGCGGTCAAGCACCTTAAGCTCAATGCCGAGAGCATCGGCTATTCTCTGAGCGTCGCTTATATCGGCATCGGCTGCGCTTTCAGGCTTCAGGCGAAGAATTATTCCCATAACGTCAAAGCCTTTATCCAAAAGGATTTTTGCCGCCGCCGCGCTGTCAACGCCTCCACTCAGACCGATTGCAACTTTTTTCACCCTTTTCACCCCTTTAAAATATATAATATCATTTTATTATAACATACAATATTATAATTTCCAATAGATATATGCAAAATCCTCAAAAAAACAAGCTGCAGTTCAAAAAAATGTTTTTGTATTTTTATTCATTTTTCTAAAAAATACTTGCACAATTGTGCCGAAAGATATATAATTATGGTAGTATTGCGTAACTATGCGCTTTTTTAGAGAGAGGTAAAAATATGGCAGGAGATTTGCATTGTCACACAAAACTTTCAGACAGCTCAATGGGCATTGATGATCTCATCATCCTTGCTCAGAAAAGAGGGGTTACAACAATCGCCATCACCGACCGCGACTGCCAGGCAGGCACGGTCAGAGGCAAAATCATAGGCGAAAGAAGAGGGTTGACCGTTATTCCGGGTGTTGAAATTTCTTCCTTTGATTCAAAAAGGGGAATCAACGCCGAGATTCTCTGTTACCTTCCCGACAGCCCCGACAGGCTTGAGGGCCTTTGCCACCGTAACACGGTTTCAAGAAAAAGAGCCTGCCAGCTCATGACTCTTAAAATTGCGCGCAAATATCCCATCACTCCCGAGCTTGTTCTCAAATGCGCAACGGGTTCAACCGCTGTTTTTGAGCAGCATATCATGCACGCTCTTTTTGAATGCGGATTAACCGACAGAATTTATGGCGACCTTTATTACGAACTTTTCTCACCCGAAAGCCCCGAGAATGTTCTTGTTAAGCCCGATTTTCCCGAGCCCAAGGACGTTATTGATGCTATCCACGAGGCAGGCGGAATTGCCGTTCTTGCCCATCCTTCAACCGACGGCAGCGTTGAACTGCTTAAAGACTTGATTATTGCAGGCATTGACGGCGTTGAAGTTAAAAACCCCGAAATTTCTCAGGAGCAAAGCGAAATTCTTAAGAAAATCGCTTCCGAAAACAAGCTTCTGACCATTGGCGGAACCGAATTCAGAGGAATGTATTCAAAACAGCCCATTTCTCTGGGCGAATATTCCTCAACAGATGCCGAAATCAAAATGCTCACAACATATAAAGCAAAAATGAAAAAACGCAAGGCTCAGGAAGCCGAAAAATAAATCGCGAAAAGAGAAATAAAATGAGAAACGACGACGATATTAAAATCTTTCACCCTAAAAAAGACGAGAACGCAGGCTCCGATTTAACTCAGCTTGCCGCACTTATGGATGAATACCGCCTTAACGGCAACATGGACAAAGCCGCTCAGCTCGGCCAAAAGCTTGCAACCATGGTACCTGAAAAAGAATTCCCCGCTGAAACCGCAAAGCTTAAAAACAAAGAGCTGCTTCAGCTGCGTGCGCTCATGGCGTTCACCGCTCAGGTTGCGCTGCATAAATATATGCCTCACGCAATGCTTTCTTCTCAGGCAATCAACGCAATGTACGCTGCACTCAATGAAACTTCGCCCGGCTTCTTTTCAAATATTTCCGACGGCTCTTCATTCACTTTCTATTATCTTTCCGTCAGAAAAAAGAAAGATGTCGGCAACGAAATAGGCAAGAATTACGCCATGCTCTGTGACCGTGACGGCGACCCCGAATTCATCGCTCTGGGCAGCAAGATTTTTGCAGAAACCGACAGCTACATCTGCTCACTCATTGAAAGATTTGAATTTGCTGAATAATAAATCAAGCCTTCCGAAGGGCAACCTTTCGGAAGGCTTTTTCTTTTAAAAAAATGCGGTGCATTTTCTGCACCGCATTAATTTTTTATAAAGTTCTTACTTTGATTGCGCCGAGAGCTGAAACATCAACGGGCTTGTCGGTATCAATAACTGTATAGCCCATGCCTTTTTTAGCGGCTGTGAAAAGATTCTTAACCGCTGCGCCCTGCTCAGCTGCAAGAGCGGCTGCCTTAGCGGCAACGCCGTCATCTTCTTTGTGAATAATGCAGGTACGGCTTTCAAAGCTTTCGGGAAGAGGAGCGTTGGGCAGGTTAACCGAATTCTTGATAATGCCCTTTTCAAGGTAATCCGCAAGCTCAACAGCTGCCATTGCGGCGCAGTTTTCTTCACTTTCGGGGGTTGAAGCGCCAAGGTGAGGAATTGCTGTTACGCCGGGAGCGCAAAGCTGAGCGTCGGTGGGGAAGTCGGTAACGTAAGCGCCGGCTTTTCCGCTCTCAAGAGCTGCAAGGATTGCATCGGAATCAACAAGCTCGCCTCTGGCAAAGTTAAGGATTCTGACGCCGTCTTTCATTGTTGCGAGAGTTTCGGCGTTAATCATGCCTCTTGTTGAATCGTTGAGGGGTGAATGGAGTGAAATATAATCGCTCTTTGCGTAAATCTCGGCAACGTCGGCAACAACTTCAATGCCTTCTTTTTCAGCAACAAAGGGGTCATAGCCGATAACGTTCATACCGAGAGCCTTTGCGCCTTCGGCAACAAGAGCGCCGATTGCACCAAGACCGATAACACCGAGAGTTTTGCCGAGGATTTCGGGACCTGCAAATGAGCCTTTACCTTTTTCAACAAGCTTGCCGACGGCATCGCCCTCACCCTTAAGGGTTTTGCACCAATCCATTGCTGCGCCGATTTTTCTTGAGGAAAGGAAAAGAGCGCAGAGAACAAGCTCTTTAACTGCGTTTGCGTTTGCGCCGGGAGTGTTGAAAACAACAACGCCCTTTTCGCTGCAATCGGCAACGGGAATATTGTTAACGCCCGCACCTGCTCTCGCAATTGCAACTGTTTTTGCGTCAAGCTCCATTTCATGCATTGAAGCTGAACGGACAAGAACGGCATCGGGAGCTGCAATATCGTCAGCGCAGTTATACTTTGCGGCGTCGAGCTTATCGAGGCCGATTTTGGAAATTTTGTTTAAAGTTAAAATCTGATACATAATATCGTCTTCTTTCAGAATTAGTTCTTCTTTTCAAACTCGGCCATGAAATCAACAAGCTTTTCAACGCCTTCGATGGGCATTGCGTTATAGATGCTTGCTCTCATGCCGCCGACTGAACGGTGACCCTTAAGGTTAACAAAGCCTGCTTCGGTTGCTTCCTTAACAAACTTTGCGTTGAGCTCGTCGCTTTCGGTAACGAAGGTAACATTCATCATTGAGCGGTCGCTCTTCTTAACGGGGTTGTTGAACATCTTGCTGTTATCAATGAAATCATAAAGAATTGAGCATTTCTTTTCGTTATGAAGCTTCATTGCTTCAAGACCGCCGAGGTTCTTGATCCATTCAAGAACAAGCTTGCACATATAGATGGAGTAACAGGGCGGAGTGTTATACATTGAATCGTTGTCAGCAAGGGTTTTGTAATCCAGCATGGTGGGGGTATAATCCCTTGCGTTGCCGAGAAGGTCTTCTCTGACGATAACAACGGTGAGACCTGCGGGAGCAACGTTCTTCTGAGCGCCGCCGTAAATTACGCCGTACTTTGAAACATCCATCGGCTCTGAAAGGAAGCATGATGAAACGTCGGCAACAAGGGGAACGTTGCCTGTGTCGGGAAGCTGAGCGAAGCGTGTTCCGTAAATTGTGTTGTTCTGGCAGATATAGAAATAGTCTGCATCGGGGGTAAAGGTTGATTTGTCAAGCTCGGGGATGCAGGAGAAGTTCTGATCCTTTGAGGAAGCAACAACCTTGATGTCGCCGTATTTTGTGGCTTCTTTATAAGCTTTGGTTGAGAACTGACCCGAAAGAACATAGTCAGCCTTGCCGCTGCCGTTAAGGAAGTTGAGGGGGATTGCAGCGAACTGAGTCGATGCGCCGCCCTGACAGAAAATTACTTTGTAGTTGTCGGGAATGTTCATAACTTCCTTGAAAAGGTCTCTTGCGCCGAAGATGATTTCTTCGTAAATCTTTGAACGGTGAGACATTTCAAGAACAGACTGACCGCTGCCCTTATAATCGAGCATTTCAGCGGCTGCTCTGTTGAGCACGCTTTCGGGAAGCATGGACGGACCGGCAGAAAAATTATAAACTCTTGCCATGATTAACAGATCCTTTCTGATTATATGCAATTTCAGTTTATGCTGAAATTAATCTTCGGTTGACATTTCTGTGATGCCGAGTTCTTTGAGCTGAACGTCGTCAACAATTGCGGGGCAGTCGGTCATGGGTTCGCTTGCGTTCTGAACCTTGGGGAAGGCGATAACGTCACGCAGCGATTCGCAGCCGAGCATCTGCATAACAAGACGGTCAAGGCCGATGCCCATGCCGCCGTGAGGCGGTGCGCCGTATTTGAATGCGTCAAGAAGATAGCCGAATTTTTCATGAGCTTCTTCTTCCGAAAGACCGAGGAGCGAGAAGATTCTGCCCTGAAGGTCGGGATTTGTGATTCGGATTGAGCCCGAGCAAAGCTCAACGCCGTTGAGAACAAGGTCATATGCCTTTGCTCTTACGGAAGCCTTATCGGTTTCAAGGTAATCAAGGCATTCATCCATGGGAGATGTGAACGGATGATGCATTGCAACAAACTGCTGAGCATCCTCATCCCAATCAAAGAATGGGAATTCGGTTATCCAGAGAAGATTATATTTATCTTTAGGAATAATGTCAAGGCGTTTTGCAACGATTTGGCGAAGTGAACCAAGAATTGAAAGAACAAGCGATGTTTTTGTGTCACCTACGATAATAACAACGTCGCCCGGCTTTGCATCTGCCTTTGCAAGAACGGCTGCCATCTCTTCTTCGGTAAGGAATTTTGCAAATGAAGAGGTGAATGTTCCGTCTTCATTCATTCTTACCCATGCAAGGCCCTTTGCACCGATTCCTCTTGCGGTTTCGGTCAGCTTATCGATTTCTTTTCTTGTGTAAACGTTAACTGCGTTCTTGGCAGTAATACCTCTGACGCTGCCGCCGCCCTGAATTGCGCCGGTGAAAACGCCGAAGCCGCAATCCTTAACGGTTTCGCTCAGGTCAAAGATTTCCATGTCAAAGCGTGTGTCCGGCTTATCGCTGCCGTAACGCTCCATGGCTTCTTTATAAGTAAGTCTGGGAAGGGGAATCTTGATTTCTGCGCCGAGAGCTTCGCGGAAAACTCTTTCCATATAGCCTTCGCCGATGCTCAGAACGTCTTCCATGTCAACAAAGGACATTTCAAGGTCAATCTGAGTGAATTCGGGCTGGCGGTCGGCTCTGAGGTCCTCGTCACGGAAGCAACGGGCAATCTGCATGTATCTGTCAAAGCCGGCAACCATTGAAAGCTGCTTGTAAAGCTGAGGTGACTGGGGCAGAGCGTAGAACTTGCCCTTATGAATACGGCTGGGAACAAGATAGTCTCTTGCGCCTTCGGGAGTTGATTTGATGAGAATGGGAGTTTCAATTTCGATGAAGCCGTTTTCATCAAAATAGTCTCGTGTTATCTTTGTAATCTTGTGACGCAGAAGAATGTTCTTCTGGAGGTCGGGGCGGCGAAGGTCAAGGTAACGGTATTTAAGCCTTGTAAGCTCCGCTGTCTGGCAATCCTCAATGATTTCAAAGGGAGGAGTTTCGCTCTTTGAAAGGAGTCTGAGTTCGGTAACTTCAATTTCAATTTCGCCGGTAGGGATTTCAAGGTTCTTTGACGAACGTTCTCTTACAACGCCCTGAGCCATAAGAACATATTCGCTTCTTGCCGAAGCGGCCTTTTCAAAAACATCCTTGGCTGTTGACTCATCAAAAGCGAGCTGAACAATGCCCTCTCTGTCTCTCAAATCAATGAAAATAAGTGCGCCGAGGTCTCTCTGACGCTGAACCCAACCTGCAACGGTAACCGTTCTGCCTGCATCGGCAAGGCGGAGGTTGCCGCAATAGTCGGTTCTTTTAAGTCCTGTCATAAAATCCATTTTTATCATTCCTTATAATAAAATCTTATCAAAGAAGTGCGGTAAGGTCGATTCCGTCAAGGTCGCCGCCGAAAGAAGCTCTGAGCGCTTCGGTTTCCTGCTGAACAAGGAAATTCATAAAATCTTCGGCAAAATCGGCAAGCTCACGCTCTGTTGTTTCGCCGTTATCCATGTTCTTGACCTTTGCTTTGCCCTCGGCAATTTCGTTATCACCGAGAACCATTGTGTATTTTGCGCCGATTTTATCGGCAAATTTCATCTGAGCCTTAAGCGAACGGCCGACAACATCCGTCTGAGCGCAAACGCCGTTTGCCCTGAGTTCGGCAGTAATCTTCATTGCCTCAACGCTTGCCGCTTCGCCCATGGGGGCAATATATATTTCGCAGCTTGCGGGGGTGGGGATTTCGATTCCCTGAGCTTCCATGAGCATAAGCAGTCTGCCGGTGCCCATTCCGAAGCCGAGCGATGGAATGCTCGGGCCGCCAAGCTCTTCAATCAGTCCGTCATAGCGTCCGCCGCCGCAAACGGTTCCCTGAGCGCCGATTTCGGTTGAAACGAATTCAAAAACGGTTCGTGTATAATAGTCAAGACCTCTTACAATTCGGGGGTTGACAACATATTCGATGTTCATTGCGTCAAGATATTTCTTAACGCTTTCAAAATGGTTGGAGCAATCCTCGCAAAGATAATCAATAATTGCGGGAGCATCCTTTGCAATGTCCTTGCAGACGGGGCTTTTGCAGTCAAGAATTCTCATCGGGTTCTTTTCAAGTCTGCCGAGGCAGGTGGGGCAAAGGTTTTCTTTCTTTGCTTCAAAATACTCCTTGAGCGCCTTGTGATAATTCTTTCTGCATTCGGGGCAACCGATTGAGTTAAGCTCAAGCTGAAGGTTTTCAACGCCGAGAAACGCAAAAATCTCGTTGGCAAGTGAAATTACCTCAGCATCTGCCGAAGGTGCCGCTGCGCCGAGCATTTCAACGCCGAACTGCTGGAATTCTCTCCATCTGCCTGCCTGAGGCTTCTCATAGCGGTAACAGTTGAGAACGTAGCAAAGCTTCTGGGGCAGAGCTTCGTTGAAAAGGCCGTGTTCAAGAAAAGCTCTGGCAACGCCGGCTGTGCCTTCGGGGCGCAGAGTGATTGAGCGGCCGCCCTTATCGTCAAAAGTATACATTTCTTTCTGAACAACGTCGGTTGTTTCGCCAACGCCTCTCTGGAAAAGCTCGGTGTGTTCAAAAACCGGAGTTCTCATTTCACGGAAGCCGAACTTTGAAGCGATGTCAATAACCGTCTGTTCAATAAACTGGTTTTTATAAACGTCCCAGGGCATTATATCCTGGGTGCCTTTAATGGCGGTTGTTACAAGTGCCATAAAAATTTCTTCTTTCTTTGTTAAGTAAAATAAAAGGGCCGTCTTTGAAAGTAATGTCAATTACTCAAGACGACCCGGATTATTGCTCTCAATCCCGTTTCAGCCTTGATTTATCAAGCTTTACTTGGGATTAACAATGTCACGCCAATCAAGATCGCCTCTTGCAAGCGAATGGATAAGCGCTTCTGCAGTGGCGATATTGGTTGCAACGGGAATATTATGAACATCACATAATCTGAGAAGAGTTGCCTCATTAGGCTCGTGAGGCTTCGCCGTAAGAGGATCTCTGAAAAGCAGAAGCAGGTCAATTTCGTTGCAGGCAATTCTGGATGCAATCTGTTCTGCGCCGCCCTGAGCACCGCTTAAAAAACGGGTGATGTCAAGACCTGTTGCCTCGGCAACCATTTTACCGGTTGTGCCCGTTGCGTAAAGATTATGTCGGCTTAATATTCCGCAGTATGCAATGCAAAACTGGGTCATAAGTTCTTTTTTGGCATCGTGTGAAATCAAAGCAATGTTCATAAAGTCCCTTCTTTCTCTTTGTTTTGTGAGGTTTTACGTTGTGATGTTTATTATAATATCAAAAATTGCTATATATGGCAAGTAAATTGACAAATTTTTTATTATTATATTTTAGAATTATTCAGCAGTTTCTTCGGTTACATCTTCAGTTTCTGCTTCGGGAGCGTCCTGCTCGGGCAGTTCCGAGCGTTCCTCATCTTCGTCAACGGGAACCGCAACCGCCGTAACAACCTTTTCGCCCTCGGCAACCTTCATAACCCTGACACCCTTTGAGGGTCTTGCGCAAAGGCGGATTGCCGACATGGGAATTCGGATGATTACGCCGTCCGAAGAAATGAGCATAAGGTCGCTGTTTTCGTCAACAACCTCAATTGTTGCAACCTCGCCGTATTTGGCGATATGGTAGTTGGTAAGGCCCTTACCGCCTCTGGACTGGAGCCTGTAATCGGAAATTTCGCTGAGTCTGCCGTAGCCGGTTTCGCTGACGGTGAGAACCTTCTTGCCTTCGGTAAGAATATCCATGCCGACAACTTCGTCGCCCTCTTTAAGCTCAATTGCCTTAACGCCTCTTGCCGTTCTGCCGATGGCTCTTGCGCCCTCTTCGCAGAAGGAGATGCTCATGCCCTTCTTGGTTGCAACGATAAGGTTATCGCTGCCTTCGGTAAGCTTAACCCATGCAAGCTCGTCATCATCGTCAAGGTTGATTGCGATAATGCCGCTCTTGCGGATGTTCTTATATTCATCAAGCTTTGTGCGCTTGATGATGCCGTTTCTTGTTACCATGCAGAGATAATAGTTGCCCTCTTCAAATTCGGGAACTCTTATCATTGCCGAAACTTTTTCGCCCTCTTCAATGGGCAGAATGTTAACGATGTTCATGCCCTTGCTCTGGCGTGAGCCCTCGGGAATTTCATAGCCCTTAAGGCGGTATGCTCTGCCCTTGGTTGTGAAGAACATAATGTAATCGTGGGTTGAACAGGTGAACATTGTTTTAACAACGTCCTCTTCGCGGCGGGTAAGGCCCTTAACGCCACGGCCGCCTCTGTTCTGCTGCTTATATTCGCTCATGGGTATGCGCTTAATGTAGCCCATATTTGTGAGAGTGAATACGCAGGTTTCTTCGGGAATAAGGTCTTCAATGTCAACCTCGCCCGAAACGTTAACGATTTCGGTTTTTCTTTCGTCGGCGAACTTGTCACGGATTGCCATTGCTTCGTTCTTAACGATTTCAAGAACCTTTGCTTCGTCGCCGAGAATATCTATAAACTCTGCAATTTTTGCTTTAAGCTCGTCCAGCTCGTTGGTAATCTTAAGGATTTCAAGACCTGCCAACTGACCTAAGCGGAAAGCAACGATTGCGCCTGCCTGAGGCTCATCAAAATCGAATTTTTCCATAAGAGCTGCCTTGGCTTCTGCCTGGCCGCCTTTACATGCTCTGATGGTTGCAATAATATCGTCAACTATATCAATAGCTTTTGCAAGACCTTCAAGGATATGAGCTCTGTCCTGAGCTTTTTTGAGGTCATATCTTGTTCTGCGGATGATAACCTCTTCCTGGAACTTGATATAGTGAGAAAGAATTTCTTTGAGTGAAAGCTGCTTGGGTTCACCGTTAACAAGCGCAATCATAATTGCGCCGAAGGTGTCCTGAAGCTGGGTATAGTTGAAAAGCTGGTTGAGAACAACCTGAGGGTTAGCGTCTCTCTTCAGGTCAATTGAAATGAGCATGCCCTTCTTTGACGAATAATCGTTAACGTCGGAAATGCCTTCAATTCTCTTATCCTTAACAAGGTTTGCAATGCTTTCAATAAGCCTTGCTTTGTTGACCATATAAGGAATTTCGGTAACCTGAATTTCAAATCTGCCGTTTTTCTTTTCAACAATTTCTGTTTTTGCGCGCAGGGTAATCTTGCCTCTGCCGGTGCTGTAAGCCGCTCTTATGCCGGCTCTGCCCATGATAACGCCCTTTGTGGGAAAATCGGGGCCTTTGATATATTCCATAAGACCGTCAAGGTCAATATCGGGGTTGTCGATAAGGGCGCACATGCCGTCGATAACCTCGCCGAGGTTATGAGGGGGAATGTTTGATGCCATGCCGACAGCGATACCGACCGAGCCGTTAACAAGAAGATTTGGGAATCTTGAGGGCAGAACGGTGGGTTCTTTAAGACGGTCATCGTAGTTCGTTGTAAAATCAACGGTGTCCTTATCAATATCGGTAAGCATTCTGAGCGCCATTTTGCTCATTCTTGACTCGGTGTAACGGTATGCAGCAGGGGGGTCGCCGTCAACCGAACCGAAGTTGCCGTGACCGTCAACAAGAGTATATCTCATTGAGAAGGTCTGGGCAAGACGAACCATTGCGTCGTAAACCGATGCGTCACCGTGGGGATGGTAACGGCCGAGAACCGAACCGACGGTGTCGGCGCATTTTCTGTATGCCTTATCGGGGGTCAGTCCGTTTTCATGCATAGTGTAAAGAATACGGCGGTGAACGGGCTTAAGGCCGTCTCTTACATCGGGAAGTGCACGGGAAGTAATAACCGTCATCGAGTAATCGAGGAACGATTTGCGCACTTCTTTATTCAAATCAACGTTTATAATTTTTTGAGTGTCGCGTGCGTCACCAAAGCTCATTTTCGATTAGTCCTTTCCAAAAATCAAATATCCAGATTCTCAACGTATTTTGCGTTCTTTTCGATGAACTCGCGGCGGGGTTCGACCTTATCACCCATAAGGATTGAGAAGGTTTCGTCAGCCTCCATTGCGTCATCGAGCGTTACTCTGAGCATAATTCTGGTTGCAGGGTCCATTGTTGTTTCCCAAAGCTGCTCGGGGTCCATTTCACCAAGACCTTTGTAACGCTGAATGTCACAGCTTCCGCCGAATTCTTCGATTTTTTGGTCACGCTCTTCATCCGAGAATGCATAGGCAAATTTCTTACCCTTGCTGACCTTGAAAAGGGGCGGCTGAGCAAGATAAACGTGGCCCTCTTCGATAAGAGGTCGCATATAACGGAAGAAGAATGTGAGAAGAAGAACTCTGATATGAGCTCCGTCAACGTCGGCATCGGCCATGATAACAACTTTTTCATAGCGGATCTTGCTGATGTCAAAGTCATCGCCGATACCCGTGCCAAGAGCGGTAACAACGGGCTGGAGCTTATCGTTGCCGATAACCTTATCAAGCCTTGCTTTTTCAACGTTAAGCATCTTACCCCAAAGAGGAAGGATAGCCTGATAGGTTCTGTCTCTGCCTTCCTTGGCAGAGCCGCCTGCCGAGTCACCCTCTACGATGTAAATTTCGGTGCCTTCAGCTGATTTTTCAGTACAGTCTGCAAGCTTACCGGGCAATGCGTTGCCTTCGAGAGCGGATTTTCTTCTGGCGGAATCTCTTGCTTTTCTTGCTGCTTCTCTTGCTCTTGAAGCGTCAAGAGCTTTTGAGAAAACGGCCTTTGCAATTGAGGGATTTTCTTCAAAATAGGTCATGAGCTTGTCATAGACCATTTTGTTAACCATGTTCTGAACGTCGGTATTGCCGAGCTTGCTCTTTGTCTGGCCCTCAAACTGAGCCTCTGTGAGCTTAACGGAAACAATCGCCGTCAGACCTTCTCTGACATCCTCGCCGGAAAGCTTTTTATCGCTGTCTTTAAGGATGTTATACTTTTTGCCGTAATCGTTGAAAACTCTTGTGAGGGCGGTTTTGAAGCCTGTTTCGTGGGTACCGCCGTCCTCAGTGCGAACGTTGTTGGCAAATGAAAGAATCAGCTCATTGTAGCTGTCGTTATAAAGCAGAGAAACCTCTGCGTATTTATCGTCTTTTGCCGAGGAGAAATGAATCGGCTTTTCGTGAAGAGGAGCAAGACCTCTTACGCCTGTGAGATATTCTGCAAATGAGCCGAGACCGCCTTCGTAGCAGTAAACTTCTTTTCTTACGTTTTCGGGGTCTCTGCTGTCAGTCAGAGTGATTGAAAGGCCTGCGTTGAGGAAAGCGGATTCGCGCAATCTTCTTTCAAGCGTTTCAAAATCGTAAACGGTTGTTTCTCTGAATATCTCTGCGTCGGGCTTGAAGCGGATAAGTGTTCCTGTTTCTTCCGTTTCGCCAACGATTTCAAGATTTGTGTCAATGTTACCGCCGTTAACGAATCTCTGGCGGTGGATTTTGCCGTTCTGGCAGATTTCAACTTCAAGCCACTCGGAAAGGGCATTAACAACCGACGAACCAACGCCGTGAAGACCGCCCGATACTTTGTATCCGCCGCCGCCGAACTTACCGCCGGCGTGGAGAACCGTCAGAACAACCGTAACCGAGGGCAGGCCGAGTTTTTCGTTCATGCCAACGGGAATACCGCGGCCGTTATCTCTTACGGAGATAATGTCGCCGGGCTCGATTTCAACCTCGATATGCGTACAGTAGCCTGCGAGAGCTTCGTCGATTGAGTTATCAACGATTTCATAAACAAGGTGGTGAAGACCTCTCGGGCCGGTTGAACCGATATACATACCGGGTCTTTTGCGAACGGCTTCAAGACCTTCAAGAACCTGAATCTGGTCAGCGCCGTAGCTTTCGGTAACCTGAGTATTAATTTCTTCAAGAGCAGTTTCGTTAAAGGTTGATTCGGGATTTTCCGCAATGGGTTCCGGAACGGGAACGCTCATGTTCTTTTCGTTATCCAAAATTTATGCCTCCCTCTTACATTCCAAGGCCTGACATCATGCCTTTTTTCTTCTTAGCCTTTGCGGGCTTATATTTGGGCGGATTTGCAAGGCGCATTTTATCGCCTTTGCCGCTCGCTGATGCAAGGTGCTTATTAATGTTAATAACAGGGCTTGTCATATCCTCGCT
>Ga0233381_1000066_pt1 | contig 15189 bp, 16 predicted proteins | sample ElkDunMinimDraft_12_FD_180670 | JGI IMG/M metagenome (GOLD analysis project Ga0233381, IMG submission 180670) | Fecal eukaryotic communites from dung pellets of Tule Elk in California, USA - Elk Dung G0 | ecosystem: Host-associated > Mammals > Digestive system > Large intestine > Fecal | place... | reverse complement strand
CGAAGAAATGATGCGTAAAATCAAACCAAAGGCAGTTATCTGTTACGGCGAACCTTTTGAAGAAATGAAAGGGAAAATAATTACGGTTGATTACGCACAAACCAACTATAAAAAACATTATACTTTTCAGCCTGAACGAATAATGATTCCAAAAGATAATGTGTTTGATACGCGCATTAAGAGAGCGTTCGGTTGTGTTGATGTTGAAAAAGGAAGAGGTTCGGCAGGAGGCGGAAACATATCTTTGCCTAAAAACGATTCTCAGTTGAAGCATATATTCAGGAAAAAGCAAGGTCATATTGATGACACACCAAGCAATAGAACTATGTTGGAACGAGTAGCCAACAACAAAGAAAATTTTGTTGGAACAGATAGCAGAGGTATACAATGGTATTCTCAGATTCAACCTGACGGCTCTCAGGTTTGGGTAAGCGTAAGAAATGAAACAATCCAAAATGGCGGAATAAATTCTGTTCCAAAACCATGGAATCCTCAAACAGGATTTAATAATATGAAAGGAATAACATTTAATATGACTCAAAACTACACTGACAAAGCATATCTGGCGCTCTATAAAATTATCGACAAATATTATGATGAAGATAAAAATGATTGGATTGCATCTTTGGCAAGCGATATGTGTCCGTATACTTTTGTGGATAGCAAGTCTGCCGACCCTGCAACATACGAAGATTTTACCGATTGTTTTAATTTATGTTTTGCTCAAAGCCAAAAAGAAGACATTGAAACAGCATATGCTGCATCAATAAAATTTCTTGAAATGTATCGAGATGAGTTTGGCTTTGATATAGATAAATATATCAAACAGCTGACATTTGATATATATAAAGAAGAGTTTGAGAAGGATTGAAGTATGAAAAACTCAGTTTTATACATTACCAAAGAAGAAATCAACAAAATAAAATCCGAGTCGAAAGACAAAGTTTTTATTGCAGAAATTGACGGAGATAAAATCAACTGTTGGGAAGATTATTGGATCGCAATGTCAAAGTTGTTTTCATTTCCTGAACTTCCCGCATATATGAAACCTGATTATAACAGCTATTACGATATTATGACAGACTTAAGCTGGATTGATACCGACAGCATTATATTAATAATCAACAAATTTACCCTCTTTTTGAAAGGTGAACACGCCTTGAAAGATGACATAATAAAAAATTTTAAGGATTATCTTTTGCCTTTTTGGGAGGAAGAAGTTGAAACAACCGTTGTTGACGGCAAGAAAAAATCATTTTGTGTATATTTGATTGATTAGGAGTTACACACAATGCAAAACGACTGGAGATTGCTCAATCAGGAAGAATACTTGATGAATGCAAAGCTTACAAAATCCGAATATAAGAAACCTTCCGAGAAGTGGGATCATGACCACTGTGCATTTTGTTGGGATAAATTCAGTAAAAACGATGGCGACCTGCACGAAGGTTACTGCACAACTGACAAAAAGTATTGGATCTGCGAAGAGTGCTTTAATGATTTCAAAGAAATGTTCAGATTTAAAGTTGAATAAGTTGTCAAATTATTACGAGGCTGCTTGCAGAACAGCCTCGTATTTTCTTAATTATTGACAAAATATTGACATTTTGGATTTTGAGATTATTCTTAAAAAGAAAAGAACCCTTGGAATCGGTTGATTCCAAGGGTTTTCGATAATCCCCATTCGGGAAAAATTATCTCTTTGAGAACTGGGGTGCACGGCGAGCGCCTTTGAGACCGTATTTCTTTCTTTCCTTCATTCTGGGGTCTCTGGTAAGGAAGCCTGCCTTCTTGAGAGCGGGACGAAGGTTTTCGTCATACTGAAGAAGAGCACGTGCGATACCGTGGCGGATTGCGCCTGCCTGGCCTGTAACACCGCCGCCGCCTACACGGCATACGATGTCAAACTTTTCTATTGTTCCTGTAAGATTGAGAGGCTGACGAACGATGAGCTTGAGTGTTTCAAGACCGAAATAATCGTCGATGTCTCTGTCATTGATTGTGATTTTGCCTGTGCCTGCGTATACGCGAACTCTGGCAACTGAGCTCTTTCTGCGGCCTGTGCCGTAGAAATAAGGATTTGATTCGTACATTATTTATAGCCTCCCTTTCTTAAAATTCCCAAGCTTCGGGCTTCTGAGCTGCGTGAGGATGTTCAGCGCCCTTAACAACGCGAAGTCTGGTGAGAGCCTTGCGGCCGATAACTGTGTCGGGAAGCATGCCCTTAACAGCGAGTGTCATAGCAAAATCGGGCTTTGTCTGCATAAGAGTCTTATACTTAACCTCTTTGAGATTGCCGATGTAGCCTGTGTGATGATAGTAAGTTTTCTGTTCAAGCTTGTTGCCTGTAAGAACAGCTTTTTCAGCGTTGATGATGATTACATGATCGCCGCAGTCAGCGTGGGGAGTGAAGATAGCCTTGTGCTTACCGCGAAGAAGTCTTGCTGCTTCAACGGCAACCTTACCCATGGGCTTACCTGCTGCATCGATCACATACCAGTTACGGGTGATGTCGCCCGCTTTAGGCATATAAGTTGACATAACATTTCCTCCGATTTAATTTTTTCGTGCCTGCATATATTATCATAAGGTCAAGCGGTTGTCAATAGCTTTTTTTGAATTTTTTAATTTACATTCCGCAAACTCTTGTTTTCTCGTTTTTTCTCGTTTTTTCATAGCGAAATCTCATTTATGATTTACAAAAAAATTTTCGTTTCGTAGAATTTTCGGGCGATTTTTTGTGCTTTTTTACCTGATTTTTTCGCTTTGATATTGATTTTGGAATGCTGTTGTGATATTATTCACGGTATCATTTTCAGCTCAAGAAGGTTTTAAAATGAATGAAGTTAACAGTTTTTCTAAAGGAATAAAAGACGGAATTCCGATTTGTCTGGGCTACATTGCTGTTTCGTTCGCTTTCGGGATTTTTTCTGTTGAAAGCGGGCTTAGCGCACTTGAAGCCCTGTTCATTTCTCTTACCAACGTTACTTCGGCCGGCCAGCTTGCCGCTGTTCCCATAATAGCGGGCGGAGGAACTCTCGTTGAACTTGCGGTAACTCAGCTTGTTATCAATCTGCGTTATTCGTTGATGTCGGTTTCGCTGTCACAAAAGCTTGGCAAAAGCGTAAGAATGATTGACAGATTCCTGATTTCTTTTGTAAACACCGATGAGGTTTTTGCTGTTTCCGTTTCGCAAAAAGCCGCTGTGGGCCGAAAGTATCTTTACGGTCTTATTCTGACTCCGTATCTCGGCTGGAGCGCAGGAACGATAGCCGGTGCGGTTGCCGGCAACGTGTTGCCTGAGATTATTACGGCTTCTTTGGGCGTTGCGATTTACGGAATGTTCATTGCAATCGTTGTGCCGCCCGCAAAAAAGAGCCGACCGGTTCTCCTTTGCGTTCTGACGGCAATTGCTCTGAGCTGTGCATTTAGATATATTCCTTTCCTGAGCGTCGTTCCTCAGGGATTTGTGATTATAATTTGCGCTGTTATCGCAAGCGCTTTATTTGCTTTGGCTGCTCCCGTTGAATCTGAAAAGGAGGGCGAAGCAAATGAATAATTTCCGGATTTATCTTCTTGTGTGTGCGGGCGTAACGTATCTTGTCCGCATGATTCCGATGGTTCTGTTCAAAAAAGAAATCAAAAACAAATTTATTCTTTCGTTTCTTTACTATATGCCCTATGCCGTTTTGAGTGTAATGACAATACCTGCCATTTTCTATGCAACGTCACACACAACTTCGGCTGTTATAGGCTTTGTTGTTGCGGTTATTTTTGCATTTCTTGAAAAAAGCCTTGTCAAGGTTGCGGCGTTTTCGTGCGTTGCGGTGCTGATAACTGAACTTGCCATCATGTATATTTAAACCAAAAGCTGCCGCAGAGATTTCTCTGCAGCAGCTTGTTTTTTACCAGATTTTCTTTGATGCGATGTCTGCAAGTGCGCTTGCGACGAATTCGTCAACGCTCTTTGCGCCGATGTCGCCTTCGCCTCTCTTGCGGATTGAAACAGCGCCGTCTTCGATTTCCTTATCGCCGACAAGCAGCATGTAAGGAATCTTTTCCAGCTGTGCTTCGCGGATTTTATAACCGATTTTTTCGCTTCTGTCGTCAACCGAAACTCTCATGCCGAGGCTTTCAAGTTTTGCGGCAACTTCTTTTGCGTATGCATGGTGACGGTCTGCGATGGGAAGAAGTCTGACCTGTTCGGGTGACATCCAGAGCGGAAGTGCGCCTGCGAACGTTTCAATAAGATATGCCAGAGTTCTTTCGTAACAGCCGAGGCTGGTTCTGTGGATGATGTAAGGCAGCTTCTTCTGGCCGTCCGTGTCAACGTAATACATTCCGAATTTTTCTGCAAGAAGCATGTCAATCTGGATAGTAACGATTGTGTCTTCTTTGCCGAAAACGTTCTTGAACTGAATGTCAAGCTTCGGGCCGTAGAATGCGGCTTCGTCAATGCCGATTTCGTAATTAACGCCAAGGTTATCAAGGATTTTACCCATTGTTTCCTGAGCTGAATTCCACTGTTCGGCGGTGCCTTCATACTTTGCTGTGTTGTTGGGATCCCACTGTGAGAAGCGGAAAGTACACTTATCAAGCATACCTACGGTGCCGAGGAAATATTTACAAAGGCTGAGGCAGCCCTTGAATTCTTCTTCAAGCTGATCGGGGCGAAGGACAAGGTGACCCTCTGAAATTGTGAACTGGCGAACACGGATAAGGCCGTGCATTTCGCCTGAATCTTCGTTGCGGAAAAGGGTTGAGGTTTCGCCGAGACGCATGGGAAGGTCACGGTAGCTTCTTGCGCTGTTGAGATAAACCTGATACTGGAAGGGGCAGGTCATCGGGCGAAGGGCAAGGCATTCTTTTTCTTCATCATCGGGATCGCCGAGAATGAACATGCCGTCACGGTAATGATCCCAATGGCCTGAAATTCTGTAAAGGTCACGCTTTGCCATAAGGGGTGTTTTTGTGAGAAGATAGCCGTTTGCCTGTTCAACGTCTTCAACCCAACGCTGAAGAAGCTGAATAACTCTTGCACCCTTGGGCATAAGAATGGGAAGTCCCTGGCCGATGGATTCAACTGTTGTGAAATATCCGAGCTCACGGCCAATCTTGTTGTGGTCTCTTTTCTTGGCTTCTTCAATAGCTTCAAGGTGAGCCTCAAGGTCTTCTTTCTTTGTGAAAGCTGTGCCGTAAACTCTCTGGAGCATCTTGTTGTTTGAATCGCCTCTCCAATAAGCGCCTGTGCAGGATGTGAGCTTGAACGCCTTCACTCTGCTTGTGTCGGGGATATGGGGGCCTGCGCAGAGCTCGTCGAATTCGCCCTGCTTGAAGAACGAGATTTTCTCGCCCTTATCGGCATGCTCCTTGATAAGTTCAACCTTGAATTCCTCACCTTTTTCTTCCATAAGCTTGATAGCTTCGTCGGGGTCAAGCTCATATCTCTCAAGAGGAAGTGCCTCTTTGACGATTTTTTTCATTTCCGCTTCGATTTTCTCAAGAACTTCGGGCGTAAAAGGAACGTCAACGTCAAAATCGTAGTAGAATCCGTTATCGATTGCGGGGCCGATTGCAAGCTTTGCCGAGGGGTAAAGTCTTTTTACAGCCTGAGCAAGAATGTGGGAAGCGGTGTGGCGCAGCGCCCACTTGCCGTCAGCGTCGTCGAAAGTGAGAATTTCAAGCTCGCAGTCCTTTTCAAGAGCTGTTCTGAGGTCGGCAACAACGCCGTCGATTTTGCAAACGCAAGCTGCTTTGTAAAGACCCATACCGAGGCTTTTTGCAACTTCCATTGCGGTTGTTCCGTTTTCAAACTCCTTAACAACTCCGCCTTTAAGCGTTACATTTATCATTTCAATCATCCTTTCTGAGATTTGTTTATAAAAATCAAAAAGCTCCATCCCGTCAAAAAACAGGATGAAGCATAATATACTCCACGGTTCCACCCGTAATTCCGGCCAAAGCCGGCTCTCAAAGGCTTTAACGCAGCCGTACGGCGCAGCTTGTTTCGCAGCGCACTCAGCAGTGGTAACCGAAGGCCGGATTTGCCTGCCCTTTCAGCCGGTGGGGCGGACTCTCTGGAAAATCTTTATGCCGACGGCAGTCTGCGTCAACGTTTTGTTCTTTATTGATTAATATTATCACTCGCAAGAGATAAAGTCAATAGAAAATTTTATAAATTCTTAAATAAAAAACTTGACATCTCTCTAATAAAAGTATACTATAAATACAATGGTGTTATTTTGTGCCAAGATAAGCGTTTTTTTGCTTTCAGACACCATTAGTTGATTTTAAATTAACTTTTCATATCAGCCGCGGATGTTTTTTTCAGCGGCAAACAAAAATTAAAAAGGAGGAAAGTATGCTTAAAATTTGGTTAGTTGTTCTTATTGCTGTCGCAGCACTTGTTCTCGGTCTTGTTCTCGGTTTTGTGCTCGGCGGTTTACATAGGAAGAAAGTTGCCGAAGCTGCAATCGGCTCCGCAGAGCAGGAAGCCAATAAAATCGTCAGCGATGCCATTGCAACAGCAGAAGCAAAGAAGAAAGAAGCTGTTCTTGAAGCCAAGGATGAAATCCATAAGCAGAGAACGGAAACAGAAAAAGAACTTCGCGAAAGACGCAACGAAGTTCAGCGACTTGAACGCCGCATAACCCAGAAAGAAGAAACTCTTGATAAAAAGAGCGAAAACCTTGAAAAGAAAGAAGAAGCTCTCAACGCAAAAATCAAGGCTGCGGAAGACAGACTTGAAGAGGTTGAAAACATCAAAGCCAGCCAGTTCGCAATGCTTGAAAAGATTTCGGGCTTTACAAAGGAACAGGCAAAGGAACATATCCTCAGCGTTCTTGAAGAGGATCTTAACCACGAAAAAGCTGTTAAGATTCAGGAAATTGAGCAGAAAGCCAAGGATGAAGCGGATCAAATTGCAAGAGAAATTATCACAACCGCTATTCAGCGCTGCGCTGCCGACCACGTTTCCGAAGCAACCGTTTCGGTTGTTGCCCTGCCCAATGATGAAATGAAGGGCAGAATCATCGGCCGTGAAGGCAGAAATGTCAGAACTCTTGAAATGATAACAGGCGTTGACCTTATCATTGACGATACTCCCGAAGCTATCACCGTTTCAAGCTTTGACCCCGTTCGTAGAGAGATTGCAAGGCTTACCCTTGAAAAGCTCATTGCCGACGGCAGAATCCACCCCGCAAGAATTGAAGAAATGTACGATAAGGCAAAGCGTGAGGTTGAAGCAACCATCAAGCAGACCGGTGAACGCGCTCTCATTGATTCGGGCGTTAACAATGTTCACCCCGAAATCGTTAAGCTTATCGGTAAGCTCAGATACCGCACAAGCTACGGCCAGAACGTTCTTAACCATTCACTCGAGGTTTCATATATTGCAGGTCTTATGGCATCTGAACTTGGCACTGATGTCAAGACGGCAAAGAGAGCCGGCTTGCTCCACGATATAGGCAAGGCTCTTGACCACGAGATGGAAGGCTCACACGTTGACCTTGGCGTTGACTTTGCGAAGAGATACAAAGAAAACGAAAACATTCTTCACGCTATCAAGGCTCACCACGGCGAGGTTGAAGCCAAAACAATCACCGCTTGCCTTGTTCAGGCTGCCGACGCAATTTCGGCTGCAAGACCCGGTGCAAGACGTGAAGATGTTCAGAACTATATCAAGCGTCTTGAAAAGCTTGAGGAAATCGCAACTTCGTTTGAAGGCGTTGAGCGTTCCTTTGCAATTCAGGCAGGCCGTGAAGTCAGAATTCTTGTTAAACCCGAAGTGGTTAACGACGATAAAATGGTTCTTCTTGCAAGAGACATTGCAAAACAGATTGAAGAAAGCATGGAATATCCCGGCCAGATCAAAGTTCATCTTATCAGAGAAAGCAGATCTATCGATTACGCAAAATAATTATATAGGGGCTGCGCTTTGCAGCCCCTATTTTAGGTTTAAGAAGGAGCGGTGAAATGAATATTCTTGTTATAGGTGATGTCGTATCAGCAAAAGGCTGTGAGTTTCTTCGCTCCGTGCTTCCTACGCTTAAAAAAGTCAAAGGAATTGATCTTTGCATAGCAAACGGAGAAAATTCCGCTGTCGGTAACGGCATAACCCCATTTTCGGCGCAGTATCTTTTTGACAGCGGCGTTGATTTTTTAACAACGGGCAACCACGTTTTCCGCCGCAGAGAAATTTATGAAATGCTTGATTTGCGCGAGGATATTGTCAGACCTGCGAATTACCATAAATCCGCACCGGGCAGGGGATATTCCAAAATCGACATGGGCTTTGCGAAGGTTGGTGTTATCAATCTTTGCGGTTCGGTTTATATGGACAGATGCGATAATCCTTTTGAGTGCGTTGACCGGATTTTGCCCGAGCTTTCAGATTGCAAAATAATTCTTGTTGACTTTCATGCAGAAGCAACTGCCGAAAAAAAGGCAATGGGATATTTTCTTGACGGCAGGGTAAGCGCGGTTTTCGGAACACATACACATATTATGACCGCAGACGCTCAAATTCTGTCCAAAGGAACGGCTTATATAACCGATATAGGAATGACAGGCCCCAAAAATTCCGTTCTCGGCGTTAAGCCCGAGATTTCAATTGACTGGCTTCGTACGGGCATGCCCGCAAGGTTTGACACGGCCGAGGGCGAATGCTTTATGAACGGATGTATATTTGAAATTGACAATAAGACGGGCAAGGTTATAAACCTTGAGCCGCTTGATATTAGGTAAATAAAATGCAAAAATTACTCAGCTATATGCGCTCGGCATGCCAGCAGTATGAAATGATAAAAAATGGTGACAGAATTGCCGTCGGAGTTTCGGGCGGCAAGGATTCGCTTGCTTTGCTTGCAGGTATGGCGATGCTGCGCAGGTTTTATCCCGAAAAGTTTGATATAGTTGCGATAACGATTGACCCTCGCTTTGGCGGAGAAGACGGCGATTATTCCGCAATCGAAAAACTTTGCCAAAAGCTGGATGTTGAATATTATATTAAAAGAACTCAGCTTGCAGAGGTTATTTTTGACATAAGAAAAGAAAGCAATCCATGCAGCCTTTGCGCAAGAATGAGGCGCGGAGCACTTCACGATGCCGCCAAAGAACACGGTTGCAACAAAATTGCGCTTGGTCACCATCTTGACGATGTGGCGGAAACGTTTATAATGAATTTGTTCAACGGAGGAACGCTCGACTGCTTTATGCCGGTAACTTATCTTTCAAGAAAAGATATCTATATGATAAGACCCATGATTTTTGCGCGCGAGAGTGATTGCGCAAGGGCGGTCAGAAAAGAAAACCTGCCCGTGGTTAAAAGCAAATGCCCTGCCGACGGAACAACCGAAAGGCAGGAGGTCAAAGAATTTCTCAATTCTCTTGAAAAGAAATACGGCGATGTCCGCAGTAAAATTCTCGGAGCGATGCAGAGAAAAGAAATTAACGGATATTAAGCTTTTGTAATTCACCGAGTGTATTCAAAAAAAGGAGAACAGAAATGAAAAGAGTTTTGGCGCTTATTCTTGCAGCTGTTACGGTATTGTTGTGTGCAAGCATGGCCTATGCCTCCAAAACGGTGTATCCTCTGAAGCAAGATGAAATAAGAGTAAGAGACCCTTACATTCTTGCTTATGATGGCAAATATTATATGTACGGCACCTGCCTTTCAAACGGAAAAGGTTACGGTTGTTGTGTCAGCGAAGATTTGGAAAACTGGTCTGAAAGAATTCAGATTTTCACCCCTGAAGAACCATCTGATATGGAGGCTGATTTTTGGGCTCCCGAATGTCATTATTATAACGGTCAGTTCTATCTTTTTGCCACCTACCGTTCAAAGGTAAGCGGAAAAAGAGGGACGGCAATTTTTAAGTCGGATTTACCGACGGGGCCGTTTGAACTGTGGAGTGACGGCCATATAACGCCAAAAGAGATTGACTGCATTGACGGTACTCTTTATATTGACCGAAGCGGACAGCCTTGGATGGTTTATGTTAACGAGTGGACCTCCAGCCCAGACGAAGTCGGAGAAATGGCGGCAGCAAAGTTGAGTGAAGATCTCAAAACTTTCACAAGTGAACCGATAATGCTTTTCAGAGCAAGAAACCATATCTGGACAACCGGCAGCGTTACCGACGGACCTGCTATTTACCGAACCCAAAAAGGCAGACTTATTATGCTGTGGTCCAATCTTTCAAAATCGGGAGGTTATGCCGTAGGTATGGCGGTTTCTGATAACGGAGAGATAGACGGCAACTGGGTTCATTATCCCGAGGCTTTTTATGAGCAAGGCAGCAGTTTTGAGCTGGACGGCGGTCATCCTATGGTTTTTAACACGCTTGACGGCAGACTTACCATGTCAATTCACTCTCCGAACGGAGAAATAAATGGAAAATTTGAAACGCTGAAGCTTCTTGAGCTTGAAGATACGGGAAGTATGCTTGTGATAAAAGACAAATATACGGTCGGTGATGTTTTTTACAGATTTTTCTTTGAGTTTTATTATGGCCTGATTAAGATTTGGTATAAAATTATTTAAGGAGAAAACCATGATACTTTCAGATAAAACATTAATAAAAATGCTCAATGAAGGCTCACTTGTTGCACAGCCCATTGAGCCTGCTCAGATTCAGCCGGCAAGCATTGATATAAGACTCGGCAACACTTTCAGCATCGTCAAGGATTCATCAACGGGAATAATCAACCTTGCCGACAAAATCGAATACGAAACAATCGAAACCGATACATACGTTCTTCTTCCCGGTCAGTTTGTTCTTGCAACAACAATGGAATATTTTGAATTGCCCGATGACCTGACAGCTTTCGTTGAGGGCAGAAGCTCACTTGGCAGAATGGGTCTCTTTATTCAGAATGCCGGTTGGGTTGACCCCGGCTTTAAGGGGGAAATTACTCTCGAGCTTTTCAATGCCAACCGCTGTGCAATTGAGCTTAAAGCCGGCCGCAGAGTTGGTCAGCTTGTTTTTGCAAAGATGGATCAAAAAGCTCTTAACCCTTATAACGGCAAATATCAGGGCCAAAAAGGTGCAACGGGTTCAAGAGTTTTTCAGGATAACGAAATCAAATAAACTTTTATTCAAAAGGGATGATATATAATGAAATATGCAGTAGTGCTTTATGACGGTATGGCGGATTACGCTGTGCCTGCACTCGGCGGTAAAACTCCGATGGAGCTTGCCAAAAAGCCGAGATTTGACGCGATGGCTCAAAAGGGCAGGGTAGGCCTTGTTAAAACAGTTGCCGAAGGCCTTAAGCCCGGCAGTGATGTTGCTAATTTAAGCGTTCTCGGCTATGACCCCGGCGTTTGCTATACAGGACGCTCGCCGCTTGAAGCTGTCAGCATCGGCGTTAAAATGAAAGATACCGATGTTGCTCTCAGATGCAATATAGTTACTCTCAGCGATGAAGAAAACTATGAAGACAAAACAATGGTTGATTACTCCGCAGGTGATATTTCAAGCGCAGAAGCCGCTGAAATCATCAAAACCGTTCAGGAGCATTTCGGCAACGAAAAATTTGCTTTTTATAACGGTGTAAGCTACCGCCATTGTCTTATCTGCGCAAACGGAACAACAGATCTCGGTTCAATGACCCCGCCTCACGATATTTCGGGCAGAGTTGTCGGCTCGTATCTTTCAACTTCGCCTAATGCCGCCGAGCTTATCGCAATGATGAAAGAAAGTTATAATCTTCTTAAAGACCACCCCGTTAACCTTAAAAGAATTGCCGAGGGTAAGTCGCCTGCCAACTCAATCTGGCTTTGGGGCGAAGGCAGCAAGCCTGCTCTTGCTTCGTTTGAAGAAACTTACGGCGTTAAGGGCAGCATTGTTTCAGCCGTTGACCTGCTTAAAGGTATTGCAATCTGCGCAGGCATGAACGCTCCCGAGGTTGAGGGTGCAACGGGATATATTGACACAAACTTTGAGGGCAAGGCCAACGCCGCCGTTGAAGAATGGAAGAACGGTGCAGACCTTGTTTATGTTCACATTGAAGCTCCCGATGAATGCGGCCACCGCAACGAGCCTGAAAACAAAATCAGAGCAATTGAGCTTATCGACGAAAGAGTTTTGCCGATAATCCTTGATTATCTTGACAACTGTGGGGATGATTATAAAGTAATGATTCTCCCCGACCATCCTACTCCCATCGTTACTCAGACTCACGCAGGCGACGCCGTTCCGTTTATGATTTACCATAAGAACGGAGAAATTGACGGCGTTGAAACAATTAACGAAAAAACAGCCGAAGCAACGGGCGATTACGTTGCTGTCGGCCATACTCTTATGAAACAGTTCCTGGAGGTAAAATAAAATGGGATATAAGATTAACACAAAATGTATCCTCAGCGGATATTCGCCCAAAAACGGAGAGCCCAGGCAGCTCCCCATCGTTCAGAGCACAACTTTCAAATACGATTCAAGCGTAGAAATGGGTCAGCTTTTTGACCTTGAAAGAGAAGGCTATTTTTACACAAGACTTGCCAACCCCACAAGCGATGCGGTTGCCGCCAAAATTGCCGATCTTGAAGGCGGCGTCGGCGCAATCCTCACTTCTTCCGGTCAGGCAGCTTCATTCTATTCAGTTTTTAATATTGCAGGCGCAGGCGACCATATCGTTGCTTCAGCCGCAATTTACGGCGGAACCTTCAACCTTTTCAACGTTACAATGAAAAAACTTGGCTTTGATTTCACTTTTGTCAGCCCTCAGGCAACAAAAGAGGAACTTGAAGCTGCATTCAAGCCCAACACAAAGGCAGTTTTTGCCGAAACCCTTTCAAACCCCTCGCTTGACGTTCTTGACATTGCAACCTTTGCCGAAGCTGCTCATGCACACGGTGTTCCGCTTATTGTTGATAACACCTTCCCGACCCCCGTTAACTGCCGCCCATTTGAATTCGGCGCGGATATTGTTACCCACTCAACAACCAAATACATGGATGGCCACGCAACAAGCGTTGGCGGCGTTATTGTTGACAGCGGTAATTTTGACTGGGCAAAGAGCGGCAAATTCCCCGGCCTCACAACTCCCGACGCTTCATATCACGGCATAACTTATACCGACCATTTCGGTAAAAAGGCTTATATCATGAAATGCTGCGCTCAGCTTATGAGAGACCTCGGCTCAATTCCCGGCCCGATGAATGCGTTTCTGCTTAATCTCGGTCTTGAAACTCTTCCTCTCAGAATTGAGAGACATTGCCAGAATGCTCTTAAAATTGCTGAATATATCAGAGACAGTGGCTGTGCCATTGAAGTTAACTATCCCGGCATGAAAGGCAGCAAGGGCTATGAGCTTGCTCAGAAATATATGCCTGACGGAACAAGCGGCGTTATTTCGTTCAGAATCAAAGGCGGAAGAGAAGCTGCAACAAAGTTTATGGACAGCCTTAAAATTGCCGAAATAGCAACTCACGTTGCCGACGCAAGAACCTGCTGTCTCCATCCGGCAAGCACTACTCACCGCCAGCTTACCGCTCAGGAGCTTATTGAATGCGGAATTTCAGACGACCTTATCCGCCTTTCCTGCGGAATTGAGCATGTTGACGATCTTATTGCTGATATTGCTCAGGCTCTTGAAGCATCTCAGAAATAAAAACGGGATTTTTATGCCTTTTATTTGTGAATTATCAACAGTAATCTAAAAAATTTCAAAAAAGGCTTGCATTTTTGTTTTGCATATGATAAAATCCCTTTGTTATGTTTATGGATATACCGAAAGAGGTGACATCGATGAAGGAAGGACTCCATCCCAACTACAAGCAGACAACTATCCGCTGCGCATGCGGTGAAGTTATTGAAACCGGTTCAACAAAAGAAAATATCCGTGTTGATATTTGCTCAAAGTGCCATCCGTTCTTTACCGGCAAGCAGAAGCTCGTTGACACCGGCGGACGTGTTGAACGTTTCAACAAGCGTTTCAATATCAATAACAAATAAGAAGCAGAATCTGCGGCGCATTTTTGCGCCGCTTTGCTTTTATAGGATGATTCTATGAACAGTTATAAAACAATAAGATCTGCCGCAAAGGACGAGTATATAGTCAAAAAATCCCGTTTTATCGGTCATATCATGCCTGTTACAACTCAGGAACAGGCTCTTGAATTCATCGCTCAGGTAAGCAAAAAACACTGGGACGCAACTCATAACGTTTATGCTTATATTCTGCGTGAAAGCGGAGTTAAGCGTTATTCCGATGACGGCGAGCCTCAGGGAACGGCAGGTATCCCTGCCCTTGATGTGCTTGAAAAAACGGGAGTGACCGATTGTGCGGTTGTTGTTACCCGTTATTTCGGCGGCATAATGCTTGGCGCAGGCGGACTTGTGAGAGCTTATTCTCATTCCGCTTCAATCGCCGTTGCCGCCGGCGGAATCGTAACAAGGGCAATGTGCGCCCGCCTTAAAGTTACTTGTGATTATTATTTTTACGGTAAGCTTTCTTCTCTTGTTCCCGAAAGCGGCGGAGTTATTGAGGATACTGTTTTTGAAGATAACGTAACCCTTATTTTCAGGATGCCGCTCGAAATTATTGACGGCTTCAACGCAAAGCTGATTGATGTCAGCAACGGCAGATACAGAGCAGAAAAAACAGAAGAATTCTTTGCGGATATTGATTAATTGCTTCGAGCGGTTATTAAATATCCGCTCTTGATTTTTATGAAATAAAAAATTTTTGATTTTTTTGAAATTTTTTAAAGGAATTCGGAATTTTTGAGCGTATATAGTATATGAAGGGGTGAAAATATGCTTACAATAAGAGAAAACGCTTGTCTCAGAGAAAAAGAAACTCTTTCGCCGAAGGCTGCGCTTGCAAGCGAAACCAAAGGCAGATTGAGGTCCGAAGAAGAATGCCCGGTCAGAACGGCTTTTCAGCGTGACCGTGACAGAATTATTCATTCAAGCTCGTTCAGGCGTCTTAAGCATAAAACTCAGGTTTTTCTTTCACCCGAGGGTGATCATTACAGAACAAGGCTAACTCACACCCTTGAGGTTTCTCAGATTGCGCGGACAATTGCGGGCGCTTTGCAGCTTAACTGCGATTTAACGGAAGCCATTGCTCTTGGCCACGATTTGGGCCACACTCCATTTGGCCATGCAGGCGAAAGAGCGCTCAATGAAGTTTGTCCAAGCGGATTCAAGCATTATGCTCAAAGCCTCAGAGTTGTTGATT
>Ga0233381_1000065_pt1 | contig 15252 bp, 11 predicted proteins | sample ElkDunMinimDraft_12_FD_180670 | JGI IMG/M metagenome (GOLD analysis project Ga0233381, IMG submission 180670) | Fecal eukaryotic communites from dung pellets of Tule Elk in California, USA - Elk Dung G0 | ecosystem: Host-associated > Mammals > Digestive system > Large intestine > Fecal | place... | reverse complement strand
CGCTCTTATTTTTGTCAGCATCCTTGTGCTTCTTATCCTTTATAACGTCGCACAAATCAAGAGCGAGGAAAAAACGAAGAAAAAAAGATAACCCTTTTCCGAAAGGAGTTGCAGAGTGTGAAAAAAATATTTGCATTTTGTTTTGCCGCTATTATGGCTCTTGCCCCCTGCGCATTTGCGTTTGCCGCTGAGCAATCGGAAATCGACGCTCTCAGAGGCACAAAGCTTTATGTTTACAACTGGGGCGAATATATTTCAGACGGCTCCGACGATTCGCTTGACGTTAATGCGGCATTTGAAGAAAAATACGGTATCGAGGTTGTTTACGATACTTTCGAAAACAACGAGGCGATGTATTCAAAACTCAAAAGCGGCGGCGTTGCTTACGACGTTGTTATCCCCTCGGATTATATGATTGAACGCATGATTTCCGAGGATATGCTTGAAAAAATCGATTATTCAAACATCCCGAATTACGAAAAATATATTCCCGATAAATACCGCAACCCCGGCTATGACCCCAAAAACGAATATTCCGTGCCCTATACGGTCGGCATGGTTGGTCTTATTTATAATTCAGCAATGACCGACGGGGCTCCTGACAGCTGGAGCGCACTTTGGGATAAAAATTATTCGGGTCAGATTCTGATGTTCAACAACCCCCGTGACGCTTTCGGCATTGCGCAGAATCTTCTCGGCATGGACTATAACACCGAATCCGAAATGGCATGGAAGCTCGCAGCAGAGCTTCTCAAGGAACAAAAACAGATTAACCCCGTTTATGTTAACGATGAGATATTCCTCAAAATGGAATCGGGCGAAGCTGCGCTTGCCCCCTACTATGCAGGCGACTTTCTTACCATGCAAGAAAACAACCCCGATCTTCAGTTTGTTTATCCAAAAGAAGGCATGAACTATTTTGTTGATGCAATATGCATTCTCAAGGGTTCCAAGAATAAGCTTGCAGCTGAGCTTTATATCAATTTTTTGCTCGAGCCCGAAGTTGCTCTTGCAAATGCGGAATATATCTGTTACGCAAGCCCTCACACGGCGGTTTACACAAACCCCGAGTATTCTCACTATGAAGACGGAATACTCTACCCCGAAGAAGGCAAATATAAAACTCAGAGCTTTCTTAACCTTTCGCCCGAAACGCTTGCTCTAATGAGCTCGCTTTGGGATGACGTTAAGAACTATAACACCGAAGAAGGCTCAAGCAATTACGGCTTCTTCTTTGGCGATGAAGCTCTCGGTGCATCAGGTGCCGGAGCAGGCCTTACTCCCGAAGGAACAAAGTATCTTATTTACATCATAATTTTTGTTATTATCTGCCTTGCGTATATCGTTTTCAGATATGCCAGAAAAAAATACAGAGAAAACATTTAAACTAAAAGCTCCGACGAAGCGCTTCACTTCGTCGGAGCTTTATTTTTATTTATCTTTAATCTTGTTTACAATCACGCCGAGCCTTGTGTTATTGAACTTTGCTTTGCGTGCTTCTTCTTTTGTAAGAGGCTTTTTCTCGGGCAAAGGTTTGGCAAAGCGTTCCATGTTTCCGTCATCGCAAATGAACGGCTGGGTCATGCAGATGCCGCCCTCTCCTCTGAGCTGAGCTCTGACGTAACATGAGATTTTATCGCTGAATTCATAAAGCTTAAGCGTTGAGCTGATTTCACCGTCGGCATCAAGAACGTCGCTTTTGATAACCTCGCCGTCGGCAATCCAGTCAATTGCTTTACAGTTAACGCCTTTAATGGTAATTTCATCTGAGGAATCGTCAACCGAAAGAGCGTTAACCTGAGGATAAGCGCCCTTGCCGACAAAGTCTTCGCCAAGCTCATTTTTGGCATAGCGGGCAATTGCAAAGAAAGTTCCCGTTTCCATCGCAGTCCTGAGATTTTCAAGAGAATATTCGGGAAGAATGAAATCCATAAAAGCGGTGTCAACTTCGGTTACTCGGTGAGCATCGCTGTTGCCGAAGCCCCAGATATTACGCTTACCTTCGGGAATAATAACCTTAAGAAGCTCATCCCAGAGAATACGGTCGCTGCGGTTGGGTCTGTCATACATATTAAGCACTTCCATGCCGACGCAGGAAGGGTATCTTCTGAAAAGATCTGCAAAAAAGCTTACGTTTTCAGGCACTCTTGCACATTCAGGGTCTTTATATGCTCCGAGCCAGTCGGAGGGATGGTTGATATGGGAAATTCCTCCGCTCTGTTCAATTTCTCTTATCGGGTTTTCAAAATCGTTTTCCTTTCCGAAATTGCCCTCATAAACATTGGTAAAATAGCCGTTAACATGGTTTTTCATGATAGTTACCATGTTGGTTTCTATAACATCGGGAACGCACATAAGTCCCCTTTTCTTTGTGCGGAGATTCTTTTCGGTTTTGAAGGTACCGTCAAGAATTGCGCGGTACTGTTCAGTTGTCGGATGGCTGCGCAAACCGTGCCAAAGATACTGAAAACGGAAGAACGGTATGATGGTCGGAGTCTGATCCCACTCCTTGCCGACGATTCCGTGCTCCGCAAAAGCAAGAATATCAAAATCAAGGTCATAAAAAGTCTTGATCATGTCAGTCATGGTGTTGTTTGCATCACTGTAGGTTGAATGGGTATGCAGATTTGTTTTGTAGTGATTATACTGAGTTTCGATAAGCGAAGCAACGCTTTCATAAGGGTTAGTTATTTTATAAGTTACCTTTTTTCCGTCTGCCATTTTAACATCTCCACAAAAATTTTAACGAAACAATTATATCACAAGGCAGATTGAGCTGTCAATAAAATTAAAAACCCTCTGCCGAAGCAGAGGGTCTGATGCTTTAAAGATAATTAAAACAAATCTTCCTGATTTGCGGTTTTTATTCCTGCGCCTGCAAGGGCTGCAGCGGCAAGCTGATTATCGTCAACTCTGAAAATCATGTAAGCGCCTGATTTTGAAGAATTGAACGCATAAGTGTATTCAACAATAACCTGAGCATCCGAAAGAACCTCAAGAATTGTTGCAAGGCTGCCGGGAGTGTCGGAAATGGCAGCGGCAAGAACGTCGGTAACCGTTGTGATATATCCGCCATCTTTTAAAGCGGCATCAGCTGTTTTGGGGTCATCGCAGATAAGTCTGAGAATTCCGAAATCCTGAGTATCTGCAATCGAAAGAGCCCTGAGGTTAATGTTGTGGTCAGCAATATATCTGGTTGCTTCTGCAAGTTTACCCTTTTTGTTTTCAATAAAAACCGAAATTTGTTTTACGCTCATTTCATATACTCCTTTCTTTAATCGTGAAGCTTTCTCTTATCAACAACTCTGACTGCCTTGCCTTCGCTTCTTGTAATGGTCTTGGGAGCCACAAGATGAACCTTGGGGTTAATGCCAAGCATTGTTTTAATTGCGCCTGCAAGAGCCTTTTCCTTAGCGGCAAGTTCTTTAACTGTATCCGAGAACTGCTCGGGAGTGAGTTCAACCGAAACGTCAAGGGTGTCGGTGTTGTTGGCTCTGTCAACCTCGATAAGGTAATTTGCAGAATAACCTTCTTTAAGAAGAACGGTTTCAATCTGTGAGGGGAACACGTTAACACCTCTGATGATAAGCATGTCATCGCTTCTGCCCATGGGCTTGCTCATCTTGATAAGAGTACGGCCGCAGGAGCATTTCTTTCTCGAAAGAACGCAGATATCCCTTGTGCGGTATCTGAGAAGCGGGAAAGCTTCTTTGTCAAGGCTTGTGAAAACGAGCTCGCCCTTTGATCCTTCGGGAAGGACCTCACCGGTTTCGGGGTCAATGATTTCAGCAAGGAAGTGGTCTTCATTGATATGCATACCGGTCTGCTCTTCACATTCAAATGAAACGCCGGGGCCGCTGGTTTCAGTAAGGCCGTAAATATCATAAGCCTTGATACCGAGCGATTTTTCAATGTCGCGGCGCATCTCTTCAGTCCAGGGTTCGGCGCCGAAAATACCGGCCTTGAGGTCGATATCATCGGGTGTAAGGCCCATTTCTTTAAGAGTTTCGCCAATGTATGCCGCATAAGAAGGGGTGCAGCAGATAATTGTTGAATGAAGATCCTGCATGAACTGAATCTGGCGCTCGGTGTTACCCGAGGACATCGGCAGAGTCAGACAGCCGACTTTGTGGGAACCGCCGTTAAGACCGGGGCCGCCGGTGAAAAGGCCGTAGCCGTAAGCAACCTGGCAAACGTCTTCGTTTGTTCCGCCTGCCGCAACAATTGCTCTTGCGCAGCATTCTTCCCAAAGTTCAACGTCATCCTGAGTGTAGAATGCAACAACGCGGCGGCCGGTTGTGCCGCTGGTTGACTGAATTCTGACGCAGTTTTTAAGGTCTGTTCCGAGAAGTCCGTAAGGATATGCATCTCTGAGATCCGCTTTTGTTAAAAACGGAAGCTTGTGAAGATCGTCAACGGACTTTATGTCATCGGGAGTAACTCCCTTTTCATCCATAAGGTCACGGTAATACTTCACGTTTTCATAAACATGCTTAACCTGCTTAACCAACTTTTCGTTCTGTATGGCTCGCATTTCGTCAAGCGATATGGTTTCGATTTCGGGCTGATAATACTTTCCCATTGCTGATGACACTTCCTTCAGAAAATTGTATAGATTCTTAAATATTATAGCCTAATTCAAAGGCTTTGAGATTAAGTTCAAGGAACTTAGGGGGTACGCTCTCGGTCAGAGCTTTTATCCAAACTTCCTTATCAAGAGGCATGCTCTTTGCCATTGCACCGATAAGAACAACGTTAACCGCTTTTGCCGTTCCCGCTTCAACAGCGAGCGAAAGAGCATCAATAGCCTGAACATCGGCACCCGAGGCTTTGACTGCGTCAATAATTCCTTCGGGATATTCGGTTGAGCCGATAACAACGGGCATCGGATCAATTGTCTGAGTGTTTACGATAATCTTTCCGTCAGGCTTTAAAAAGCTGAGCCATCTTGCGGCCTCAAGCTGTTCAAAAGCAAGGATAATATCTGCTTCGCCTTTTTCGATTATAGGGGAAGCGACCTTTTCGCCGCTGCGGACGTAAGTAACAACCGAACCTCCGCGCTGGCTCATACCGTGAACTTCCGAAACCTTAACGTCATATCCGCAATCAAGAAGAGCGGAGCCGAGAATACGGCTGGCGAGCAACGTTCCCTGACCACCGACGCCGACTATCATTATTGATTTGTTCATTTTATTCTCCTCTCCTTCTTATTCAATTGCATCGAATTTGCAAAGCTGGCTGCAAACGTTACATCCAAGACACTGCGTAAAGTCGATGTGAGCCTTACCGTCTTTCATGCTGATGGCAGGGCAGCCTATCTTCATACACATTTTGCAGGATTTGCATTTATCGGGATTAACCTTGAGAGGCGGATTATGCTTAACAGATTTAAGAAGAGCGCAGGGTCTTCTTGAAATAACAACAGCGGGGCCGTCAGCTTCAAGAGCCTGCTTGATTCCGTTCTTGGTTTCTGCAAGGTTATAAGGGTCAACAACAATAACGTTGTTAATGCCCACTGCTTTTGCAAGAGCTTCAAGGTCAACAGCAAGGGCGGGTTCGCCTTTGATGTTATATCCGGTTGTGGGGTTATGCTGGTGACCTGTCATGCCGGTGATTGAGTTATCAAGAATAATAACAACCGAATCGGTTGCGTTATATGCAATATTAACAAGGCCGGTTATGCCGGAATGCATGAAAGTTGAATCGCCGATAACAGCAACGCTCTTTTTAGCGTTTGAGGGATCAGCGAGGTTTCTGCCGTGAAGGCTTGAAACCGAAGCACCCATGCAAAGAACGGTGTCAATTGAACCGAGAGGAGCAAGTGCGCCGAGGGTGTAGCATCCGATGTCGCCGGTAACAGTAACGCCAAGCTGCTTAAGAGAATAGAAAAGGCCTCTGTGGGGGCAACCTGCGCAAAGAACGGGAGGTCTGGGAACGATGTTAACGTCGGTTGAAAGGAATTCTTTTTCTTCGCCGAGAATAACTTTTGCAATCATACTCTGCGAATATTCGCCCTGAAGAGTGAACGCCTCTTTGCCGATAACTTCAATTCCGTTTTTGCGGCAATGAGTTTCGATGAAATCATCAAGCTCTTCAATAACATATACCTTTTCGCATTCGGCTGCAAAATTCTTGATAAGTTCAACGGGAAGAGGATAAACGCAGCCGAGTTTAAGATAAGATGCGTTTTCGCCAAGAGCTTCCTTTGCGTATTCATATGTAATACCCGAAGAAATGATACCGATTTTTTTGCTGTTGAATTCAACCTTGTTGAGGCCGTCGGCAACAGCTTCCTTTTCGCAATATGCAATCTGGTCAAGAATGCGCTGTTCAACAACAACGTGCTTGCCCTTTGCATTTGCAGGCATCATAACATATTTTTGGGGATTCTTGACGTATTCTTTAAGTCCGTTATCAACTCTTTCGGTAAGCTCAGCAACACTTCTTGAATGAGCAACTCTTGTTGTTACTCTGAGGATAACGGGGGTATCAAATTTTTCAGAAAGGTCAAAGGCTCTTTTGGCATAATCAAGGCATTCGGCCGAATCCGAAGGCTCAAGCATCATAATTTTAGATGCCATTGCATAGTGCCTTGAATCCTGCTCATTCTGCGAAGAATGCATGCCGGGATCATCGGCAACAAGAATAACCATGCCTGCGTTAACACCTGTGTAAGATGCGGTAAAAAGAGGGTCTGCGGCAACATTAAGGCCAACGTGCTTCATAGCGCAGAAAGCTCTGGCACCGGCAACGCTTGCACCGTAAGCAACCTCCATGGCAACCTTTTCATTCGGTGCCCATTCAGATGCAATTTCATCATATTTTGCAGCAAACTCGGTAACTTCCGTACTGGGAGTTCCGGGATAGCTTGATACAACGCGGCAGCCTGCCTCATAAAGACCTCTGGCAACCGCTTCGTTTCCTAAAAGCAGTTTCAACTGGTTTCCTCCTAATCTTTATATCTTTTGATAATAAATAATCAGAAATTTCAATTATTATGTTATTATACTGGTTTTATGTATAAAACACAAGAGAAAATATAAAATTAGAGCAAAAAGACGCATTTATATTCACAAATGCGTCTTTCAGATTATTTATCAAGTTTAATTTCAACCTGTGACGCAACGAGGCTTTCGCCGCAATAAATTTTGCGAAGCTTCGGCTTTTCGATTTTGCCGGTGGGGTTACGGGGAACTTCGGCAAAAATAATTTTATGGGGTCTTTTATATCTGGGAAGATCGCGGCAGAAATCGTTTATATCATCCTCATCCGCTACGCAGCCTTCTTTAATCTCAATAATTGCAGTTGCAATTTCACCGAGTCTTGGGTCAGGAAGACCGATAACTGCAACGTCTTTGATTGCATCGTGCTTGCGCAGGAAATCTTCAATCTGAACGGGATAAAGATTTTCACCGCCTGAAATAATAACATCCTTTTTGCGGTCAACAAGGAAGATGAATCCGTCAGCATCTTCCTGAGCCATATCGCCCGTATGAAGCCATTCGCCGTGAAGAACTTCGTTTGTTGCCTTTTCGTCATTGAAATAGCAAAGCATAACGCCGGGGCCTTTAACGGCAAGCTCGCCGACTTCGCCTTTTGCAACTTCGTTGCCGTTTTCGTCAACAATTTTTGTTTCCCAACCGTAGCCTGCCTTGCCGATTGCGCCAACCTTATGAACGTTTTCAACGCCCAGATGTACGCAGCCGGGGCCGATGGATTCGCTCAGGCCGTAGTTTGTGTCATACTGATGATGGGGGAAAATCTTGAGCCATCTTTTGATAAGACTGGGCGGAACGGGCTGTGCACCGATATGCATAAGTCTCCACTGGTCAAGAGTGTATCTGTCAAGTTCAATATCTCCCCTGTCAATTGCGTCAAGAATATCCTGAGCCCAGGGAACAAGAAGCCAAACGATTGAGCATTTTTCCTGAGAAACCGCTTTTATAATCCAGTCAGGCTTTGCGCCTTTAAGAAGAACAGTTTTTCCGCCGACAAGGAGGCTGCCAAACCAATGCATTTTGGCTCCGGTATGGTAAAGAGGCGGTATGCAGAGGAAAACGTCATCCTTTGTTTGCGAATGGTGATTCTGCTCAACCTTGCATGAATGAACAAGCGCACGGTGGGCATGAAGAATAGCCTTGGGGAAACCCGTTGTGCCCGATGAGAAATAAATCGCTGCGTGGTCATCATCGGTAATCTCAACATCAGGTTTTCTTGACGTGCAGTATGTAACAAGCTTATTGTAGCTTTCAGCAAATGTGGGGCAGTCACCGCCGAGATAAAGGCGAAGCTTTACATCAGGGATTCGGTCTGAAATCTGCTCCATTCTTCCGATGAATTCGGGGCCGAAAACAATTGCATCACTTTCCGAAAGCTTAAGGCAGTATTTGATTTCGTCAGCGGTATAACGATAGTTAAGCGGCACCGCAAGAGCGCCGGTCTTGAGAATTCCGAAATAGACGGGCAGGTATTCAATGCAGTTCATGAGAAGAATTGCAACTCTGTCCCCTTTTTTGATTCCTCTTGAAAGAAGAAGGTTGGCAAAGCGATTTGCTCTTTTGTCAAACTCCTCCCAAGTTATCTCGCTTCTGCCGTCGCCGTTGGCGCCCTGCTCGATAAGCGAATATTCGCGCCAGGTAACTCGGCTTTTCTCCTGAATCTCAGGGTTGATTTCAACAAGGCTCACATCGTCTTTGTAAAGCTTTGCGTTTCTTTCAAGAAATTCGGTAATAGGCATATTTTCATTCCTTTTCAAAAATTATTGTTAAACGAACGTAAACGGAAAGCCTTTTTCAGACATTCCGTTTACACATATAAAATTTATTCTGTTCTCAATTACTCGGCTGCGATTTCACCGTTATAGAAGAAATCGGTTTCTTTCTGATTACTCGATTTTGTTACAGCGCTGACAGCAACGCAAAGAACGATTGAGAGAACCATTGCTACGCATGCAAAAACGGGACCTTTGCCTGCAAGCCAGGTCAAAGTTTCGTTCTCAACAAATCCGCTGATAACCTTTGCGGCGCCGGGGATAACGGCAACAACAAAACCGCCGAGAATGCCCGCCCATGCACCTTTGGTGTTCATCTTTTTCCAGTAAAGAGCAACAACGTAAGGAGCAAGGAATGAGCCGGAGATGATACCCCATGAATAGCTCATCATATCAAGGATAGGTGTATCTGTGTTAGCAATAATATAAGAACATACTATAAATATAACACAAAGGGCTTTAATTGTAAACGAAGATTTTTTATCATCCATTGTTTTTTTCAACGGACGGATAAGGTCAATTGTAAGGGTTGAGCTTGCGGTAAGAGTGATTGAGCAGAGAGTAGATACCGAAGCTGCGATAAGAAGCATAAGAACGATTCCGAGAAGAACGGAAGGAAGGTTTGCTGCTTTGAGCATTTCGGGAACTATGTAGTCCTGATTTGCAGGGAGAGTTTCGGGAGTGAAGAAACGGTAGCAGAGTGAGCCGATGAAATAACCGCCGCCGGCAACAAGGAAAGCAAAGAAAGTTGAGATTGTTATGCCTTTCTTGGCCTGCTTGTCATCTTTGATACCGAAATATTTTTGAACCATCTGAGGCAGACCCCATGTTCCGAAGCTTGTCATAAGAACGGTTGCCCAAAGCGAAATCCACTGAGAAGCGTTGAGTTTGGGTAAACCGAGGTCAGACTTGGCATATTCAGCAAGACCGGCAAAACCGCCGACCGAATCACATCTGACAACACAGAAGATAAGAAAGGCTACGCCGAACATCATAACGATCCCCTGGAAGAAGTCGGCTCTTGCCTGAACAAGGTAACCTCCAAAAAGAAGGAGCAAAGCCGAAACAACGGCAATAACGATCATACATACATTTACGGGAATTCCGAGAAGAACATCTGCAACGGAAGCAAGGCCCTTATAAACTGATGCCGAATAAGGAATAAGGAAAATAAATATTACTATGCAAGCAAAAATACGCATTTTCTCACTTGTATAACGTTTTTCGAGGAATTGAGGCATTGTTTTGAGTTTAAGGCGAGCTGAAGAATCTCTTGTTCTTCTTGCAAGAACTTTCCATGCCAGCCATGAGCCGAAAACTGCGTTGCCGATACCTGCAAGGATGCCCCAAAGGCCGTATGCCTTGCCCGTGCCGCCGGCATAGCCGACAAACATAACGGCTGAAAAATAAGCAGTTCCGTATGAAAGGGCTGAAAGCCAAGCGCCGGCGTTGCGGCCGCCAACGGTGAGATCAGCAATGCTGTGAGCTTTTTTACCCTGAGTTACGCCGATAATGACCATAACAGCAATATAAATTGCAAGGGTAATCCAAACAGAAGCATTATCTTTGATTGATGCCAAAATTGTTTCCATGATTTTCTCTCCTGTTTTGTCGCTTTAAAGTTTTTGTGCTTTAAAGCTTTTATTCGCTAAAGTGTTGTTGCTATAATACACCTTAATGTCTGTTTTGTCAACACATTTTTGAGAAAATTTTTATTATTTTTCAGACAGCATCGGCAACTCAAAACTAAATTGCTTATTATTCAACTTTTCTGACTTTTATCATGTTTGCGTTTTCCGACGCTTCGGCAGATAAGCAGGAGGTAATAACAACAACATCACCCGTTTTAAGAAGATGCTTTTCTTTGGCGATGTTAACGGCATGGTCAAACAAATCAAAAATGTCCTTTCTTTCTTCAAGAAGAATCGGTGTTACTCCCCACGAAAGATTAAGCTGACGCCAAACCTTTTCGTTTACGGTACAACCTACAATGCAGCAATCCGGGCGATAGCGTGAAACCATTCTTGTTGACTGTCCGTTTTGGGTTACGTTAATAATCGCTTTGGCACTAAGACCGTGAGCCGTTGTGCAGGCTGCATGGCAAATTGCATCCGTTATATCGGGAGCGGCTTTTCTTTCTCTGTTCAATAAACGTTTCACATAATCAACGTCTTTTTCTGTTCGGCAAGCAATACGCACCATTGTTTTCAGCGACTCAACAGGAAAACCGCCTGCAGCGGTTTCGCCCGAAAGCATAATTGCGCTTGTTCCGTCGTAGACGGCATTCGCAACGTCTGCAGTCTCCGCTCTGGTAGGTCTGGGATTTTTCATCATTGAATCCAGCATTTGAGTTGCCGTGATAACTGTCTTACCTGCCTGATAAACTTTTTTGATTATCATTTTTTGAATAACGGGCACTTCCTCTTCAGGAAGCTCAACGCCCATATCGCCTCTTGCAATCATTATCCCCTCTGACGCATCTATGATGGCGTCAATATCCTCAATGCCTTCACGATTTTCGATTTTTGCGATTATTGCAATGTCTTTTCCGCCGTTGCGGTCAAGAAAACGCCGCAGCTCCTTAATATCGTCCGCATTTCTTGTGAAGGATGCTGCAACAAAATCAAACCCGTTTTTAATTCCGAAAAGAATATCCTCCTTATCCTTTGAACTAAGGTATTCAAGACAGGTATGAACTCCCGGCACGTTCACGCCCTTGTATCCGGAAATATAACCCGAATTTCTGACAACGCACTGTATTTCGGGATATTTAACGGCAACAACAACCATTTCAACAAGGCCATCATCAATCAGTATTCTTGAGCCGATTTCAACGTCCCTCGCAAGCTCGGGATAGGTCACACCGGCACACTGTGAATTGCCGGAAACGTTTTCGCCCGTGAGCGTAAACATCTGCCCCGTTTCAAGCAAAACTCCGCCGTTTTCAAAATCAAGCAACCGTATTTCCGGACCTTTTGTGTCAAGGAGCATAGCAACGGGCAAACCTTTTTTATCCCGTGCCTGTTTAAGCATATCCACGCGTTTTTTCTGTATTTCATGGTCGCCGTGTGAAAAATTAAAGCGGGCAACGTTCATCCCCTCGTCAACAAGTCTTTCAATAATTTCAGAGTTATCCGTTGCAGGGCCGAGAGTGCATATTATTTTTGTTTTTCGCATAAAGCATCTGCCTTTCATATTAAATATCAATCATTATTTAATATATACAAAAATTCCGAAAAACCGAGATAAAAAGAAAAACGGAGCTGATTTTTTCTTTCAGCTCCGTTTTGTTCAATTACATATTTAAAAATTCTTTGAGCTTCAAAATGTAGCCCTGCGAAGTTTCTTTATCAGAACTTTCAGCGCAGATGCGAAGAAGAGGTTCTGTTCCCGAAAAGCGGCAAACAACAAAGCTTCCGTCTTCAAAATAAGCCTTGCAGCCGTCGCTGTAATCGGTTTTAACGATTTTTTTGCCGAAATCGGGAAGACGCTTTTCTTCAAGAATTATTCGGCTTACCGTTGCTTTATATTCTTCGCTGAAACGCATGTTATCCTCTGCCATAACAAATTTGCCGTATTTGAGTTCAAGCTCATTAATCATTTCCGTTGGTGATTTACCCGTCACGCTGACCATTTCGGCAAAAAGCGATGCAGCGTATATCGAATCCTTACCGTGAATGTGCCCCCTTACCGTCAGACCGCCGGAAGATTCGCCGCCGAGAACGGCATCCGTTTCATCAATTTTGGCTGAAATATGTTTAAAGCCAACGGGGACCTCATAGCATTTTTCGCCGAAGCTTTCGGCAATTCTGTCAAGCATATGAGTTGTTGAAAAATTCCTGACAACGGGACCTTTCCAACCTTTATATTCAAGGAAGTAATAATAAAGAAGGCAAAGTATCTCATTGGCGCTGATGTATCTGCCGTTTCTGTCAATAATACCGAGTCGGTCGCCGTCGCCGTCAAGGGCAATGCCGAAATCGTAGTCACCCTCAACAACAAGGTCGCTGAGCGTTCCGAGAGTCTGTTCGTTCGGTGCAGGCATTTTGCCGCCGAAGAAAGCATCTTTGTTAAAGTTTATTGTGTCAACAGTGCATCTTGCCGTGTAAAGAATAACCTGAAGCGGATACGAGCCTGAACCGTGCATGGTATCAAAAAGAACGCGCAGACCTCTTTCACGCAGAGCGCCCATATCAAGAAGCTCAATAATATCGTCAAGAAACTTGTTGAACGGATTGCGCTGATAAACTACTTTTCCTTGTTCAACCAAAGAATCGAAACTGCCGTATTGAACCGAGGCAATGCTTTCTATAATCTGTTCAAGTCTTTCGGTTGTTTCAATCGGAGCGTCTCTGCCCTCTTCAACAATCAGCTTTATGCCGTTATAGTTGGCAGGGTTATGGCTTGCCGTAATCTCAATACCATAATAAAGTTCTTTATCCTTAACGGTATGCATGATAAGAGGCGTTGGAGCGGAACGTTCAAGAAACCAGACTTCTATTCCGCCTTCAGCCAAAACCTCGGCAACCCATTTTGCCGCACTCATTGATAAAAATCTGCGGTCATATCCGATAATCACGGGCCTGTCCGTCTTGTTTTCTTCACTTGCAAGCGTCAAAATGCCCGCCGCAACTTTTCTTATGTTTTCACTTGTAAAATCATCACCTATCAGCGCTCTCCAGCCGCCTGTTCCGAATTTTATCAAATTAATCCCTCCGTTTCAAAAAACAAATTATTTTATCACACAGTTTCGGATTTATTTTTATTTTTCCTCAAAATACTGATATTCTATGCCCTCAAACTGCATAGAAATATCTTCATCGAAGCCTGCGGGAATATCGTATCTTCCGCTTTCGTAAAGGTTGTACTTATCAAATTTATAAGAGCCGTCGGGCTTTGTAGTTATAAGTGTACAACCTCTTTGCGAACCTTCCTTGTAAATTCCCACATATGCAAGGTAATCAACGCTGTAGCCGTAAGTCAAGTCAATGCCTTTATAGTTAACCGAGAAATTATTCAAATGGTCGTGACCGCAGAAAACACCCTGAGTGCTTCCGAGTTCAATCATTGTTTCAAAAAGATTATTTTCATAAATGCCGGAGTAAATCAATTTGCCCGTCTCACCAACCATGCCGTAATTATATTTAACGTTTTCGGTATCTTTATATCCGTTTGCGGCAAATTCCTCCCAAGCAAAGCGGTATTCTTCAAGGGGAATATGAAAGAAAGCAAGCGATTTTACCGTTTCGGTTTTTCCGCTGATTTTTTCGTTTTCAGCGTTCATTTTTTCAACGCTCTGTTTATACCATTCAATCTGATTGTCGTGAATGTCATCATATTTCCAGAAAATTCCGAAATAGTCGCCGTCTATGTATGAATGAGAATCCAGAACAAACAAAGCCTGAGTAATAAGACCCTGAGAATTCTTAACCTTGATAATCTGGTTGCCAAATCCGTCAATATCATCAGGTCCAATCTCATAAATGCAATGTGAATATTCTTCGTTCAGATAAAACTCGGAAACCTCTTCTCGGTCATAGAAACTGTAAGCCTCCGAATCATGGTTGCCGAGGCTGACTGTCCAGTAAACGCCGAGAGATTCCATCAGCTTTGCCATATAAACAGCACCGGTTTCGTTATTGGCGGTTCCCGACTGGAAAGGAACGGGATAAGCAATATCGCCCGTGATAACAACAAGGTCCGGCTTTTCAGCTTTAATCATTGTTGCAACGGCCGTCATTGCGCTTGAATCCTTTGAAGCTGACAGCCAGCCACCACCGAAATGAATGTCGGAAAGCTGCATGATTCTGAATTCACGGTCGGTTGTGAAAACCCAATCGCCGCTCTCATCCTTTTGAGGAACAAGCTGTTCTTCATATCCGACAGTCTCATAGGATGCGGCAAGCTTTTTGTTGGCCGAAGCTACAACAAGATTAACAAGCGTACCGATTATGCCGAGAATAACAAAAACAGCCAAAACCCAAAGAATTATTCTTCCAATCAGTTTGCCTTTTCTTTTTTTGGGAGCAACTGTTTCGGTTTTGATTTTTTCTTTTGTTTCAGTCATCTTCATTTCTCCGTTCTGATATAAATTGTGACTTTTAATTCATTTTCAATTTTCCTTAACGTCTCTGCCTCGGCTTGTTGCTTAAGCTCAACCGCAGCAAAACCGTTGGCGGCTTTTATGCAGCGGCACTCAAGCCCCTCAGCTTCAAAAGCATCTTGCGTTTTTTGCATCAATTCGGAATCGTTCCTGTTCATTAACTGCGAAACTGATTTTTTTATCAGTTTAACGGAGTTGATTATAACCAATGCACTTACCGCAAGGCCAAACACGGCATCCGCCCTGATTCCCGCATAATCCGTAAGAATGAAGGAAATCAAAACCATAAGCGTTACGCCGCAATCGGCAAGGCTGTCAATGTAAACCGTTTCAAGAATGAGCGAATTTTGTTTTTTGTTAATCTTTTTAAGAATCAGCC
>Ga0233381_1000064_pt1 | contig 15333 bp, 12 predicted proteins | sample ElkDunMinimDraft_12_FD_180670 | JGI IMG/M metagenome (GOLD analysis project Ga0233381, IMG submission 180670) | Fecal eukaryotic communites from dung pellets of Tule Elk in California, USA - Elk Dung G0 | ecosystem: Host-associated > Mammals > Digestive system > Large intestine > Fecal | place... | reverse complement strand
ACGTAGATTCGGCTGCACGAGGCAGTCAGAATCACGGATGCAATCAGTAAAAAAGATATTACTGATTTCAATATTTTCAATAAGATCCACTCTTTTCATCAGATACTGTTATACATTATTAATATAACATATCAAAAATAAAAAGACAATAGAAACAATAAAAAAAGCGGAGAGCATAAGCTCTCCGCTAAAATGGAAATCAGTTCTGATATTCTTTGAAATCCTTATAGATTTCTTCTGTGTAAACGTTGTTTTCATTCTTATCATGAAGAGGATACCAAACCTGTGCAAAGAAGGGGTTAACCTTAGCTTCATCATCGTAAGCCCAGCAGAACTTCTTCTGCTCAGCCTTTTCAAGTGTTGAGGGAAGCTCTTCGGGGCACCAGTGGCCGCCTCTGAGAACAAGGTTGGGAGACATCATGAATTCGTGACCGTGAGCACACTTCCAAAGAATGGGAGTATACATATCAACGATTTCGGTTGCAAGGCATTCGCCGCCTCTGAAAGCAGCAGCTTTCTTGAGGTCTTCAATTGTAAGTGAATTGAAATCCTTTGTTTCGTCATAACCGTGATCAAGAACAAGAGCTCTTGAGGGGTCATCGTCGGGACGGTAAACCTTAACTTTGCTCCAATCACTGCCGATTGAATTCCACTTTTCGAGTGAGCCGACATAAGCGTTGATTCTGGGAGCAACTTTGTTTTCTCTCCACCAAAGAGTGCCGTAAACGGGAGTCTTTGCAATCTTCTTCATGAAAGGCTTAACAAGCGGAGCAAAGGGCTTTGCAAGGAAAGCAAGCTTATAGAAGAATTCAACCTTATCCATCATGCTCTTGAAGTAATCCTTGATGGGAACATTGGCACGGAAATGAAGGTAATTTTCAAGAACGTCTGAGTCAAGATACCACTGACCGTGGAAGTTACGGGTAATGAACCAATCGGGATCAAAGAGCTTTTTGGGATCGCCGAGGCCGAGACCGCACTTGCCGAGAAGGAGCTCTTCAAATTCCATGTTGGTGATTCTATATTCGCTGCCTGAACCGATGTTATAGAATCTTCTCCAAAACTCTTCGGGAACGTCATCACCGCAAACGTTTACGAGAAGACGGCCTGAATCTTCAACAGTTGCCCATTCAAGAACGCCGTTGATAACAACGTGATACATGATGGGTTCCATGTTTTTGAGAATTTCGGGATAAAGGATACCTGACTGGCGGAGTGAAACCCAGTGCTTAAGACCTGATTCAGCAAAAACTGACTCAGCAATAACCTTTGAGGTTGCATAATGGTCATAAACGCTGATTTTGATGGGGTCGCCTGTACGAGCCCAGTGGATGGGATCGTCTCTTTCACCGGTTTCGGCAACTGTTCCGATATAAACAACTTTAATTGCATCGGGATCGGGCTGAGCCTTAACGGCAGCAACGATATTCTTTGCAGCGCCAACGTTTGTTTTGATTGTGTTGATGGGGTAATAGTCAGCTGAGGGTGAAACCATACCGCCAACGTGGAGAACATAGTCCGCTCCTGTTACGCATTCAAGAACACTTTCATACTTCTTGAGGTCACCCCAAACGATCTTAACACAAGGATCGTTCATATAAGGAGCAAACTGCTTTCTGTTCTTTTCACTGTCTCTGAGAAGAACAACGATATTGAACTTGTCTTTCTTTGCATAGAGCTGTTTAAAGCCTTCCCAGCCCATGGTACCGGAAGCACCGGTCAGAAAAACGGTCTTTTTCTGTGCCATTTTAAATTCCTCCAAACCTATTTTAAAATAAAAATATTTCTATATTATGTTAACATATAAAAATAAATAAATCAACATATTTTTTGTTGCAAAAAGAATTAATTTGTTACATTATGCCGAAAGCTTCCTTGAAAATCTGTTCTGTAACAAACATCTGGTCAATTTCTTTCTTGTTGCTTTCACTGAAAAGGGATGCATCCTTAACTCTTGCGTTATAACCGATATCAACGCCGCAAAGGCCGAGATGGTATTTTGCATTAACGGGATAATACTGGCATTCAGCAAGCGAAGCGAAAGCAAGGAAAGCCTGAACCTGCTTGGCTTTTTCAGGTTCGGTTTTATAATTCTTGCAAAGCCATGAATAAATCTCAGGGTGGAAGTTACCCATAACGCCTGAAAAACCTGCGCATCCCGCCTCAAGAGATTCAAGCAGAGTTGCGGAGTTTGCGTTATAAATCTTAAGGCCGAGACCTTCAACGGCTTTAAGCTTTGCTTTAATTTCTTCAATGTGGCAGCAAGTATCTTTAAGGAATTTCAATCTGCCGTCAAGAGCACACTGTCTGAGAACTTCGGGAGACATGAGGCGCTTATAAGGATAAGGGCATTCATAAACACCGAGAGCAATTTCAGGAATAGAGGAAACCATTTTTTCATAATTCTTAAGAAAAATGTCTGCGCCCTCATCCTGTTTTGCAAATCTGTTGGCAATAAAAACATATGCGTCAATTCCCTGATCGATGAAAGCATTTGCCTCATAAATCTGGGTGTCAAGGTCATCGGCTGTGTGACCCGAGGCAACAACACTCATGCCTTTGGGCAGATTTTTCATAATGAACTTAAGAAGTTCAAGCCTTTCCTCAAAAGAAAGGAAGAAAATTTCGCTTGACTGACAGATTGCAAAAATGCCGTCAACACCGTTATTTGAATACCAGTCAAGGATTTTGATAACGCCGTCATAATCAACCTTATTATCATCCGTAAAAGGAGTTACCATTGTTGGATATACGCCGTCGGGAATGGATTTTATCATAATTAAAGCCCCCAATTAAAACCAAAATGATAATTTTAGTTTAAACCGAGAGCAAAGGTTTGTCAATGCTAAGAATTCAATTTTTTCCTGATTACGGTTAAAATAATCTTTTCGCGCCTTGAAACCTGAACCTGCGTCATTCCGAGCCTTTTGGCGGTCTCGGATTGAGTCATGTTTTGAAAATAACGGAACTTAAGCATCAACCGGTCTTTTTCTTCAAGCGAATCCATCACCTGACGCAAAGCCAAAATATCCGAAACCTCATTTTCAGGTGAGTCAACGGGAATATCAAGTTGGCATTCCCCGTCTTCACCAACCGTTAAGGATTGAACAGGCAAAGAAGCGTTAAGAAGCATTGCGGTTTCGGCGGCATCAAGCCCGATTCTTTCGGCAAGCTCCGAAACGGTCGGTTCCCTGCCGAGAACAACCGTTATTTCTTCTTTTGCCGCAAGAACTTTTCTTGATTTTTCTTTAAGAGTTCTGCCGATTTTAACCGTTCCGCCGTCACGAAAAATTCTTTTGATTTCGCCAAGAATAACCGGGACCGCATACGTTGAAAAGCTGAAGCCCCTATCGGGGTCAAAATTATCGGCAGCTTTTATCAAGCCGAGACAGCCCGCCTGAAACAAATCATCATATTCAACTCCCCTGCCTCTGAATTTGTTGGCGCAGGAATGAACAAGCCCCAGATTGCTTTCAACAATCCCATTGCGCATTTCCTTAGTTTCAGTCATTTCGGCAGTCACGACCTTCTAACCTTTTTTCCAAGGTTACAGTTGTTCCCTTGCCGATTGTTGAGCGGACTTTTATCTTATCGCAAAAGCTTTCCATAACCGCAAACCCAAGACCTGCCCTTTCGTCGCCCGAGGTTGTAAAAAGCGGCTCCATCGCCTTTTTAACATCAGGAATGCCACAGCCCTTATCACGGATTCTGATTCTAATCAGCCCGTTTTCATAAAGGCCTGTCCATATGTAGATTTCGCCCACCGAATCGGCATATGCATGAACAATGCAATTTGTAACCGCTTCACTTACAGCCGTTTTTATATCCGAAATTTCCTCAACGTTCGGGTCAAGCTGTGAAACAAAAGCGGCAACGGCTGCCCTCGCAAAGCTTTCGTTAACCGAGCGGCTTTCAACTCTCAGGTTCATCTGATTTATCGGTTTCATATCATTTACCTTCCTTATTACTCATTTTTAACGTCATAAACTTTTCAAGCCCGGCAAGCCGCATCATGCTGTAAATTCTGCGCGAAAGATTAATAACCTCAACGTTTGCCCCACAGCTTTTGGCAAGCTTATATCTGCCCATCACAAAGCCGATACCGGAGCTGTCCATAAAAGTAACTCCGCCAAAATCAATTCTCACATTTGGCGAAAGATATTTTTGAATAGCCTCATCCGCTTCAATTCTGAAAACGGCAGCGTTATGATGATCAATTTCGCCCGAAATCTCAATAACCAGACGAACGGGCGTTGACGTAATTTTTAAAGCCATAATTACCTCCTGAAAAATAAAAAATCCCTTATCCAAAAGGATAAAGGATTCATGATGAAAATTTTGTTGAAAGATGCTATTAAAAACTAAGAAGTAAATCTCTTACTTCGCCTGCAAGATAAAACGAGCCGCAAACAACCAAAGCCGTGTTTTCATCAACATATTTTCGGGCATATTCTGCCGCATCGCCGGGATTTTCAATCCACTCGGTTTCAGGGCAGAATTTTGCCGCGCATCCCGCAAGCTCGGCGCTTGCAAGCGCCCTTGGAACGTCGGCTTTTGTTGCTATGAATTTATCCGCAAAACGCGCAACAATTGAAAGATAAGCTTCGTAATCCTTATCAGCCATCATAGACGAAAGCATTACAATTTTTTTGTTTTGAAGATGCCTTTCAATAAAAGCGGAAAGTGCGTTTGCGCAATCTTCGTTGTGTCCGCCGTCAAGAATTATAATCGGGTCTTTTGAAATGAGCTCGCATCTGGCAGGCATAACCGAAGATTCAATTCCTTTTTTCACAGCATTTTCCGAGATTGCGATTCCGCAGTTCTTAAGAGCTTTTATCGCCTCAATTGCCGAGCATGCGTTATAAACCATATGCTTGCCTGCAAGCGGCAACAGAAATGAAACCGAATCATATTCGGCATAAGTGCCCTCAAGTGTTTCGCCGAAAATCTTCAGCAAGGATTCGTCAGGCTTGATTAAAGGAACCTTTTTTGATTTGCAAGTATCGGCAATCACACGCAAAGCTTTTTCATCCTGGCGGATATAAGTAACCGCAAGTCCCTTTTCTTTTATTATTCCGCACTTTTCAAACGCAATTTGTTCAACGGTGTCACCGAGAATTGCGGTATGGTCAAGCGAGATTGCAGTTATTACGCTCACCAAAGGCGCTTTGATAACGTTCGTTGCATCAAATCTGCCGCCGAGGCCGACTTCAAGAACAACGAAATCGCATTTTTTTATTTCATAATAAACAAATGCAACCGCCGTCAGAAATTCAAACTCGGTTATTTCAATTCCGTTAAGCGAATCCGCAGCCGACTTAACTTTTTCAACGCAAAAAGCAAGGTCGTCTTTTTCAATCATCGAGCCGTTAAACATAATTCTTTCTCTGAAATCGGTAACATAGGGCGAAGTATATAATCCAACGCTGAAGCCGGATTGAATCAGAATATTGGCAATCATGGTTGACGTTGAGCCCTTGCCGTTGGTACCGGCTACGTGAACAAACTTCAGCTTATCTTGGGGATTGCCGAGAGCTTCGCACAAAGCCGCAATTCTTTCAAGCCCCGGTTTTATTCCGAATTTTAAAAGAGAATGAATGTATTCAATTGCCTGCTGACAGTTCATAATATCACCTGAAACTTGAGCCCGAAGAAAACTTCGGGCTCTTGAAATCAACCTAATTTTGCGATGCTTTCTTTAAGCATTGCAATTTTTTCTTCATATTTTGCCGCCTGCTCACGCTGCGCTGCAACAACGTTTGCGGGAGCTTTTGCAACAAAGTTGGCATTGTTAAGCTTGTTGTTAACAAAATCAAGATCCTTCTGAACTTTTTCAAGTTCTTTGTTAAGTCTTGTTTTTTCAGCTTCAAAATCAACAAGCTCGCCCATGGGAATATAAATCTTTGCGTCTTCGGTAACGATGCAAACTGCACCGTCAAGATCAAAGCTTTCAGCGATTTCAACTTCCGAAGCGCTTGCAAGTCTCTGCATGAATACGCCGCCCTGCTCAAAGGTTTCTTTATATGTGGTTGCAATGTAAACCTTTGCTTTCTTTGAAGGAGGAACGTTCATTTCGGCTCTGCGGTTGCGGATTGCACGAACAGCAGTCATGATTCTTTCCATTTCGGCTTCTTCGGCTGCAAATGAATGAGCATCGTTGAATTCCGGCCAAGCGGAAATCATGATTGACTCGCCTTCGTGGGGAAGAGTCTGCCAGATTTCTTCGGTTATAAAAGGCATGAAGGGATGGAGAAGCTTAAGAGTGTTGCTCATTACCCAAACAAGAACCTGTTTTGCGTTCTGAGCATCAGCACCGCCCTTCTGAAGTCTGATCTTAGCAAGCTCAATGTACCAATCGCAGAAAATATCCCAGATGAAATCATAGAGCTTTGAAACGGCGATACCGAGTTCAAATTTTTCAAGATTATCGGTAATTTCTTTTGCAAGAGTGTTGAAAAGGCTGAGAACCCATTTATCCTCAAGAGCAAGGTTCGAGGGAAGGTCGCAAGGAACTTCGCTGCCTTCAATGTTCATAAGAATAAATCTTGCGGCATTCCAGAGCTTGTTGGCAAAGTTACGGCTTGCACTTACCTTTTCATCGGAGAATCTCATGTCGTTTCCGGGGCTGTTGCCGGTTGCAAGAGTGAACCTGAGAGCATCTGCGCCGAACTCATCGATAACAACAAGCGGGTCAATGCCGTTACCCAGCGACTTGGACATCTTTCTGCCCTGAGCATCTCTTACGATACCGTGAATAAATACGGTTTTGAAAGGCTCGCAACCCATCTGTTCACAACTTGAGAATATCATTCTGGCAACCCAGAAGAAGATAATATCATAGCCCGTAACAAGAGTACTTGTGGGGAAATAATGGTCAAGTTCGGGAGTTTTATCAGGCCAGCCGAGGGTTGAAAACGGCCAGAGAGCTGATGAGAACCAGGTATCAAGAGTATCAGGGTCCTGTTCAACCTTACCGCCGCACTTGGGGCAGCAATCGGGTGCGGTTTTGGCAACCGTTACTTCGCCGCAGTCAGCGCAGTAATAAGCGGGAATTCTGTGACCCCACCAGAGCTGACGTGAAATGCACCAGTCCTTGATGTTTTCCATCCAATGGAAATAGGTTTTTTCAAATCTTTCGGGAACAAACTGAGTTTTTCCGCTCTTAACGCATTCAATTGCAGGCTCGGCAAGAGGAGCCATTTTAACGAACCACTGCTTTGAAACTCTGGGTTCAACGCTTGTGTGGCAACGGTAGCAAGTGCCTACGTTATGGCTGTAATCTTCAATCTTAACAAGTGCGCCTTCAGCTTCAAGATCGGCAACAATGGCTTTTCTTGCTTCAAATCTGTCCATGCCGGCATACTTGGGATAATCGTCAGTTATTTTTGCATCATCAGTCATAACATTGATGACTTCAAGGTTATGGCGAAGACCGACTTCGAAGTCATTGGGGTCATGAGCAGGGGTGATTTTAACAACGCCTGTTCCGAAATCCATTTCAACATATTCATCGGCAACAACGGGAATTTCTCTGTGAACGATGGGAAGAACAAGCATTTTGCCGATCATATCTTTATATCTTTCATCGTTGGGGTTAACGGCAACAGCTGTATCACCAAGAAGAGTTTCAGGTCTTGTTGTTGCAAGTTGAAGATAACCGCTACCGTCCTTGAAAGGATAGCGGATATGCCAGAAATGGCCTGCCTGATCTTCATATTCAACTTCAGCGTCTGAAATTGAAGTAAGGCAATGGGGACACCAGTTGATTATTCTTTCACCTCTGTAAATAAGGCCTTTTTCATAAAGACGGCAGAAAACTTCAAGAACAGCCTTGCTGCAGCCTTCATCAAGGGTGAAGCGTTCTCTGTCCCAGTCGCAGGAAGAGCCCATTTTCTTAAGCTGTTCAATGATACGGCCGCCGTACTTTTCTTTCCATTCCCAAGCACGCTTAAGGAAGCCTTCTCTGCCAAGGTCATCTTTTGTGAGTCCTTCTGCCTTCATTGCTTCAACAATTTTTGCTTCGGTTGCGATTGAAGCGTGGTCAGTTCCGGGAAGCCAGAGTGCGTCATAGCCCTGCATTCTTCTCCAGCGGATAAGAATATCCTGAAGAGTGTTGTCAAGAGCATGACCCATGTGAAGCTGGCCGGTAATATTGGGGGGCGGAATAACAATCGTGTAAGGTTTCTTATCGTTTTCTACCTTGGCGTGGAAATACTTTCCTTTGAGCCAGAAGTCATAAATACGGTCCTCAACGTTTTTCGGATCGTACTGCTTGGCAAGTTCTTTTGCCATAAGAAATCATCCTTTCTTCTTTGTGAGACAATAAAAAAATCGTCTCACCAATTTAATAATAAATCAATGAGACGAGTAAAATCATACCCGCGGTACCACTCAAATTGCGCTTAAAAGCGCCGCTCTTTGGGCTCCGACAAGCCCTATGCATTAACGCAGCAATCACGGAAAGGGTCTACTTGCAAAAAAGCTTTCTTCCTTTCGGCTCGGGGGCTACAACAAGCATCTGACACTCACCGGCTCGCACCGACCGCCGGCTCTCTGAGAGCACTTTTACGCTGCCCTCCCCGTCAAAACCTTTATATTAAATTTTGTTAATTTTAACATAGAACAAAATTATTGTCAATATATTTTTACTGTACTGCGTAAAATTCAAGCAAAGCAGGATTAATTACCGTATCGGTAAAATCAAAGCAAGAGCTGTGGCCACCGCCTTCTATCATAAGCTCCTGAGCGCCTTCGATTGACTTTGTTATCATCTTTGAATGCCAGCGCTGAATCATATCGTGTTCGCCGTAAATGTTAAGCACAGGAACTTTAATTGCAGAAATATCTTCAAAAGTAAGGCTCGGCTGACCAACCATCATTCCTTTGATGTCACGCCTGCGTTTTGTTTCGTCATCGCCTTTTATCCACGCTTCAACGCAAAGAACAATATACTGATAAGTAATCTGAATCTGATCAAAAGTGTTTGTTCCCAAAGTGTTGATATTCGAGCCCATAATTGCAAGAGCTTCGACTCTGTCCTGGTGGGCAAGGGTGAAAACTATTCCGAGATTTCCGCCGTCACTGAAGCCAAAAATCCTTGTTTTTTCGATTTCAAGGTAATCAAGAATTTTAACAAGATCTTCTGCCATAGCTTCAAATGTCATTCCGCCTTCAACCCAATCGGAATTGCCCGTACCTCTCGGCGACACGGTTATGACCTTAAAATGTTTTGACATTTCGGGCAAAATGTTGCCGTCAAAGCTGTGCATATCTCCGCCGTTGGGAGGCAAAAGAAGCAGCGGCTCGCCGTCGGCAAGTCCGTAAATTCCGTATTCAATATTTGCTTGGCCGCAGTCAACAAAGCCGTAATCAATCATTTCGGGCTTTTCGGCATCGTCGGCATAAGAAAACGGAACAGCGCTTAAAAGAAGCGAAAAAACAAGCATAAGCGAAACGGTTTTAATTATTTTTTTCATAAACACATCTCCTTTTCTGATTAAAGTATATCACACAAAAAATTTTTTTCAATCCGTCGGAAGGTGAATTAATGAAATTTAAATCAAATATGCTGACGCACACCGCAATCATGACCGCCGTTAATCTTATTATGAAATCAATTTCCGTTTGTTTCAACGCATATCTTACCGGCAAAATCGGTTCAGCCGGGATAGGCCTTTTTCAGCTGATAATGACCGTTTATTCGCTCGCAGTTACGCTGGCAAGCTCTGGCGTGAAACTGACAAGCATGAGACTTACGGTTGAAATTTCCGCAAGCAGAAAACATGACTTAAACAAATCCATGCGCTTGATTACAGGCTATGCGCTTTTCTGTTCGCTCGGAACAGCAATAATTCTTTTTGCCTTTGCGGATTTCATAAGCATTCATTGGATTTCTGACGTTGCAAGCGCCGCTCCGTTGAGAATTCTTTCGCTCAGTCTGCCGTTCGTGTCACTTTCAGCAGCGTTGAGCGGTTATTTCACGGCAAAAGAAATGATTCCGCAATTTTCGTTCATCCAGATGCTTGAACAGGGTTTCAAGATAATAATAACGGTTTTTTTAATAAACAAATATGCTTCGGCAGGAACCGTGTACGCCATGTCGTCAATTGTCTGTGGCATGACGGCGGCTGAAATATTCTCGTTTTCTCTTTCATATATTCTTAAAATCTTTAAAAAGCCTGAAAGCACTAAGCTTAAAGCTATCGGAGCTTCTCAGATTTTCAGAATCGCTCTTCCCGACGGTACCGGAGCTTTTATGCGCAGCCTTTTGCTTACGATTGAGCATTTGCTGATTCCGAAAGGTTTTGAAAAATCGGGCTCGGGTTCAGCGGCGGCTCTCTCCGCTTATGGAGGAATTCACGCAATGGCTCTGCCGGTTTTGCTTTATCCGAATGCCGTTCTTGTTTCTTTTTCAACGCTTCTGATTCCCGACCTTGCAAAGCGCAACGAAATCGGCGACATTGACGGAATAAACAAAAGCGTCAAAAGAAACTTAAAACGAACGTTTTATTATTCTTTGTTTTGTTCGGCTTTTTGCGGATTGCTTGCCGACCCGCTTTCGCTTCTCATTTATAAAACAAAAGAAGCGGCACAGTATATAAAAATACTTGCGCCGCTTGTTCCTATAATGTATCTTGACACCGTTACTGACGGCATCTTAAAAGGCCTTGATCAGCAGATTTATTCGATGAGATATAACATAATCGATTCCGCTTTGTGCGTTATACTCGTTTATTTTCTGCTGCCTAAATATTCGATAAAAGGTTATATTTTCATCCTGTATCTGAGCGAAATCATAAACTTTTACCTGAGTTTCAACAGGCTTATAAAAATCTGCGATATAACGGTTTTCACGCGTATCAAAGCTGTTTTAAAACCTCAAGAAGATAATTCCATACCCTCTCGGTTGAAGAGATGCTGAGGCGTTCAGAGGGCGAATGAATATCAAACATGTCAGGGCCGAGAGAAACGCAGTCAAGGCCACTGATTTTGCCGCAGAAAAGACCGCATTCAAGGCCTGCGTGGATAGCAGTAACCGTCATGGGCTTGCCGAACATATCTTTATAAATTGATGCCATTTTCTCACGGAGAACAGAATCTTTTTTATATTCCCATGCAGGGTATTCGCTGTGAGCGTTTGAAAAAGAATTGTTAGAAGCGGCAACGGAAATCAGTTTTTCGATAAGTGCTTTTCTTTCCGAATCCTTGCTGCTTCTGACAGAAAAGGTCAAAGAAACCGCATTCTCTTTCATTTTAACAACACCGAGATTGAGCGAGGTTTCAACAAGCCCGTCAATCTCTTCGCTCATTCTGACAACTCCGTTGGGCAAGCGGTTAATAAGCGCAACAAAAGCTTCGGTTGATTTTTTCTCAAAAGCTTTTTCACAGTTTTCTGCTTCAACAACTTTAACGGAAATATCAGGGTCAACGTATCCGTATTCTTTCAGGAATCGGGTCTGCATTTTCAGCGCAATTTTATAAAGCGCCTCAACCTCGGAATTGAGAATAATCTTGCATCTGCTTTCTCTTGTTATTGCATTATCCATTGTTCCGCCGTTAACTTCAACAATTGAAAAATCAAGGCTTTTGAGCATTTCTTCAAGAACTCTGCCCATAAGAATATTGGCATTTGCGTAACCGACGTGAATTTCGGCGCCCGAATGGCCGCCGTGAAGACCGCTGATAACAATTTCGCAGGCCGTTCCTTTTACCTCGGCAAAAGAAACGGGCAATTCAATGTCAACCCTTGCACCGCCGGCACAGCTGACCCACAGAGTCCCCTCCTGCTCGGAATCAACGTTAATCATTTTCTTGCCTTTGAGCGGAGCAACGTCAAGAGCGAAAGCTCCGTTCATTCCCGTTTCCTCGTCGGTTGTGAGAAGAATTTCAAGAGGCGGATGGCTGATGTCATCGCTGTCAAGAATTGCAAGGAACATTGCAACCGCAATGCCGTCATCGGCTCCGAGTGTTGTTCCCTCAGCCTTAACAAAATCTCCGTCAACGCAGAGCGAAAGGCCGTCGGTTTCAAAATTGATTGGCGAATCGGCAGATTTTTCCCACACCATGTCAAGATGCCCCTGAAGAATAACAGGGTCGCTGTTTTCGTATCCCGGCGTTGCATCTTTAAAAATTATAACGTTGTTTGCACCGTCACGAACACATTTTAAATTTCTTTCAGCGGCAAACTTTTCACAGTAAGCGCTGACAGCATCGGTTTTGCCCGAGCCTCTGGGAATTGCCGATATTTCTTCAAAGTATTTGAACACCTTTTTCGGCTCTAAAGCAGAAAGAACATTTTTGTTCATTTAAAAATCACCTCAAAAATACTTATGCAAAAAAATATAATATTATTTGTCGCGGTTAATATTATACCACAACAAAGCATATTTTCAACACAGTATTCTGAAAACAAAAACAATTACTTTCGAAAGAATACAGTCTTAACCGTTCCAAGTGCTGATAATACCGTCTTTTGTTTTATAAACAGGATAACGATCGGCAACTCTGAACATTTCACCTGTTATTGCGTTAACGCACAAATCATTCGTATCGTTTTTTCGAGCTTCACTTATTCCGAGATTAAATATCTCTGTTTGATCAATGCAGAAATGCCAGCAAGGAACAAGTTCGTAAATTCCGTCATTTATTCTGTCAAGTAAATATTCAAGTCTGATTTCCACAATCGGTGCATATTCGGAAAGCCACAAATTGTCAACATTATTTTCAATCAATTCTATTGCATCATATACAGACATTACTTTTGATTCCGCAGGCTTCTCGTTTAATTCCAAGCTGAAAAATCTGACATATATTATTCCTTCGTCATTTACATAAACAGACAGTTCAGAAGCAACTCCACTTTCAATTTTATCCGTTGCAACGGCAAGAGGGAATCCGTCTTGATACTGCAAATAATTAAAAACATAGAATCCTGTTGCCGAATAGCCGCTACCGTAGGTTGGATCGTCAGCAATTTTGCCGTTTTGAAAAATAAAACCGTCAACCGAAAATCTCTCAACAAAAGAATCTGCAATTTGCTTCGCTTCCAAATATGAAATACGGCAACCTGCCGCATGATTTTCACTTATTTGATTTTGAATTTCCGACTTGTTTTTTTCTGATGATACACCAAAATTTATGCCTCCGCCAACAGGAAAAGAAATTGATGTTCTGTCGGCGTTACCCCTGAAAAGAGCATCTTTTCCCAAAAGAATTTCTTCAAATTCTTCATAAAAATCAAAGGAAGGGATTGCAGTATAAGCTTTCATGTTTTTTATATCACTTTCAATAATAACATCAGCATCAATATATACTGTTTTTGCATCCCCGACAATTTCTTGTTTCACATGCGAAACACTGTCTACGGAATTTTTGGTTTCGTAAGCAACAATAAGATTAACAATTTTGTTTTCGTCAAAAGAATCATTTGAAAAATTCCTTATTGAAAACAACACGGCAACCGCAGCAAACAAACAAGCAACAGACAAAATCGGTTTAAAGTATTTCGCTTTTTGAGACGGCATGTCTTTTTGTGCAATTACGCTTTTAAAAATCTCGTCGCTCGGTTTAATGTCGGCATATATTTTTTTATATTCATTTTTCATTACTGTTTCCCCTTTCAATTATTTCTCTTAACGCTCTTCTTGAACGTGTCAAAAGCATTCTCACGTTTGATTTGCTCGTTTTAATAATCGACGCTATTTGTTCAACGGTCAAATCTTCATAATAAAACAAATGTAAAACCGCATTATACTTTTTCGGCAAACAATTCAAAGCATACGATAAATCCTCCGTATTCGGTTCTATTAGTTCAGTATTTTCATCCAACTCAACAGTTTTTGTTTTCCAAAAAGACTTCATTGCCGTCTTACTGCAATTTAGTGTAACCCTAATAAACCACGCCTTTTCATGCTCTGAAGAATTGAACAACGGTCTTTTTTTGATATATCTCCAAAAAACTTCCTGATAAACATCGTCTGCGTCAGCTTTGTTCTTCATTTGAGAATACGCAAGTTTATAAACCATATCACTGTTTCTTAGAATAACCTCATTAGCGTCATCATTTTGGTACGTTTGTTTACGCATATTTATCCTCCTTTCATTAATAAAACTTCGGAGAAACGAAAAAAGCAACACAGCAAGAAAAAAGCCTGAGAGTTTTTGCTCTCAGGCTTAACTTATCAATATTCTACCGTACCTTCCATAAAGTCGGTTTCTGTGACGTAACCATCTTTATCGATTCTGAATGTTTTAACTTCAAATTTATTGAAATCCGCATAAAAACCGGCTTCTGCAATGTCACAAACAACAGCGGCTTTTGTTTTTACGCCGTCAGTTTCGCTAAGACGCATAACAAAATCGCCCGAGCCGTCCTCACAGCGTTTGAAAGCGTTAAGAACGATGTTAGGTCTGTTAACGGAAACAAAGCTCTTTGCAAGCGGCAGATCACCCTTGTGATAGCTTGCAGGAATTGCGGCAGGACGCTGATTGAAAAGTGCGGCTTCCTTCTGAACTCCGCTCTTTTCAGCTTCACCCTTATGGGGATAAACCGCATATTCAAACATATGCAGGCCTTCATCGGTATAGGTGAAATCCGCAGCGGGTCTGTTTGAATAATGGTCGGCAAAAATGCAGTTTCTGAGCATGGTAAGCTTAAGAGTGTTGCCGGGGCAATCGTAGCTGTACTTTGAATCGCTGATAATTGCAACGCCCTTACCCTCAGCAGTTACATCGGCCCAGGTCAAGGCAGGCTCTTCTTCACCGTTGCAGGGTCTCTTAATATATCCGCCCGGAATTTCATAGGTTGAAACGGGGTTTTCGCCATCAACCGTTACGGGCATTTTAAGAATTGTAAGAGGTTCCTGCCAGAGAACACGGCATTTTGAGCGCAGAAGCTTACTTTCGGTTGCGAGTATATAATCCTGAGTAAGATAAGAATTCTTATATGTATGCTTAACTCTGATAACAGCTCTTGCAGGGCCGTTTTCAACAAGCTCCATTGACTTGAATTCCATCTTTGCAATTTCTTTGTCAAACTTAAAAATATTGTGTGCCCATGTGTCAGGCTCGGAGTTATCGATAACTGTGGGAATGCAGAACTCTCCGCCGACAAATTCAGTTGCGTCTTCCTTTGAAATCAGGCTTGAAACCGAGCCGTCTTTTTCATCGAACGTAACCTTGAGATACTTATTTTCAAGAGTATTCTCGGAAGCCTTAACATCGGTTTCGGGATAATCAACGTGAGTATCTTCATCGTTATCACAAAGCCAGAGCCAATAAGTTGCATAACCGAGAGCAGGAATCTTAACCGCGAACTCGGTGTCAAGATGAGAA
>Ga0233381_1000063_pt1 | contig 15419 bp, 10 predicted proteins | sample ElkDunMinimDraft_12_FD_180670 | JGI IMG/M metagenome (GOLD analysis project Ga0233381, IMG submission 180670) | Fecal eukaryotic communites from dung pellets of Tule Elk in California, USA - Elk Dung G0 | ecosystem: Host-associated > Mammals > Digestive system > Large intestine > Fecal | place... | reverse complement strand
CAAAGAGCATGCGGTTGTTCACATAACCAAACCCGGTGAATATATTTTGAGCGGTAAGCTTTCAAAAGGCCAGGTTGCCGTTGACCTCGGAGACGGCGCAAAGGAAAACCCTGAAGCAGTTGTTACTTTGGTTTTTAACAATGCCAACATAACCTGCGAAGTTGCACCGGCGGTTATTTTTTACAATGTTTACGAATGCTCATCAAAGGATGCCGACACCGCAGTCAATAATCCCGACACAAGCGCAGCAGGTGCAAATGTTATTATAGCCGACAATTCCGAAAACACGGTTACCGGTTCATACGTTGCTCGCATTTATAAACCCGGTACAGTTGTGTTAAACAGCAGCGGCACAGAGGTTGAGGATGCGGAAAAGCTTCATAAATATGACGGCGCTTTTTATTCCAAAATGTCAATGAATATAGGTGCAGGCGAACTCGGCAACGGAACGCTTAACATCAACGCCGCTAACGAAGGTCTCGATTCTGAGCTTCACCTGACTGTTAACGGAGGCAACATCAACATAGTTTCGGGTAATGATGGCATAAACACAAACGAGGACAACGTTTCCGTAACAACCGTTAACGGCGGCAACGTCAGCATTCTTGTCAACGGCCAAACCGGTGAAGGCGACGGAATAGACTCCAACGGCTGGCTGGTAATCAACGGCGGCAGCGTATTTGCTCAGGCTTGTTCTTTCAGCGGAGATGCCGGCATTGATTCCGACATGGGAATCCACATCAACGGCGGCAAAGTTTTTGCAACCGGCAATATGCTTGACCGTATATCCGACAGCAAGCAGAATTTCTCGGTTTTCACCTTCAACAAGCCTCAGCAGAGCGGAGTTTACACTTTGAAAAACTCCCAAAATGAAACTGTCGCAGAAAGAGAAATTGCAAATTCGTTTTCATATCTTATCATATCCGACGAAAATCTTGTTCAGGGTGATTATACCCTTTGGAGCGGTGAAACACAGTTTCAGGGTATAAATACAGAAAATATGGGCGGCGGAAAGCCGATGGGCAATCGAGGCGAGGACATGACCCCTCCCGAAGAATTTGAAGAAGGAATGAGCATGCCTTTCCGTCAGGAGCGTCCCGAAAGACCCGAAGATATTCCCGAGGGAACTCCTCCTCATGAAAAGCCTGAAGGCATGAGCAGGCCCGAAATGCCCGAAGGCATGACTTTCCCTGAAGGCGAAATTCCCGAAGGTATGCCAAGACCGGGCGGTAATTTTGATTCAGCCGCTTCGGGTTCTCCTTCAACATCTTTCTCAATCAAAAACGGCGGGAATTATTTTTCAGCCGTGGAAGCAGTCTGATTTTAATAAAAAATAATCCGTAGCAAAGAAAAAAGCAGAGTTCATATGAACTCTGCTTTTTGGATTTATTATTTGAAATATTCAACAGCCGATTCGAAGAGCTTGAGGTCGAATTCGCCGGGAACGTTCTTGTAAAGACCGCTTGCGGTTCTTTCGGAGTGACCCATTTTGCCGAGAACTCGTCCGTCAGGTGAAACAATGCCTTCGATTGCGAAGTCGGAGTTGTTGGGGTTGAAAGCAATGTCATTGGTGGGGTTGCCGTCAAAGTCAACGTACTGTGTAATAATCTGACCCTTTGCGGCAAGGTCTCTGATAAGAGCCTCGTCAGCAATAAATCTGCCTTCACCGTGAGAAATCGGAACGGTGTAAACTTCGCCCTGCTTTGCCTTTGAAAGCCAAGGTGAGTTGTTGGAAACAAGCTTTGTTCTGACAAGCTTTGACTGGTGGCGGCTGATTGTGTTGTAAGTCAGGGTCGGGCAGGTATCATCGGTATCGATAATCTTTCCGTAAGGAACAAGACCGAGCTTGATAAGAGCCTGGAAGCCGTTGCAGATACCGAGCATAAGGCCGTCACGCTTTTCAAGAAGTTCGGTAACAGCGTCCTTAACCTCTGCGTTTCTGAAGAAAGCGGTGATGAATTTGCCTGAACCGTCGGGTTCGTCGCCGCCGCTGAAGCCGCCGGGGATAAAGATAATCTGGCTGTCGTTAATCTTAGCGGCAAAATCTTCAACCGATTTTGCGATGCTTGAAGCGGAAAGGTTGTTGATTACAAAAATCTCAGCCTGAGCGCCTGCTCTTTCGGCATATTTTGCGGAGTCAAACTCGCAGTTTGTGCCGGGGAATACGGGGATAAGAACCTTGGGCTTTGCGGTTCTGATTGCAGGCTTTGCAAATGAGGTTGCTTTATAATCAAATGCCTCAATCTTCTTTTCGGGCATCTTGATGTTGCAGGAATAAATCTCTTCAAGCTTGTTTTCATAGCCTTCAAGAAGAACAGCCATGTCAAGAGCATCGCCGTTCCATGCAATCTTCTTTTCTTCGGTTGTGTAACCGAGGAGCTTGCCGCAATCGGTATCGTCTGTAAGCTCAACGATGAATGAGCCGTAGGAATAGCCGAAGATTTCTTCAAGAGTTATATTCTTATCAAATTCAAATCCGATTCCGTTACCCATTGCCATCTTGAGAACGGCTTCTGCTGCGCCGCCGATGCAGGGAGTATAAATTGCGGCTGCCTTGCCTGCTTCAACAAGAGCGTGAACTTCGTCAAATGCCTTGAGAAGAGATGCAGTGTCGGGGAGATTATCGGCAGTATATTCGGGCTTAATGATAACAACCTTGCTGCCTGCCTTTTTGAATTCAGGTGAAACAATGTTTTTGATGTTTTCGGTTGTAACTGCAAATGAAACAAGGGTGGGCGGAACGTCAATCTTTTCGAACGAGCCGCTCATTGAGTCCTTGCCGCCGATGGCTGCAATTTTGAGGTCCATCTGAGCCTTGAATGCGCCGAGAAGAGCTGCCATGGGCTTGCCCCAACGCTTGGGATCTTTCATGGGCTTCTCAAAATATTCCTGGAATGTAAGGTAAACCTCTTCAAACTTCGCACCTGCTGCAATAAGCTTTGAAACGGATTCAACAACAGCAAGATATGCGCCGTGATAGGGGCTCTTTTCGGTAATGAAGGGGTTGTAGCCCCATGACATGAGCGAGCAGGTTTCGGTTTCTTTCTTTTCAACCGATACCTTGTGAACCATTGCCTGAATGGGAGTCAGCTGATTCTTGCCGCCGAAGGGCATAAGAACAGTGTTTGCACCGATGGTTGAGTCAAAACGCTCTGAAAGGCCTCTCTTTGAGCAAACGTTAAGGTCAGAAGCAAGCTCGGCATACATTTCACCGAATGAGCCGTCAATTGCTTTTGAGTAATCCTCAATCTTTGCGGGAGCGATGTCAATATGCTTTTCAGCGCCGTTGGAGTTAAGGAACTCGCGGCTGATGTTAACAATTGCCTTGCCGTTCCAATGCATAACAAGATAGGGCTTTTCTTTAACCTCTGCAACGATTGTTGCTTCAAGGTTTTCGCTGTGAGCAAGCTCGCAGAAACGCTCTGCATCCTTTGCTTCAACAACAACAGCCATTCTTTCCTGGCTTTCTGAAATTGCAAGCTCTGTTCCGTCAAGGCCTTCATACTTCTTGGGAACAGCATTGAGGTTGATTTCAAGGCCGTCTGCAAGCTCGCCGATGGCAACCGAAACGCCGCCTGCGCCGAAGTCGTTGCAGCGCTTGATGAGTCTTGATGCCTCTTTATTTCTGAACAGACGCTGAAGCTTTCTTTCTTCGGGTGCGTTACCCTTCTGAACTTCTGCGCCGCAGTTTTCAAGTGACTTAAGGTTATGTGATTTTGATGAGCCTGTTGCGCCGCCGCAGCCGTCACGGCCGGTGCGTCCGCCGAGAAGGATTACAAGGTCACCGTCAACGGGGCATTCGCGGCGTACGTTTTCTTCGGGAGCGGCAGCAATAACTGCGCCGATTTCCATGCGCTTTGCAACATAGCCTTCGTGGTAAAGCTCATCAACAATGCCGGTTGCAAGGCCGATCTGGTTACCGTATGAGCTGTAGCCTGCAGCTGCAGTCTGAACAATCTTTCGCTGGGGAAGCTTACCCTCGATTGTTTCGCTGACGGGAACGGTCGGGTCGCCTGCGCCTGTAACACGCATTGCGGCGTAAACGTAGCTTCTGCCTGAAAGCGGGTCTCTGATAGCGCCGCCGATGCAGGTTGCTGCGCCGCCGAAGGGCTCGATTTCTGTGGGATGGTTATGGGTTTCGTTTTTGAAGAGAAGGAGCCATTTTTCGGTCTTGCCTTCAATTTCAACGTCAATTTTAACTGTGCAGGCGTTTATTTCTTCGCTTTCGTCAAGCTTTGCAAGCAGACCCTGCTTTTTGAGAACCTTAGCGGCAAGAGTGCCTATATCCATAAGGTTAATCGGTTTTGTTCTGCCGAGTTCTTTTCTTGCTGCGATGTATTCATCGTAAGTTTTCTGAAGAAGCTCATCTTCAAACTTAACGGAATCGATGTTGGTCAGGAAAGTTGTGTGGCGGCAATGGTCTGACCAATATGTATCAATCATGCGGATTTCGGTGATGGTGGGGTCTCTGTCCTCGCTGATAAAATACTTCTGGCAGAACTTGATGTCATCAAGGTCCATTGCAAGGCCGTATTCGTTAACAAAATCTGCAAGGCCGCTTTCGCTGAGCTTGATAAATCCGTCAAGAGTTTTAACGCTTTCGGGAATATCATAATCGGTTGCAAGAGTTTCGGGCTTGTCAAGGGCAGCCTCTCTTGCTTCAACGGGATTGATAACGAACTTTTTGATCTGAGCAAGCTCGTCATCGCTGATTTTGCCGTAAAGGCAGTAAACCTTTGCCGATTTAACAAGGGGTCTGTCACCCTTGGAGATCATCTGAATGCATTCTGCGCAAGAATTCGCTCTCTGGTCAAACTGACCGGGAAGGAATTCCGTTGCAAAAAGTCTGTCGCATTCAAGGTCGGGATTTTCTGAAATTATATCGAGCTGAGGCTCAGAAAGAACCGTACCCTTTGAATACTCAAAAAGCTTTTCGTCAAGCTTTTCAAGGTCATATCTGTTAAGGATTCTGATGTTTTCAAGGCCGTTGATGCCAAGAAGCGAAACAAGCTCGTTCTTAAGAGCCTGAGCCTCATTGTCAAGTCCTTTTTTCTTTTCTACATACGCTCTGTAAACCATTGATTATACCTCCAGCGCCTTTTTGCCGATGTCCTTGCGGTAATAGGCATTTTCAAAATTAACCGTCTTAACTGTTTCGTAGGCTTTTTCAACCGCTTTTTCAAGCGTTTCGGCAGTTTCGGTAACGCCCAGAACTCTGCCGCCGGATGTCAGGAGCTTACCGCCGTCGAGCTTTGCGCCTGCGATGTAAATATTTTTATCTGCGGGCATTGAAATTTCAAAGCCCGAAGCATATTTCTGAGGATAACCGTCAGAAGCCATAACAACGCAGCAAGCGCTGCCTGAGCTGAACTTAACCTCGGCATTCTTGAGAGTTCCGTCCGAAACGTGCTTCATAATCTCAAACAGATCGCTTTCAAGGAGGGGAAGAACAACCTGAGTTTCCGGGTCGCCGAAGCGGCAGTTATATTCAATAACCTTGGGGCCGTTCTTTGTTATCATAAGGCCGAAATAGAGGCAGCCTTTGAAGGTTCTGCCTTCAGCGTTCATGGCGTTGATTGTAGGCAGGAAGATTTCCTGCATGCATCTTTCGGCAACTTCCTCTGTGTAATAAGGGTTGGGAGCAATTGTGCCCATACCGCCGGTGTTAAGACCCTTGTCGCCATCAAGTGCTCTTTTGTGGTCCATTGAAGAAACCATAGGAACAACGGTTTCGCCGTCGGTGAAAGAAAGGACCGAAACTTCGGGACCTTCAAGGAATTCTTCAATAACAACCTTGCTTCCGCTTTCGCCGAAAGCCTTGTCTTCCATAATTGTTTTGATTGCATCAACAGCTTCTTCGCGTGTCATCGCAATGATAACGCCTTTGCCCAGAGCAAGACCGTCAGCCTTGATAACAGTGGGAATGGGAGCTGTTTTGATATAATCAAGAGCTTTTTCGGCAGCATCAAAAACTTCGTATTCCGCTGTGGGAATACCGTATTTTTTCATAAGATTTTTTGAAAAAACCTTGCTGCCTTCGATGATTGCGGCTTTCTTTTCAGGGCCGAAGCAGGGAATGCCGATCTTCTGAAGCTCGTCAACTGCGCCAAGAACAAGCGGATCGTCAGGAGCAACAACGGCAAAATCAATGGCATTGTTCTTTGCAAAATCAACTATGCCGTCAATATCCTTTGCGCCGATTGCAACGCATTCGGCATCGGCGGCGATACCGCCGTTGCCGGGGAGAGCGTAAATCTTTGTTATGTCTTTGTTTTCTTTAAGCTTTTTAATGATGGCGTGCTCGCGTCCGCCGCCGCCAACAACCAATATATTCATCGGTAAAACCTCCGTTATGAGATTATTTCCTTACAAACTTTTTCGGCTGAAAGCGGAAGGATAATCCATTCAGCCTGCTCCATAACTCTTTTCTGAAGAGTTTCGGGGGTATCGTCATGGGCAATTTCAACCGCTTTCTGCATAATGATTTTGCCGCCGTCGGGGATTTCGTTAACAAAATGAACCGTTGCGCCCGTTACCTTAACGCCGTAATTCAGGGCAGCTTCATGAACTCTGAGGCCGTAGAAGCCTTCACCGCAGAAAGACGGAATCAGCGAGGGGTGAACGTTGATTATTCTGTTTTCAAAATGAGAGGTGAACCTCTCGCTCAAAATGCTCATAAAGCCGGCAAGAACAATCATATCGATTCCGTTTTCTTCAAGAACTTCAATGAGTCTGCCCTCAAAATCGGGGCATTCCTTTTTGATAACGGTTTCGGTCCTGATTCCTGCTTTTGCGGCTCTTTCAAGCGCATATGCGCCTGCTTTGTTGGAAACAACAAGAGCTATTTCGCCGCTTTTGATAATTCCGCTTGCCTGAGCATCAATAAGTGCCTGAAGATTTGTTCCGCCGCCTGAAACAAGAACGGCAATTTTAGCTTTTTTCATCATTATTCAATAATAACCTTTTCGTCTGACTTAACGATTTCACCCATGATATAAGCGTCCTCGCCGTTAGCCTTGAGAATTTCAACTGCCTTTTCAGCGTCTTCCTTTGCAACAACAATGCTCATGCCAACGCCCATGTTGAATGTGTTGAACATATCTCTTTCGGGGATGTTACCGGTTTTTGCGATAAGCTCAAAGATGGGAAGAATCTTAAGAGCAGACTTGTCAATCTTAGCAGCAAAGCCGTCGGGAATACTTCTGGGAATATTTTCATAGAAGCCGCCGCCTGTGATATGAGAAACAGCCTTAACCGTAACTTCTTCAAAGAGAGCTGTCATAGGTTTAACATAAATCTTTGTGGGAGCAAGAAGAGCTTCGCCGATTGACTTGCCGCAGAGAGCTTCAACGGGAGTTTTGATGTCAGCGTTTTCAACATCAAAAACTTTTCTGACAAGTGAGAAGCCGTTGGAGTGAACACCGCTTGAGGGAAGAGCGATAACAACGTCGCCTTCGGTAATCTTTGAATTGTCAAGAACCTTATCCTTATCAACAACGCCTACGCAGAAGCCTGCAAGGTCATATTCGTCTTCGGGATAGAAGCCGGGCATTTCAGCGGTTTCGCCGCCGATAAGAGCAGCATTTGACTGAACGCAGCCCTCAGCGATGCCCGAAACGATTTCGGCAATTCTTTCGGGAACGTTCTTGCCACAAGCAATATAGTCAAGGAAAAGCAGGGGCTTTGCGCCGCAGCAGATAATATCGTTGGCGCACATTGCAACGCAGTCAATGCCGACTGTGTCGTGCTTGTCCATAATGAAAGCAATTTTAAGCTTTGTACCAACACCGTCTGTTCCGCTGACAAGAACGGGCTTTGCGATACCTGTAAGGTCAAGCTCAAAAAGGCCGCCGAAACCGCCGATATCTGACATTGCGCCGGGGGTAAGAGTTCTTGCGATATGTTTTTTCATCAGTTCAACAGCCTTGTAACCTGCAGTAATATCTACGCCGGCTGCTGCGTAGCTGTCTGATCTTGAATTGTTATGCATAATAATTATTCCTTTCCGTTCCAGCAATATGTGCAGAGGCAGTCCGCCGGCAGGCCGATAGCCTCAATAAGTCCCTCAAGGGACTGATAACCGAGTGATGAGAAATTGAACTTTTTGCAGATGGTTTCAAGAAGCTTCTTGCCTCTTTCCGTTGTTGCGTCACAGTATTCATCGATATGCTTGTCCCCTTCGGGGCCTTCAAGCTCGTGAATAACTCGCCTTGCAATGAGGTCGTCATCCGAAGTGTTTCTTGAGAAGTTGAGATATTTACAGCCGAACATTATCGGAGGGCAGGCTGAGCGCATATGAACCTCTCTTGCGCCATGGCTGTAAAGGAACTCAACCGTTCCCTGAAGCTGCGTACCTCTTACGATGCTGTCATCAACAAAGAGCAGGCTCTTATCCTGAATAAGGTCGTGAACGGGAACCATCTTCATTTTTGCAACGTGGCTTCTTTCCGTCTGGCTCTGAGGCATAAAGCTTCTGGGCCATGTGGGAGTATACTTGATAAAAGGTCTTGCGAAAGGTATTCCGCTTTCGTTGGCATAGCCGATTGCGTGGGGAGTACCCGAATCGGGAACACCGCTGACAAAATCTATTCCGCTGCAAGCGCCTCTTTCTTTATCGTCCCTTGCCATAACGGCGCCGTTGCGGGTTCTCATAACTTCAACGTTAACGCCCTCATATTTTGATGTGGGGTAGCCGTAATATGACCAGAGAAAAGCGCAGATACGCATTTTCTTTTCGGGCTTTGAAAGAACCTCTACTCCGTCAGGCGTTATGCTTACGATTTCGCGCGGACCGAGTTCTTTGCAGAATTCATAGCCGAGTTTTTCATATGCAAAAGACTCAAAAGAAACACAGTGTCCGTTTTCATCCTTGCCGATTATTATGGGCAGTCTGCCGAATTTATCCCTTGCGGCAATGATGGAGCCGTCTTCTTTAAGAACAAGGATTGAAATCGAGCCTTCGATAACATCCTGAGCAAAACGAATGCCTTCAACAAAGTTGCTTTTCTGGTTAATCATTGCGGCAACAAGCTCTGTTGAGTTGATTCTGCCCTTTGTCATGGCGTTGAAGTGACCGCCGCTGAATGACAAAAACTGCTTTACAAGAGCATCTGCGTTATTGATAACGCCGATTGTTGAAATGGCATAAACGCCGAGATTTGAGCGGATAATGATAGGCTGAGGATCAGCGTCACTGATACAGCCGATGCAGGCGTTGCCGTGCATTTCGTCAACTATACCTGCGAATTTTGTTCTGAACGGTGAATTTTCAATGTTGTGAATATCTCTCTGAAAGCCATATTCCTCGTGAACTGCAGCCATTCCGCCTCGGCGTGTGCCAAGGTGAGAATGATAGTCAACTCCGAAGAAAACATCCAAAACAACGTCTCTTTTTGACGTTGCTCCGAAAAATCCTCCCATAGGCCGGTACCTCCCAAGACTGTGAATTATGCGTTAAACTGTTTTTCTATCTTCTCGTTGGCAGCAAGAACCTTAGCGGTTGCGGCTGCTCTGGCATCTGCAAGCTTCTGAGCAAGCTCATCGTCAGAAACTGCAAGAATTTGTATAGATAACAAAGCGGCATTGACTGCGCCGTCAATGGCAACCGTTGCAACGGGAATGCCTGCAGGCATCTGAACGGTTGAAAGAAGGGCGTCAAGGCCGTCAAGTGTTGAAGCTTTTACGGGAATACCTATAACGGGCAGAGTTGTGTTGGCTGCAATTGCGCCAGCAAGGTGAGCTGCCTTGCCTGCAGCTGCAATTATTGCGCCAAATCCGTCAGCTTTTGCATTCTGAGCGAAATCCTTGGACTGCTCGGGTGTTCTGTGAGCAGAAAAAACGTGAACCTCATAAGGTACGCCATACTCAGCAAGGGTGCTGATGGCTTTTTCAACAACAGGCAGATCGCTATCGCTGCCCATGATAATTCCGACTTTTTTCAAAGGTAAAACCTCCTTTATAAATGACTGTATAAATTATACTATATAAAGAGGAGCCTTTGCAAGGGCTTGCAAGGTAAAATTTGAACGAGATTTGTCGGCTTATTTTGTGATTAACAACAAAAGAGCTTTTCTCGCTCAAACGCTATTGACAAACTCCTGTCTTCATGTTAAAATATTTTGAAATTGAAGCCTAAACATTTTCTCGGGTACCGCGTGTATCCGATTTTTTTATGTTATCTCAAAGGAGAGTGTCGGAATGTCATTGGCAACATTATTCATCACTGCCGTCGGCCTTTCAATGGATGCATTTGCGGTTGCGGTGTGCAAAGGTCTTGCCGTTAAAAAAGCCGGAATCAGGCAGATGATGCTTGCCGGCTTATGGTTCGGCGGATTTCAGGCTCTTATGCCGTTTATCGGCTACGTTTTCGGCTCAACACTGAAAGAATACGTTGAAAAATATGACCATTGGATAGCCTTTGTTCTTCTCAGCCTTATCGGCATAAACATGATTAAAGAAGCCCTTTCCAAGGACTGCGAAAAAGAAGGCTCAAGCGCTTCCATGGGCATCAAAGAGATGTTTACCCTTGCCGTTGCAACCAGTATCGACGCTCTTATTGTCGGCGTCAGCTACGCTTTCCTGCCCGATGTCAACATCGGTGCAGCCGTCGGATTCATCGGCGTTATAACCTTTGTTCTTTCGGCTGTCGGCATCAAGATCGGCAACATCTTCGGCCTCAAGTTCAAATCAAAAGCCGAGATTGCAGGCGGCGTTATTCTTATCCTCATGGGTCTGAAAATACTTCTCGAGCATCTCGGATTTATCGGTTGATTTTGTTTTGATTTCAGAATATAATTCTTTTTGAGAGGTGATTTTATGCCCAGAAAAGATTCAAGAAACACAAAAATGAAAATCGTTAACGCTGCGTGGGAGCTGTTTTATGAAAACGGCTATGAAAACACGACGATTGAAGACATAGTTGAGCGTTCCGAAACCTCAAAGGGCTCTTTCTACCATCACTTCGTAGGCAAGGATGCTCTTCTTTCAACGCTCTCTTATTTGTTTGACGATAAATACGAAGCCCTTGAAAGCCAGATCGACCTTGACAGCGACGCTTTTCAGACTCTTCTTGATTTAAACAAAGAGCTGTTTTTCATGATTGAAAACCGCATTTCGCTTGACCTGCTCGCAAGAATGTATTCAACTCAGCTTGTCACAACGGGCGAAAAGCATCTGCTTGACAACAACAGAACATATTTTAAACTTCTTCGCAAAATCATTTCAAAAGGGCAGCAAAACGGTTACCTGCGAAACGACGTTTCAACAAACGAAATTCTCAAAGCATATGCTCTTTTTGAAAGAGCGCTTCTTTACGATTGGTGCATCTGCAACGGCAATTATTCGCTGTGCAACTATTCGCAGCAGCTTCTGCCGATGTTTTTAAGCGGATTCAAAACCGGCTAATAATTCGAGGGCGGAATTCCAGTCATTGCGCAAGTTTATTTTCGGTTTTTATTTTTATGCAAAAAATCGTCTTTATTAATCCTCTTGATTTTCAAGGGGATTTTCTTTTTGATTGGCAACAGAGTATGAACTGCATTCTGTAATTCAGTCTGTATTGAATGCGGAATGCTTTTCTGATAAAATACCTCTATATTTTCTCAGGAGGGATATTATGGCAGATTTTTTTAAATTTGAAAAAATGGATGGCGATACCATTCAGATTCTTATTGCCATGATTGTTTACATGGCAGCGGTTATCGGTATCGGCGTTGCATTTGCAAAGAAAGCAAACAAAAACTCTGAAAACTATTTCCTTGGCGGCAGAAGCCTTGGTCCTTGGGTAACCGCAATGAGCGCTGAAGCTTCGGATATGAGCGGCTGGCTTCTCATGGGTCTTCCCGGCGTTGCTTATTGGTGCGGCCTTGCCGACGCAGCCTGGACGGCAATCGGCCTTGCAATCGGCACATATTTCAACTGGCTCATCGTTTCAAAGCGTCTTCGCCGTTACAGCATCAGAGCCAACAACGCAATCACTCTTCCCGAATTCTTCTCAAACAGATTCCGCGAAAAGAACAAGATTATAATGACTCTTGCTGCTCTTTTCATCATTATCTTCTTCACAGTTTATGCAGCAAGCTGCCTTAAGACCTGCGGCCAGCTCTTCTCAACCCTTTTCGGTACTTCATATGAGAGCATGCTTATCGTTGGTGCAATTTTTGTTCTTCTTTACACAATTCTCGGCGGCTTCCTTGCAGAAAGCGCATCCGACTTCATGCAGGCAATCGTTATGATTGTTGCTCTTACCGTTGTTGTTGTTCTCGGCACAATCGAGGCCGGCGGCATCGGTGCCATTATTGAAAATGCGCAGTCAATCCCCGGCTTCCTTGAATTCTTCGGAATGGGTAACCCCACAACAGAAAACGGCGTTCAGCTTGTTGAAGCAGGCAAGCCCGTATTCGGCGAAGCCAAGGAATACAGCCTTCTTTCAGTATTCTCAATGCTCGCATGGGGTCTCGGTTATTTCGGCATGCCCCAGGTTCTTCTTCGCTTCATGGCTATCCGCAAAGAAAGCGAACTCAAGAGCTCAAGAAGAATTGCTATGATCTGGGTTGTTATTTCACTTGCAGTTGCCGTTTTCATCGGTATTGCAGGCAGAATGCTCTTCCCCGTTGAACATCTTACAGCAAGCGATGCTGAGAGCATCTTTATCACTCTTTCAAAGAACTTCCTTCCTCCCCTTCTTGCAGGCTTTGTTATGGCAGGTATTCTTGCCGCAACAATCAGCTCATCCGACTCCTACCTTCTCATCGCTGCATCGGCAGTTTCAAAGAACGTTTTCCAGGGTCTTTTCAAAAAGAATGCTTCTGATAAGCAGGTTATGACCGTTTCAAGACTTACTCTTCTTGCCATCACCGTTATCGCAACAGCCATCGCCTTCAATAAGGACAGCACAATCTTCCAGGTTGTTTCGTTCGCATGGGCAGGCTTCGGCGCAACCTTCGGTCCGCTGATTCTCTTCTCACTCTTCTGGAAGAGAACAACAAGAGCCGGCGCAATCGCAGGTATGGTAAGCGGCGCTGCAATGGTATTCATCTGGAAGCTTGGCATCAGCCAGCTTGGCGGCGCATTCGCAATCTATGAGCTTCTTCCCGCATTCATCTTCTCAAGCATTTGCATAGCTGTTGTTTCACTTCTTACTCCTGCTCCTTCAAAGGAAGTTCAGGAAGATTTTGAAGCTGTTAAATCAGGCGCAGGCTTGGGCACTGACGAAGCAAAATAATTAAAATAGCAGACAAAACCGTCCGTTTGAATAAACGGACGGTCTTTTGTTTGTTGACATTAACTTGAATTTGTAATATTATTGAATAAAGTTTACAAAATCAGGCGGTATGTAACATGAAAAGATTTAAAAAAGCCGTAAGCCTTCTTCTTTGCCTCGCTTTGTTTCTCCAGGTATGCTGCGTCGGTTTTGCCGCCGGCGAGCCCGCCGCGCCTTCTTCAACGGGTTTTACCGAAGAAGACTTTCTTAAAACAAAAGGCACAAATATCGTTAACGCAAAAGGCGAAAAAATCGTTCTCAAAGGCGTCAATCTCGGCAGCTGGCTTATCCAGGAGGACTGGCTCTCCCCTTACGAAGAGGTTGCCGATAACTATGAAATAATCGAAACTCTCATTGACCGCTTCGGAACAGAGGGCGCTTACGAACTGCTGAACACTTACGAAGACAACTGGATAACCGGATACGACCTTGATAATATCAAGGCGATGGGCTTTAACTGCGTCAGAGTTCCTTTCTGGTACAGAAATTTCTACTCCGACGATAACGGAACAAAAATTCTTAATGAAAACGGCGAGTGGGATTTTTCCCGCCTTGACTGGGTTGTTGAAGAATGCTCAAAGCGCAGACTTTACGTTATTCTTGACATGCACGGCGCACCAGGCTTTCAGAGCGATGCTCCCCACAACGGCAAAGGCGGAAGCTGCGGCCTTTATGACCAAACCGAAGCCGGCGAATTCAGCCGTAAGCTCACCGTTGAGCTCTGGACTGCCATTGCCGCAAGATTCAAGGGCAATCCTGCCGTTGCAATGTATGACCTTCTGAACGAGCCGATGTGCGACGTTGAGGCCGGCGAAATTGAAAGAAGAAAAAACAACGAATATATTTATACAATTCTTTACGACGCTGTCAGAAAAGCCGATGACGGTCATATAATAACAATGGAATGCATCTGGACCCCTATAGCGTTGCCGATGGCATGGCTCAAAGGCTGGGATAACGTTGTTTATCAGGTTCATTTTTACAATAACTCTGACTTTATCTTTGCCCTCTTCCTTCTCTGGATGAAAATTACCCACGGAACCGTTCCGATGCTTATGGGCGAATTTTATCCCCACCAAAAAACAACCTGGGAAGGATGCTTTAGCACAATGGAATCCCTCGGCTGCAGCTGGATGCTCTGGACTTACAAAGCCTCCAACCACGGAATGTGGGAATCCGACTGGTGCCTCTTCGGCGCAAAGGACGGCTTTGAAAGAGCCAGAATTAAAACCGATTCATTTGAAGAAATCGCCCGCAAGTGGGGTGCATGCCTTCAGACCGAAAACAACTTTGTTGACACAGGCCATTATGCGAACGATGTCGAAGCTCATCTGTAATAAGGAGGAAAAACAGTGTTTTTGCAAAAAATAACAGCTCTTCTGTTGTCTCTTTCAATGATTTTTTCCGTTCCCGCCTTCACCCCAAACAATGCAGAGGAATCAGAACTGCGAAATTTTGCCGAATACAAGGAATATCTTGACGAAAACGGATACCCTGCACCAACAACAAAGCAATTTGTTGAAACCGTAAATTCCATAAGCAAAATATTTCGCACCCTTACGGGAAAAGGCAACGTTCCTCAGGAGTATTTCAATTTTGTTGTTGACGATATGCTCCGCGAAATCTGCGTTGATATTGCGGACAGAAGCGGCTTTGATATGCTGCTTTTCGCAACGACTCTTCCCGAGAGCAATCAGTTTGCCAAGCTTGTTGTTGAAACTCTTCAGATTGACACAACCTTGCTTTATGAAGAATTCTATAAAATACGTGATAAATATTACAGCGAAGGCAACATGGCCGCCGGTGCCGTTTTCCATTTTATTGCCCTCTATTTCAGCGTTATTGAAGAATGCAGGGCATATTGTATCCCTGCAGAACAATACGGAGAGAACTGCTATGAAATCTGCCTTGCCCTTGTTTTGAAAGACGGAAGCGAAGACGTTAACTATACAGGCATAATCGTCAACACCGAAACCGGTCAGGTTACGGGCAAAAACAACAAGGGCATTGTTGATATAGGCTATAACTTCTCAATCCCCGAACTTCTTGTTTACGTTCCGGTTAACGTGTGGATGCGTGATTTCGGATTCTGCTTTGCCTATGACCTTTTCTGCTACACAACTCCGCTTTTCTTCTATGAAACAAGACGCTTCAAGTT
>Ga0233381_1000062_pt1 | contig 15473 bp, 21 predicted proteins | sample ElkDunMinimDraft_12_FD_180670 | JGI IMG/M metagenome (GOLD analysis project Ga0233381, IMG submission 180670) | Fecal eukaryotic communites from dung pellets of Tule Elk in California, USA - Elk Dung G0 | ecosystem: Host-associated > Mammals > Digestive system > Large intestine > Fecal | place... | reverse complement strand
GCGCAATGGAGATTTTGATTTACTCGTTTCCTCTGTTATCCATCGACTGAAAAGAACATACCGAGAGGATAATAGCTCCCATATATGGGTCATGCCGTATCTTACTGCAGACTATCGGGACAACGAGGAGTCATACTGGGATTATTATGACAGTATAGAGATTTGTGAAACCGGTGCCCATTTCAATAACGCAATCAAGGCAAGAAATCACGCAATGTGTGACAGGTCGGATCTGATTATCTGTTATGTGAAGGAAGCAGAGATAAAAGAAAGCGGAAGAAAAGGAACGAGCGGAGCATATGAGGCGATGCGATATGCCCGGGAAAAAGGCGTTCCGTGTATCAATTTAGCAATTCAGGAGGAGATAGAATGAAACGATATTATGTGCTCGGCTTTATTGCGGGGGCGCTGAGTATGTTTGTGGTTTTGGCGATTATAGCCAATGTTATTACACCCAATAGGTCGGAAGAACAAGAGGAATACGAACACATTGATTTTGTATCTGAGATCACAAGTGAACAGTGCTATATTTGTGGCACAGGAAGCGATTGTGAATACTGGGGCGAAGAGAATGTTGCAATCTTAAACTTGAACTGTTTCAAGATACTCAGACTGGAAATAAACAGATACGATGACCAAGGGCAGATAATTGAGGAGCCGTATGGATATATGGTCAAGGGCGGTTTATATGAAAACGATACCTACATAAACTCCAGATCCCATCCGGATAAGGGGTATGCCACCGTGGAGATAACAAGTCTGGATTATGAGGTGGATCGGGAGCTGGTGCAGAAAAAGCTCTGTCAGGCTTGCCTTGATGTGTTTAATAAAGATTGGTATTCCGGTGAACCTCTGTCGGAGTTTGCAGTGATTGGTCTTAAGGATCGATCTATACATCCATTACATGCAACAAGAGCATGGATTGCTGTTGGGCAATTTGGTGTGAATTGCGAGTATGAAACGGATGGAGATATAGACATGTTGGTTCATTACATTGACAACCGATATGGCGATCCGGAGCAATAAAATGTAAAGCGGTGCAGTTTTTTAGCTGCACCGCTATTACTCTTTTCCCAAAACATCTTCTCACCTACACATGTCTCTCAGCTCATTATATTATTTTTCCGTCGGAAATTGTGATTGTGCGGCTACACCTGGCTGCAATACTAAGATCATGTGTAACAATAATAATTGTACGTCCAGCAGAGTTTAATGAACAGAAAATGTCCATAATATCATTTGAGGTGCTTTTATCAAGTGCACCTGTTGGCTCGTCAGCCAAAATTAGACTAGGATTATTGATCAAAGCACGAGCTATTGCGATGCGCTGTTTTTGTCCACCGGAAAGCTGACTTGCTTTTGTATTGATTTTTTCTTCCAAGCCAAGTTCTTGAAGCAACTGGATCACGCGCTGATGAAGTTCTCTTTTACTGTAATGTTTGCCACTTAGATAAATCGGCAATACGACATTATCAAATACAGTCATATCATATATTAATCCAAAATTCTGCAGAACAATTCCTATTTTCTCGTTTCGTAGGGCTGATAGTTGTTTAGCAGATAGCTTTTTGATATCTGTACCGTCAAAGGTGTATTGCCCCTCAAAATTTTGATCTAAACATGATAAAATATGTAGGAGTGTCGATTTTCCGGATCCTGATGTACCGACTACTGCAGTCATTTCACCAGATTCGATGGATAGCGATACACCTTGAAGCGCATGTACTGCAGCGGAGGTTCCTTTGTTGTATGTCTTTTCTAATTCAGCCAGGGACACAAGAGCCATTTTATTTCATCCTTTCTGCAATTTCCGCAACATTCTTCTTGGCGATTTGAATAACGCCAAGAATCTCTGCTAAAGTGAATATGACAGCAACAATAGCTACACTAAGCAAAAATGATGTTTGTTGAAATGTGATGTTGCCAGATGTTTTTGATAGAATCTGCATAACCGCATACGCCATTACAACAGAGAAAAATACAATGAGAAGATCGCTGATAAATTGAACAAGTGCGCATTTCTTCCAGGTATACCCACAAATATAGTAAATTGCATTGTTTCGCTCATTAGCAATGATTGATAAAAGAGTATTTGAAAGCATTCCTGCTAGGCACAACGCAACAGCGGTGAGCGAAATTACTATGGGCATTCCCATCTGACTCATATCCAAGGAGTTACTATAAGACTGTGCGTCTTCGCAACTCATAGCAGCAATGATTTTCTCGTTCCAGGAGAGAATTTCTGTTACTCGTTGGGCATCATTATCTTTGGCTTCCAATGTATAGACATCAGAGGCATCAAATTTTGCCAGGTCATCATCATCTAATGCAAGCAAGACCGTATTAGGGTGTCTTCCGATAACACTTAATGCCGCATCACCAGAAGGTGGAATAAACAACAAATCATTGTCTGTGGAAAGAGCCACCGAAAAAGTGATTTCGCCAATAGGATATTGAAGGGCAACTGTGTATGTATTTCCTGACTTATACCGAGAGGTGAGGCTAGAAGCTACAACGGCGATTGGCCCGGCAGAAATTTGCTCATCAGGTACTAAATCAAATCGATGCAAATAGCTTTTCTCTACAGGTTGTATAAACAGACTCTCATCTGATAATGCATACTGCCCCCTGTAGTTTCTCCACAGAATCTTAGCGTCGACTTCCCTTGCAATAATGTCTAGAGCATCAGACTCCGCTGAAGTTGTGCAACACAGAATGCTAGATAATTTGAGCGATTTGTAAAGCTGTTGACCCTGGATGAAGGGAACAAGATGACTAAGGAGAATGTTACATACTAAAACAACCACGATCAATTCGACACATACGGCAATGTAGTTTATAGCGCGGCGTTTCAAGTGCGTAAAAATAAGTGTTATCATAATGCTACCTCGTTTCAATTGCAGATTGTCTTTTGAGCCTAATAAAATTCGGCAACGTGACAAGCAGCAAGACAACAGCGATAATCATATAGCAGATTCCACAGACGAGAGCTTCCAAGGTCTTTTCCATTCCGATATAACATTGTAATGGTTCTGTATATTTGTAAACAAGAAAGGCCAAGGCTCCAGCGGCAAATGAGAGAAGAAGAATAGGGGTGTAATATAACGATACAAGCATCGGTAGGTCTATTCCTAAAACTCTGTATATGTTATACTCATACCTTCTACTGTTGACCATGTAACTAAACAATTGGGCTATAATACTAAGAGCACAATATGAAACCAATCCGATTAGAGCGATGTATGTAACCACATGCATTGCAAATTCAGCAACAAGTTGTGAGAAACGGCTAACAGGGTTCCCGCCAATGGGAGCAAACACCTCTTTGAAAACAATTTCGGCCTCACTATCTAACTTCTCGGCAAATTGGATCTTATCAAAATAGATAACAAAATTCTGATTGTTCAACACATTTTGCTTTGTAATATAGGATTGATTTCTATCAATACCGATAATTTCATAAGGGGTATTATTGATTAATACTTGGTCACCCACCCGGTACGGATTGTTTGACTTCCAGTAGTTTAGGTTTTTAGAAATGATAACAACATTAGCGCCCGACAATATTTCTTCAGTTGTGAAGCTACGACCATCGACAATGTCCATATCTACAGAATATCTGGGGTCATCTTCAAAATACACAGAGGCGCTTATATATTCTTCGACATTCTCGTCAATGACGGGATTAACATATATGCCAGAAAAGGATGAGATATTGGGAAGAGTATCTCCATTAATTAGCTCATTAAAGATAGCGTAGGTTTTGTCAGATTCGTGAGGCCTTCCAATTGCTTCGACTGAGTATGTTCGTTTGTTAATTTCGGCGTTTTCAAGGAAACTGTTTGAATACAATAGGGCCTCTGCCATAAGAAATATGGAGCATATACATATCGTTAATGAGATTAGCACAACAAGCGAACTTTTTATATTATAGGAAATATGTTTAATTGAGGTTATAAAGATAAAACGAATACGCATCATTAATCACCACGTTTTTTAAGCACCATAATGCCAAGAGATGGGCAAACCCATATTGTGATTTTTGCACATATCCACCCAGATATGAAGCCCAAAAACATAATTAAGAAATCTTCTGCATTAATTGATTTGACAACTTCATCAATGAGAAGATTTAAGCCAACATTATATACTAGATGAACAGACATAATGCATATTAGCAGAATGCAGGCATTAATGATTTTTCTTTGTGTTTCAAATAAAATACATGCGACAAATGCTAAGACTAAAAAACTGGCAAAGTATGAGATCCTAAAAAGGAAATAATCAAGGAAATATGTTTGCAACTGTTCAAAACTCATCATCGAGAACTGGCTCTTAAAGGATTGCATATGCACCCCTGTGTTAGTGAATTGAATTGGGAATATGCAGCAAGAGGTTACAAAGTAAATTGCAATAACCCATAAAAACACAAAAAAGGTTCGTAGTGCGTTACGGGTTTTGCGATATGTTCTAAAGCAGAAAACAATAATGCATAGCATTAATATAGTCAACGTCAAGATGCTGTCATCTATTGCCATATTAATCCTCCTGTGTAAATTGCCGAGGATGCATTACTGCATCCCCGGCTACGATATAAAATGTCAAGATGCTACAGTATAAGAGATTGTAAACAGGTAGTGATAATAGAATGCGGAAGAAGATCCGGAGGTGTTGGCGACCATGTAATAGTCTCCGGTTTCATTGGTGGAGTCGGTTGTCTGGTAGTAACGAGATACGGTTTTTGCTGTAGAGCCGGAATTAGACAGGCTTTCGGAATTATATAGTGTCTGGTTGATGAGGGTAGAATAACCATACCATTTCCACTGCCTTAGGGCAGCAGAGGCGGTTACATTGGTAGAAGGGGTGTTAGGATCAATTGTTATGTCTAAATCGGTTCTAAACACAACGGTTTCGTTCTTTCCAATTGGGACAGTAACACTATCGATGCCACGACCGGACGAGCTGCCATTTCCCCGCCACTGCGTATATGCATATTCGGTTACCGTTGTGCCCGCAGCAAAGACGCTGGTGGCAAGGATGATAAACATGACGGAAAGAATCATAACAGATGCGATTAAGCGTGAAATGCGTTTCATAAGTATTCTCCTTTCGATGATGACATTACTTGTTTCTGCTTGCGTATAGGCAAAGTATTAATTTCAGTAGCCTATACGCCCTCGCCTGATGAACTTCAATGGATACCTCTCTTTAGCATGGTGGAAAAAGCATCCAGGAGTCCATAAACTATAGAATTCCGCTGAATTATTTATGTATATCATTAGATGCTCCCTCCTGAAAAAGATATTTGGTAATGACTTTCTACATATACAACAATCCAAAATGCGAGATAGGGGACAAAACATCTTGATTTTTGAAAAAATGTCTCCTGTTAGTTTCTGTTAACTGTTGTACATACAGAAAAGGACTAGGATGTGATGCCGGGGATATATGCTGATGTATGCCAGTAGTTTGTTATATGGGAAATAGCTTTTGCGAGGAGGATTTATGTCAAGAACTTTTAGAATTAGAATGTTAGCATTTGTGCTGACCGTTGTATCCATATTTTCAATGTTTTCTGGAACTGCATTCACAACAAGAGCGTATGCAGCTGAAATAGCAACTCCATGTTATAACAATACACTTTCTGCGCGGACAACGATTTCAATTTCTTCAACAGGAGAACTATCTGTAGTTAATGCGTATCATGGTTTCCAGGGCGTGACTACTCGGGCGGTTATTACTACATACGTAGAAAAAAAGGTGCTGGGACTTTTCTGGACCAGGGTAGACATAGGTACAACTGATGATCAGTGGGTCGATACAGTAAATAATTACTATTATACGGGAGGCCACACCTTCCAGTTAGGTTCCAAAGGTACATATCGAGTGACAGTATCTTTTAAGATTTACGGTTCCGGTGGCACAGCAGATGAAATAGAATGTCAAGAAACAAAAACTTATTGAAGCATAAAGAAGCGGCGGGCATTTTGCCCGCCGCTCGCTATATTATTTAGCACCTACCGATTGAATGAGACCGACAATATCATCCTCGCTGAAATCGCCATAACATATTATTTCAAAATAATATCCATTGCTTGTCCACATGGCATATAGAACACCTTCTTGTGTATATAGATGTACTTCATATTCAGAAACGGTAATAGTTATGCTATCAGCCTTCTCGGTGTCCAAATAGATTGTAGTCTCGTCTGTTACAGCCTGGGTATAGTGAATCGTATTGTTTTCACCGCTCCGGTAGACGATATTAATTGTCGTGTCTGTTTCATACGCGCTTTCTTCAACGAACCCATCAGGAATTGCTGAAATATAATACTTTTCTGTGATCACACTGGTTTTTTCGCCTTCAAAGAAATACTCGGTAAAGGTTTCGTACACTTCAGTTAAAAATCTAACGATAGGTTCTCTAATTGCTTTTACACTACAGGCAGTCGTAAAGAGCATCACGAGCACCAAAACTATCACAGCTACTCGCTTAGACGCAGTATTTACAAAGTGCCAAAAGAAACTTTTCTCTTTATGGATGAGCTTTGCAATTTTATGCTCAAACGCAGCGGAAAAATTATGCGGGATCTGAGAGTCATCGCGTGGAATATCGCGAAACTCATATGTTGCTGCTTCTCTAAAGGCACTCATTAGTTCTACCTTAGTCATTGCCATTTTAAAGGTCCCCTCTAATATCAAGCTTATATAATAATAGTTTTTTGCCACGAACGAGTTGCTTCTTCGCAGTAGCTATATTTCGTCCCAGTAACCTGGCCGCTTCTGGAACCGAGAGATCCATAACAAAGTGATAATACATAATGTCCCGATATGGTTCCTCCATAGAGAGCAAGGCCTGTGTAACCCTTTCATATTCTGTTTTCGTACAAATTAAATCTAAAAACGAATCGTCTGTAAGATCCGGAAAACTATCCAAAGCGCTTTCTGAGATTTCCTCAATAGAGACGTGGCTATGCCCTTTTCTTTTCAACTCATTTAAGGCTGTGTTTTTGGTTGCTTTCAAAAGGTAGTTTCGCACATCCTCTGGATCAGATAGTGTTTGGATAAATTTCATGTGTTTTGTTGCAATGCGAACGAAAACATCATGAACAACATCTTCTGCGTCTGCTTCGTTTTCAAAAAAGGACTTAGTAAGATGTATCATCTGCATTCGATATGTAGTGTATATTTCTTCGAATTCAATGCGTTGCTGCACATCATCAATCAGACTAAGGTAAACAGTAAGCATGGGTGCCTCCGATTTCTTGCCGTTTCCTGTATATTCAACAATTCAAACAGGAAAACAGAAGACAAAATATTATTGATTAATTATACCACAAATGCTTGTATTTACAATATAGTAAATTAAGCGTGTTAATAGCGTTATAGAAATTTGTCTCCTGCTTGTTAATTCCACTTGTTGTACATATAGATGCAAGAGAAAGGATGCGATACCGATGATTGATATATGATTATTACAGGGAGTGTGATTGTTGTGAAACCTATGCTGTTGGGCCCTTGTCAAGCAGTGACATAAAGAAAGGAATGATATTATGAAGAGATTGTGTTCTTTGATATTGGTGTTTGTGATGTGTTTTTCTCTTGCGGTGACAGCAAATGCGGAAGAGATTCCGAATGAAGATGTAACGAATAGCAACATTTCTCCGAGAGCAGAAGAAGCTGTAGTCTATAATGCCGCATGGTTCTATGCTTTGAGAACCTACTATTTAAATTCTGGTGCACATTTTACAAGTAACACTGCTCTGGAAAGCGGTATGGGATACATCTATAACCAGAACACATGCCCTCAGTTTTATATTGGCTTGAGTAGAATGGCTTCCGTAGGATGTGAAATAGCAGCGGTGTATAATGCCATAAAGCATAGAGGCCTTACAGTACCGTGCGCTAGTATTATTAAGACATTTGAAGAGAGCGGATATCTAATGACTGAAGGCTTTTTAGGATCCGATCCGTTTGCAATTGGGGACTATTTTGACAATAATATGGCATATCAGTTGACGGAATACACCAACTATAATAGTTTTAACACTAGAGTTATGGACAACATCGATACACAAAATGTCTATATTGTCTCTTTCTGGAATACAGATTCAATATTTGATGGCTTGCACACTGTTTGTTTCTATACAACGACTGGCGGAAATAAACTGTATGTTTACAATCTCACCACAGGCGCTACGGGAGTTGCAAGTAGAAATTCCCTTTCCTCCTTTGTTGACAGTGAACGCTTTATTGTTGGCTATTTTGTTCCTAGAATGGGGCGTTTGTTAGATCAATAATTCTGAGAGGATTCGTAAATGAATAAAAGAAAAATTGTGACATTAGCTGTGTTTGTAATGGTTCTTATTGTTTTAATTTTTGCAGTAAGTCAAATTATACTTGTTCTTGCTTCGCATGAGCGTTCTGAATCACAGCAAACACTAATACATGATGGTCCCTGGAGTATGGAAGCAATATGGAGAGACGAAAATTCGTCACTATATCTAATCTCTGCAAAAAACGATTCTATCCCAGATTACTACGATGTAATGGCGTATATAGAAGTAGATAATGAATGGTACACTGCGCAATTCAATCTCAGACAGAATTCCACGGTAGTATCACTTGATAGTATTGATGGCGATACATACTTGACGGCAACAGCAGAAATGAAAAATGGAAGTTTACTGTTAAAGGATATTAATAGATTGTCAGATAATATTCTGCCTGAAAGTGATGAGATTTTATTGAGTGTTACTCTCGTAGAAGATCCGCTGCCATTTGAAATTCAAAACTAATCTTATTTCTGCAACAGACCTATTACTATAAACATTCTGTAAGCAAAGCAAATAAAACACCATTCAGACTATTAGCGCAATGACATACGGTTTTGGTATTGCACAATTTCCACAGGATTGTCAACAGGAAAATTGGGCATGAGAGGTGTGAAAGCTACTATAGTGATGAAAAATTGATGCGGGTGTAAACGAAATGCCAATAAAATGGCATAGTAAATGGCAAGGTTTGTGCCAATGACATGCAAAAGTAAATCTGTTATAATACTAGCGTCGAAAGGTGGGTCCATAGCATGGGCCTGCCTTTTTTGATGCCATAATTTCTGTAAGGGAGCGATCTAAAAATGAAATTCTGTCCTTATTGCGGCAAAGAACTGTGGGATGAAAATGCTGCTTTTTGTGCCGAATGCGGGAAACATATCCCATCACGCAACCAAAAAGAAGTCGAGCAGGGAAAGACGGAAGAAACTGAAGCCGTGCAGGAAACCGCGGAACCAGCTGTGGCGGATGATTTACCTGAGGAGATGCCTTGCGAGGAGGAACCGATACAAGGTGATGGCTATGACGGTTATTATGATGATGTGCTTCCGGACGACCATGGACACTTGCGATCCAATGTCGATAGGGAACTGATCAAGAAGGTAATAGTTCTGGGAATTAGTGTGGCGCTCATTATCGGAGCTTGCGTGGCCATCATGTATATTTTGTAAGACGGTTGTAAATTGGCACCTTGCGTCGTGTAATAAGGTCGAGGTGATAAAAATGATTTATATTTCCAAGGGTATCGTAAAAGAGAACTCCACAGAGCAGCGGGTAACCGTTTGCTACGGGGGCGGAGAATTTGTGCTGACAGGCAACGAAGCAAGAATCTGGCTGGACGGTAGATATGGCATCGCACAGATCCCGGAGAATGCTGCAGACAGCCAGATTGGTCATCTGCACAGAATGGGTCTGGTGGAGACAGAATATGAGAATACCGCGGTAGCTAAGTACCGTCTGCTGACTAAATGTGTATTTGTTCCGTCCCAGAATAGGGGACTTGGTGTTTTCAGAAGCCAGACTGAGAAACAGATCCTCTTCTGGCTCCGCAATGCCGGTATTCGGTTAACGACTGCAGAACTGGTCTACCTGATCGATCGGGAGGTCAAACCGGTTGAAGACATGCTGGGTGTAGAGAACCGGCAGGCATTGATCGAGAGAATCTACACCAAAGGCACGATTACGGACAATATTCTGGAGAACCAAATGGAGAAGGCAGTCTTCTGCGATGAAATCGTAAACGCACTGCTGTCCCTGGTTGCAAAGAAAAGACTGGTGGTGTTGTAATGAAATTACTGATAGCCTATATCAAGCAGCTCCCGGAGGCTCTGCGTATGCAGCTGCTCATGCGATTGGGCAGTGGTGCAACAGCACTGCTGCTGTTTATGGTTGTGTGGCTGCTCAGTAGCGAGTTTGTTTTTGCGTTTCCTTGCCTGATCTTGTCGGTTTTCTTACTTATAAACAGTTGGTCGCTCTTTCGGAACATTATCATTGGCGATTATCTCTGCGTTTCCGGTCTATGTGAGGAAGTGGAACGCACCGTTCTTCGCAGACGGATCAAGTCGGTTTCGGTACGGTTGGGGGACAAGCTGGTTGTGATTCCTATTAAACGCAGGGTTAAAAAGCTGATTGTGGGAACGAACGTTACCCTCTACATATCCGAAAAAACACCGGTATATGAGAAGGATGGTCTGTGTCATATTTACGAATACTTAGCTGTCTCGTTTGGGACATAGCGGATTGCGGACAAACTGGGAAAATGAAACATTGACGAACGGAAAAAAGTATGCTACAATACCTATGTAAGTTTCTCGTTTGGTTCGGCCAAACTTAGTTTCGCGTTACTTAGTGTCAATTAGTGCGCCTATGCGCATTGATTGGCACTTTTTTTATTTCCCGGTTTCGTCCTGCAAAGCAGGTTGAAATAAATAATTTTTTGTGTGCAGGTAACACCTGCAGAAAGGAGCACCCCATGTTATTGAGCGTATTTGGAACCAATGTCGTCGTATCCAAAGGATATGATGGCAAACCCGCCCTCCGGTTCGGAGGAGAGAACAACAGCACTGTTCGCTTCCGTGTCGGCTGTAAGGTCTATGACTCCAATGCCGAGAACAACACCCGATGGATCAATCTTTCGATGAAGGCTTTCGGAAAGGTCTGCGAGCAGATCAAGAAGATGGACCTGAAGGATGGATCCTGGATCAACTTCATCGGTCGTCTGGACGAGGACAAGTGGGAAGACAAGGAAAGCGGCGATACCAAGTCGCAGATGGTCATTATTCTGGATAAGGTCGAATTCGCCGGTGGCGGAAGCGGAAAATCCAAGGATAAAGATCAGGAAGCAGCACCTGGTGGGTATGGTATGACTGGTGGTTACGGAGCACCTCCTGCACCCGGTGATTACGGCCCTGTGGGCGGTTATCCCGGCGGCTATGGCGCACCTGGCGGCTATCCCGCACCTGGTGCGTATGGCGCACCTCCGGCCAACAACCCGGCTGCACCTCCTATGACTCCGCCTCCTGCTCAGGCAGCACCTCCTGCAGGATTCACCGGCTATGAGAGCTTCGGTGGAAACAACCTGTTCGATATGAAGTGAGGCAAAAATGAATAGAGCGTTTTAAGAGCGCACATGAAACACGACACCATTGTGGATCATGTGCGCTTTTTTGCGTTCAAGGGAGGAAGCTATGGTCAACCAGACATTTGCAAACCTCTCCATAGGGGATCGGCAGACAAAACTGCGGATTGCATTACGGAACAAAACCAGTGATGCGCTGACAGAAGATGAACTGCAAACCATTATGGAGAATGTGAATCTGGGAAGACAGTATGTCATCTGCCCCTGTTTTGATATCTGTGGATTCTTTCAGAAGCTGCCAAGGTCAGGTACCTTGGCCAGCTTTCTGATAGGCAAGGAGAAGATGCCGCATACCGATTTGCAGCTTCTTCTCTATACAGCTATGTCAACACAGGAGGCAATCACGGTTGTGGTGGATACGAAGCGCGAGAAATCTGAGCTTCATATCCTTCTTCCCAGAGACCGAAAATTGAAAGGAGAATTATCTTGAAAAACAAGGAATGGAAGAAGCACGTTGCTTTTGAAGCACTGGTACTTCTTGCCGTAGTGCTTGTGCTTACTTTTGTGTGCCGACTTTGGCCACTGATCTTGTTGGCGATTGTTGGTATCATCATTGCCGCACTGCGGCTCTTGTTCCTGTCTTCCAACAAGGTGGAGGTTGTGAAGCCTATGCTTGCACTGCCAGCACCTAAGGAAGAACCTAACGAAAGGGACGTAAGGGATATGGCTTATGCGGTAATTATGAACAGGATCACGCTAATGGTCACCGGCTCATTCCCGGATGCCAGATGGATTTGGGCGGAACCGGATGCCCGGCGTCGAATCGAAAACGGTGAGGATGTATACATCCTGCTCAACCGTGCTGGCGGATATCGGAAGGCAAAAGTGCGGATCGATAATCTACAGGTACAGGAGATCGTCTATTCCTTTGATTCTCAAGATGAACCGGAGGATATCCCAGTAGATCCTACGGAAGACGACACCGATTCGCCAGATACCAACGACCAGCCAGAGAATTTCGAGCTGATTGCCTATGAATGGGTAGAAACCCACATTATTGAACTGAATGATCGGTGCAATGAGGCAATCGGGGAAGGAAAGAATGTGGTTATTCTTACCGCAGAGGAATTACCGGATCCCAAGAGCTGGGAAGCAATATGTGCAGAACTGATCCGCGCCGAGCTGACTGATGTTGTCTGTGGCCCGGAAGGTATCATTATCAATCTCACGCAGTGAACTGCAGAAAGGAAAGTTTTAATTTATGGCAGCCTCATATACTAACCTGTTTGCATTTAACAGGTCACTACCTAATCCTTATGACAGCTTACCGAGTAAAAAGGTGAGTGTCACATCCAAGTACGGATCCGGAACGGAGGCGACACTCTCTGCCGCAGTCATTAAAGGCATTCATGCCGTTTGCAGATGCAGGCAGGGAACAGCAGAAGGCGCTGTTGGTACGATTGATCATAAGAATGTGTGCGAGTATAAGTCTTCCAACCCGGAAGAGTTCCACATCATTGTGCATGACAGTGCCACTGGCAACCTGATGGGCAGCGTCTTCCGTAAGGATGACGAGACCTTTGCAACCTATACTGCCAACAGTGCAAACCGGGATGCAGCAGCGATTATGATGGCAATGTATCCAACCTTCATGAGTGACTCCGAGTTTGAAGACACATTCGTGGATTACTACGATGAATTTATCAAGGGTCTTCCGGATCTGACGAAAGCTTCGCAGCTCATGGGCGTTCTGTGTGACAATGTATATCGCAGAATTAAGGATGATACCTGCCCGGCCCACATTAATGTTACTATCGACAATGCAGGCAACTTGATGCGGGTCTCCCAGGTGCATCTGGATTCCGGCGCATTTACGCCCAAGAGTGTCACGGCTGGAGAATTCACCATATTTGCCAAGACGGGACCTGCTACTATCCACCGGCTGAGTACCATCATTCCTCATACTGACTTTGTTGGTAAGTATGTGATGCAGAAACGGACCCTGAGTCCTGCTGAGCAGGCCTTGGTTCCTGTCCTTCCTGCGTGGTATATCATCCCGGAGGAAGTGGTAGACATCTGCAAGCACGCCCAACACACAACCGGAAAAGCAGCTCAGATGCGAAACTTTATGCTTCGTGGACCTGCTGGCACCGGTAAAACAATGGGTGCCCGCGCAATCGCTGCGGGTCTCGGTTTGCCTTACATGAAGTACACCTGCAATGCCTCTACGGAGATATTCGATTTTGTCGGTCAGATCTTCCCGGACTCAGAGGGCGGTTCAACCGGAAATGCGCAGCTGGATGCTGAGAAAAAGCAACTGGATGCCATGGGCGGTATGACCTATCCCAATGTGGCTAAGCTTATGAATATGCCGGACCTTGCGGATATGGATTACGATCCTGCCGGTGTTTACAAGGCTCTGACTGGCATTGAGAAGGCTGATGCCTGTACGCAGGATTGTATGGCAATCGTTATGGAACGGGTCATGGAGAAGGTCAAGGCACTGTCAAAGCGAGCTGAGAATACCGGTTCTCAGGGTCAGAGTTTCACCTATGTGGAAACTGATTTCCTGAAGGCGCTCAAGCACGGCTATGTGGTCGAGATCCAGGAACCCACCACGATTATGCAGCCCGGTGTTCTGGTTGGCCTGAACTCTCTTCTGGAGCAAGAAGGCTCTATCACATTGCCTACGGGCGAAGTGATCCAGAGACATCCAGATACCGTGGTGGTCGTTACTACAAACGTGACCTACGAAGGCTGTCGTGGCTTGAATCAGTCTGTCATTGACAGAATGAGTCTGGTGCGTGATGTAGAGCTGCCTTCCAACGAGATCATGGCTGAGCGTGCAATGAGTGTTACGGGTGCTACAGATGAAGTGATGGTTTCTCAAATGGTTCAGGTAGTTACCGACATGGCTGACTTCTGCCGTAAGAACGGAATTTCGGATGGCTCTGTCGGTATGCGCGGATTGATCAACTGGATCCAAAGCACAGAAATCACCGGCGATGTATATCAGTCTGCTCTGTATACCATCGTCAGCGGTGCTTCTGCCAATGACGATGACCGGAACTCGCTGATTGCTTCCGTACTGGAACCCATTTTTGCACCGAAGCGCGCCTCTGCGACGACTTGATCTGACTTGGAGGTAAAATTATGTCAAGAGTGAATCACAAAGTGCGACACGTTTTGTACTAAAAAGGTGCAACATGTTATATAATGAAAAGACCTTGTTCCGCTTAAGGGACAAGGTCTTTAAAGAATTCACTGTAATCAACTTTGAAGATTCGTTGTAGGAGAACGAGATCAGTAGCAAAGATGTTGGCTCTTCCTTGCTCAATGTGTCCATACTGTGTTACGGAGATGCTGCGGCCCAAAAGGTTTAGCTCTCGAACAACATCAGCTTGGGACATATCACAGGACATACGGATCTGTTTCAGGTTATGACCGAAACAAGCGTCCACTAATATCTTGGCCATCAGATTCATCTCCTTTCGCGAAACCTACTATGTAGTAGTCTTTTCCTTGATTATAACGATTCTGTATGATAATATGCCTACTAGGTAGTAGGCTATAAAAAATAAGGAGGCTGATCCCATGGAAGAAAAGCAAAGACAGCAGGAAGTAAGCCGCGTATTCCAATGGTTTGCACAGAATCCCAGTACAGTGGAGGATATCCGCAGCGAAGACGGTGTCGTGGATATGGAAACTGCTTTGGGGGTATTGGAGAAGCTCCGTGAAGACAAAATGGAGTATATGATTCCAATTTTTCTGGCTAACACAAATAACGATCGTGTAATGAACAGGGTAATCAAGCGTTTCACTGCAGAACTTCTGGCAAAAGCTTTTGAGGCAGATGGAATGGACAAGACAATTGCACGCCTCATTGATATAGCAAAAGAAGAAATGCAGTAACAGTGAATTCGATAGCATAGAACTGATGATCTGAAGGATGGAATGACGGGGTAACGCTCAGAGGCATCCTCCCTGAGACTCCGACTGGCGCAAATCAGCGTCAGAAGCTCGGTAAAGCCGGCAGAAAGCAGCCGTAGTGCCTTGCACCG
>Ga0233381_1000061_pt1 | contig 15616 bp, 10 predicted proteins | sample ElkDunMinimDraft_12_FD_180670 | JGI IMG/M metagenome (GOLD analysis project Ga0233381, IMG submission 180670) | Fecal eukaryotic communites from dung pellets of Tule Elk in California, USA - Elk Dung G0 | ecosystem: Host-associated > Mammals > Digestive system > Large intestine > Fecal | place... | reverse complement strand
CGCATTCACCATCCCGAAAGAGGATATTTTCTGCCTCCCGAGCGAAAAATCAACCGATATGGTCAACGTTTATCACACGGCCGATAAAGAACGCAGAACCAGTACCTGCACCTCAAAAGGTGACCCGTTTTCAGCCGCTGAGATCCCCGACCTTGAAACGGAAATCTACCATCTTGCAGGCCTTATTTTCGGCGATTTCAATGCCGAAATAATCAGAACTCTTTCAAAAAAAGCCCCCGTTGCACTCGACGTTCAGGCTATGCTGCGCCACGTTGCCGCCAACGGCTCAATGTTTTTTGAAGATTGGACAGAGAAAAAGGAATGCCTGCCTTATATAACCTATCTCAAAACCGACGCCGCCGAAGCTGAAATCCTTACCGGCTGTTCCGACCGCAGAGAAGCAGCAAAGCATCTTTATGCATGGGGTGCAAGAGAAATTCTTATCACACATAACTCCGAAGTGCTTGTCTATGACGGCAAGGATTTTTACACCTGCCCGATCAAAGCCCGCAACCTCAGCGGACGAACCGGCAGAGGTGACACAACCTTTGCAGCCTATCTTTGCGAAAGGCTGACAAAGCCGATTCCCGAAGCGTTGCTGACCGCAACTGCAACCGTTTCTCTCAAAATGGAAACTCCCGGTCCACTCAAGGCAACAAGGGCAGATATTGAAAAATATATCAGCGAATTTTACAGCGATATTATATAAAGCAAAAAGTGCAACACCGCTCAGATGTTGCACTTTTTTGTTTTATGAAATTGCCTGAGGGTTATCGGCAAAATATTGCATAACCTCGTTTGAAATTTCAGTTGCGGCATGAGAACCCCATCCGCCGTTTTCCGCTATGCAAACAACCGCAAGCGGCAAATCCTCACGCTGAGAATAGCCGGCAAACCACGAATGGCTATCTTTGCCGTCAAGCTGTGCCGTTCCCGTTTTGCCGCACATTTCAAGACCGGGAAAACGGTTGTCGCCGTATTCATCCCTGACATTTGAGCGAAGAAGCTCGGCAAGCTTCGCCGCCGTTTCGCGATTCAGGCTAACGATGATTTGCGCTTCTCTTGTAAGTTCCTTGCCCGAAGAAGTGTTGAAACAGCGGAGCCTGTCCGGCGCATAGCCCGAGCCGCCGTTTGCAATCGCACCCATCAGCGAAAGAAAATAGGCGGGGGTTGTTCTTGTTGTTGACTGGCCTACTCCTGCCCAGCCAAGCTCAGTTCTGCTTTTTTTGTCAGGCTCAAAAACGCTCGTTGTGAGGCGGATTTCGCCTGCGTAAAGCTCCTGATTAAACCCGATGCTTTCTGCGTATTCAAGCAGCTTTTCGGCACCGAGTTCAATTGAAATTTCAGCAAAAGCGCAGTTACAGGAATTATTCATCGCCTGAACGAAATTCTGCTCACCGTGAGTGCCGTTGCACCTCACAATGCCGTCACCCGTTTCATATTCTCTGTCACAATTGAACGAACGAGTATAAAGATCGGGGATATTTTCAATTGCACAAGCCGCCGTAACAATCTTCATTATCGAGCCGGGAGTGTAAGTTCCCCTTGTGACTCTGTCAATGTAGACACCTTCATATTTTTCAAGGGTTTCATCCAGATCGGCAGGCACGTTATCAGGGTCAAAAGCGGGGGTTGAAACGCTGCAAAGGAGCTGACCCGTTTTATAATTATAAACCGCAACGCAGCCCTTATAATCTTTCAGCGCATTATACGCAACCTTGTTCGCACCGCTGTCAATGTTGAGCGTAACGCTCGCAACTCCGCCCAAATCTTCCGATTTGAGATAATAAACCCCGTCAACAATGTTATATGCATCAGGAATAACACTGTAAAGCGTGTCAATTCCCGTGTCAATCTTTCCTGCCCTGTCTCCGATAACGTGAAGAGTTGCCGTGCGCAAAGCGACATCCTTAATGTAAACCCTTTCGCCGTCGCTGTTGCTGACAAGGGTTTTGCCGTTTATGTCAATTATTTCGCTTATATCCGTCTCGTAAGAAAAATGTCTGCTCAGCTTGCCCGTTGCCCAGCTTTCACCTTTGGTCACAACGTCAAACATCAGTATGGCAACGCCGATGACAAACGCCAGGATAAGAGCGTAAATCACGCAAGCTCTTTTGACGGTTATTTTCATACGGCGCCCTCCTTTACGCTTGTTTTGGTCTTAGTCTTTGTTTTGACCTTAACAGGCGTCTTTTTGGGTGCTTTTTTAGGCGGTGTCGGCGGTTTTTTATCAATAACATCAGGCTTCGGTGCGGTGAACGGTGCGCCCGCCGCCCTGATGTAAGCCAGCAGACCCCAACAGCAAATCATGCTTGAACCGCCTTCGCTGACAAAAGGCAGGGTAACGCCCGTCAGCGGCAGCAAATCCGTTATGCCGAAAACGTTCAGCGAAAGCTGAAACATTATCATGCCTGCCGCCGAAACGGCCGAAATTGTGTAGAACGTGGAGCCTGCCGTTTTTGAAGCGTGGATTGCAAAAAGAGCAATTCCCACAAAGCTTGCAAGCACCGCAAGACCAACGATTATTCCCATCTCTTCGCATATAACGCCAAAAACAAGATCACTTGAAGCGGCGTAAATATTGCGCAGCTTACCCTCGCCGATTCCGAGACCGAGCAAGCCACCGCTCGCAATATAAGTCAGAACTCTTGACTGCTGATAGCCCTTGCTGTTACCTGTGTTTTCCCATACATGGCGGTAACCCTCAAAGCGCTCACGCACGCTTTCTTTGAATATCAGAATAAGGATTGCGCCGAGCAGCGCAACGGCACAGATAAGAAAAATTGTTCTCATGTCGCCCGAGCGCATAAAAGCAATCAGAATAAACGTGAAAAAGAATATCAGCGCAGTTCCGAAATCCTTCATAACAAAAAGCAGACCTACGCATGCAACCGAAAAAACAATATATTTTGTAAGGCTGACCATCGAAAGCAATTTTTCAAGCGAAGCCGCACCGACAAGGATGAAGGCAACCTTAACAAGCTCCGACGGCTGAACGGAAACTCCGCCGATATAAAGCCAGCTTTTTGTTCCGTTGATTTCCTGAGCCGTAATCAGAGTAAACGCAAGCAGCGCAACCGAAGCCGCTGCCGCAGGCGTTCTCATAAAGCACGCAAAGTTAACGTCTTTTATAAAAAGACCAACCGCAATGTAAACAAGAATTCCGATTCCTATTGCAATCAGCTGCGTGATTGCATTGTCAGGGCCGAAGCTTGCGCAAACCGTCAGCCCTATGCCGCAAAGGAAAAACGCAACCGCTTCAAGCTCAAAATAGTCGTGACCCGTGATAAGCGTACCCAGCGCCATGTAAAGCCATTCGGCAGCAATGAAAATCATGAATATATAAAAAATCTGAGTGTTGAAGGTCTGCAAAGCAAGAGCTTCAACGCCGTCTTTAAGGCGTGCAACGTATGAGCTGTAAACAGCGTCATTGGTGACAAGGCTTACCATGCATAAAACCTGAAAAACACTTATTAAAAACATAACGGCAGTCTGGTTGAACTTTGACTGGGGCTTTTCTCTCACTGCGCATCCTCCTCTCTGAGCTTTCTCAAAATAACTATATCACATAACATTTAAAAATTCAATTGAGCAAAGATTTTAATTTTGTTAACAAACAGCAACAAATTTGTTAAATAAACAGTAGTAATATACTTTTGAGCCGTAACCCTCAAAACGGCATATACTGTTATCGGGTAAATGTTACCCTGATATATATTATAATAAAAAAATATTGCAAGTGAGGGAAAAATAGTGTATAATGTTTTAAATATAGTTATAATGGGAGAAATATCGACAGGGGGAAGTGAATAAATGGAAGCTTATTTTGATAACAGTGCAACAACCGCGCCGTGCCCCGAAGCGATAAATGCGGTTACTGATGCGCTGACACGCTGTTGGGGCAATCCATCATCGCTCCACCGTTCAGGCAACGTTGCCAAAGACCTGCTTGATTCTTCCCGAGAAGCAATCGCAAAGCAGTTGTCATGCTCCCCCGAGGAGATATTTTTCACATCCGGCGGAACAGAATCAAATAACCTTGCCGTTATCGGCGCCGCCCACCAGATGCGCCGCCACGGCAGAAGAATCGTTGCAACAAGCGTTGAACACCCCAGCATTGATGAAACGCTCAATCAGCTTGAGGCCGAAGGCTTTGAAGTAATCAGGCTCAAGGTTGATTCATACGGAAAAATCAATCAAAAAGATCTTTTTGCCGCCGTCAACGCAAACACAATTCTGATAACAATGATGCTTGTCAACAACGAAGTTGGCACAATTATGCCCGTTGAAGCTGCCAAAAGAGCGGCTCTGATGGCCCGCTCTCCTGCCCTTATCCATTGTGATGCCGTTCAGGCTTTCGGAAAAATGCCGATAAAACCTGCCGCACTGGGCGTTGACCTCATGACGGTAAGCTCGCACAAAATTCACGGTCCCAAAGGTGTCGGCGCACTTTATATCCGAAAGGGTGTTAAGATAAAACCCCGCACCTTCGGCGGCTCTCAGGAAAACAAAATCAGACCCGGCACCGAAGCCATGCCGGCAATCGCAGGCTTTGCCGCAGCGGTCAAAGCTTTGCCCGAGCCCCGAAAAGAGCTTGAACACATAACGGCTCTCAGAGACTATATGGTTTCAAAGCTTGAAGAAATCGGCGACGTTGCAATCAATTCGCCGTCCGACGCCCTGCCTTACGTAACAAACGTTTCGGTTTTGGGCATAAAATCAGAGCCTATGCTCAACTTCCTTTCGGACAGAGGAATTTGCGTTTCAAGCGGCTCCGCCTGCTCAAAAGGCAAAAAGAGCCACGTTCTCACTCAGATGAACCTTGACCGCAGAAGGCTTGACAGTCCGCTGAGAATCAGCTTCTCAAGATTTACAACAATTCAGGAAATCGACGCTCTCATCTCAGGCATTTCAGATGCCAGAAAGGTTATAAGAGCGGTAAAATAAATCAATTCGGAGTAGAAAAAATGAAAGAAATTATTCTTATAAAAAACGGTGAGCTTGCCCTTAAAGGTCTCAACCGCAGAACCTTTGAGGATATGCTTGTCAAAAACATGCGCCGCAGGCTTGAATCCGTCGGAAAATTCAAATTCACCGTTGCTCAGTCAACAATTGTTGCCGAGCCCGAAAGCGAAACGGTTGACCTTGATGAAGCCGTTGAACGCATTAAAAAAGTCTTCGGAATTGCGGCTTTTTCAAGAGCCGCCGCCGTTGATAAAGACATGGAAACAATCTTGAAAAGCGCCGAGGAATACCTGGCTCCCCAGCTTCTTGCCGCAAAAACATTCAAGGTTGAAGCCAAGCGTTCAGACAAAAAGTTTCCTCTTAAATCCCCTGAAATATGCGCCGAAACCGGCGGATACCTTCTCAGAAAATTCCCTCACCTGAGCGTTGACGTTCACAACCCCGACATGATTGTTACCGTTGAGGTCAGAGACGTTTATGCTTATATCCACGGCAACCAGATAAAAGGTGCCGGCGGTATGCCCACAGGCTCCGCAGGCAGAGCAGCTCTTCTTATCTCAGGCGGAATCGACAGCCCCGTTGCCGGATACATGATGGCCAAAAGAGGCCTTGAGCTTTGCGCCGTTCACTTTGCTTCTCCGCCTTACACAAGTGAAAGAGCCGAGCAAAAAGTTCATTCTCTTTTAAAACAGGTCAGCAAATATTCGGGAAGAATCAGCCTTTTTGTTGTTCCCTTTACCGAAACTCAGGAACAAATCAAGGATAACTGCCCCGAAGAAATATTTACCGTTATAATGCGCAGAATGATGATGAGAGTTGCTCAGATTATCGCTGCCAAGCAAAACGCCGGCGCACTTATCACGGGCGAAAGCGTCGGTCAGGTTGCAAGCCAGACCATGCCCGCAATTGCCTGCACGGATAACGTTTGCGAAATGCCCGTTTTCCGTCCGCTTATCGGCATGGATAAAGACGAGGTTGTTGCGATTTCAAGAAAAATCGAAACCTTTGACATCTCGATTCTTCCTTATGAAGATTGCTGCACCGTTTTCACCCCCAAGCACCCAAAAACAAGACCCACAATCGAATACGTTCAGGAATGCGAAAAATCTCTTGACGTTGACAGACTTGTTGCCGAAGCCGTTGAAGGCACAAGGTTCGTTTCAATCACCGCATATTAAATCCGAAAAGGAGGCGCAGAAATGGCCGTTTGCGAGATTCTCTCGGTAGGAACCGAAATTCTTCTCGGAGATATCCTTAACACAAACTCAAAATATCTTTCGGTAAAGCTCGCTCAGATGGGCATATCCGTTTTACGCCACACAACCGTTGGCGATAATGCAGACAGGCTTGCCGCTGCGCTCAGAACAGCACTTGACAGAAGCGACGTTGTTATCGCAACCGGCGGCCTCGGGCCGACTGCCGATGACATAACAAAAGAAGTCTGCTGCGAGGTTATGGGCTTTAAGCTCATTCCTGACGAAAGCATTGCCGACGGCATCAGGAATTTCTTCAGATCAAGAGGCTCTGACATGCCCGAAAACAATCTTAAGCAAGCTCTTGTTCCCGTTGGCGGAGACGTTTTTGAAAATCATAACGGAACCGCCCCCGGAATCGGGCTTAAGAAAAACGGCAAATGCATTGTTATTCTGCCCGGCCCGCCTTATGAAATGGCGCCGATGTTTGAAGAATACGTTGCGGATTACCTTGCCGAATATTCTGACGGAGCAATTATTTCACACACGGTAAGAACAATGGGTATCGGCGAAAGCGCGATGGCCGAAAAGGTTGCCGATTTGCTTGAAAGTTCAAATCCCACCGTTGCTCCTTACGCAAAAAAAGGCGAAGCTCTGCTCAGGATAACCGCAAAAGCAGAAACAAAAGAAGAAGCCGAAAAGCTCCTTTCTCCGATGATAAACGAAATCTGCTCAAGGCTTGGTAACTGCGTTTACGGCATTGACAGCGAAAGCATTGAGCAAAGAGTTGTTGAGCTTCTTAAAGAAAAGAAAATGACTCTCGCAACTGCCGAAAGCTGCACCGCCGGATATATACCAAAAAGAATAACCGATATTCCCGGTGCAAGCGAGGTTTTTGAATACGGCGCAATAACCTATTCAAACAACATCAAAGAGCAGGTTTTAGGCGTTAAGCATGAAACTCTTCTTGCTCACGGCGCAGTCAGCGAAGAAACGGCGCGCCAGATGGCGGCAGGCATCCGAAAGGTTTCGGGCGCCGATATAGGAATTTCCGTCACGGGAATCGCAGGCCCCGGCAGCGACGGAACGAACAAACCCGTAGGCCTTTGTTACATTGCCCTTGATGCCGAGGATTATCAGACCTGCGAAAAAGTTGAAACGGGACGAAATGACAGAGAATACAACAGATATGTTAATGCCTCACGGGCGCTGAACCTTGTGAGACTTTATTTAACGGGAGGACAAAATAAAAATGAAATCAAATAAAATATTTGCGGTCTTATGCGCAGTTTTCGGCATTGTTGCCGTTGCGTTCACAGTTTTAACCGTTATGAACTTTACCGAAAAGCCCGGCACCGTTCAGACCGAAGAAGAACAAAAAGCGGCTGAATACGTCATAAACGGTGACGTTGAGTACGATTCGCTGGGCGGCAGCCTTTCAGGCGTTGTTTCAAACAATATGAAAGGTGATGTTAAATATCCCGAAGGAATTCTTGAAAACCTCAAGGCTCCTTACGCCGTTAATAACGAACTCATCGGCTGGATAAGCATCCCCGGAACTGAGCTTGACACCGCCGTTACCCAATGCGGCAACAACGATAAATATATCAAATACGATTATTACAACCAGTACACAACCGACACAACCGGATATAACTACGGCAACCTTTTCCTCGATTACCGTTGCTCCGATACAGACCTTTCCAAAAACATGATAATCCACGGCCACACAACCGGCCGAGTTTCGGGCGTTCCCAAGCAGGTTTTCCGTTCACTTTACGATTACAAGGATTTAAACCATTTTATTAAGAATCCCATCATCAGATACAGCACGCTTTACAAAGAATATACTTATAAGATTTGCGCCGTTTTCCTTTCAACAACTCAGCCCTCCGCCGACAACGGCTATTTCTTCAACTATATTTACCCCGATATGTCCAACAGCAACATGACGGGCTATATTGAGCAGGTCAATCAGCGAATGCTTTACGAAACGGGCGTTTCCCTTGAACCGACGGATAAAGTTCTGACCCTCTCGACCTGCATTTACGATTACGGTGCAAGCGTTGACACAAGGCTTGTTGTTGTTGCAAGGCTTCTTCACGAGGGCGAAAGCGAAGAAATCGACGCAACTCTCGTTAAAGATAACCCCGATTACCGCAGACCTCAGATATGGTACAACCAGAAAGGTCTCCAGAATCCTTATAAAAACTCAACAACGTGGACTCCCAGCCCTGAAGAATAATAAAAATACGTTTAACTCTGAAACGGAGGATTAATAACATGGCAGATAAAGATAACATGAATTTAAACGAGGGCCTGAGCAATTTTGCCGACGACGAAGCTCTCAAAGAAATTGATTTCACAAGCTTTCTTGATGACAATGCCGCCGAAGCACCTCTTTTTGAGGGCTTTCACGAGGATATTGAATCAACCGAAAAAAGCATTGAGAGCGAGCTTCAGAGCCTTTATGACGATATTCTCAACAGCGGCCCCGCAACAATAGTTCCCAAGCCCCTTTCGGTTATCACTTCATCGGAAGAAGAGGAAGCTCCCGTTATCAAGAGCGCTTCCGAAGCAACTTCGCTGGACGAGCTTTGGCTCAACCCCGAGGATTACATTGACACCGACATTCCCGTTGTTTCTCTTGACGGTGATAACGACGCCTATGAACCTTCGGATTTAACCGAAGACATGTTCTTCAACCCCGAAATTCCTCAGGAAGAAACCGACCCCGAAGCTGAACCCATTGCCGCTCCCGAGGGCTTCGATTCAATCAAAGACGATATTTTCAGCATGATTGATTCGCTTAAAAATGACGGCACCGGTGACAGCGGCTTTGGAGATATTCTTAACGAAATTGAATCCAACCCAGAAATTGAGCCCGTTGCCGACGATTTTTCGGCAATTGCCAACCTGATTGAAAGCCTGCCGCCCGAGCGCGAGCAGGAAATTCCCTTTGAAGAAGAACCGGCCATGGCCGAGCCCGAAGCAGAAGCTGTTGAATTCAAAAATCCCGAAGAAGCGCCTGCCGAAGCCGAAACTGAAGAGGCAGAAATTTCCGCTCTCAGCGAAGAAGAGATGCCCGAAATCCCCGTTGAGGCTGAAGATTTTGATTTTGAATCCGTCGATGCCGCTCCTGCAGCCGAAGGCTTTAACTCCGATTCTCCCGAATTTCAGCGTGAGCTTGCCGAACTTCTCGGCGAAACGCCCGAAGTTGAAGCCGCTCCCGCCGCTCCGTTTGTAATCAGCATCCCTGACGATGATAACGATTACGAAGCAGCCGCAAAAGCCACGCAGGAACAGCAGCAGGTTGACGACTACCTTCAGGGCTTATCCAACATAACCGCTTCCGAGCCCGTTGTTGCTCCGCCCTCTGACGAACCCTTCAACCCTGCTCACGGCCTTGAAGATAACAAAGAAGCCGACAAGGCATACAAGGCTGAGCGTAAGGCGGAAAAGAAGGCCGCCAAAGAAAGAGCAAAGGCAAGAAGAGAAGAAAACAAGAACTCCCCCGCTGAAATAGTCAGAAAAATCGTTCTTGCTCTCTCGGTTATCGTTATAATCGCAAGCTCCGCATACCTTGCTTACACTTATCTTTATCAGCCCAATCAGGCTGAAAAGCTCCAGTCATCGGTTTCCGAACAGCTCAGCAACAGCGTTGACACTTACGGCCAGGCTGTTGTTGACGGCGCAATGAGAGATTCGTTCGGCGTTGACTTCCCCAACGGCATGCTCGCAAAGTATGCTCAGCTTTTTGCCGTTAACAACGACCTCAGGGGCTGGATAAGAATCCCCGAACTCGGCATTGATTTCCCCATCGTTCAGGGAACTGACAATGACTATTACCTTAAAAAAGACGTTTACAAAAAATACACCAACTATGGCGTGCCGTTCTTTGATTACAGAATGTCAAACTTCGAAACGCTTCACAAAAACACCGTAATTTACGGCCACAACATGCGTTCCGATGACCTCATATTCGGTATGCTTGAAAACTATAAGGAACCCGACGGCTTCAAGTCAGCCCCCGTTATTGAATGCAACACCATTTATGGCGATTACACTTGGTTTGTATATGCTGTTTTCATCACCAACGCTTATGAAAGCGATGATAACGGATACGTTCTTCCTTATAACTTCATTGACATCGGCGACAGCCAGTTTGAAGATTATATCGCTGAAATTGACAAGAGAAAGCTTTACACAACGGGCGTTGACATTAACTCAAGCGATAAGATTCTTACCCTTTCAACCTGCTCATATGAGTTTGACGATGCCAGACTTGTTGTTGTTGCAAGGCTCAAGAGATCGGGCGAAAGCGCCAACGTTGATACTTCAAAAGTCATTGAAAATCCCAATCCCAAGTATCCCCAGGCCTGGTATGACGCTTATAAGAAAAACAATCCTTACGCCGAGGATTCCAACTGGTAAAAGGTTATAACAATGAAAAAGACAGTTTGTATTGTATCCCTGAGTAACAATCCCGATTGCAAAGCGCTTAATTCCTTGAAAAAAGCAGCCGCCGCAATCGGCAGTTGCTCTTCGGTTAACGCTTCACGCGCAGAGGATTTTGCAACCGCTGCCGTTTCGGAGAGAGCTGACATAATTTTTGCCGTGGCTGAAACCGATCAGTTTCTCAAAGCAAAATACTGTTTGATAAAGTCACTTTCTCTTGGCGCCGTCAGGAGTTCTTCTCTGCTTGCCGCAATGGGTGATAACGCTCCGACCGACCCCAAGGAAAAAGAAATGCACGCCGCCATTCCGCGCGGAGCGCAAGCTTTTTATACTCTTGACGGGCTTTACTCCGCTTTTGTTGTTAAAAAAGCAGACGGTTCGATTCTCATCTTCCTTCCCCTTGAAGCTGAAAGACTCCACCAGCTTTTTGCAAGCGGCCTCGGCATATTAAAAAAAGCCGACTCCCCTGCCAAAAATGCCGAAAGAAGTTTCAAGCATGATGTCAAAGATTTTATCGCGGCAGGCAAAACCGCCGCAATCGCCGAATGCGGTTTTTTCAAAGTGCTGACACTTGTGCTTTCAAAATTTGAAAATTCCGAGTTTGCGTTTATCCATTCACCCGAAAACTCAAAAATCAATGCAGAAAAAGTATCGCTTGCCCGCTCTGTAAGAAAAGCAGCCTTGTTTACAGGCGTTGATTTCGGTATCGGCATCTCTGACGTTTTAACCGAGCCGGGAACAAATAACACTTATATTGAGGTCTGCGTTGCAACTTCAGATTTTGCGGAAGTTGCAAAGGTTTTTTCACATGACGGTGAACCCTTAAAAAGCCACGTTGCCGCCGCAATCACCAAGCTTTGCTCCATGATGTACTCTGCGGCTGAAAACGGACTAAGCAAACCCGAAGAAGCGGCTCAACCGAGCACTCCGCCAAAGCAGGCGGCAAAGAAATCTCCGCTTCCGATTATTCTCGCTCTCTCAGGCGTATGCGCTGCAACGGTTATTTCTCTTGTTGTGGCATTTATGGACTAGAGCAATAACATAGCAAAACAAAAAGACTTGTACGGATTATTCCATACAAGTCTTTTCTATTATAATCACTTTTTAAGATTTACAGATTAATTGTTTTCTTCGTAATATTCTTCTGTTTCTTCGTGATAATATTCGTCGGTCGTTACCTCATCGTCAGGTCTGAACGGTGAAAACGGCAATGTAATTTCGGGAACGGTATATTCAAACGGCAAGGTTATATCAACGTTGTATCCGTTGTTGAAATCCGGCAAGGTCGGAGTGGTCCACTCCAGATCCTCTGAATTCCACCAATCATCCTGAGCTGTTGTTTCCTCTTCGTAATCATAGCTGTTAAGGCTGCCCTTGGCCAGATCCGCTGCGGAAATATGATTTTCTTCATCAATTTCAATGTTTGTCTGGCCGTAAAGTCTCATCTGAAGCAATTGCGCCTCTCTGATATAGTCAACAATCCAGACAAAAAGATTGCCCGTATAAGTTCTGAATGCATCAACGCCGACTCTGTTATCTTCCGAGGGCGCAGCGTCGCTGACAATCTCAAAATTAAGCCAGCCTTCTTTTATGGCTCTTGTTCCAAGCTCAAGAAGGTCATTGTTGCTTATGTTGGTTGCAACATAAGGCAGAAATTCATCAATAGCGGAGTTCAGGTCTGAAAGCGAAGCGCCTTTGCAGGTTTCAATCAGAGATTCGATAAGCCTTCTCTGCCTTGCCGTTCTTTCAACTTCGCCGTCAAGGTATCTTATTCTTGCAAAAATAAGTGCTCTGTCACCGTCAAGCAAAACGTCTTCGCCGCTTTCAAAACCTTTAATCTTTGTTGTTCGGTTCATGAATCTTGCTTCCGCTTCGGTAACATCAACTCTTATGCCGCCCAGAGCGTTAACCGCTTCAACGAATGACTCGTAATTGATTGAAACGTATTTATCTATCTTTATCTTGTAGTTATCCGAAAGAACTTCCATCAGTTTTTCAGGGCCGCCCCAAGCATATGAATGGTTGGTTTTATCGTAACGGTCCTGACCGTCAATGTTCATGTAGGTGTATGAATCGCGCAAAAAAGATGTAAGGGTGATCTTCTGAGTTTTAAGATTAACCGACACGAGCATTGTTGAGTCTGAACGGTGGGAATCGTCCTCATCATCCTCGCCGATAAGCAGAATGTTGATGACATTTTTGCTGTAAAGCTTATCGCCGCCGTTGGTTGCCCATTGCTTAACCAGCTCCTTTATCGAATCCGCACTTTCAATGTCGTTGATCGTTCCGTAATTCAGGTTTTCCTCTTCATAAGAAAAAACTGCATCAGGGTTGCCTTCGTATCCCTCGTGGCTAAGCTTTTGAAGCTTAGACCTGAGAAAAGCAGTTGCAACGCCTGCACAAATAAGAACCAAACAAAGAAAAGCTGCAAAAATGCCCAGTATCAGGCCTTTCTTGTTTTTCTTTTTAATCTTGCTCAAAAAATCACCTACAAATATTATTGCGTAAAAAGTTATCGGTATGCAATATTGATTATACCAAAAAATTCATTTTTTGTAAACAATTCAGCCGTTTACGCTGCGGGAACTAAAAAAGCCTTGCTTATCCAACCGGTAAATGACCCATAAGTTACTTTTGCCCAATTGCCAGAAACCTCTGTAACATTAACAAGCGTTCCGTTGGGAATTTCGGCAATAACAGCTCCGTCCATTCCCGGATTATCCCTGAGGTTAAGAGTCGGGTCTGTGTCAATTTTCACTGTGTACGCGCCGGGGGCAAAGGTTGTTTCGGGTTCTTGGATTTTTGCTTTTGTGTATACTCCGCCATCCTCAAGCTCAATTCCGTAATAATCAAAAAGCTGGCTTACGGTTACAAGTGTAAAGCCTTTTTCAATAAGCTTCGGGATAAGCCGCTCGCTCAGATCGGCCGTGAAATCATAAATATCATGCATAAGAACAATGTCGCCCGATTCAGCATCTTCGAGAACATCGTTAACAATCTCATTGATTTTTTCGCTGCGCTGAGCTTCGCTTCTGCCGGGATTTGCCGCATCCTTGTTTTTCCAGTCTTCCGTATCAATCGACCATTGAATAAGCGGCATGCCAACCTTTTCTTTGATACCTTTAACAGCGCCGCCGGGTGCACGAAGCAGTTTCACTTCATATCCGAAAAGCTGCTGCATTTTGTTGTTGGTGCTTTCAATCTGCTTTTTCAGCTCAGCGTCGCCGAGCTTTGTGAGATTTTTATGCTCAAAAGTATGGTTTGCAATTTCGCAACCCATGTCGATTGCCTCTTTGATTGTGGACTCCGTGCCCTCGATTCTGTTACCAACCAAAAAGAAGGTTGCCACCGAGCTATTCTTCTTTAAGGTTTCAAGAATTCTTGAGGACGTTTTTGTATAAGGTCCGTCATCATAGGTTAAAGCAATCAATTTTGCGCCTTCGGGTATGTCGGTTGAAACTCCCGTTTCTTTTTCGGGGGCTTTTGATAAATCCGTTGTGTTGTTTTCGCCACGGCCCGATTCATCTTCATTCTGACCATGAGTTGAAGCGCCTGTTTCTTCATTGTTCTCATTCTTGCCGCAAGCTGTCAGAAAAGTCACAGCAAACGCAAAAATAAGAAAAACTGCCAATACTCTTTTCATTATTCTCCTCCACCGCATTATTATGCCTATACATTATATAGCCGACAAGTCGTTTTATAATTCCGATTTAGAACATTGTTGAAATTTGCAGAAAATTCACTAATTTGTAATATCTTTGCGTCTGTTATTGTTGTTATTCATAAAAATCAAAAATACCGTACCGCCAAGTCAACGGCGGCACGGTATCCAAACTTATAAATCACTTGTTGAAAATGCCGTAAATCGGAACCATAATGTTAGTTCCGATAAATTCTGAAACAGCTTCAAGGAATCTTCTGATAAGCTGCTGCGGATATTCGCTGAAGCCGTCTGTTCCGAAGTTTTTATAAAGCCAGAGGCTGATGCCAGTGAATGTTTCAGAAGGTTCTTCCTCTTCTTCGGGAGCGTAAACGCCGATTTTTGTAAGAATCGCTCTGAGTCTTGTTTCGCTTGCCTCGATGTCGCCTTCAATGCCGGCTGTTCTTGCAAGAACCTCTTCAGCTTCAGCAATTGCCGCATTAAGCTCGGCTTTGTCTTCTGCGCTGAGATTGCTCTGGTCAACAGCTTTGGCATCGGGAAGAACGTTGTTCTTCAGACCTCTTGCATCTCTTGCAACGTTGAACTGAGGATAATCGGGTGTTGAGTAAACATCCTCAATGTTATCGGTTGCAAGAAGCTCGGTTGCAAGCTTGATTATAATATCGTTTCTGGCGGTCTTTTCATGATTCTGGCCGTCAAAATAGAAGGTTGTGTCAGGAAGAAGGCCTGCCGAAGCGTCAACAACGCGGTCAGGTGAAATGTGGTTATGTTCGGGGTTATCGCAATGAGTGTTCTTCTGAACGTAATCGGCAGGAAGAGTTTCGCCAACAAGAGCGGAATAAGCGCCCATTGACGTTGAATCAAGCTGAATAACGCCATCGGCATTATCTGCGTTCCATGCATTGCCGATGTTGTAAAGCGGAGCATCGTAATCAACGATGTTGAAAACTTTTACTCCGTTTTCAACCATTCTGAGAATATTGGCATCGGAATTAACCTGAGCTCTGTAATAAATCTCGGTCTGGCGCTTGATTTCTGCGCATTCAGGGTCAGAAAGCAGAGTAGCCGCAGCGCTCGGATAATATGCCGAGGGGCAAAGAGCCCACATATTTGTGTTGGTTTTGAAAACTCTGTCGAGCAATTCGTCAACAGCAACATCAAGGCACTTGGCAAGAAGATCGTCGGGAATGATTCTGGCAATAACCTCAATCATTCTTGCTTCTTCTTCGTCCATAAGACCTTCAAGGAAACCGTTGTAAAGATAATCCTTATCAAGGAAAGTTATATTCTTTGTGTAAACATCGCCAACAATTGTTGAACCGTCAAGAGCGGGAACGAT
>Ga0233381_1000059_pt1 | contig 15728 bp, 17 predicted proteins | sample ElkDunMinimDraft_12_FD_180670 | JGI IMG/M metagenome (GOLD analysis project Ga0233381, IMG submission 180670) | Fecal eukaryotic communites from dung pellets of Tule Elk in California, USA - Elk Dung G0 | ecosystem: Host-associated > Mammals > Digestive system > Large intestine > Fecal | place... | reverse complement strand
AAGAGAAACACCGCACATGAACTCATTCGGTTCAAGCGCAAGAGTAAATCCGAAAGCAATTGCCGAAATCATAAGGGCAATATAAAGGCAGTCGCTCACGCCGAAAAAGATATTTTTTATCCCTATTGCACGGTAAATGCGCAAAACCGCCGAAAAAAGGTTATCCTTTTTAATGAGACCCTCTTTTTTAATGTAAGAAACCGATTTTTTCTTTTCAGCTTCCGTTGGCATCGGTATATTCATCTTCAAACTCCTTTCTTATATTTTTTACAAGGCGGTAATAACGGGTTTTCACGCTCGCTTCAGGTTGCTGCGTTGCGGCAGCGATTTCGGCAAAAGCGTAATCAGCGTAAACCCTGAGGCGGAATATTTCCTGAGTAAGGGCATCAAAAGAACTGACGTATTTTTCAATTCGGGATATAAGCTCAGCGTTTTCCGCTGCTTTTTCAAAGCTTATTTCGCTCGGAACGTCAAAATCTTCCGCATCAATCAGCGGCAGCTCACGGTTTTGGGTGCTTCGGCGGTAATCGATAATTTTGTTGGATGCGATTTTGTAAAGCCACGTTCTGAAAGAAGCCTTTGAAGAATCGTAAAGTTCAATGCTGCGCAGCATAGAAATAAATATTTCCTGAGTTAAATCCATTGCAAGTTCTTTGTCAAAAGTCTGCTTGTAAGCATAAATATAAATTTCATCATAATATTTTGATATTAACAAATCCGCTTCTTTTGAACGTTGCCTGCGTTTAAGCTTTTCTATCCATGCGTGCTCTTTATCCATGCCCTCACCTCTTTTCTTTTTTATTTAAGTATAACTTGTAAACCGGATAATTACAAGAAACTGTTTGTTCTGTTTTCCGCTCTCATCTGTATATACGGGCAAAAGCTTCAAAAAGTTTCATACTTCTGCAAATTTTTGTTTAAGATTGAAAAGTTCACAAATTGTTCACAAAAAATAATTCACTTTTTTCACTTTTATGTTGTTTTTTTAATGGGTATTATCAAAAAAGGGGGTGTTTTCGGGTTTGACACAAAAACAAAACAAATCGGATGAAGAAATCAAAGAACTTGTTGAAAAATACAGCTCCTTGATTTTCAGAATATCTTACTGCATTCTTTGTAACGTTGAAGATGCGGAAGATGCTGTTCAGGAAACTCTTCTGAAATATATCACCAAAGCGCCGGAATTCAACAGCGAAGAGCACAGAAAAGCCTGGCTTATCAAAGTTTCGGCAAATATCAGCAAAAACATGCTCATGTTCCGCTTGAAAAGAGAAGCCGTCAATATCGATGACGTTAAAAACATCGGCGTCGGCGAAGCAGATTATGAAACGTTTGAACTGATAATGAGCTTGCCCGCAAAACACAAAATCGTGATGACCCTGTATTACGTTGAAGGCTACAAAAGCAAAGAAATTGCTGAAATAATCGGCATAAGCGAAGAAGCCGTAAGAAAGCGCCTTCAAAAAGGAAGAGAATTGTTGAAAACAGAATTTGAAAAGGAGGAATTAAAGTGACTGACCGTTATCTCAGAGAATATATCAGATTAATCGGTTCGGTTTCGCTTAATCAGTCCAGAAAAGACTGCATTTCTGATCAGATTATTCAGAAAATTGCGGAAAGAAAAGATTTATCAGGAAAACATTTTGCTGCTGCGTCGGCTGTTGCCGTTCTGGCCATCGGAACTTTTCTGATTGCCCGCGGAATGAAGCAAGATATAAATATAATGTGAGGTAAACAATGAACAAAACAACCACAAACCCTTTTTTTAAATACGAAAACAGCAGCCTGCCCCTCGGCTTTGAAATCCCCGACACTTCAATGTTCGGAATGCTTAAAATCGCAGCCGACCATCAGCCCGATTCGCTCGCTTACGAATATTTCGGAACAAAAAGCACGTACCGTGAAATCGTCAGAAAAATCGAAGAAATTTCAGGCGCATATTATAAATTGGGCGTTCGCAAGGGCGACATTGTAACAATCATTATGCCCAACACCCCCGAAGCAGTTATCAGCATTTATGCTCTTAACCGAATCGGCGCTGTTTCAAACATTCTTCATCCCCTTTCGGCTCAGGAAGAAATTAAAAGCCATATAAACAGAGTTGACAGCAAAATTTTGCTTTGCGTTGACATCTGCACCGAAAAAATTGCCAATATCATTGACAAAACACCCGTTAAAACGGTTATCGTTGCATCTGCCGGCAACTCCATGCCTACCGTTATGAAAGCTCTTTATGCTCTCAAATGCATCAAGAATTTCAAATATGACAAAAACGATAAAAGATATATATCATGGAACAGCTTTGCCCAGACTTCCGGCCCCGTTGCGGAATATAACCCCAAGGGCGATGAAAACAATGAGGTTGCCGTTATTCTTCACAGCGGCGGAACAACCGGCACCCCCAAAGACATTATGCTTTCAAACAGCAATTTCAACGCTTTCGGAATCCAGGCCGTTCTCACCCTCAGAGACGTAAAAGCAGGCGATAAGATTCTTGCAATCCTGCCGATTTTCCACGGTTTCGGTCTCGGCGTTTGCGTTCACGTTTCGTTCTGCTTCGGCGCTTGCTCCGTTCTGATTCCTCAGTTCAACGCAAAGCAGTTTGCAAGCATCCTTAAAAAGCATAAGCCCACGATGATTTTCGGCGTTCCCACCCTTTACGACGCATTGCTCAAGGCAAAGGGTACCGACAAAATCGATTATTCCTTCCTTAAATATGCAGTCAGCGGCGGCGACACTCTGCCCGAAAAGCTTGAAAAAAGCGTTAATGAATTTTTGGCTTCTCATAATTCAAGCATCAAAATCTGCGAAGGCTACGGCATGACCGAAGGCCTTGCCGCCCTCTGCCTTTCCGTTGGTGAAAACTATAAGTCAAGAACAATCGGAAAGCCCCTTATCGGAACCGAAATGTGCATAGTTGAGCCGGGAACGGTCAACGTTCTGCCCGCAGGCGAAGACGGCGAGCTCTGCGTAAGCGGTCCTACCGTTATGATTGGTTACAGAAACAACCCCGAAGAAACCGAAAACACTCTGCGCGTTCACGCTGACGGCAAGGTATGGCTTCATACGGGCGACATGGCGGCTATTGATGCCGACGGATTTGTTCACTATAAGCTCAGAATCAAGAGAATGATGATAACCTCAGGCTTCAACGTTTATCCCACTCAGATTGAAAACGTTGTTGAGGAGCTTGATTTCGTTGAAAAATGCGTTGTTGTTTCCGTTCCTCATCCGTATAAAAAAGAGGTTGCGAAGGCTTATATCGTTCTCAAAAACGGCAAAGAAAAAAGCGACGAAACAAAGGAAGAAATCCGCGCATACTGCAAAAAGAAGCTCATGCATTACAGCGTTCCTTATAAGTATGAATTCGTTGACATTCTTCCCAAAACAGCATATAACAAGATTGACTTCATGAAGCTTCAGAAAGAAAGCGCAAAGGAGGTTGCGCTTTAATGGAGAAAAAACCGAGAACCTGGGGATACAGGCTCCTTGCCCCCCTCCTGCTTGCCGTGTTTTCTCTTTATTACAGCCCGCGCGTTTTCGGAAAAGGCAACATCCCCAAAAAAGGCGCCACGGTAATCTGCAGCAACCACAAGCATGTTCTTGACCAGTGCCTTGCCGCACTTGCAACACACCGCCCCATAAACTACATGGCAAAATCCGAATATTTCAAAGGCTCTTTTGCATGGTTTTTCAAGCTTACGGGCTGCATTTGCGTTAACCGCAACGGCCACGACGAAGACGCAAAATCCTCGGCAAATGCCGTTCTTTCAAACGGCGGCGCTCTTGGAATCTTCCCCGAAGGAACAAGAAACAAAACCAACGACCTTCTTGGCGAATTCAAATACGGCGCGGCTTCGCTTGCCTGCAAAAACGAAGCAATGATCGTTCCCGTTGCCGTAACGGGCGAATATAAGTTCAGAAGCAAGACTCTTTGTTCAAGAATCGGAAAGCCTTTTTCAACAAAGGGAATGACCGTTGAGCAGGCCAACATCCGCCTTCACAACGAAATTGTAAAGCTTATAAACGAAAACCTTGACGCCGGCTACGGCACACCCGAAGAATTTGAAAGAGCAAAGGTTTATAAGCTCATCGGGTAAATCAACAAACTCTGCAAGCTATATATTATTGAAGAAACCGGACACATCGTTTTGATGTGCCCGGTTTTTTGTTATAGTAAAAATGCTGTATCCAAATCCTCGCAAGCGGTTTCAATCTCTTGGAAATAATTATTATATTTCAGCTTCAGCAAAACCGATGCATTCCCTGCCTTTAATCATGTCGGCAGCATTTCTTGCGTTGAAATAGAGGCGGAGCTTGTTGCCGCATCTCACAAGATGGCTCGCATAAACAAACTCTTTCATCCAGTCCTTGCCGTCAACAACGGAAGGCTCAACAAGTATTTTTTCAAATTCAAATGAAAGACCGTCTGCAGATGTGAGCAGAATTATTGCGGAATGGCTGTGACCGTCTTTTTCGTATAATCCGTTCTGAATTCCTATGTAGCCGTCACGAAGCTTATATACCTTAAGACATCCGCTGCAGAGATTGAGATACGGATTATTTTTATCGGGAGAAATAATCGGCTTGGCGGCAGAAACATAACCCTTTGCAATATCCTTGCTTTCCGCATATCCGATATAAGTGGGCTCACAGAATCCGCAATCTTTTATGAAAGTCATGCCGCAGGAATAATACATACGGCTTACGCCGTTTTCACGCAGAAGAAACGGATTTGATATTGCCGACCCTCTGTCGCTTTTCTCATAGCCCTTTGCATCTGTGAATGCAGGTGCAGGTTTTGACCAATTAACAAGGTCGGTGCTTTCCGTAACATAGATTACGGATTCCCATTTAACGGCATTTATAACGTTCAGACCGTTCATTATAAGCGGTCTTGTTCTTTCGTAGAAAAGATAATATTTACCGTTGATATAATTGATATTCGGACGCATGGCACGGTTAAGAACCTTTTTTACCTTGCGGAAATCAACACCGTCATCGCTGACAAAATGATATACGCCGAAAGTGGTGTGCAGAAACATATGCCATTTGCCGTCATGAGCAACGTCGGGGGTAATTACCGACGGGTCGGCAACAACAAGCGCACCGCCGAAAGGCTTCAGCACGGGACTGCTTTTGCTGATTCTGAAGTCAGCATCAATTATTTGTTTAACGGTTAAATTTTCCATAATAAACCTCGATCTGATTTGATAATAGCATTATAGCATATAAAATCTTATATGGCAATAAAACAGCCAAACCCCTTATGAACGCTCAATAAAAAAGCACAAGACATTTTAATGAATGCCTTGTGCTTCTGGTCGGAGTAAAGATGATATATCCAAACCCGCGCAAGCAGTTTCAATCTCTTGGAAAGAAACACGCTTTGCGCCTTTTCGGTAATTAAGATTTACGAGATTTTCGTCATTATGAACGACTACGCTGTTTACAAATCTGTAAATCAAAATCAATCACAGAATCGAGAACTGATTATTGTAACTTACTTCCCAAGTGGTCAGGTTTGTTTTTTGAGATATAATAGGGAATATTATTCTCTACACACCACTTTTTAGCGCGTTCAAAAATATATGTTTCTTCGTGCAGTATTTTGTTTTCATAGTATTTAAAACTTGTAAAATCTCCGAAAGCAGAGAAAACATCATCGTATACATATCCGTAATCTTTATTTTCAGCAATAAATTGGTTAAGTTCAGCTTCAATTTCCTTAGTATAATACTTTAAAAAATATTCTTTTTCTATATCATCCCGGTTCACTTTGAATAATGGGACAAAAATTCTTGAAGCCATAACATCATCGTAATTTTTAAAGCCGTATGTAAGCTCAATTTCAGAATAATCAATTATCTTGCAATTTAACCTATGAAACCAAACCGGTCGAGATATCCATTCGCCGTTATCATCCATAGTTTCTGTTCCGTATGCCCATAGAAGGGTATCTCTAAGATCTAAAATTCGGTCAGGATCATTGGGAGAATAGTACGGAATTTCATTTTCGACACACCACTTTTGAGCATTTTCAAGCAAAACACTTTGTTCATAATCAAAATATTTATTGCAAAACTCATCGAATTCAGGATAATCTTGTGTCAGAATTCTGAAAGCAACTTCATAACCTGAATCATAACCGAAATTATCATTTTCAATAATCTCGTTCATAGTTTCTTCTATTCTTTTGTCGGGATAATCGGCAATAAACTCTTTTTGAAGTGCAATAATATCTGTTTTAAAAACAGGAATAAAATGTCCTGAGTTTTCAATTTCTTCAAAGCTTTCAAAGCCAAATTTGTCAATCAAATTTGAGGTACGAAAAAACGCAAAGCTACTTTTTTCAAGCCAAGCATTAACCTCATATTCCGAATCTTCCTCGCTACACCATTCACCGTAAAAAACAGCATCCGTTAAATCTATTTTCATTTTTACCCCTCCTGATAACAGTATAATCATACTTTAAGATGTTGTAAAGCTGATTTTTACACGAAAAATTTCTGATAACAAAATAGTCCGAGCTGTTCTTCTGAAAACAGCTCGGACTATCATCTTTTGGTCGGAGTGGAGGGACTTGAACCCCCGGCATCCTGCTCCCAAAGCAGGCGCGCTACCAACTGCGCTACACCCCGGAATATATTCAATTTTTTATCTTTTGGTAAACTCTTGCCAAAGCAGGCGGCTACCAACTATCGGTCAGAAATATTGTCGGCTTGCTCGCTTGGTGCGCTTCGCAATCCTCTGTATTTCTTCCTGCACAGAGATTGCCGCCACCGGCGGCGGCAATCTCTGTGCCGCTACACCCCGAATTATAAAGGGCAGCTGTTTGGCTTGCCCTTTTGCTTTTCATATTTTATTCTATTTAGGCGGCAAAGTCAACCGATAGATAAAATTTATTTTAAAAAATTGCTGATTTTCAGGATTTCTTCTTCGGTCAGACCGATTTTTTTGAAATATCCCTTTGCCCCTGCAAATTCAAGGTCAATATAATCCAGAATAAGCTCCATGTTTTCAGCGTGAGAAAAAAATCGGCTGTACGCTCCGTCCCAGATAAGGCCCGTTTTTTCGCGGATTTCTTTTTCGATAAAAGGCTTGATATAGGTATAAGAAACCTCGTAATCCGCAACAATATCAACCCTGTCAACGCCTGCCGCCGAAAGCATCAGAGCGGCAAGCATTCCCGTTCTGTCTTTGCCGCAAAAGCAGTGAAACATGAACGGCCCGTCAAGCGAAGCGATAATACGCAGCACCTTTGCAAAATTTTCCTTATAATCGTTAAGGCACATTTTATACATTTCGGGCATGCTCATTTCAACCTTTGCAAAAGCAGGGTTGGTTTCAAGGAGCGAGACGTGATGATATTCAAATTCGGCATTATCCTTAAAAAATGAGGGCATATCCTGCGCTTCTTCGTCTCCCCTGAGGTCGATAACGGTTTTTATTCCGATTTTTCTGAGAATTTCAAGGTCCGATTCGCTCGGGTCCCTTGCAACGCCTGCCCTCAGCGCCCTGCCGTAAGCGGTGATTCCGCCGTCGCAGACATATCCGCCAAGGTCACGGCAGTTAATTATATTTTCGGTTATATATCTTCTTTGCATGTTTACTCCTGTTCAAACAGCGAAGTTGAAAGGTATCTTTCCCCGCCGTCGGGCAACAAAACAACAACCGTTTTGCCTGCGTTTTCGGGTCTTTTTGCAATTTCCGTTGCCGCATAAAGAGCCGCACCCGAAGAAATTCCGATAAGAATTCCCTGAGTTTTAACCGTTTTGCGTGCGGCGGAATATGCTTCATCGGTTGTAACGGTTATGATTTCGTCGTAAATCTCTTTATCCAGAATTGAGGGAGCAAAGCCTGCTCCGATGCCCTGAATTCCGTGAGCGCCTGCCCTGCCCTGTGAAAGGAAAGGCGAATCCGCAGGCTCAACAGCGATAACTCTGACGTCGGGATTCTTTTCTTTCAGGAATCTGCCCGTACCCGTAATTGTTCCGCCCGTTCCGACACCTGCAACAAAAATATCAACCTTTCCGTCGGTATCGTTCCAGATTTCGGGACCCGTTGTTTTATAGTGAGCGGCGCAGTTATCGGGATTATCAAACTGAGCCGGAATAAAACTGCCCTGAATTTCGGCGGCAAGTTCCTCAGCTTTTGCAATTGCACCCGCCATGCCTTTTGAGCCGTCGGTCAAAACAAGCTCTGCGCCGTAAGCGGCAAGCAATTTTCTGCGTTCAACGCTCATTGTTTCGGGCATGGTAATGATAACCTTCATTCCGTTCTGAGCGGCGAAGGATGCAATTCCGATACCTGTGTTTCCGCTGGTGGGTTCAATAATAACGGAGTCTTTTGTTATTCTGCCGTCAAGCAAAGCCGCTTCAAGCATTTCTTTGCCTACCCTGTCCTTTGCGCTGCCTGCAGGGTTCAGATATTCAAGCTTTGCAAGAATTTCGGCTTGGGCGCCGACGCTTTCGCCGTAAGACGAAAACCTGACAAGCGGAGTGTTGCCGACAAGGGCGGCAGCGTTATCATAAACCTTCATTTTTTTACCTCGATTATTTTTCGTAAACTTTGATTATTTCGCCAACATATACCTTATGGTAATCTTTGTTTGCATAGTTATTTTCGATTGCAGGGTCAATGAATCCCTCGGGGTTCATGAACTGCGCCGCCATTTTGCGGCAGACAATCGTATATTCAGCCTGCTCAAAGGTTACCGCACCGTCAACAAAAAGAGGAGTCAACCCCGTTGCGGCGGCTTTGTCAACGTCTCTGCCGCTCTTTGAGCCGCAAAGGCGCAGAGCATCTTTATATTCGGGCGCATAAAAAGAAAGGGTGAAATATTCTTCTTTTTCAATGAATTCATAGGTGTATCTCTGGGGACGGACAAAAACAAAAGCGGCATCCTTGCCCCAGATTTCACCGACTGCGCCCCAGCTGACCGTCATTGTGTTGAATTTATCGGCATTACCCGCCGTCAGAAGTGCCCATCCGTCAGCAATAAGCTCAACCGGGCTTTTTTTAAGCTCTCTTATATTAATTTCTTTCATAACAAAACCTCCAAAAAGATTATACCGCTGAAATTATAGCACAAATCAGCTTTGATAACAACTTTATCCGTAAATAATATGTTAAATATTAAAAAATTATTTGATTTAAGCGCAGAATAATGGTAAAATAAAGTTTAAGAAAAAAATCAGGCGGTGAACCTATGGATAACGAATTCAACAAAGATTTAACCCCCGAAGAAACTCCTGCCGAAGAAGCTGTTGAAGCGCAGGAAAAAACCGTTGTTGAAGATGCTCCCGAAGAGCAGGCAGAAGCTCCTGCCGAAGAAATTTCCGAAAATCAGGAAGATGCTCCTCAGGAATCTGCGGCAAAATCCGAAGAAGAATTTGCATCAAGAATCGAAAAACGTTTTTCAAAATATCCTCAGCCCTCGGCTCTTTCGGAATACGCTGTTACAAAAGCGCAGAAAAAAGCCTTGGCGGAATATACCAACGCATATGACAGCTATTCCTCTGCTGAAACAACAAAAGAAAAGCGCGGAGTTATTCTGCGCCTGAATTCGCTTCTTTATGCAACGGATATGAGCTTGATTGTTGTTGCTTACGAAGCCGCAAATCAAAACGAAATTGCTTCGGCAACCCTTGAAGAAACCGAAAAGCTCAAGAAAAAGGGCAAAATCGCAAGCATAGTTTTCCTTGCAGTTTTTCTTTTGATTGCCGTTGTTTTCACTGCAATCAAAGTTATTCCCAACATTGAAAGCTTCAGCGACATCGGCTCACACGGCTTTTACTTCGTTTCGCTGGCTCTTTATATTCTGCTTTCTGTTTACGCCGCAGGCGAAATCAAGAATCTTTTCGCTTCTCTCGGCAACACAAAGGCAAGCAAAGTCCTGCCCGCCCTTGAAAACGTACCCGCAAAGCTTGAGGGCGTTGACCTTGCCGAGCTTGCAGAGCCCTGCGTTTACTGCGGCGAAAATCCTCAGCTTGAAGGCAGCGATTATTGCGAAGATTGCCATTCAAAGTTCCTTTCAACAAAAATTCCGTTCCTCGGCTGGGTATCCGGTGCAGGCATTCTTGCCGCCGGCGTAGCGGCATTTGTTGTTCTGTTTTTCACTTCAGCCCCCGCTTTTTACAGCCTGAGCGCTGAAATTGCCGCCTCTGAAAACCGCTGGGAAGATGCGCTCAAGCATTACGAGCAGATGTCGTCAACGATTGATGAGTTTTCTTCATACGTCAGCGCCGATTCATTTATGAACAGCATTCTTCAGGTTAATCAGGATGCACAGATTAACAACTTCATTGCGATTGCCAAAGTTTACGGCCCGATTGAAGCCGTGCAATCCGCTTCATCTTTACTGGATGACACCTCTCTTCTTGAAACCGATGAAAGGCTCATCCCCTATAACAACGTTTATAACCGCTATTATTTAACCGCAACCATCTGCTCATCCTACCTTGAAAGCGCTGAAGAGGACTACGAAGTTTATCTTGAAGCCCTTTCAAAAGCTCTTGATGAAAAGGGCGTTGACAAATCAATCATATATTACACCCTTTTCGGCCTTGCAAGCAACGAGGATAAGGACGTTTCCCTTCAGCTTGACTACCTTGAAAAAACCGAGCAGGCAGCAAAGGAAAACGGATACGATTATATTTGGCTTTACGGCTATGAATACGCCGCAACGCTTAAAAAAGTCGGCGAATTTGAAAAAGCCCTTGAATATTACAACGCTCTTATTGAAATCAACAGAAACGACCTCTATTCACATTTAGGCAAGGCAAAATGCCTTGTTTCGCTCGGCAAGCCCGACGAAGCAATGGCTGTTGCCGAAGAAATCAAAAAGCTTGAACAGGGCGAAAACGAGTTCTCATATGTAATCGAAGCTCTTGTTCTCCGTTCGCAAGGCAAATACGACGCTGTTATCGAGCTTTGCGACACAGTTTTTGAAGATTATCAGACTTCACCCGAGCTTCACCATCAGCTCTCCCTCGCTTACCTTGCCAAGGGCGATTATGACAAAGCTTACGAGCACGCCGACAGCGCTGACTATAACGGCGTTTACTGGGCTCAGTACGGCTTGACAAAGGCTTATTCCTTTGAATATCTCAACAACCTTTTCCTCACGGCAAACCTTTGTGTCAAGAACGGAACAGCCAACGCCGAGGCAGCTCAGGGAACAATAACAACTCTTGAGGGCTACGGCGAAAAGGCACCCGAAATTGTTAACAAAATCGTTAAAGGCGAGGTTGCTCTTGAAGATGTTCTGATGAAAGGAGCGTATGATATTTTATGAGAATCTTATACATCATAACAAAATATCTGACTTTCCCCGGAGCGTTCCTCAGAGCGTTTTGGGAGCATTTCACCTGCAAGCTTCTCGGCCTGCCGGTTGAAGACCCCGCTTATCTCAGAGCCAACGAAATGTGCGGACACATTGACCATGCCCTTGCCAAAAAGGGCAACGCAGCTTTCGCAGTTGCTTTTATCCCCGGTCTTATCAACTTTTTGACCGGTTTTCCCATCTTTCTGGCAGGCATTGTTAACCTTGCCGTTATGGAGCTCGGCGCAAGCGACTCCATTTCCCTTTTTATCATTTCAATTGCGGCAACCTATGTGGGCGCTTCGCTTTTGTGCAGCCTTTTTCCGCCGATTGAAACGGTAATGAACCTTTGGGACGTTGTTTTCGCCGAGAAAAAATCAAATATAGTCGGCAGAATTGCGGCTTTCATCCCCACCATTCTGATGTACGCAGGCGCATATATTGAAAAATACTGCGTTTCATTTGTTATTGTTGCAGTTTTAACAATTCTTATGTTTGTGAAATAAGTTCCTGAACGGGCAGATTTTCTGCCCGTTTTTCTTTGTTCGATTGACATTATATTTAATTACGGTTAAAATATATTATGTAATAATATTTTCGGGGGGATTTCCATGAACGATGTAAAAAAGCTTTTTGAGCTCTGGCTTGAAAACACAAAATCTGAACCCGTTCTTTATAACGAGCTTGTTGCCGTCAAAGATAATGACGAAGAAATCCTTGACAGATTTTATAAAAACCTTGAATTCGGCACCGCAGGCCTCAGAGGTGTTCTTGGGGCAGGCACCAACAGAATGAACACCTTTACCGTTTGCCAGGCAACTCAGGGTCTTGCTGATTATCTCAACGGCAAGTACCAAAATCCGAGCGTTGCCATCGGTTACGATTCACGCATTAATTCCGACGTTTTTGCAAAACAGTGTGCCGAAGTTCTTGCCGCAAACGGCATTAAGACATATCTTTTTCCCCGCCTGATACCGACTCCGCTTGTTTCATATGCCGTTATGCGCCTTAAATGCAAAAGCGGCATTGTTATAACCGCAAGCCACAACCCCTCAAAATATAACGGTTATAAATGCTATGACCCTGACGGTTATCAGATGACGGAGGAAGCCGCAGCCGAAACCTACGCTTGCATTCAGAAGGTTGACATTTTCGGCGGCATAAAGAAAATGCCTTTTGATTCCGCTTTGGAAAACGGGCTTATCGAATATATCTCCGATGAGATTGTTGAAGAATTTTACGCTCTGGTCATGCAGCGCTCAATCAACCCCGAAATCTGCCGGAACAGCGATATAAGCATAATTTATTCGCCTCTTAACGGAACGGGCAACGTTCCGGTAAGAACGGTTCTCTCAAGGGCTGGATTCAAGAATATCCGCGTTGTTAAAGAGCAGGAATTGCCCGACGGCACCTTCCCGACCTGCCCTTATCCAAACCCCGAAATCCGTCAGGTTTTTGAGCTTGCCCTCGGAATGGCAAAAAATGAGCCGGCCGATTTGCTCCTTGCAACCGACCCGGACTGCGACCGAGTGGGAATCGCCGTTCCCGATAAAGGCGAATACGTTCTTCTCAGCGGCAACGAAGTCGGCGTTCTGCTGACGGAATATATGCTCTCGGCAAGAAAAGCCAAGGGAACTCTGCCCGAAAATTCCCTGATGACAAAATCCTTTGTTTCAACCTCGCTGACCGACGCTGTTGCCGCCAAATACGGCTGCAAGGTTGTTGACGTTCTTACAGGCTTCAAATACGTCGGCGAATTCGTTGCCGACCTTGAAGAAAAGGGTGAAGACGGCCGTTTCATCATGGGATTTGAAGAAAGCTACGGTTACCTTATCGGCACTCACGCAAGGGATAAGGATGCCGTTGCCGCCTCGCTCATGGTGTGCGAAATGACGGCATATTATAAATCACAGGGCAAAACCCTTGTTGACGTTCTTGATGAAATCTATGCCGAACACGGCGCATATTCAAACAAGCTTTATAACTTTGTTTTTGAAGGCGCAAGCGGCATGGTCAGAATGAAAGAAATCATGACCGCCACCCGCAACAATCCGCCAAAAGAGCTCGCAGGCTTTAAGGTGCTTAAGGTTCACGATTTTGCCGACTGCTCAATAACGGACACCGAAAGCGGCGAAAAATCCTCAACGGGCCTGCCTGAATCCAACATTCTGGCTTACACCCTCCCCAACGGCAATTTTGCGATAGTCCGCCCCTCGGGAACAGAGCCGAAAATCAAAGTTTACGTTACAGGCTGCGCCGCCGATAAATCCGCCGCATCCGACACTGCGGACAGCATCGGCAACGCAATGAAAGAACTGCTTAACATCAGCTAATAAAAGGAGATTTTGAAAATGAAAAGAAAAAATCTGTTTGTCAGGATAACCGCAATCGTTCTTTGCGCAATAATGGTTCTCAGCGTTGTCACCGCTGCCCTTTACGCTTTCGCCGCCGAAGCCGGCGCCCCCTCGCCCGCAACCGGAAGCCCCGACAAAACAACAACCCTTATAATTATTGCCGTTGTTGTTGCCGCCGTTGTTGTTGCAGGCTGCCTGATAATCCCTAAATTAAAAAAATAAAAAACATAAAGACCTCTCTGAAAATCAGGGCGGTCTTTGCTATATGGAGAAAACGATATGAAAAAACCCGAAATTATCTGCCACATGCTCATTTCGCTTGACGGCAAGGTGACCGGCAGCTTCCTTTTCAGACCCGAATGCGAAGCTGCAACCGAAGAATATTACCGAATCAACCGAGATTTCGGCGCTGACGGTTTTATCTGCGGCAGAGTTACCATGGAAGGCAGCTTTACCGCCGGTTATTTCCCCGATTTGGCGGAATATGAGCCGATTAATTCCGCCGACGATTATCTTCCGCCTGACGGCAACCGATTTTTTGCCGTTGCGTTTGACCCCTCGGGAAAGCTCGGCTGGAAAAACAACGTCATTGTTGATGATGACCCCGGCTACGGCGGGGCAAGAATAATCGAAGTTCTGACCGAAAAAACCGACCCAAGGTATCTCGGCTATCTTCAGAGCCTTGAAATTCCTTACGTTTTCGGGGGCAAAACCGAAATTGATATTCCCCTTGTTCTTGATAAAATCGCCGCTGCCTACAGCGTTGAAACGCTGCTTCTTGAGGGTGGCAGCATCATCAACGGCTATTTTCAGGAAGCGGGAGTTATCGATAAAATAAGCCTTGTCAGCGTTCCCGTTGTTGCCGACAGCGAGAGCAAACCGCTTTTTTATAACAGCGTAATTGAAAACTACGAGCTGACCGAAGCTTCGCCTCTTTGCGGCTCATCACTTTGGCTCAGATACACAAGAAAAACAACAAAAGCATAAAGGGAAATCCCTTTATGCTTTTCTTTTCGGTTTATTGTTTTTTATCCTATAAAAGCAGCAAATTTTTCAACCGCTTCAATCATTGCAGCAAATCCGCCGTTGAATGCATCAACGAAAGCCGACATATCCGCACCCGTTAATTCGGAAATCAAGGTTGCAAAATAAAGCGGAATATCGCTAAGAATTGCAATTATTGCCATAGCCGTTCCTCCTTTTTATTTTAATTATAAAAAAAGTCCTCTGTAAAAATAACAGAGGACTTAATTTTTAAAATCAGTCTTCGCAATCTTCGCAGCCGCATTCGCATTCGAATTCGAGAAGCTCGTTGCAGTTAGGGCAGTTGATGCTGCCTTCTTCAAGAATATCAGCGTCGATTTCGATTAATTCGCCGCAAGTGGGGCATTCAACGTCATAATATTCTTCGTCCTCTTCGTCGCAGCAACCGCAGTCGCAGTCGTCGTCAAATTCATCGTATACAAAGCCTTCAAGCTCGTCAAGGTCTTCGTCAACAGCGTCAAGCTGTTCTGAGATAATGTCAAGGCCGTCTTCAAGGTCAGCAACGGTAAGAGCAAGATCGTCAAGAACGTCAAGCATTGCGTTGATAACTTTGTTTTCGGGCTTGCTTTCGTCAAGAGCAAGGCCTTCTGCAAGACCCTTAAGGTATGCAACCTTTTCAGTCAATGTCATTTTTTTGTCCTCCAATTATTATAAGTTATGCACGTGAAAGATATTCGCCTGTACGTGTGTCAACAACAATCATTTCACCTTCGTCAATGAAGAGGGGAACCTTAACCTCAGCGCCTGTTTCAACAGTTGCGGGCTTTGTTGCGTTTGTTGCTGTGTTGCCTGCAAAGCCGGGGTCAGTCTTGGTTACCTGAAGAGTAACTGTTGTGGGGGGTTCAACGCCGAAAACGCTGCCTTTGTATGAAAGAACACGGCAAGTTTCGTTTTCTTTAACGAACTTGAAGTTTTCGGGAAGAGTGTCCTGACCGATGGGAATCATGTCATAGGTTTCGGGGTCCATGAAATAGTAAAGACCGCCGTCTTCATATGAATATTCC
>Ga0233381_1000053_pt1 | contig 16204 bp, 15 predicted proteins | sample ElkDunMinimDraft_12_FD_180670 | JGI IMG/M metagenome (GOLD analysis project Ga0233381, IMG submission 180670) | Fecal eukaryotic communites from dung pellets of Tule Elk in California, USA - Elk Dung G0 | ecosystem: Host-associated > Mammals > Digestive system > Large intestine > Fecal | place... | reverse complement strand
GAAAATCCGTTTCGCTCCAGAAGCTGAAGCTGAGCCAGTTTGGAGCGAGGCTCCAGGTAGTCACTGACAAGGTCGAATGCGAAGAACTCCAGGAACCGTTTCCCAGACTCACTTGCATCCAGCTTGCGCGTGCTGCCGGCCGCCAGGTTACGGGCACTTCTGTAGGGTTCCTCCAGACCGGAATTGATCAGATCGAAATGTTCCCACGAGATGACGCCTTCACCGCGGACCTCGAACGCATCCTTTGTGGGGATCGTAAGGGGCACATTCAGGAAGGTTTTCACCGTATGTGTTACATCCTCACCGATGATACCGTCCGCACCCCGGGTGATCGCCTGATCCAGGTTACCGTCCTTATACCGCAGAACCAGCGTGAGGCCATCCAGCTTCCAGGACAGGATCACCTGGGATTTGCCGGCGAACTTTACCAGCGCTTCTATATCCTTTGTCTTGTTTGCGGACAACATGGGTCTGGTGTGGGGAACCGGTGTCAGGCTTTCCAGGATCTCACCGGATACTCGCTGTGTGGGTGATCCGGACAGAATCACACCTGTTTTGGATTCCAACTGCTGCAGCTCGGCGGTCAGTTCGTCGTATTCCCGGTCTGACATAATGGGATTATCATCCCGGTAGTATGCCACATCGGCTTCCTTCAGTTTCTCGATAAGCTCCTTCATACGGAGCACATTGCTTTCATGCGCACGCATTTGTGCATCTCCTTTCAAATAGATAGTCGGGTTGTTACACCGCATAGTGAAGGTTTCTCATACCGTGGCGGGAGATCGTGAGATATTTTACTTTCTCCTTCTTCAGCTGCTCGACCATATTGCTGCAATCTTCCGTCGCGAATTCAATGGACAGCATATCCGGACGCACCATGTTGGTTACCAGATGCGGATCGTAAATGCAGTCGCCAGTGTTGAACGAAACACAGCCGATATAGCAGCCCTTCCGGTCATACAGATCCACGCAGGCATCGTCCTGATCAAAGAGATTCAGGTAGACATTTCTTGCGGTAACCACATGACCGTTTTCAAAGTAGAGGCTGACTTGATAACTCTCCCGTTCCACATTGATGATGTTCAGATCCTGGATCGCATCCTTGAATTTGGTTCCGCTGCTCATCTCAAACGCGATGGCACGCAGGCAGTCATAATTCAAGTTCACCTTCTTGGAGAAGGCAACGACTTCATTGATCTGGTCATACATCTTCCGGGGCAGCTTATCCTTCAGGTAGGCCCGCACCTCTTCCGCAGAGGGGTAATCGAAGCGGAAATGATAATGGAAACGGCCCGGACGGTTGATGAGGTAGTCATTCAGCCGGCGCAGCTCATTGCAGGTGATCACGAACAGTTTCTTGCCCGGGGATACACCGTCAAAGAGCGTAAGCAGCGTGGACTGGGGAGAAGCCTCTCCGTCCCGGGAGTGCACTTCACCGAAGGTCTTGTCAAATTCATCGAACAAAACCATGACCTCCTGCTCAATGCTCTCCAGATAAGAAGCAATGCCTCCGATATGGCGATCAACGATAATGAGCGGCAGGCCCTTCTTCATCGCTTCAATGGCGAGCAGCTTGGCAAACAGGGATTTTCCGATACCCTTATCGCCGCTGAGGATCACACCAAGGCTGCGGTTATACCGGCCAAAGGAGTCCAGAACCTTCTGAACCTTTTCTGGGTGGACACCGTAGATCTTACTTTCTGTGATCTCAATATCCGCATAGCGTTCCAGGTAGAAGCCTGTCTGCATAGCGAACCGGACCACATAAGGCTGCGCGGGCAACTTGTCATAAGTTTTCAATGTATCATCGTAGATGCGATATACATTTCCTGTACTGATTGCTTTCATAATGTCATTTTTTCCTTTCGTGAATTAGTTCGTTTCCTGTACGGTCAGCAGCTCCGGATTATCGTGGATATTGCCGATGATTTCCTTATAGGGAACGTTGTCGATGTGCACCTCATAATGTCCTTCCACGGTATAACCCATAAAGCGGGAATGGGCATTGTCCCACTCCACAACAAACAGGGATCCGTTCAAAGCTCTGAGAATATCATCCTCAAAGATTCGTTTACCGTGAACATCATCCTGACCGATGTACTGACCAACAGTTTCTGTGTAGACAACGTGCTTTTGGATCGGTTCATCATCTGCGCTTCCATAGATTATGGAGTACGCACCGGAACCCTTTGCAACGCCGCCGTATACCCATATCCCGGGCAGCTTACGACCATCCATCCGGACCTTGTCACCAAACTTTCTCGTCTGGCCACGGTACAAAATTGTGTGCATTGGATCATCTCCTTGTATTTGATATCTATCTCCTCGGCAGCCACAGGCTCCCGTAAAAAAGGGTAGGGGGAGCCTGTTGGCTCCGATCTATATAAAAAAACACGCAATGGATCGTGTGATCCGTTGCGTGCAATATTGACGAAGCCGTCAGAACTATTCAATTACAGAGGGGCACCCCCTCCGGTGTGTGAAAATATGTGCATCTATTAGAAGATGCAGAAGAACAAAAAATGCCCGGTGGCATAATAACCCCGAGCATAAAGTAACGCGAAACTGAGTTTGGCCGAACCAAACGAGAAACTTACAGTGATAGTATAGCAAAAGAATAGTAAGAATGCAAGTGTATATTTTCTCTTGATTCATTTGCCAGCAAACTGACGAAAAAGGCCACTGGCAAAAGTGCCAGTGGCCTGATGCAATGCAGATCTGGATTACCATTCATCCTTCAATAGGAAGTCAGCGATGTGTACGATTTCGATGCCGTTATCGTTTCCAATTGCGAGAGCATCCTTGCAGACAACATATTTATGATAATGGTCTTTGATATCCATTAAGTTATCTGTTTCTCTTGAGGATTCTGCAGGAAGTTCTACACATACCTGAATATAAATCTTTTCATCTCGGCGGATACCTATGAAGTCAATTTCCTTGGTATCATTTTTGCCGATATGAACATCGTAGCCTCTTCGCTTCATTTCGAGGAATACGATATTTTCAAGCATAGCAGAGATCATTTTGCGGTCAAATCCCATTTTGCTGTATTTGATAGAGATATCCGACAGATAGTATTTTTCCTGTGTTTTCAAAACGGCCTTCCCCTGAATATCGTATCGCTGACAAGGATAGATGATAAAGGCTTCGGTGAGCCATTTCAAATAGTTATATACGGTTTCCACCGAAAGAGAGCGTTTCTCGTTCTTTAGGAAATTGACAATCGCGTTTGCAGAAAAGGTTTTGCCAACATTTTCAACGATGTATTTCACCACACGGTCAAACAGCTCCTTGTTGCGGATCTTATGACGCTTGGAAATATCGCGGGTAATGACAGCCGCGTAGATGCCTTCGACAACCTGGTATGCAGACTGGGTGTCAAAGTTGCTGATCCCAATGATCGGGAATCCACCGTACTGCAGATACTCATCAAAGATATCCCGAGCCTTGTCAGTGTCAGCATTTTTGAAGGTCAGGTATTCCCGGAAGGAAAGGGTGTAAACAGGAATCTGTACATAGCGGCCACTTAGATATGTGGAGATCTCACTTGACATCAGCTTGGAATTGGAACCAGTCACATAGATGTCAACATCTTCGTTTTCAAACAGACTGTTGACAACCTTCTCCCAGCCTTTGATCTCCTGCAACTCGTCCAGGAAAAGATAGCATCTTCCTTTGCCGGCAATGATTTCCTTCAGTTCTTTGTGCATATCCTTTGCGGAAAATCCGTCATCCACATCCATATCGGTATACTTTCGGATGATGATGTTGTCTGCACTTATGCCACGGTCTTTTAGCAGCGCAGCCATCATTTGTAGAATCGTGGACTTTCCACAGCGACGGACACCGGCGAGTATCTTTACAAGGGGTACATCGATAAAGGGTGTCAACGCCTCAATATAATCGGGTCTTAAAATCATAATACCACCTCCAGTAGAGTTAGTATATCGAAAAAGTATGCGAATGTCAACACTGTTTTCGATATAGAAGAAAAAACTACCGAAAGCAACAAACTTTTTAGAGATGAGAGAACTAATTGTTTTCGATGCAGTCCATCGGAAGCTTATCATCTCGCAAACCCATAAGAATCGGTTGTCTTAGGCCCCCCGGAGCCTGTTTTCATCATATATTTGACAGTGCATACCAGACTGGGTTGGATTGAGAAACTTGCATTAATATATATTTCATAAATGCTGAGATCAGCAAGTCCTTACTTTGGTTAAAATTAATATAGTTCTCAAAGAAGGACGGCAGATCAATATGTTTCTTCAATAGTGATACAGATTAGAATAGGGACACTCTAAAAATAGATGTCCCTATTCCGGTCAGTATATTCTACTGTTGTTCAGAATCGATTTAATAACCAACAATTGCAAAGTACAAGTTACCATCTTTTTCGGTCAAGCGAACAGCAAAGGGAACATCCTTATCAAGCCCTTCATAGTTGAGCGCATCAATCATAGTATCAGGGTCATGTTTCCAGCCATTAATAATGATAAGGTTATCAATGTGTTCAACATCATACCAGCCACATTCCTGGTAGAAGGAAAGAATTTCATCCTTCGTTCCATCGACAAGATAATCGACATTTGCATACAAAGTGTAATATGGCCTTTCGCCATTCAAGATAAGTTCATCAGAGATTAGGTGAACAGGTAGTAAGATCTTTTTATATATTCGTTCAGAAGACTCAGCTATATCAACAATCACATTACCACACATGCCACCAAAAACATACCGCGCTCCTGCCTTAGATAGACAATAGAGACTTAACTGTTCGTTTTCATGGAGTTTAAACAGAATTGCATCATTATACTTTTCTTTAACAAGGTTTGGTTGATCGCCTAGACTGGAAAAAATATCATCTATGCTATATTCTGATTTGAATGTTATATATCCAGTAGTCTCCATAGAGCCAGGAAGAACATCAGAGCCTTTTACTTCAATGGATAAATAATTTCCGTCAAACATGCTCTTAGCGGTAATATTGATTGCCTTGTCGACAGCATTGCATGAAATGAGGACACACAAGCATAAACACACGACTATTAATATGCTGATTGTTTTTAGGCTTTTCCCTTTGAACATCACACTATTCAACCTCCATTGCGTAAATGCTACCAAGGGTTCCAACAATCGTTACAGCTGTATAATTATCCCAACCATAATGGCATACATACTGAGTTCCAGAAGATGTGGTGTATTGGTAAGCAACAACAGCGTGACCACCTTTTTTACCACTGCCATTATATCCAGGTGGGTCTGCAAGGCTGCCAAACAGCTCGACTGGGTACCCATTATCAAGAATACCTTTTATAGTATTGGCATTGAAGAATCCCCAATATCTACTAGTGTGATCAATATCGGTAATGCTATTGTTTTTAAGATATTTCTTTGAGACATCATGTATGTGGACCGAAGTTGTTCCGTCTTTAGGATCAAGATCGTGAAGCACCTTTGTGAAAGAGTCATCCCAGTTTTTTAGCAAGGTTTTGGCGTCTGATGTCCAATGAGTGTCTGGCATATATTTTGTGTCGACAAACTTATCAAAGAATGCATAGAGAATATTCAACCCAATAAAACCACAACAGCCATATGTATCATCTCCATCGGGCCCCTCAAAATAGCCGCATTGTGTAAGATTTTCAAACCACTCTACTTCATCTTCTGAAAGGTTTCCTCCACGATTCCCTGAACTAGCTCGCATTGAAGTAGTATATGCAGTCTTGTTACCCGTAGTAAGATAATCAAGCAATGCGACATCCTTCATCTGATTTAGTGTGGCAGTAATTTCGTTGGAAGTATATCTCATTCTTTCTACATCGATAGACAGTGTTATTTTTTCGTTAATTACTGTGTGTTCATATATATCTCCAACCTTAATGTAATATTCGGTAGGACCACCATAATAGAGATTACTGCCAGAGACATGGGAATATGGCGAAGGGGCTGATGGCGAAGATTCAACTACAACAGCAGAGGCCGGATGATATATCATATACCCACTCGGGACACACTCAACGGCGTAATATATTTCCCCTGAAAAATCCTGAATTTGTTTAACACTACTTATTTGAATATTGTGCGAACTATTATTTATAGCAGCGATTTTATCATTGAAAATAGCCATCAATCTGGTGTCTATAGGAGAAGTTTCGATAGTGACTGCGGAAACATTAAAACTTACCATAGATAGAAGAATACACACGGATAGGAAAACAGCCAAGAGCTTGGTTTTTGTCATAATAATCCCTCCTAATTTTTGGTGGTTAGTTCTATAAACGAATGATTAGTAAGGGGTGCATCACTCCTTTTGAATGAGAATAGATTACATGTTTCTAAATCATCCATTGTAACCACATCCTTTACAAAGCTTTCTATTTATTCAACAATTGAAGAAATAGAACAGGTGACAGAAAGATCGATAGTATGTGACAAAGATGCTTATTTTTACATTGTGTAATAAAATCAACTCCTCTTGCCAAAATCGAGGCAAGAAGAGTTGATTTTACGTACCTATGCTATTTCAAGCTTATAGACTTCTGGAAAGTGTAATACGTTGGAACCAATCTGCAAAATACAGAAATCTGGGTCGATCCTTGCAATCGAACCAGTGAGTTGAATGTAGTTCTGCTCATAGTCATCATAGTAAACAACGGTGATGATCTGGCCTTTTTTAAGCGCCAGAAGGGTCTTGTTGATCTCTGCAATGGAGTCCTCGGTCAGCTCCCGCCTTGGCTCGGTAACTCGCTCTTTGGCGGCAATGGCCTCTCGCAGGCCGACTAAGGCATCGAAGGGCTGGAATATCTTTGCTCTTTTGGCTCTCGGCATAGGTGCTCTTATTGTTCTACTGGCCACGATGCCCTCCTATCTGCCCGTTGCGTTCCCTTGCGGTGGACGCAGGCGTGTAGCTGATACCTCTCAAAATTGCGTTCTTTCCGTACTTTGCCCGGATGCCCAGTAGGGTTTCCTGCAGCGACTTATCACGCAGCTGCTTGTTGGCATCCTCCAGCATACTGAGCTGAAAAACGCCCCGATCTTCCACCACATTATTGCAGGATAAGCAGATCCGGCGAATGCCGTATGCTGGGTTCACGATTCTCCGGTAGAGAGTACCGATTGCCGGCATAATGACAGAGGATGCGTTGGTTTCTGCTGAGAGTTTCGCTGTACCACCGGCTCCGGGTACACCGTAGGTATAAGAGTATCCAACATACAGGCTGACAGATTCCGTGGCAAGCCCTTTTGCTGCCATGTCCAAGCAGAGCTGATCTACCATTTCCTTTGCAATAATCTCGGCTTCATCGTAACAAAAGTCGCGCATTAGCACTTGGGAAGCAGAGAGACTTTTAGATTTTGACTTATATGCCTTGATATCTGCCATAGTTGTCGGCTCCCGGCCCCAGGCATGATCGTACAGGATTTCACCGTCAACACCAAACCAATCATACATCCGGTCTATGTCAAGCTGTGCAATTCCTCGCATAGAGGAGATACCCCGATCCCATAACCGTTTAGCGGTAGCCGGACCAATTCCCCAAAAGTCTGTAAGGGGCTTGTGATCCCATAATTGCTCACGGTACTGCTTCTCGTTCAGCTCGGCAATAAAGTCCGGTGCGTGCTTGGCCTGAATATCAAGAGCTACCTTTGCAAGGAACAGGTTGGTGCCGATGCCGCAGGTTGAAACAGTGCCTACGATCTCCCGTATATCGTCGATCACACGCTTGGCAAGCTCCTTTACAGGAATACCGTACATCTTCAGGTACGGTGTAACATCAATGAATGACTCGTCAATGGAGTAGGTGTAGATGTCCTGGGGAGCGAAGTGTTTGAGGAATACGCTGTGTATCTCAGCGGCGCAGTCAATATAAAGCTGCATCCGTGGCGGCGCAACGATATACTTGATATTGACGGGAATCTCCCGTATCCTGCAGCGGTTCTTTACACCCAGAGCTTTCATTGCCGGAGTAACGGCAAGACAAATCGTGTTCTGCGATCTATCCGGGTCGGCAACCACCAATTTGGTGGTCATTGGGTCAAGCCCACGGGCAACACATTCTACTGTCGCATAAAATGATTTCTGAAAAAGCCGAATTCGGCTTTTTCAGAATAATGCCGAAAACAAAGTAATGCCGACAATTCGGCGAACGAGACTCTTTACAACATAATAAGGCAGAATATTCGGCATTACTGTTATAATTGAAAAGCATCAATTATAACAGGGAGGCACGATATATGGTAAAAATCGAAGATGCTGTGGACGGTGTGCTAAATGCCATGCGCTCACGCGGATGTGTCGAACAGTCTTTGAAAGAGATCAAATGGAGTATCTACACCCCCATTATCCGTTATCATTATGACAACGGTACTGATATCTGCTCATTTGAACTGTTGAACGGTATATGTCAAAAGCAAGAAGCCCGGTATTTAAACGGTGAAATCAGCCGCAAATTCTTCAGGTCATTTGTTACGGCGGCTTTTCGCATTCGCTCGTTTGTTGATACCGGTGTAGTTGATTTTTCCATTGTAAAGGACAGCAAGGTATTTAAGCCATGCAAAGAGCACCAGGATCTTATTGATTCAGCATTGCTTGAAAGCGGGGTGTCTCAGGATCAACAATACAAGCTGGGAATCACCATGAGACAGTTCTTCTGCTTTTTTGAGAGACGCCATGATAGCATTGCGGATATGACGGATAGAGATTTTATCGAATTTATTCCGGTGCTGGCAGCCAAAAATCCCAACAATATGAACTGCTGCATGCGCTCTCTTCGCTACCTGGTACAATATCTGAATGAGCATCGATTGGCAGAAATCAAAACGGATCTTAGCGTGTTTGTTCCGAAATCTCCACCCCATAGAATGATTGCCCCATTTACGCAGGAGGACATCAATGCTATGTTGGGAGCCATTGGGTCGCATTCCAAAACGCCTAAACGGGATACTGCTATAATTCTGCTTGCATTTAATTCCGGACTGCGTAGCGTCGATATCAGGAATATGCAATTACATAATATTGACTGGAAAAAACAAGAGTTGCAGATTATTCAAAGCAAGACGGGTACCTATCTTAAAACTCCGCTTACTGGGAAAACACTAAATGCCATTGCAGAGTATATTTTAGAAGAACGACCCAAGAGCGAGGATAAGCATATCTTTCTGCGGTCTTCTCCGCCGTATGGTGCAATAACAACCACCACGCCATTAGATTATATGGTTGACAAGTACTGCAGGTTAGCATCGATTGATAAGATCAAATATCGGTCATTCCACAGCTTGCGTCGTGCCTTCGGAACAGAACTTGCTGTAGCAGAAATACCGGTAACATCCATATCTCAGATGCTCGGTCACAAAGATATGGGTGCTGGTAAAGCATATCTCAGCTTCAATAATACCCAAACATCAATGTGCGCATCAGATTTTTCTGAGGTGCCTATCACGAATGGCATGTATGCGTTGCAGCGCCAGGCCCCCTGCACAAGTCCCAAGGAAGGCGGTAATCAGGCATGAATTTTAAGCATGAGCTGGTTTCAGCATATAACGATATGCTTGACATTAAGGTTTCGTTGGGATTCTCCAGACACAACTATACTTCCCACATATTGCCGTTTATAGATTTTTGCACTGATAAGTACCCTGGCGCAAGCGAAATCACAAAAGAGATGCTTGACCAATGGTTAGTTTCAAAAACCTTTATTACTGACAATACCCGTCGCCTTGCCATTATCAACATCAGGCACTTTGCCCGTTATTTGAATGCCACCGGGATGCACGCCTATGTTCCCTCATCTGAATACAATGTAAGGGTTCGGAGATACCAGCCTTATATTTTTAGCGACAAAGAGCTGAATCAGCTCTTTGACTCAATCGATTCGTTAAAAAACAGAAAAGGCTTTGACTCCAATCCTGACCTAATTCTCCCCGTTGCGTTTAGGCTTGAATTATGTTGTGGCATGCGACCTGCCGAACCATTCAACCTGAGAGTGGAGGATGTTGATCTAAAATCAGGGGATATTTACATCAGAAAGAGCAAGCGTGGCAAAGATCGTCACATCATAATGTCGGAAGATATGCGGCAACTCTGTACAGTTTATGATGGTCTTGCAGGCAAACGAGAGTGGTTCTTTCAATATATGGATGGTGGAAAAGTTCCAACTCGTTGGGCACATTGGAATTTCACAAAAGCATGGCAAAAGACAGGTCTGCTCTCCCGGGGAAATAATCCCAGACCATACGATCTTCGACACAACTTTGCTACCCGGACCCTTATGCGTTGGGTCGATGAAGGCCGCGATGTTATGACTCTAATGCCATATCTCCGCACGTATATGGGACATTCCGGCATGGAAGAAACCTTGTACTATATACATCTTCTTCCGGAAAGGATAAAAGCCTCACCTGGTATTGATTGGGGTATGCTGAGTGACATTTACTGCGCAGAGGAGGATTTTTATGCGGAAGATTAAAGATCCTTCTCTGTTTCAAAGTATTCGGAAGTTTTTAACGGAAGATATGCCTGTGGTCCGGAAAAAGAGTGCAAACACCGTTGAAGCATATCGCTATACACTTAACCTTTTCTTAGCATTCTTGGGAGAAAAACAGAATAAACTGCTAAGTACTGTCACCACAAAAGACTTTTGCCAAAGTAATGTTCTGGGCTTTATGGATTGGCTTCTGGATGAGCGTGGAAACAAGGCAACCACAGTTAATTTGCGATTGAGACATATTAAGAGATTCTGCCGCTATTTAATGGACGAAAATATCCTGATGATATCTGATTTGGCATCCATACAAAAAATAGCTGAAATACCGAACCCCGCAGATGACACAATTAAGTTTTTAACCGTGCAGGAAACAAAGCTGATTCTTTCTCAGCCTGATATAAAAAGGGCAATTGGGATGAGGGATAACTTTTTTATGTATCTACTGTATGACAGTGGGTGCAGAATTAAGGAAATACTGGATCTTAAACTCAAAGATTTTGTTATCCAAAAAGGAACCGCTGAACTGCATATAGTTGGTAAGGGAAACAAATACCGTGTAACCCCCATTTCGCAGGAACTGATTCCAAAATTTGAAAGGTATTGCAGAACATATCACCGTAGTAGTGGCTATGAGGATTTTTTATTTTATACCACACGTAAAGGTGTGCGCTCTCAAATGTCCTGCGATGCAGCGCAAGCTTTTATGAAAAAGTATGGGGATATGGCAAGATCTTCTTCTCCCGAAATACCGCATTTACATCCGCATCTGTTCCGACATACACGTGCAATGCATCTGTATATGGCTGGAATGCCACTTGAGCTTGTATCTCAATGGCTTGGACACTCACAAATGGAAACATCGTTGATTTATGCCAGAGCCACTACCGAGATGAAACGCAAGGCAATTGACAAGATATCTACGGCAGAAAATTCAGTCTTTAAGGGGGACGAAAAGTTCAAGTACGCCGACAACGATACTGTCATTCGTCAGCTTTATGGCCTAATGTAATACTACTATTATCCATAAAATATCACACAAATAGTTGACTCGGTCCTCAATCAATGATATAATGGACTGCGTCAACTATTTTATTCTGTTGGCAGATTGTGAGGACATTATCATGAATAAGATTGCGAATCCCCGTTTGATGCTGATTGCGTCTATGACGATATTCGGTACGTTGGGCCTTTTTGTACGAAACATCCCGGTTTCGTCCGGAGAGCTAGCGTTATATCGTGCTGTTCTTGCAGCTCTCTTGATTGCCTTGTTTTTGCTAGCCACCAAGCAAAAGATACCGTTTGCTAACATCAAAAAAGAAGTAACCTTGCTTTTTGCATCAGGTGTTGCTATGGGAATCAACTGGATCCTTCTTTTTGAAGCATATAAGTATACAACTGTCTCTATTGCCACATTGAGCTACTATTTTGCTCCCGTTATCGTCACTGTTGTTTGCCCTGTTCTTTTTAAAGAAAAACTGACCAGAAAACAAATAATATGTTTTGTCATGTCTACGTTGGGACTTGTAATGATTACCGGTATTGGTGATGTAGGCGGCAGTAATAACTTTGTCGGGATCCTGTTCGGATTGGGTGCGGCAGTATTCTATGCCACGGTCATTCTTCTAAATAAATTTATTAAAAATGTCGAAGGCATTCATAGAACATTTTTGCAGTTTCTTTCCGCCATTACTATCTTGATTCCGTATGTTATAATGACTAGTGGAGTGACATTAGGAAATCTGGATGGTATTGGTTGGATAAATCTGCTGATTGTTGGACTGATTCATACCGGTGTGACATATTGTATGTACTTTTCTTCTTTGAAAGAATTACCGGGGCAAAAAGCAGCGATTCTCAGTTATATTGATCCTTTGGTTGCAGTTTTGATTTCTGTCACGATCTTAGGTGAAACAATGACACTATGGCAAGTGATAGGTGGTATGTTAATTCTGGGCTTTACCCTTTGGAATGAAATCGCACCGAAAGCCAAGAGTTAGGAGGTTTACGATGTTTTCTGCTGACCAAATTGCTGACATACAAGGATTTAACAAAGTATATCAAAACTTACTGAAACAAATCGACTCTGCAATTCTGGAAACGGGATATACGCTGACAGAAAAGGATGTGCTGCTTGAAATCAGTAAAACAGAACGATGCACTGCAAATATTCTGATTCAGCAGTTGAGCATTGATCGCAGCTACATGAGCCGAATGATTGCAAAGTTTGAAAAGAATGGGCTGATTGAAAAAACACAGTCCCAGACCGATAGCCGTGTTCGATACATTCGGCTGACAGAATTGGGACGAAAGGAAATCAACCGACTGAGTGATATTCAAAGCAATCATATTGGCGCGATTTTTAATAAATTAAGCAATGAAGATCAGCAAACAGTGTGGCAATCCATGGTCTTGATTCGAAACAAGCTGAGCGATGCAAACGACGTTATAACGATTCGCCCGTTTACTCAGAGCGATATTGAATACGTGATTTCCCGTCATAAGACACTGTACTATGCAGAAAGACATTTGAGCGGAACCTTCTCGGCTTACGTTGATGAAATCGTTTATCACTTTGTCGATAACTTCAATACCCAAACTGACTGCCTAAAAATATTGGAATGTAATGGAGTTCCCGCAGGTAGTATTGCAATTGCAAGGGTTGATGATGATACTGCGCAACTTCGATTCTTCATGCTGGAGCCAGAAATGAGGCAACGAGGATATGGTAACCGCCTTATGAACATGGCATTGGATTTTTGCCGAGAAAAAGAATTTAAGAAGGTTTTCTTGCTTACTATTACCGCCCAGGTCGTTGCCCGCCATGTTTACGAAACCCACGGATTTTACAAAGTGGAATCATACGATAAATCTGAATGGGGAGATGGCGTTGTTGAAGAACGCTGGGAGTTAGATTTATAAAGTGGCACGTTCCACAATCCCTAATTAGCTTATATGATAAACGACATTGCTGGTCAGATGTAATTTGAAATGCCGATAATTTTGAGAAAAGGCGCACTGTTGCAGCCTATTTTGAGGAGTTATCGGCATTTCTGTTTTCTCGGCATTATTCTGGTCTATGACCATATACATTGACTGCCCCATACCGATCCCTCCATTTGCATTATTATCGAACAACTGTTCGTATTATAAGAACGAAAACGGAAAAAGTCAAGATGCAGATAATGGGAAAAGGACAAAAAGAGAGGGCGGCTCTTTCGAGTCGCCCCAACACAATTATCATATCATACCAATATATGGCAAGTCAATAACAATTCGCTGCCCCAAAACATATTCTACCTATTGCATTATTTTTGGCCTTCTAACCGTGTTATTTGCCTCAAAATCTTGTGGAACATTCCGTCTTGTAAAAATGGCAATTATCCGCTATCATAAAAGTACAGAAAGGGTGATACCAATGATCTGATACACCTTAGATCCTGATGAAAAATAGGATCGAAAGACGAACTTCCCCAAAACTTCCGATGATATAAATTTCTCAGAAACGAAACTAAAGGAATTGAACCGGGAGCAATTCAAAACATTGGAAGTTGCGTCTAATCTGTAGAAAGTAAGAGGTTACGTAAATGATGGAACCTGCATACTCAATGAAATAACCCTCGACCAGTTACAGTGATTAGGTAACGAGTCGAGGGTTATTTCTTTTTCTTGATATGTCTTTTGACGGCCGGAAGGCCGTTTTTTATTTACCCGTTCCGGTAGAATAGATCTCTACATTGAGAAGGGGATCAGTTCTTCATTGTGTAGAGTTATCCTTCGAGATAGTAGGTGGTTTTATGACAGGAAGATGATAGTATAGGATAAAACGCAAAAGGAGCGATTTCTATGAAACGAATTAAACTACGCGATAGGCTTCTTCCGGATTATACCACTGGTGAGGAAGTTATGAATATGGTAACGCATATTGTTGGTGGTGCACTGGGAGTAGTAGTGCTTGTGTTGTGTATGATCCGGGCAGTCTGCAGCGGCTCTGTGCTCGTCGTTGCGGGCTGTTCTATCTATGGAGTATCCATTGTAACCCTATATACGATTTCCAGCGTTTACCACGGCCTGCGTCCTGAGATGGCAAAGAAGGTACTACAGGTCTTAGACCACTGCACCATCTATTTTCTGATTGCAGGCACTTATACGCCGATTCTCCTGTCCGCATTTGTTCCCACATATCCGACGATTGGTTGGGGACTTTTGGCGGCAGAGTGGATCCTGGCAGTTGTGGCAGCATCCCTTACTGCCATTGACCTGAAGAAGTACACTGTCTTTTCTATGATCTGTTATATCGGTACGGGGTGGGGGATCATTTTCTTCATACCACAGACCATTGAGCTTTTGACTGTAAAAGGATTTGCTTGGCTTCTGTCTGGTGGTATAGCCTATACCATTGGAGCTGTCTTCTACGGAATTGGCTCAAAGAAACATTGGATACATTCGGTGTTTCATATCTTTGTGGTTATCGGTAGCCTATTGCAGTTTTTTGCCATTTACCTGTATGTATTATGACCATAGATAACATATGAACTGTAGGTAGAGGCGTGTTTCTACTCGGTAGAGAGTTGAAAATCTAAGAGTAGGTAGATTACTGCCTGCTTGCATGATACCCTGTGATGGAAAAAGAAAGGCAGGTACATCACCTATGAGAACTACAAAAATTGTTGCGGACTCTTCTGCAAACCGGATGGAACTGAAAACGGCGGCCTTTGACGTAGCACCGATGAAGATCATTACTGCGGAACGTGAGTTTGTAGATAACCGGGAACTGGATATTAACGAAATGATTCGGTTCTTTATGTCCTATAAGGGTAGATCCCAGACATCTTGCCCCAATCCAGAAGATTGGTTGACCGCCTTCGGTGATGCGGAGGATATTTTCTGTGTTACTATCACTAGCGGCCTATCCGGCAGCTATAATGCTGCTTGTATCGCAAAAGATATGTATGAAGCTGAGCATCCCGGCAGACGAGTTTTTGTGATCGACTCTCTTTCTGCTGGACCAGAGCTGACGCTGATCGTGGAGAAATTGGAAGAAATGGTAGGCGAAGGAATGTCTTATGAAGAGATCTGCGCCTACATACCTGAATACCAGAAGAAGACCGGCTTGTTGTTTATGCTGGAATCTCTTAACAATTTTGCGGCCAACGGGCGAGTATCTCCTGCGGTTGCTAAAATCGCCGGTGTGCTGGGTATTCGCATCGTGGGTAAAGCTAGTGATGTGGGTACCCTAGAACCTACCGACAAGAGCCGTGGTGAAGCAAAGTCGCTGAGTGCGATTCTAAAGCATTTAAAGGGAAACGGCCTCAAAACCGGTAAGGTCATCCTAGCACACTGCTTGAATGAGTCTGCTGCTAACACGCTGAAACATATGATAGAGACAGATATTCCCAGTGCATCAGTAAAGATTGACGAGGATCTTGGACTATGCAGCTATTATGCAGAAAAGGGTGGGCTGTTGGTAGGGTTTGAGAAGATTTGACTGATTAACCTGAGATGAGCTAAAGTGCAATGGACCAATCTGGAGGGTTTCCAGATTGGTCCATTTGTCACCCTTCCGTGAAAGTAAACCATATGGATTTTTAGGTTTCTGAAAAGACTAGAAACATTCCGACTCTCCTTCTCAGTGTTACTTGTAGATAACGGCATACTTGTTTTCTTTGTAAATTTAGGCTATAATTACACAGTGAAAATAGGTTCTTCGTTATGGAACA
>Ga0233381_1000052_pt1 | contig 16230 bp, 11 predicted proteins | sample ElkDunMinimDraft_12_FD_180670 | JGI IMG/M metagenome (GOLD analysis project Ga0233381, IMG submission 180670) | Fecal eukaryotic communites from dung pellets of Tule Elk in California, USA - Elk Dung G0 | ecosystem: Host-associated > Mammals > Digestive system > Large intestine > Fecal | place... | reverse complement strand
GGATATGACGTTGAAAATCCTGAAAGCTCAGCAGTTCTTTATTGGGGGAACGAGGCTTCATATCCGCCGTTTATGAACAGCGGCCCTCAGGGCCCGCAATTCAAAACCGAAATGACAAGCAAATCCAGTTTCAAATGATTAATCTCATAATTTGCAAAAAGGCAGCCGCAAGGCTGCTTTTTTGATGAATAACAATGCAAATGAAAACTTGTTTCTTGCCAATTAAACGGCTCTGTGATATTATATTATTACCTTCTGTTAAATGAAAGGAAAAAATCATGAAAAACAAATCAACTTTGGTTTTTACCGGTGACATCGGTTTTGACAGATATATGTATGGCCAATGGAATGACGAAGAGCTTATATCGGGCGAGATCCTTGATTTCCTTCATTCTGCCGACCACGTTGTTGCAAACGTTGAGGGCCCCGTTGCGCCCGTTGAACAGAACACAACGAAAGACGGCGTTCAGCAGCTTTTGCATACCATTGATCCCGAAGCGGTCAAGGTTCTTAACAAAATGAATGCGGATATATGGAATATCTGCAACAATCATATTATGGATGCAGGCGAATTCGGCATAAAAAGCACGCTCGAAATTGCAAGTGAAAACGGTGCGCAGACCATTGGCGCAGGCATGGATATTCATGAGGCAAGGCGAGCCGTAATCCTTGATGAAGCGGGCGGAATCGGAATGTTCGGCGTCGGCTATCAGCGTGCATGCAGAAAGGCTGATGAAAACAAGGCAGGCTGTTACAGCTGGAGCGACCTTGACGAAATTCAGAAAACGATTGATGAAATAAAAAAAGAATGCCGTTGGTGCATAGTTGTTGCTCACGCAGGCGAGGAATTCACTCCGCTGCCGTCACCTTACACAAGGGAACGTTACCGCAAATATCTTGAGATGGGTGCGGATATTGTTATCGGCCACCATCCTCACGTTCCGATGAATTATGAAACGGTCGGCGATAAAATTATTTTCTATTCGCTGGGCAATTTTATTTTTGACACTGATTATCAGCGCTCGCAGTTCAATACGGAATTCGGATTGCTTGTGAAAATCAATTTTACCGAAACTGAGTTTTCATGGGAACCGATGGGTCTGGAAATTCTGAGAGGGCCTGAACATATCGTAAAATCGCCGCTTCCGAGGATTTTTACGGATGTTCAGGAAGAAGAGTTCAATTTGCTTTCGCCTCTTTCGGCAAAGATGCATATTGCCGCAACCAGACGTCAGATGACTTACCTGAATCCTCAGCGCTTTAAGGGTGCAACCGAGGAAGAATGGGCGGCGCATTTTGCCGAGCCTTTGAGAACGGGTCGGGTGCCCGGCGAAACGCTTGATTTCTTTATCCTTTGCCCCCTTGCCGAAAAAGCCGAAAGCGGCGAATGGCAAAAAAGCAAACTTGAAGATGTTAAAAACTATATTTTAGAGCAGATGTAAATGAAAAAAGAGACGGCAAACCCGTCTCTTTTTTGTTTAGAATCCACCGCCAACGGTGATGATATAGTCAATTTTTGCGTCAGCCTTATCAATCATTATGCCGCTGATGTCAAGATGCCTGATTTCAGGGTCGCAGGTATATTTCCATGTACCTTTTTCAATTATGCCGTTTTTGTTGATTTTAACTTTAACGGTTGCGTTTTTGTAAACAACCTTTATGTCTGCGTTTTCAACGTCAACGTCAAACTGTGGAAATTCTGCCAGAACTTTTGAAATATCGCCGAGAACGGTTACGGCATGGCCGACTGAGCCTGCGTAAGCATCAGCATGAATGCCGTCAGTCTGATTCTTCATTGTCATTTCAACAACGGTGTATTCACCGCTTTTGTAAGCTTTGATGCTTTGCGCATCAGCGGCTTCAAGATTTGTAAAGCCACCTGTTATGCCGTCAAAATCAAAGGCATTTTTCTTGATGACCGAAGCAATTGCGGGTTCAAGGATTCGGATGAAAAAGCCGAGAGCTCCGTCGCCGTCGTTGATAATCAGCTCGGTGAGATTCATAACCTGAGTTGATTTTGCCGTGGGATTTGATTTTTCGGCAGCTTTTTTATAAAACTCAATAATTTCTTCGTCAGTCCAGGTTGAAGGATCAGTTTCGGCAACCGTTGTTGACTCGGTTTCGGCTGCCTCTTCTTTCGATGCAATTTCCGTTATATCGTACAGAACTTCGGGCGCAGTGCTTCCTTCAGGCTGAGAAGCAACAATGCTTTCGGCCTCTTCGGGCTGAGGCGGTGTTTCGTTTTTGCCGCATGCGGCAAAAGAGACAAGCAATGCAAATACGGATAAACAAGCAATTATTCTTTTCATAAAACGAACCTCCCGATATTCTTTATATATACATTCTAAATGATATAAACAGCGAAGTCAATGAATAAATAAAAACCTGAAACCGCAAAGATGTTTTTTGGTTTTACATTTGCTCTTATTTATGTTACAATTAATCTCATAGGGAGTGATATTATGTTTGTTTTTATCAAAAATTTTTTTGCAGCGCTTCTGGCGCTCATTATTTCGGCGGTTCCGTTTGGCGATGTTCAGCTGCCCGAGCGTAAGTGCAGCCCCGAATTCAACGGTACTTTTCTTCAGTCATGGCTCAGCAGCGCGTGGGATGAAGAACGCTGGGCTCAGGAAATTGAATATATGCAAAGTCACGGCGTTGAATATCTTATTCTGCAGGACCTTGCAAACATGGATGCCGACGGCAACTGGACCGTATATTATAACAGCGGAATTGCCGCTTTTGAGAATGCGGTTTTTGGCGCAGACGTTGTCAAGGCGGCTCTGAAAGCCTGCGAAGGAACGGATATTAAGGTTTTTGCAGGTCTTACGATGTTTGATTCATTCTGGCTTCTGGGCAATTTTACGGGCGATTATTCAAAGGTATGCTCAGTAACCGCCGATATGCTTGAGGATATATACGGAAGATATGAGTCAGACAATCTTTATGGCTGGTATTTTACGCTTGAAATCAACAATCAGATTAATTGCGGCCCGTTGATGCCTGCCATGGCAAAAGGGCTTAACAAAGTACTTGAAAGGGCAAGCGCGGTTGACACTTCCATGCCCATGCTTATAAGCCCTTATACCGCTGATTATCTTGACCTCGGAAAGGCGGCAACCTACGCTCAATGGCTCACGTTTTTTGAACTCGTTGATTTTCGCAACGGCGATATAGTTGCGCCCCAGGATGCCGTAGGAGCCCGCTGGGTTGAGGAAGACGAGCTTATCGGAATCTGGGAAATGTATTCCGAAGCGGCGAAAAAAGCGGATGCGGATATAAAGCTTTGGGCAAACTGCGAAAATTTTGATATAGCAATCGGCCCGAGCGCCCTCGGCGGAACAATTCTGCGCCCTGAAACCGAAAACATTGAATCTGTAACGGCTTGCCTTGACCGATTTGTTAAACAGATGGATATTGCTTCAAGATACTGCGAGAATATAATAACGTTTTCTTATTCGCATTATTTCAGCCCTGCCGAGGTAAAGCCTTTTTATATTGAAACTTATCTTGATTACGTTGAAAACGGATATGTTCTTGAAACTCAGGCGCCCGAGCTTCCCGATGAATTAACAAAAACGCTGACCGACGGCGGAATTGAGCTTAACTGGCAGACGGCCGAGGATAATTTTGGCGTTGCTTATTACAGGGTATGCAAAAACGGAGAGTTTCTGACGAGGGTTGAAATGTATAAGTGGGATTATCCGATGAGCTTTACGGATGCAAACGGCTCAGCGGATGATGAATACACCCTTGTTGCCGTTGATGCGGCAGGCAACGTTTCTCAAACAGTAACGGCAAAATAAAAAAAGCCCCCAAAAGCGAGAAAAAGATGCCGAGAAAGCATCTTTTTCTGCATGGGGTTGAATTGAGGAGGGGTATTGCGTACTCAAACATGAGCAGTACACGGTGGGTTGCGGCTCCCATCGGGTACATTCAGATAATACCCTCAAAATGTTAATCCGATATGAATTCAATTTTAACATTAGAAAAATTAATTGTTAATAACAGCAAAAGCGGGAATATGCTTACCGAGCATATTCCCGTTAATTTTATTCATCCATATAATCAAGCACACGCTCGATAAGGTTAAGGCGGTTTTCGCCTTTAAGCTGCTTGACAGCTATGTGAGGCTTTCCGCCGCCTGCGCTGACAACGAATCTGCCCTTGAAATGGATTGCCGCCGAGGCAATTTTATTCATATCAAGCGAGCCGATTCTGAAAATGATTTTATCGGCCTGAGACGTGATTTCATAAATGTCGTGCCTTGCCGCCTTACCTCTGAGCAAGGCGATTTTTATTAAGCCTTCAACGCTTTCGGGCGGCTCGCCGAAGCGATCGCAAAGCTCATCGATAACGTCAGAGGCGTCGTCGTCGGTTTTTATGTCGGCAATACGGCGGTATATCTGAAGTTTTTGAGGAACGCTTTCGATATAATCCGCAGGTATGTGCGCATCAATCGGAAGGTCAATAAGGCAATCCTTTTCGGGTGCTGAGGGCTTTTCGCCCTTTTCCTCGCTTATTGCCTGCTCAAGCAGGGTGATATACATGTCGTAACCGACGGTTTCCATATGGCCGTGCTGATGAGCGCCCAAAACGTTGCCTGCGCCTCTGAGTTCAAGGTCACGCATCGCTATATGGAAGCCTGAGCCGAATTCGGTGAACTCTCTTATTGCATCAAGCCTGCGTGCTGCGATTTCGGTGAGCTGTTTTCCTCTTGTAAAAGTGAAGTAGGCGCTTGCACGGCGCGATGAACGGCCGACTCGGCCTCTTATCTGGTGAAGCTGAGCAAGACCCATTCTGTCAGCATCTTCAATAATAAGAGTGTTGACGTTGGGTACATCAACGCCCGTTTCAATTATCGTTGTGCAAACAAGAATGTCAATTTCGTTTTCAAGAAGTCTGCGCCATACCTCGCTTATTTCGTCCTCGCTCATTTTGCCGTGAGCAATGGCAACGGTTGCGTCGGGCATAACCGCTTTGATTTCGGCAGCTTTTCTTTCAATCGTTTCAACCTTGTTATAAAGGTAATAAACCTGTCCGCCTCTGCGGAGCTCCTGTTCCATAGCCTGAACAAGAACGGGCATATTATGCTCGATAACGTAGGTCTGAACGGGGTGCCTGTCAACCGGAGCTTCTTCAATAACGGACATGTCCCTGATGCCTGACATGGCCATGTTGAGCGTTCTTGGAATGGGCGTTGCAGTAAGAGTCAGAACGTCAACGTCGGGATAAAGCGTTTTGAGCTTTTCTTTTTGCGCAACGCCGAAACGCTGTTCTTCATCGATTATTATAAGCCCGAGATTCCTGAACTGAACGTCTTTTGATATGATTCGGTGAGTGCCGACAGCAACGTCAACGCTGCCGCGGCGCAGACCGTTAAGAGTTTTTTCAATTTCTTTTTTTGTGCAGAATCTTGAAAGCATGCCCGCTTCAATCGGGAAGCCTTCAAAACGCCTGAGGATAGTCTGGTAATGCTGAAGAGCCAGAATTGTTGTCGGCACAAGGATTGCGCACTGCTTCCCGTCGGCAATACACTTGAAAACAGCTCTGAGAGCAACCTCGGTTTTGCCGAAGCCTACGTCGCCGCAAAGGAGTCTGTCCATGGGATAGGGCTTTTCCATATCCTTTTTGATTTCGTGAATGCAGCGCAGCTGGTCATCGGTTTCAACAAACTCAAACCTGCGTTCGAAATCGTTCTGCATATCAATATCGGGCGAAAAAGCGTGCCCCTTGATTTTGATTCGTTTGGAATAGAGCTCGATAAGCTCTTTGGCCATATCCTTAACGGCGCTTTTGACTCTTGTTTTCGTTTTTGCCCAGTCTTTTCCGCCAAGCTTGCTGAGCTTGAGCGGCTTATCGTCGTTTTTGGGGCCGATATATTTTGAAACCTGATCAAGCTGAGTTACGGGGACGTAAAGATTGTCGCCCTTATCATAACGGATTTTGATGTAATCCTTGGTTGTTCCCGAAGCTTCAAGGCTTGTTATGCCTTCAAAAATGCCGATACCGTGGGCAACATGAACAACGTATTCACCGCGATGAAGCTCGTCAAGATTATTGAAAGCGTGTTTGGCTGATTTTTTTGAAGCCGACCTGATTTTTGATGAAACGGGCTTGCTTCGGTAAGTTATAAGAGTAAATTTCGCGCTCGAATATTCAAATCCGGCAGAAAGGCTTCCGGGCAAAACGCAGACGGTTCTTGCAGGAAATTCGGCAGGAATAACGGGGCAGAAAAGGGAGGGGATACCCTCATTTTCAAGGTCATCGGCAAGAGTTTTTGCCGCCTTTTCCGTGCCTGCAAGAATTACGCTGGAGTGACCCAGCTTGTTTCTGATTGAATCAAGGTCGTCAACAAGTGCACCGAATGCACCGTTCCATGGCGAAATCTGTTTTGCCGTAAAAGTTACAAGGTCTTTAACCGGAGTGTCAAAGCTGCCTCTGGGGAGATGGTCAAGGTAAATTGCGCCTTGCTTTTCATATATTTTTAAAATCTCCGCAGGCTGAAGGGTAAAGCGGTCAAGCCCCTTGCAGAGAACTCCGTCCTGAAAAAGGCCTTTCACCGTTTCGTTCATAAGCTGAGAAGCGGAATTGAACTTATCTTTGACGCCGAAGCTTTCGCAGACGAAAAGCATGCAGTTTTGCGCATAGTCAAAAATTCCGTTGCCGCCCGGATAAATCAGCGGCATATATTTATCGAGCGAAGAAAGCTTTATTCCGTCGTTCATCAGCTGAATATCTTCGTTGAGCTGTTTTACGGCATCGGCCTTAAGACGGTTTTCTTTGATATGCTTTTCAATAAGTGCGGTCAGAACCTCGTTGGTTGCAAGAATTTCTCTTGCGGGGGTTATGCGCACGGATTCAAGGGTATCGGCTCTGCGCTGGGTTTCAAGGTCAAAATATGCAATTCCGTCAACGCAGTCGCCCCAGAATTCCACTCTGCAGGGCTGAGCGGCATCGGGAGGATAAAAGTCAAGAATTCCGCCTCTTATTGCAAACTGTCCGGGTCCGCTGACCTGCTCGCAGCGAGTGTATCCGCTTTTGAGAAGGCTTAATGCAAGGGCGTCAATCTCATATTCTTCATCCTGAGCAATTTCAAAGCTGTTGTTCATAAGAACCGACGGCTGGACCGTGAGCTGAGTTGCAGCTTCTGCCGAAAGAACAACGGCGTCAAAATCGCCAGAAAGCATTTTGTCGAGCGTCTGAAGCCTTGCGTGCTCATATTCTCTTGAAACCGTTTCCGTTGTTCTGAACGAAAAATCTCTTGCAGGGAAAAGGAAGGCTTTTATTCCGAAAGCTTCAAGGTCCTGCCTCATTCTTGTTGCCTGAGCTTCGTCGGGTGTGATGACAACGGCCTTTTTGAGCAGCGCCATGCATAGCGAGGAAATCAGGTGAGCCTTGTGTATATGCGAAAGGCCCGTAGCTCCCATGGGGAGACGGGCTTTCTGAATTGCCGCCGCAACTGAGCGGAATTCGGGTATTGATTTTGAAATTTCTGTGTAGGAATTCATGCTGATTGCCTTTTTAATGAGTTATGTTTTGCCAGACGAAGCCGACGTCGGCACCTGACTGAACAAAGCTGTCAAGATTATTGCTGTTGATTGACTGCATGCGTTTGAAGCCGTTTTTCTCAAAAGCTTCGCAGAAAAGGTTTGCCATTTCAACGCTTTCAAAGGTGATATGAGCAACAAGGCGGAACTGATGGCGGTTGACGTTGCCGTCAAAGCCGACAACGAAGCCTGTGCACCACCAATATTTACCGTAAGGACGGTTAAAAACGGCGCGGTAGTTGCCGTTCTGATATTCATCCCACATGAAAGCCATTTCCATGTTGAGCCAATCGTCTTCTCTTGCGCAGTTGTAATGCGTTCCGCCGCTGCCGACAGCTCTTGTGTAAACGCCGATTTCACCGCCGACGAATGCGTAGCCGTACTGACCTTTCCACATCTGGATAAGGTATTCTTTGTTATCGTAAACAAATTTTGTTCTGACGGTGTCATAAACCATCATTCCGAGCGGTGCCAGACTGTCATAACCTTCGTTGAAACCGAAGTTATACTGCCAGCAGTCTTTATCGTTGGTATAATAGTAATTTCCGTCGGGGTCATACATATACGAAGCGATGCTTGCTTCGTCAAAGTTAATGTCGGAATCGGGCGGGATATATTTGGGTGCTTTGGGAAGAGTGAAAACTTCGTAAAAAGCTTTGTTTGTTGCCTGAACAACCTGAGTCACAATTTCTGAAACGGTTGTTGTTTCGCCGACGGGGAGAGTTGTTGTTTCGTCCGTTGCTGCTTCGGTTGTCAATTCGGGCTGTGAAACAAGCAGAGAGGTTGATTCTTCGCTGTATTGGCTGAAATCAAGGCTGCTCTGTTCAAAATAAGGTGCGGTGTCCTGATGATAATCGGAAGTGTTGCTGACGGGAATTTCACCGATTGCAGGATTGTTGCGGGTGTTGCTGAAATTAATTATAAGCAGCGAAGCCACAAGAACCGCCGCAACGGCAAGAACTGCCGTGAAAATCAGCGTTTTTTGGTTTTTCATTTTCTCTTTTCCTCCGTTTAAGCATTATATTCTCTGACAAATGCGTTTATGAAAAGCGGACCCATATCCATTGCAACAAGAACGGGTTTGCCGTCTTTTTCGATGAACGTCATACCTTCGCCCTCACTTCCGCCGGTCAGGTTACGGTCAAGATGCTTCTCAACCGCTCCGTTTTCGGGGTTGATTTTATAAATCGCCTGTGTGTCATCATTAGTTGCGGCATAAAGAATGCCGCCGTTGAATTCAGCACCCTGAATTGCGTAAGGCACGGACTGGAGCGCAACCTCTTTAACAAATGCCATTTCGTTTGCGGTGTCATAAACAAGGAGCTTTGTTGGATTTTTTGAATGGTCAGCGCAGTAAAGATAGCCCGTTTCGCTGTCAACCGTTACCCAGGGCATGCCTCTTGTTATCTGCTCTGCATCCATTATGTAATAGTCAACAAGCTCAAGGGTTTCGGCATCGTAAACGCCGATAATAGGGTAATCCCAGACCTTGCTGTCTTCAAGCCCTGCGTAGATATATCCGTTGTAAAAACTCATTCCGCCGATGTGGGCGATGCCCAGCTCTTTAAGCTCTTCGGGGATTGCTGAATAGTTAGCGTTTGTTACGGTGCGGGCGTCGCTGTCGGTTTTTATGAGAGTTGTTTTTGATGAAAAATAAAAGCTTTCACCGTCACATGCAATTCCCTGTGAGCGGAAGTATGCGCCTATGCCGACAACGTTTGTTTTTGCTTCATCGGTACGGCTGCCTTGAGAAATAAGATCTATACCGTGAGTAAGCAGCGAAAACGGAATAAGAATAACCGCAAGAATAACGGTCAACACTTTGTTAAGAATAAATTCAAAAGAGCTCATTGTTATATTCCCCCTTATCTGTAATTTATCATTATATCAAATTGAAAAATAATAGTCAAATATTTTGTTTCTTAACAATATAGTTCTGAAAAACGCTTATATATTCGGCGTTTTGCCGATAAATAATGCTTGAATTATTTGGCATTATAATATAAAATATATAGTTGGTAAAATGTGTTCACACTAAATTTTAAACCTGAAAGGACGGCAATTAAAATGAGCTTACTTAACAAAAAAACAGTTGACGACATTAATGCAAAGGGCAAGAAGGTTCTTGTTCGCTGTGACTTTAACGTTCCCCTTAAGGAAGGCGTTATCACAGACGAAAACAGAATCAACGCTGCTCTTCCCACAATTCAGAAGCTTATAAATGACGGCGCAAAGGTTATTCTTTGCTCTCACCTCGGCAAGCCCAAGAACGGCCCCGAAGCTAAATTCTCACTTGCACCCGTTGCAAAGAGACTCAGCGAAAAGCTCGGCAAGGAAGTTGTTTTTGCTGCTGACGATACAGTTGTCGGCGAAAACGCAAAGGCGGCAGTTGCTGCTATGAACGACGGCGACGTTGTTCTTCTTGAAAACACCCGTTTCCGCGCTGAAGAAACAAAGAACGGCGAAGCTTTCTCAAAGGATCTCGCAAGCCTTTGCGAAATGTACGTTAACGACGCTTTCGGCGCAGCTCACAGAGCTCACTGCTCAACAGTAGGCGTTACAGCTTACGTTGAAGAAGCAGCTGTCGGTTATCTTATGGGCAAGGAACTCAAGTATCTCGGCAACGCTGTTGAAGATCCCGAAAGACCCTTCGTAACAATCCTTGGCGGCGCAAAGGTTGCTGACAAGCTTAACGTTATCGAAAACCTTCTCAGCAAGGCTGATACTCTTATCATCGGCGGCGGCATGGCTTACACATTCCTTGCAGCCCAAGGCTACGGCGTAGGCAACTCACTCCTTGACGAATCAAAGATTGATTACTGCAAGGATATGCTTGCAAAGGCTGAAGAAAAGGGCGTTAAGATTCTTCTTCCCGTTGATGTTGTTGCAGCTGCAGGCTTCCCCAACCCCATCGATGCTCCCATCGATACCGAAGTTTTTGCAGCAGATGCTATCCCTGCAGACATGGAAGGCCTTGACATTGGCCCTAAGACTGCAGAACTCTATGCAGAAGCAGTTAAGAGCGCAAAGACGGTTGTTTGGAACGGCCCCATGGGTGTTTTTGAAAACCCCACTCTTGCAAAGGGTACAATCTCAGTTGCTAAGGCTCTTGCCGAAACAGACGCTGTTACAATCATCGGCGGCGGCGACTCCGCAGCAGCTGTTAACACTCTCGGTTTTGGCGACAAGATGACTCACATTTCAACAGGCGGCGGCGCTTCACTCGAATTCCTTGAGGGTAAAGCTCTTCCCGGCATCGAAGCTGTAAACGATAAATGATTTTTAACAATGAAAGGACGTAAAATCCATGGATAAATCACTCCGCAGACCTGTTATCGCAGGTAACTGGAAAATGAACAATACTCCCGAGCAGACAAAGGCTCTCATTGAAGCTATGAAGCCTCTCGTTGCAAACGCTGATTGCGACGTTGTTATCTGCACTCCTTATATTGACCTTTACGCCGCTATGGATGCAGCTGCAGGCTCAAACATCAAAATCGGTGCCGAAAACTGCCACTGGGCTGAAAAAGGCGCTTTCACAGGCGAAGTTTCAGCTGAAATGCTCAAGGCTGCAGGCGTTCCCTATGTTATCATCGGCCACTCTGAAAGAAGACAGTATTTCGGTGAAACAGACGAAACCGTTCGTGACCGCGTAAGAGCAGCTCTTAACGCAGGCCTTAAGGTTATCCTTTGCGTTGGCGAAGTTCTTGAAGAAAGACAGCTCGGCATCACCGCTGAAGTTGTAAGAAAGCAGACAAAGGTTGCTCTTTCAGGCGTTTCCGAAGCTGAACTTGCAAACATCATCATCGCTTATGAACCCGTTTGGGCTATCGGCACAGGTCTTACCGCTACTCCCGAACAGGCTAACGAAGTTTGCGCAATCATCCGCGCTCTTGTTGCTGAACTTTATTCAAAGGATGCAGCTGACAAGTTCGTTATTCAGTACGGCGGCTCAATGAACGATGCAAACGCAGCCGAGCTTCTTGCTCAGTACGATGTTGACGGCGGTCTTATCGGCGGAGCATCACTTGTTGCTGAAAAATTTGCAGCTATCGTTGCAGCAGCTTCAAAATAATTTGTTTTAAGTTCTGACGGGAACGGATTTTCCGTTCCCGTTTCTTATGAAAGGATGGTTTATTATGAGCAAAAAACCTGTGCTCCTTTGCATCATGGACGGCTTCGGCAAAAATGACAGCAGCTACGGCAACGCCATTGATTCTGCCAAAACGCCCGCCCTTGACAAAATAATGAAAGAAAATCCCATGACATATATCGGCGCTTCGGGCATGGACGTTGGTCTGCCCGACGGTCAGATGGGTAACAGCGAAGTCGGCCACACAAACATCGGCGCAGGCAGAGTTGTTTATCAGGAGCTTACAAGAATCACAAAGTCAATCAGCGACGGCGATTTCTTTAAAAACGAAGCTCTTCTCGGCGCAATCGAAAACTGCAAGAAGAACGGTTCAGCCCTTCACCTTATGGGTCTTCTTTCAGACGGTGGCGTTCACAGCCACAACACCCATCTTTACGGTCTTCTTGAGCTTGCAAAGCGCAGCGGTCTTGAAGAGGTTTATGTTCATTGCTTTATGGACGGCAGAGATGTTCCTCCCACGTCGGGCAAGGATTTTGTTGTTGAGCTTTACAACAAGTGCAGCGAAATCGGCGTTGGCAAAATTGCAACAATCATCGGCCGTTACTATGCAATGGACAGAGATAACCGTTGGGAAAGAGTTGTTAAGGCATATAACGCTATCACAAAGTGCGAAGGCGTTGAATTTGACTGTGGCAAGGTTATGATGGAAGAATCATACGCCAAGGAAGTTACCGACGAATTCATCGTTCCCGCAGTTTCAAGCCAGGCAAAGCCCGTTTCGGATAACGATTCGGTTATCTTCTTCAACTTCAGACCTGACAGAGCCAGAGAAATTACAAGAGCTTTTGTTGACAGCGATTTCAGCGGCTTTGAGCGTGAACAGATCAAGAATCTTTACTATGTCTGCATGACACAGTATGACGCAACAATGCCCAACGTTAACGTTGCTTTCAAGCCCCAGACTCTTGACAACACATTCGGCGAATATCTTTCATCAAAGGGCATGACTCAGCTCAGAATTGCCGAAACCGAAAAATATGCTCACGTAACCTTCTTCTTCAACGGCGGCGTTGAAAAGCAGTATGAAGGCGAGGACAGAATCCTTGTTAAGTCACCCTCGGTTGCAACCTATGACCTCAAGCCTGAAATGAGCGCATACGAAGTTACCGATAAGCTCCTTGAAGCTATCGATACCGATAAATATGACGTTATCATTCTCAACTTTGCAAACTGCGACATGGTTGGTCACACCGGTGTTTTTGAAGCAGCCGTTAAGGCTGTTGAAGCTGTTGACACATGCGTTGGCAAGGTTGTTGCCAAGGTTTCCGAAAAAGGTGGCGTAACTCTTATCACCGCTGACCACGGCAACGCTGATAAGATGTTTGAGCCCGACGGCTCACCCTTCACAGCTCACACAACAAATCCCGTTCCCCTTGTTGTTGTCGGCTATCCCTGCGAGCTTAAGGAAGGCGGCAAGCTCTGTGACCTTGCACCCACAATGCTTGACATTATGGGAATTGAACAGCCTGCAGAAATGAGCGGACAGAGCCTTATTAAATAATAGATTTTTTCAAGAAACGTTGCTTTAACGGCAGCGTTTCTTTTTTATTTATAATTTTTTTCATTTATATAGTGCATTTTCGGGAATTAAAGTGTATAATGTATCCAAAGAGGTGGATGGGATGAAAGAATACGGAAAAATCAACGCAAAGCTTTTTGGTCAGCTTTTGGCTGCATACCGCAAAAAGAACGGCTTTACTCAACAGATGGTTGCCGATTATATCGGCTCAGAGCGTTCAACGTATGCAAAATATGAGACGGGCAGAAAGCCCGAAATCGGCGTTCTCGCAAAGCTTTGCACTCTTTACGGTGTTACGGCGGATGAGTTTTTGTCGGTTTTTGCCGACGGTGAAGAAAACGCCGGAATTACGCCTGCCGCAAGGCTTAAAGCACCCAAGCGCGAAATGAAAGACGGCACAATTGTTCTTATAACTCCCGAAGAAAAACAGCTTCTGGAGCTTTACCGAAAGAGCGTAAGAAAAGACGATATTATTGATTACGCAAAAACTGTTCTTTCCGAAGAAAATAACGAAGAATAAAAAACAGCCTGCACACCGCAGGCTGTAAAATTTAAAGGAGCTTTGTTATGAAAAAAGTTTTTTCGCTTGTTTTGGCATTTGTTTTTGTGTTTTCCTGCTTCGGGCTTTTCTCCTTTGCGGTGAATGACAGAGGGTACGTTATTGTGACTGATACGGTGCAGACGGATTCGGGTGCCGATGTTTCGGCTGAAATTCAGGCAATTATTGATGCCAACCCGAACAGAACGATATATTTTCCTGACGGTGAATATCTTATCTCAAAACCGATTCTGACCCCTGCCGAGCCCGCTAAAAGCGTTTCACTTGAGCTTTCCAATTATGCCGTAATCAAAGCGGCGCCCGATTGGCAAAGCGGTGAAGCTCTTGTTCAGCTCGGCGCAAAGAATCCAGCTAACGACACCGCCACAAACGGCAGTAATTATTATCTTGAAGGCGGAATTCTTGACGGCAGCGGCGTTGCAAACGGCGTTTCGGTTAACGGCGGCCGCGAAACGGCAATCCGCAACGTTTCGGTTAAAAATACCGTTGTCGGAGTTCACATTATGTACGGTGCAAACAGCGGCTCTTCCGATGCGGACATAACAGGTGTCAACATTATCGGTACGGGCAAGACCGATTCAATCGGCATGCTGATTGAAGGGTTTGATAACACGATTACCAACGTAAGAATCGGCAACGTTTTCACGGGAGTGAAAATATCTTCTGCCGGTAACATGCTCAGAAACGTGCATCCGCTTTATTATTCAGACTATACGGATTATCTCAACAGCTGCGGTTTCCTGATTGAAACAGGCAACAATTGGTTTGATTATTGTTACAGTGATCAGTTCGGCATCGGTTTCAGAACAACCGACAACGGAACAAGCATCTTCAATAATTGCTTCTGTTTCTGGTATTCCGCAAGCGGCTCAACCCATACAGCTTTCAAAGCGGACAGACAGTTCAACTCAACCCTTATGAATTTTAAGGCGGATTTCAATTCGGCCGAAAATAACAACATTGTTCTTTCCGTCGGAGAGCTTGGCGGCATCGGAACGGTTGATAACATTCGCGTTGATGAAAACAAGGTTTCGGATTTCACCTATTTGCTTTACTCGGAAGAGAATGCTTTTTTCGGCAAAATAATCGGTTTCTTTTCGTTCATCGTTAATTTTCTGAAAGAGGTATTCTGACTCAGGCAGATGCAGATTGAATTATAAAAAACAGGCAAAAGAAAAGCGGCAGATTTCTCTGCCGCTTAATTTTTTTAGAAAATGTCGTATTTGATTACCGATTCAAGAAGAGCGGGAACCATTTTGATGAACTTGGGAAGCCAATCGCCGATTGCGTAAACTGCAAGGCTGATGAAGCTGGGAACAACGCCGAGGTAATACTCAAAAGCGCTTGTTTCGTTTCTGCCGACATATGTTGCTTCGTTTTCACCGGTAGCCTTTGTGATTGTGAAGCTGTCGTGAAGAGTAACGGTGGGCTTTTCGTTGATGTCAATGATTTCGCCGTTTTCGTCTTCGGTGTAATCCGAAACAACGTATGAGTTGAAGGTGAGAGTTCCGCCTTCAACGGAGATTGTGTTGAAAATACCGCCGATATAAGCTTCGTTTGTCTGATCCCAATCTTCGCCGTCCCAGTAGTTGCCGTAGCCGTGCTTCTGGATTGTGAGAGCGTCGATGAAGCTTGTGTCAAGGAAGTTATCTGCAAGGAAAGGACGGACTTCGTATCTCTTGGTGCCGGCTGTGCCTGCAAGAACGTAAACTGTTCCGTCTTCGTTAACAGCGTTGCCCTTGAGAGCCTTTGTTCTGAGATACTGATGGTCATGACCGCTCATAACAAGGTCAACGTTGCATCTGTCAAGAACCTCTGTGAGAGCGCTCTGGAGATAGAGAGCATCGGGCCATTTGCCGTCTTTGCCGAGAGTGTAGGGGGATTTATGCATGCAAACGATTTTCCAGTCCTTGCTTGTGCTGTTCAGGTCGTTTTCAAGCCACTTGAGCTGAGCGTTTGAAATTGAAAGAAGGTCGTTTGTGTTAAGAACTGCGAAGTGAGCGTTGCCGTAATCAAATGAATAGTTAACTCCGTTGAAGTTCTGAACACTTTCGCTTGTATCAAGGCAGAACATGTTGTTGAACCAATCCCATACGCCGAGGCCGTCATGGTTGCCTGCAACGGGAACGATTGTTGAATTGAGGTTGATTTCTGCCATTGCCTCGTCATAGTAGTCCCATTCTTCGTTGGTGCTGTCGTTGGTGAAGTCGCCGAGGTTAACGATGAATTCGGCGTCGGTTGCTGATTCAAGAGCAGCGTTAACAACTCTTGCGCCGTACTGGAAGTTTCTGAGGCTGCTTGCCTGAATGTCGGCAATTGTGATAAATTCGAAGCTGTCATCGCCGTCATCGGTAACGAATGAACCGGCAGGGCTGAAAGTTTTGCCGTCGCCAACTTCGAAAATGTATTCGGTGCCGGGTTCAAGGTTGCTTACAAGGCACTTGTGAAC
>Ga0233381_1000051_pt1 | contig 16335 bp, 16 predicted proteins | sample ElkDunMinimDraft_12_FD_180670 | JGI IMG/M metagenome (GOLD analysis project Ga0233381, IMG submission 180670) | Fecal eukaryotic communites from dung pellets of Tule Elk in California, USA - Elk Dung G0 | ecosystem: Host-associated > Mammals > Digestive system > Large intestine > Fecal | place... | reverse complement strand
GGTCGGAGGCGACGGTTCAATTATTCACGCAGCCAAAAAAGCTGTTATGTATCAGAAACCGATCCTCGGCGTTAACGCAGGGAGGCTTGCTTTTATGGCGGGTCTTGAAGATAATGAGCTCCACTTGCTTTCAAGGCTTATCGAGGGGGATTACACTCTTGATAAGCGTTTGCTCCTCAAAGCCGGAATAATGAAAGGCGACGAGCTTATAAGCAGCGATTACTGCATAAATGACTGCCTTGTTGCCAACAAAGAAAAACAAAGAATGGCAACGATTGACGTTGCTTTGGGCGGCAACAAGTTCAACAGCTATCTTTGCGACGGTGTGCTTGTTGCAACGCCGACAGGCTCAACCGCTTATTCGCTTTCAGCCGGAGGTCCTGTTGTTGACCCGGAGCTTGAAAGCATTCTGCTGACTCCGCTTTACCCCCATTCGCTTTTTGACCGCTCTCTTGTTTTCAGACCCGATGCGGTTATCACCATTGAATCGGCTGAAGATAAAACTCTTTGCCTTTCGGCTGACGGAACAAAGCCTCAGATTATCGGGAAGGGTTGCAGAGCCGTTATTTCCAGAGCGGAATTTACAGCGAATTTCATCAGAATCAAATCGGATAACTTCATAGATATACTTTACAAAAAACTCGCGCAAAGAAGATGACCGAGAAAGGATGTAAACCATGAAAAAGAAAAGACATGAAGCTATAATAAGATTAATTGACAGCTATTGCCTTGCAACTCAGACCGATCTTCTCGAAAAGCTCAAAGAAGAGGGCTTTGAAACAACTCAGGCAACAATTTCAAGAGACATCAAGGATCTGAGACTTGTTAAAAAATCCGATGAAACGGGCAGAAGCAGATATGCCGTTGATACAGGCGATTCGGGCGAATTGCTCGGCAAATACAGAAGCATTTTCAGCCATTCGGTAATCAGCGCCGATTATGCGGGAAATACACTTGTTATCAAGTGCTATACCGGCATGGCTCAGGCTGCATGCGCTGCGCTTGACTCAATGCATTGGGAAGGCCTTGTAGGCACTCTTGCAGGCGATGATACGATTTTTGCGCTTTGCAAAACTCCTGAGCTTGCCGAAAAAATGAAAGCGGCAATCAGCGAAATTATCAACTGATTTCAATTGCCAAATTTAGATTTTTAGAGGAAGATTGTATGTTAGTCGGCTTAAAAATTGAAAATATAGCCGTTATTGAAAGCGCGGAAATTGAGTTTGCAAAAGGGCTCAACATTCTGACGGGCGAAACGGGTGCGGGTAAATCGATAATCATTGATTCAATCAACGCCGTTCTGGGTGAAAGAACCTCAAGAGAGCTTATCCGTTCAGGGTGTGAAAGCGCTTCGGTTTTTGCTGAGTTTGACTGCATTGGTGAAGATGTCGAAGCTGTTCTTGACAAAAACGGCCTTGAAAAACAACCCGATAAAACGCTTTTGCTCAGCCGTTCTCTTAATTCTTCGGGCAGGAACGTATGCCGCGTAAACGGATGCCCTGTTACCGTTTCAACTCTGAAAGAAATCGGCGCTCAGCTTATTAATATCCACGGTCAGCATGATAATCAGGCGCTTCTTTCACCCGAAAAGCATTGCGGATTCATTGACAGCCTGGCTGAAAACGAAAAGCTCAGAAGTGAATATAAAACAGTTTTTACTCAGCTTGTCTCTGTAAAAAAAGAATTGGATTCGCTTTATGACAGCCGTGATGAAAAGGCCGCTCGCCTTGATTATCTTGCGTTTCAGATTAACGAAATCACCGATGCTGACGTTAAGGAAGGCGAAAGAGAAGCGCTTAACAAAGAAAAAACCTTGCTTTCCAACAGCAGCAAGGTTAAAAAGGCTCTTGAGAGAGCTTATGCCGCCCTGAACGATGAAAACGGCATAATGTCAGCGCTTGAGGACTGCGCAGGCGACGTTGAAACGGCAGCCAAGTATTATTCCGATGCAGAGCATGCGGCTGAAGGAATGCGTTCGGCAATTTGTGAGCTTGCCGATTCAATGGGTGAGCTGCGCTCACTTTCCGAAAGCTTTGAATTTAACCCTCAGCGGCTTACTGAAATTGATGAAAGGCTGGATTTCCTTTACCGTCTTTCGATGAAATACGGAGCAACTGAAAGTGAAATTCTTTCCTATCTTGAAAAAATAACCGCCGAAAAGGCTGAAATTGAAATTTCCGACGAAAGAATATCAGAGCTTGAAGAAAGGCTCTATGCTCTTTCGGATCAAATAAAAATTCTTTCCGCTAAGCTTACCGAAAGCCGAATGGCGGCTGCCCGTAAGTTTGAAAAAGAAGTCCGCCAAGAGCTTGAATTTCTCGATATGCCAAAGGTTACTTTTGTTGTTGACCGCAAGGCAACGGCGCTGACCTCAAAGGGCGCGGATGCAATTGAATTCCTCATAAGCGCCAATCCGGGTCAGGAGCCAAAGCCCATTGCCAGAATAGCCTCCGGCGGTGAGCTTTCAAGAATCATGCTTGCAATCAAAAACGTTCTTTCTGACAAAGACAACGTTGCAACGTTGATTTTTGACGAGGTTGATGCGGGTGTGAGCGGCTCTGCCGCAGAAAAAATAGCTCTCAAGCTTTATCAGGTTTCAAAGGGCAGGCAGGTTATCTGCGTTACCCACCTTGCAAGAATTGCAGCTCAGGCCGATAAGCACATGAAGATAAGCAAATCTGTTGATGACTCAAAGACCTACACTCAGATTTCCTCGCTTGATTTTGACGGCAGGGCTCAGGAAGTTGCAAGGATAACCGCAGGCGGCAATATTACCGCTCTTCAGCTTGAAACCGCCAAAGAAATGCTCATACACGCAAAGGAGGACACCATATGAAATTCGGAGCTTGCGTCGGAACAGATATTGAAAAAATGAAATATATCAAGGAAATCGGCTTTGATTATGCAGAAAGCCATTGTCAGGAGCTTGTGAGCAAGCCGATGGAGCATATCGAAGCGATGAAAAACGTCGGTATTCCTGTGCTTTCGGCAAACTGTTTTATAGGGCTGAGACTTCTCGGCCCCGAAAAAGATGAGGCGGCAATTGCCGAATATCTTGAAAAACTTTTTGCAAGAGCTTCATATCTCGGTCTTAAGTATCTTGTTTTCGGCTCTTCGGGCGCAAGACGCATTCCCGAGGGAATGAGCCTTGAAGAGGGCAGGGCAGAAATTGTTGCTTTTCTTAAAAATAGTGTTGTTCCTATTTGTGAAAAATATAAAACAATAACAATCGCAATTGAACCTTTGCGTCCTCAGGAATGCAATGCGGTCAACACCGTTGCCGACGGCGTTGAAATTGCCAAAAAGGTTAACTCACCTTATGTTAAAGTTCTTGCCGACGTTGCCCATATGTTTTATCAGAATGAAGATTTGAATTCTCTTGAAAGCTTTAAAGGCTGGCTTGTTCATGCGCATACGTCAAACCCCGATGTTCCGCCTGAAATGAACCGCAAACGAATATATCCAAAAGAGGGTGACGGCTATGACCAGTCAGTTTTTCTTAAAGCTCTTGCGGCAGCCGGCGTTGAACAGTGTTCAGTTGAAGCGGAAGTTATTGACTTCAGAGTCGATGCCGAAAACGCCGTCAGAATTCTTAAAAATTCAATATAACGGAGGCGTGACATGAACCTATCCCAAAATGATGTCGTTTTATTTTCCGCTTGATAAATCCGATTATTCTTATAAAAATTCGCCTCACCCTGATGGCGTTGAAGGGTCTTTTACATGTCCTGACAGCAACGACCCCGAGGATTCCGTAACGTATCGTTACGAGGCAAACAAAAGAATAAGAGCGGCAACAAAAAGAGCTGCTGAGGATTACGGGTGCATATTCGTTCCTCTTTATGATAAGTTTTGCGAATATGTAAAAAAGGCAAGAATCGAATATTTTGTCCGGGACAGAACTCATCCCAGCATAGCAGGCCATATGATTATTGCCCGCGAATGGCTGAAAGCGGTTGAATGCGCCGATTGAAGCTTGTAAAAATAAAAAAACTAATTTTGTAATCAATATCGAAAGGATTGTGAAATACAATGCAGATTTATGAAGAACTTGTAGCCAGAGGTCTTATCGCTCAGGTTACGGACGAAAAAGAAATCAGAGAACTTATCAACAACGGTAAAGCTGTTTTCTATATCGGCTTTGACCCAACCGCTGACAGTCTCCACGTCGGTCACTTCATGGCTCTTTGCCTTATGAAGAGACTTCAGATGGCAGGCAACAAGCCCATCGCTCTTCTCGGCGGAGGAACAGGCATGATCGGTGACCCTTCGGGTAGAAGCGATCTTCGTCAGGTTCTCACAAAAGAAACAATTCAGCATAACGTTGACTGCTTCAAAAAGCAGATGAGCCGTTTTATCGACTTCAGCGAAGGCAAGGCAATGCTTATAAACAACGCAGACTGGCTTCTTGACCTTAACTACGTTGACGTTTTGCGCGAGGTTGGCGCTTGCTTCTCAGTTAATAACATGCTCCGCGCTGAATGCTATAAGCAGAGAATGGAAAAAGGTCTCAGCTTCCTTGAATTCAACTATATGATTATGCAGAGCTATGACTTCTATCATCTTTTCAAGGAATACGGCTGCAACATGCAGTTCGGCGGCGATGACCAGTGGTCAAATATGCTTGGCGGTACTGAGCTTATCCGCAAAAAGCTCGGTAAGGATGCTTATGCAATGACAATTACTCTTCTTCTCAACTCAGAAGGCAAGAAGATGGGCAAAACCGCTTCGGGCGCTGTTTGGCTTGACCCCGAAAAAACCTCGCCTTATGAATTCTATCAGTATTGGCGCAACGTTGCCGACGATGACGTTCTCAAGTGCATCCGTATGCTCACATTCCTTCCTCTTGAAGAAATCGACGCAATGGACAGTTGGGAAGGCAGTCAGCTCAATAAAGCCAAGGAAATCCTTGCTTACGAGCTTACAAAGCTTGTTCACGGTGAAGAAGAAGCCGAAAAGGCTCAGGCTGCTGCAAAGGCTATTTTCAGCGGCGCTGCCGACCTTAGTAACATGCCCTCAACAAAGCTTTCGGATGAAGATTTTACCGACGGTGCAATTGATATTCTTGACATTCTCATGAAGGCTGAAATCACAAAGTCAAGAGGCGAAGGCAGAAGACTTGTTCAGCAGGGCGGCATTTCGGTTGATGACGCAAAGGTAACCGATTTTGCAATGAGCTTTGCCAAGGATGCTCTTAAAGAAGCTCCCATTGTTGTAAAGAAAGGCAAGAAAATCTTCCATAAAATCGAGGCATAATTATGCTCAATCCCAATGAAAAATGTGCCGTCTTTATTGACATTGACGGCACACTTATATATGACAGCTTTAAAATATCCGAAGAAAACCTCAGTGCAATTGCCAAAGCAAGGGCAAAAGGTCACATGGTTTTTGTCAACACAGGCCGCTCGTGGGGAAACATTCCTAAGGAGCTCAGGGCGCAGTTTGACCTTGACGGAGTTATTGCCGGCAGCGGTGCGATGATAACCGTTGGCGGTGAGACTGTTTATAAGAACAGCATACCGCAGGATATTATTGCCCGTGCAACCGACTATTTTTTCAATAACCCTGAGTGCTGGTGTGTTTTTGAGGGCCTTAAAACAAATTATGTTATTGCAAATGCAGGTTACGCCATCAGAGAAGGCCGCCAGATTGAGCTTAAATCCGCTGACGATCTGTCGCTTTTTCTGCCGGACGAAGAAATTCAGGTTTTTGCCGTCGGAGAAAAATTGCCCGAAGATTTTAAGAAGAAATATGAAAAAGAACTCGATTTCTTTGAAATGTCTTATTATGCGGATTGCGTTGCCAAGGGCAGCAATAAGGCTGAGGGAATCAAAAAAGTTTGCGAAATCACGGGTATAAAGCGTGAAAACACCGTTGCAATCGGAGACAGCAATAATGATTTGGCGATGCTTGAGTATGCAGGCGTAAGCGTTGCAATGAAAAATTCCCAGCCTGAAATCCTTGAATTTGCGGATTACATAACGGAATCAAACGCTGATTCGGGCGTTGCAAAAGCAATTGAAAAGCTGTTGCTTTTATAAATAATGAAAGGGGAAGCGTTATGAATAAAGTTTTCAAAGGCGTTGCCTGCGCAGCAATCGGCGTTGGTGCGGGCGTTCTTGCCGCCGGTGCGGTGATGTACGAATCGGTTTTGAATATGAAGCTCAATAGAATTGTTCAGAAAACAGGCATCATGGCTAACGAAGAAGAAGATAAGTTTTGGGCGGAAAATGAAATATATCTTGCAGGTAAAGATTGGTACCGTGAAATCAAACCCACTCTCCTGACCGTTGATTCACGCATTGGAAGAAAAGCTTTTGCAGACAGCATTCCTGCCCCCGAAGCCTCGCATAAGTGGGCAGTTGTTATCCACGGTTACAGCGCCGGCACAGACAGCATGTCGCATTACGCTTGGAAATATAATCAGCTTGGTTTTAACGTTATCCTGCCTCACATGATTGGCCATGATAACGACGGAACTGTTAACAAGCAGAATTATTGCTCAATGGGTTATCACGATAAAAACGCCGTTCTTGATTGGATTGATTATATCGTAAACGCTGACCCTCAGGCTGAAATTATTCTTCACGGCGTTTCAATGGGCAGCGCAACAACAATGCTCGTTACAGGCGAGGATTTGCCCGTCAACGTCAAAGCGGCTGTTGCCGATTGCGGATACACAAGCTGTTGGGATGAGTTTTCGGTTCAGATAAAAGAAACTTTCCGTTTGCCGCCGTTCCCCATTCTTGACGTTGCTAACTTTGTTTCAAAAGTGAGAGGCAATTTTGATTTTAAAAAATGCAGCCCCCTGGAGGCTGTTGCCAAATCAAAAACGCCAACAATTTTTATTCACGGCGAAGACGATGACTTTGTTCCCTATTGGATGATGGAACCGCTTTTCAATGCATGCTCAGCCGAAAAGGAAACTCTTACGGTTCCCGGTTCTTTCCATGCAAACGCTGTTTTTGCCAACAATGAGCTTTATTGGAACTCAGCTCTTGAATTTATCGGAAAATACATTGCTATATAAAAATGACCGCTGCTAAGGTTGAACTTTAGCAGCGGCCTTTTGTTTTATTGAGCTTTGAACATTAAGATTATTGCTTTTTCGCCATCGGGCAGGGGAATTGTTATTCCCTTGTCCATAAGCTCAGCTCCCGTCAACTTGTGAAGCTTTTCGGGATTGTCAATGTCATAAATTTCATAGGTTTTTGAAGCGATAAGTCCGTTGAGTCTGACGGTGTATTCCTTATCGTTTACGTTGGCTCTCTTATAAATAAGAGCTGTTCCCGTCAGCGCGTCTTCGGTTGAAAACTGCATTGCAAGCATTTTGTTGCTGTCGAAGCTGCCGAAATCAAGCGGATAGTAGTTGCCGCCCATGAGCTCTCGTTGTTCTTTGTTAAAGCTGAAATCAGGATGCGTATTTGAGAAGAAGTCCATAAGCATCAAGGGCATTATTGCAGATCTTCCTGAGTATTCATTCGTCATATAGAGAGCGGATCCCGTTATGGGAAGCCAGAATGAAGCGCCGTATGTATGCGCTTGAGTTGCGTTGAAAAGATCCGAATGATATGAGCAATTATAATCGCTTCTCCAGAACGGAATGCTGCGGTAAGTCATTTCAAGGTCAAGGCGTTTGCCGCCCGAAGCGCAGTTGTCGATTATAAGCCCTTCAATGTTTTCGCAAAGGTAATCAAGAAATTTATAAAGATTGGTTACGTAGTGGTTTTCGCATATTCCTGTTCTTCCGCCATAGTATTCGTTATCGGCTTTCTGCCAATATTCCAGCGGCGCAAAGTTGAAATCCTGGCGGTAAACGGTGACGCCGTTTTCTTTAAGAGAATTGAGAAGATATTCGCAATAATATCCGAGCGCTTCTTCGTTTGCAAGGTTCCACATGATGTTTTCTTTGCCGTCAACCGTTATCAGCCATTCTTCGTGCTGAGAGCCGACAATGTGGAACTGAGTGTTGGGATAAACTCTTTCGGGTTCATACCAAAGAACGTGGCCAAGGCCTTTTTCGGCGGCATAATCCGATAATTCGGATATTCCGTTATCGTACCGTGACGTGTCTACCGTCCAGTTACCAACGCCGTCATGCCAGCCTTCGTTATAGCTGTACCATCCGGCGTCCATCCAGAATGCATCGGTTCCGCTGTAAACGGAGGCGTCTATTCCGTTGAGGATTTCAATAATTTCGTCTGAAGTCCGTGTTGAAGCGGGGCCCGCAACTTCCATTACGGTGTAGTAATTCTTTGTCACGGATTCGGGATATACGCTGTCCATGACCCAACCTCTGAAAAGGTTGAAGCCTTTAAGGGGATTTGCGTTGTTATAAAAGCTCAGAGAAACAAGCGGAGAACGAACTTCTTCATCTGGCAGAAGATATGCTTCGAAAGATTCCTGCTTAACGGTAATTCCGGTTTCACCTTTTGATGCCGACATTGTTGCTGCCCATTGTCCGGTCCAACCGATGCCGAGAATCATGCTGTGGTTTTTGCCGCTTATGTTGAAATAGGGCAGGTATTTTTCGGTCGGCTTTCCGTCGTTGCCCGAAAATTTCTTTTCACCGAAAGACAGACTCTTCCTGATAAGTGAAAAATCGCTTGCGGCAGTGTCGCTGCCCATTGAATAATAAAGGTCGGCCTTGCCCGTTGAAAAAGAAGAATCAAGGGCGTAAAAATCGCTGATAACGCCGGAATTGCCTTTGCCTGTGTTTTTGATGTAAACTGTCCATTGGCAGGTTGCGTTTTCTTCAAAGGTTGTTGTTTCAACCTTGACCTCAAGGCCTTTTTCTTCATTGGCTAAAATCAGATATTCTGTTTTGCCGCCGGGATGAACTGCGCCTAATTCAGGGGATTTATCAACGCTCTTTTTCCATTCGGCGGGGTTAAATTCTTCGCCGTCAACTTTAAAAGTGAAAGGATATTCGGCCTTTTCGGCAAGGAAATTTTTCTCATACCAATCTGAACAAAGCGCCTTTTCGGAATCCGTAAGGCTCATTTCTTCGGCGCTGATGCTATCAAAACGGATGTTTTCTTTGTATTCAAGCGCCCTGATATTTTCGGCGTTGAAATTATAGAATCCTCCGCATGAAACCGCAAAATAAAGGATTGCCAGAATAACGTTCAGAATCTTGCTCTTGGTTTTTGCTCTTAAAATAAATGTTATGAGCAGAACGATTGCAGACAGTCCGAAAGCTACGCTGAATGTTTTTATAACAACGTGGTCGTTATCCGTACACGTCGGGTTGATTTTTGCGTTTATTCCCCAGATGAGCGCTTGGAAAACTGTGTTGCCTGCAACGAATGCAATCAGCTTTTTGACCCAGCCTGCATTTTTGAAGATTGCCTGAACAAAAAGCACAAGGAACCAACCTAACGCAATGCCCGAAAGTGTGGTATATAAATGAACTTCAGGGTCGCTGTCGGTTCCGTAAAATATGTACCACAAGGAATATGAAGCGTAAACCATCAGGCCGAGAAGGACTGTGGTAACAACCGCTTCAAGAATACTTTTGTTTTTGATTTTGTTCATTGTTTTCACCGCCGAGTTTTGATTTACAGAGTGTATCTTTGGCTGACTAATTCATTGTAACACAATGTTTTTCTTTCTTCAATAATTGGCGAGAAATATATTAAAAAAACAAATTGATGCGGCAGCAAAATTTCTGTTGTATTTCTTGGTGCTTCCATAGTATACCTCTATACACCTGAAGGCAATTACAAGATTGAACTGATTGCCGGATTTGTAAGTAAGCCGACAGGAGAGGTGTATAACACCGTTTAGACATATGAACAGATGCTCAAATACTACTCCCAATCCACCTTTCGCTCAACCATAACGCCGCGTGATGAAGAAAAGTATATTACATTATCAACCTGCAGTTACGAGTATGAAAATGCAAGGTATGTAGTTATAGGGAAAATTAGTTGATAAGCATATAGGCCTGTGTAGTAGTTAACACTATGCAGGGCTATTATTAATATTTTGTTCTGAATTTTGTGTTTGTAAAAACAAATAACAAAATATGTGATTCTTTTGATACATATATATGACAACGGTTGACATTGTTCGAGCTATTGTGGTACAATATACTATCTATTCTTATAACTATTTTTTAATATAGTCTCAAGAGAGGCTATATTAAAAAGACAGTAGAGCAAGCGCTTGATTTGAAAGTTGGTGGAGTAGTGATTGAAAAAAATGAAAATGCACCTAAAGTTATGCATATCAGTATTTGAACACAAAATAGGTGCTGTAATAAAAGTTAGTGTGAGAGGTTAAGTTATGATTACTAAAGAATTTGCAGAAGCAGCAACAGAAATAAATGCTATTTTGGGATATTTACCATCTGAATATGTTGATAAAATACCGGAGAAATTAAGGGATTTCTTGAAAAAGGTTGAGAGCAAAGAGTATACACATAAAATCGACCCATACAAAAGATTAGATAAGCAGGAATTGCTGCCTAAAACTAGAACGCTTTTAACGATATTGTATAGAGAATACTGGTGCACAGATGAAGAGCGAGCTGAGTTAGACAAAAAACTGATCGAAAACGACAGAAAAGAGCGATTGGCATATTATCAAAAACTGGCCGAAGAAGAGAATTGGTAAAGTGGTGGTTAAAGTGGAACACTGTGAAAAAACAGAATTTTGTTTGGAAAATTTAATTTCTGACGTTAAAAATCTAAGACTCCCTTTGATTTTAATTGACGGCATTTATGAAAAGAATTTTTCTTATGAACTGTCGGAAAAAATTTTTAACGAATTACATACTCAAGGCGTGATAGATACTCGAAAAACATTTTTTCTTTGGTGTGAATTTCAAGGTGAAGCGTGCTTTAGAATGATTAACGGAGAAAAAATATATGGCATCGACAACTGCCTTAAACACAAGTTGCTATCTGAACAAAAAACATTTGGAGTATTTTTTGTGGATATGTCCGGAAAAGGTGCTCAATGCGTTGATGCTATTAAAAATTTGATTTCGGAAATCGAAGTGTATTATCATAATGCGTTGTTTGTGTTATTTTCGAACGAAGATACTATAAATTTGATAACCAGTGAAGCGCCTTATTGTAAAACTTTCATTTATGACCATTTTGCAGATGTGTTTGGTGACATTTGGGAAAAAATTAATGACGAAAACAAAAAAGCAATAAGGAATTTAAAGGGAAAACTGCTTAATGAATATGTTTTATCAGTTTTAGAGAGAGAAACTACGACAAAACCTGAGAAGGATATAAATGATGTGTTGCATACTTTGATAAAAAGGGCGATGCACAAAAGGCACATTATAGGATTTGGTGAGTAAAATGGCTTTGTTTGACGATAATTACGTTTTGACTGATGAACAATTTTGTGAAGGTTTACAAAAGCAAGAAATGCTCCACAACCCGAAAAAGTCTGGGATAGTTTTCAAATGTGACGATGAATATATGTATACGGATGTTTCAGATAAACACACATTGCTGTTTGGTAGTACTGGCTCAAAAAAAACGAGAAATTTTTGTATACCGAGTGTTTTTGCCATAGGTTCAGCCGGCGAGTCGATGATCATATCGGATCCAAAGGGCGAAATTTATTTAAGAACATCGGGTTATCTTTCAAGCTTGGATTACAATGTTCGTGTTATAAATTTTAGAAATCCATGTTCTTCTGAATGCTGGAATCCGTTGATTGTTCCGTACAGATGTTACAAAAGTGGGAATGCAGATAAAGCTTTAGAAATGGTTGCGGATTTAACGAGTCAAATAAAAGGGCGTATACACAGTGAAAAAGATAACTACTGGGAAGAATCGGCGACTAGTTTGCTTTTTTCTATAATAATTATGCTTTTTGAAATTGCACGATCCGAAAAGGAAGTGAATTTTGCGAGTATTACAAAAATTCGCGGATATATTAGTAGTTCGGATGATAAGGAAAAGGATATCTTTTGGGATTTGGTTGAACAATTTAAGGATAACATATTTGTAAAAGGGAGAATTAATTCGATATTATCTATAAAAAATACCGACAAAACACTAGGTTGTGTTTTGTCGACATTCGATACCATGTTACAAGATGTGCTTATTAATAGGGAACGTCTATCTATGTTGTCTCATATGACATTCGAATATGATGAAATCTTTACAAAGAAAACCGTTATATATTTAATATTGCCAGATGAAAAGACAACATTCCATTTTCTTGCGAGTATATTTATAAAGCAATTATATGAATATTTAATCGATAGATCTTATTTTTTGGGAGGTGAAATGCCAATAAGAGTAAACTACATATTGGATGAATTTTCAAATCTACCATATATAAAAGATATGCCGGCAATGATTTCTGCAGCAAGAAGCAGAAACATCAGATTCTTTATCATTGTTCAAAGTGCGGCTCAATTAGAATGTCGATACAAGGAAGAAGCTAAAACGATAAAATCTAACTGTGCTAACTGGATATTCTTACCTTCTCGAGAAATGGAGTTATTAAGAGAAATCTCTGAACTATGCGGCCAAGTGTATGTTGATGATCGAGGATATCGTCCGTTGTTCAGCATCAGCTCATTGCAGTGCTTAAAGGTGGGGTATGAAGATAGCCAAGCATTGGTCTTGCGAAATAATATGAGGCCGTATGTTACTTGGATAAAAGACTTTTCTTTATATCCGCAAGCTAAATTTCAGCCCTTGGATTTGAAAAGCAACTCTTTTGGAGATATGGAGATTGTTTCGGTGGCTCAATTTATGGTAAAAAAATTGGAAAACGACTCTGCAATTACACCTGAAATTTCTCGTTTCCAATTTGAGTGACGTTTTATGATTTATTCATTGATTTACGTAATAATTATAGCTACCAAACACTGTGAAAAGAAGGGGTTTGATGTTTGGCTTTTTAAAGAAAAATACTTCTGATTCAAATTTAGTTTCATCGTTGGGATTACTTCCCAAGGAAGATGGAACGGTTATGGAAAAAATCTCTATTATGCAAATGAAGCGAACCCCAAAGTTTAGACAAAAATAAATATTAAATTGTTAATGAATGAGTTCGGTATTGTACCGGGCTCATTCCTTTTAGTTTTATTGAAACTCTTTCGTTGTTGTAATAATGGATGTATTTCTTTAATTCATCAATGAAAGTGTCAACACTTTCAAATTTTTCACCATAGAACATTTCAACCTTAAGTCTGCCGAAAAAGTTTTCCATAGCACCGTTATCCATACAGATGCCCTTTCTGGACATACTTTGCGTAATATTGTGTTCAGATAACAACCGTTGATATTCGGCATGCTGATATTGCCAACCTTGGTCCGAGTGGAACAAAGGTGTTGCATCGGCGGGAAGTTTTGTGAATAATCCGTCTAACATTTCTCGTATTTGGTGTAAATTTGGACTTGTTGATATGGAATACGAAACAATTTCTCTGTTGAATAAATCCATAACAGGTGATAAGTATACCTTTTCATCACAAACCTTGAATTGCGTAACATCTGTTGTCAGCTTTTCGAACGGTTTTGAAGCATAGAAATTTCTTTTCAACAGATTATCTGCTATCTTACCAACTTCACCTTTGTATGAATGGTATTTATCGTTTTTACGCTGTTTTCCTTTCAACCCAAGGCTTTTTATGAGTTTTAATACGGTTTTGTGATTGATTGAATACCCTTTGCTACGCTTTACGATATGCATGGCAACCTTATTGTTGGTTAAATATAGAATGGACCGACCTGATTTTTTAGGTCAGTCCACTACATATCAGCATTAATAAATCAAATATTATGAAAGGAATGTTGGTGCAAAAAAGAGGAGATATAATTTTGTGCCAGCTAAAACCACAATTACGATAACGCAATGCCGCTTTTCTCCGAAATTGAGAATGAATACAAAAAGGCGATGCTCGAATCACCCTACAGAGCAGCTGCAGAAAAACTCATAAATCCCAGAGTTTTCAAGGGCTTTGAAATGTCGCTCAAAACGTTTTCACCTGAAGTTATCGAAGATTTGCAGGCTGAAAATGCACATGTCACACGCTACTCAAAGTTTATGGGTGAGCTTGCATTTGAATTTGAAGGCAAAAAAATGCCCCTCTCCGTGCTGAGAGGTAAACTTGAGGATGACAGCCGTGATGTCCGCAGAAAAGCCGCAGAGGCAATCGGCAGAACAATGGAAGCCAACGCCGACACATTTGACGAAATCTTTGACGGTCTTGTTAAAATCAGAACACAGATCGCCTGTAAACTCGGCTACAAAAATTTCGTTGAACTCGGCTATTACAGAATGGGCAGGGTAGACTACGACGAAAAAATGGTTGCGGCTTTCCGTAAGAGTGTTGAAACCGATATTGTGCCTGCCGTTGCCGAGCTTAAAGAGCGCATAAGAAACCGCCTCGGCCTTGATAAAATCATGTACTATGACGATGCAATCAGCGTTACGGGCGAAATGCCCCGACCCGTTATCGGCACGGATGAAATCTTTGCAAATGCGCTTAAAATGTATAATGACATGAAGCCCGAAATCGGCGATTTCATGCAGAGAATGCTCGATGCAGAAGCCTTTGATGTTGAAGCCCGTGACGGCAAATTCGGCGGCGGCTACTGCACCACATTCGCCAAATACAAGCAGCCGTTTATCCTTGCAAATTTCAACGGCACAAGCGGCGATATTGATGTTATCACCCACGAATTCGGTCACGCTTTGGCTGCTGACTATATGTTCAAATTTGCCGAGCCCGATTATCCTACAGGCATGGAAACTCACGAATGCCATTCAATGAGCATGGAATTCCTTTGCCATAAGTGGATGGAAGATTTTTTTGGCGGCTTTGCCGATAAATACCGTTATAAGCATACGGCGGATGCTCTTTCGTTTATCCCTTACGGAGTTATTGTTGATGAATTCCAACACCTTGTTTATGAAAATCCCGACCTTACGCCGGATGAACGCAAATCTGAATATCTTAAACTTGAGAAAAAATACAGGCCTTATCTTTCCTTTGAAGGCATTCCTTATCTTGAAAAAGGCACCCGCTGGCAGTATCAGATGCATATTTTTGAAAGTCCGTTTTATTATATCGATTATTGCCTTGCGCAATGTGTTGCTCTCGGTTTTCTTTCACTTTCAAGAGAAAATGCGGATTCGGCGCTTTCAAAATATGTTGACTTCATGAAATCAACCGGCTCAATTTCCTTTGCGTCTCTTGTTGAAAATGCAGGCTTGCAGTCGCCGTTTTTAGAAAACTCTCTTCAAAAAACTGCCGAAACTGCCAAAACTGTTCTTTTTGAAATGGAAAAACAGCTTTGATATCTGATGTTCTACCGTAGGTTGAATTTCTTCGTTTCAGCGGTTATTGCTTTTGTTCACAGGGCTGATATAATTTGATTGAAAAGCGCTTTTGAAAAACCAAAAGGAGAATGAACAATGGATTTGTTTGTCGGCGAAAATATAAAAGCTCTGCGAAAAAAGAAAAATATGACTCAGGAACAGCTTGCAGAAAGAATCGGCGTTTCATTTCAAGCAGTCAGCAAGTGGGAAAACAAAATTGCAATGCCTGATGTTACGCTGGTTCCGTTAATTGCTTCACTTTTCGGTGTTTCAACCGATGAGATATTCGGTTATAACCAAAAAGAAATGCAGGAAGAAATTGAAAAAATTTGTTGCAACGCATATGAGTTTAGAGAAAGCGACCCGGAAAAGTCCAAAGAAATTCTTGAAGAGGGTCTGAAAAAATATCCGGAAAATGAAATCATTCTCAATAATATGCTTTATGTAACCGATGAGGATGAAACGATAAGAATCGCAAGCAAGCTTGTTGATCGAACCGAAGACGGCGAAATCCGATATGATGCCTTGCGTTTTCTTGCCTATGCGTATAATAAAAAAGGGGATACGGAAAGCGCTGTTGCTGCGCTTGAACAGATTCCTGAGCTTTATTTCACAAAGCTTTCTGAAATGGCTTTTATTCTGAAGGGCAAGCCGATGCTTGAGGCGGCGGAAAAACAAAAGTGGATTTCTTTTGAAACGCTTCTTCAGATGACCTGGAAAACAGCTGAATATTATGAAGAAAACGGTGAGTTTGACAAGGCTATTGAAGAGACCGAAAAAGCACTTGCTTTCATTGATGTTATGAAAAATGAAAGAATTATTGTCAATTTCGCCAACTACAAAGAGTTCTTTTTAAAACGCCTTGAACAGATGAAAAGTAAGAAATAGAAAAGAGCAGTTCAAACTGAACTGCTCTTTTTGTTATTTTGCTATGAATTTTTTAACTTCTTCAATTCGTTGCTCGGCAACTTTTCGACCAAGCTCGTAAACAGCCTGCATTTTATCGGAGTTATGCTCGATTCT